>Ga0105092_10000573_pt1 | contig 19272 bp, 19 predicted proteins | sample PPLLak2March2015_FD_87021 | JGI IMG/M metagenome (GOLD analysis project Ga0105092, IMG submission 87021) | Freshwater sediment microbial communities from Prairie Pothole Lake near Jamestown, North Dakota, USA - PPLs Lake P7 Core (1) Depth... | ecosystem: Environmental > Aquatic > Freshwater >... | reverse complement strand
CGGAACATCGCGCCCCGCTGGGGCGCCCTGACGTCGCTGACTGGACAACTATAAACATCCGCCCCCTACGGGGGCAAAGCTCCTTATTTGAGCGCTTCTGCCCCAAGCGGGTCGCGTAGCAAAGCCCAAGGGTTGGCCGCGTTCTATGCGGCCTACCCTGGGGTCACCGGAGGGCCGCGCGTACCCCTACCCTCATCTGGGCGGCTGTGTGTTTTCAGCCGCCCAGATGGCTATTTCCCTGGTCCGACTGGCGGACCGCGGGACGCTCCGCGAGTCGGGCCAAAACAAAAACCGGGTGCGACTTCCCTGGGAAGGGAGGTCGTTCAGCGGCTGTTAACCCCAACCCTGGGCTGTGTTACGCGACTCCCCTTGGGTCGTTGGAACCCTTTTTCAACACGCTGCGCGCCGTGCGCCCCGCTCTGGAACGCGTTCTCAATTCCGCTGCTCTTCCGGCTTCTCTGAAGCAACTTAGAAGCAAGCACTGTTTTTTCAAGGCAAAAGGCCGCGCCCGGGGCGGCCGTGTGACACGCCTCACAGACTATGGTTCTCAGGCCGGATAAAACCTCACCTTAGCTTTTGTGGAGGTTTTAGAAGTGCAGCTTAAGATTTTCTGCCGTTCTCTCCCTCTCGTATTCATCCTGCTCTCCGGTCAGCTTATCGCCGGAAGCGTGTCTCTCGCGTGGATAGCAAATGCTGAAAACGATTTAGCCGGTTACCGCGTTTACCGAACGCAAAGTCCCGGGACGGGGTACTCCCCCGTCAATACCAGCCTGGTGACCACTCCTGCTTTTACAGACACCAACGTGGTCGCGGGAAATACCTACTATTATGCCGTCACAGCAGTAAATAGCAGCGGCCAGGAAAGTCCAAAGTCCAGCGAAGTGAAAGCCATCCTTCCACTTTCGGGAGGCAATGCGCTGGTCTTCCCCGCTCACACTGCCGGAATCGACCCTGCGCTCGAGAGCACTTTCGTCGGGGTCGCCGTCCTCAATACGGCGGCGTCCGACAATCTCGTCCAAATCAACTCAGTGGACTCCTCGGGTGCCGAACAACTGGCGAGCAGTTCCGTTTTTGGTCCCAATGTCCAGAATGCCTTTCTCGCCGCCAGCCTTCCCGGCAATGGCCCCGGCGTCGTCGCCTTCAAGGCCAAAGGAGCCCAGGAAGGGCTACGGTCTTTTTTCCTCGTCGGTGATGGGCAGCCCGATCGACTCGACGGGGTTGGAGGAAAGCTTCCGGCCGCGAGCTCCCTCTTCTTCCCGATTGCAGCGGAAACCACGGGTGGCAAGACGGTTCTCTTCTTAACAAACCCCAGCAACAACCAAGGCGCTGACGTGAGTCTCAGCCTCGTCGACGCTCAAGGCCAACCGATCCAGACTGCCTCGCTGAACCTTGCCGCAGGCGCATCTCGGCTGGCGGCACTGACCGATCTGCTGACCGTGCCACGCCTCGGCGGGGACTACTATGTTCGACTGAATGCCAACAATTCCATTCAAGGCTTTGAGCTCCTTGCCGATGCCAACGAATTCTGGTCTGCATCTGCACAAGCGTCCGTTCCGACGAGCGGGCTGTGGATCCCCCATTTCGTGCTCGGGCCAAACGGCGAAGACACGGAGATCCGCCTGATCAACGTGGAGACCCAGCCGCTCAGTGCCCGCCTCAAGATCTACGATGATTCCGCTACCCTACTCACAACCAAGGACCTTACGGTGCCGGCTGGCGGGATGCTCGTCGATCGGCTGTCCAGTCTGCTCGGGCTTGCCGCGGTGCCCCCGCAGCAGCCTTTCCTCACCGGTCACATGGTGATTGACATGGTCGCTCCGGCCTCCGTCGGCGTGAGCCTTCTCGGCACGGCGACCTTCACGGGCCCGCTCGGAAAGGCTCGGTCGACGTTGCCGATGTGGCGTCAACCGCAGGCCGACAGCCTGTATCTGCATGTAGCCCAATCATCCGCCCAAGATGTCTTTACCGGCCTTGCAATCATGAACCCCAACTCCACGGCCGTCTCCGTCATCGTTCGCGCTTACGGCAAGGACGGGATGATGACCGGGGAGAGGACACTGCAGATTGAAGCCGGGCAACGAGTGGTCGATCTGCTAAACGGGTCGCGTCTCTTCGGTCCTGCCTTTGAACAAACCGGAGGACACCTGACCGTAAGCGGGAACCAACCGATCGTCAGTTTCGTGGTTTTCGGCGACAGTCACTCGCGATACCTGTCGGCGGTGGAAGGGCAGTAAAGCACGGGAGTCAGAAGTCAGGAGTCAGAAGTCAGAATGAAAAGCAAAAGCAGCAACGGGGGCGTGCTTTTCATTCTGACTTCTGACTCCTGACTCCTGACTCCTGTCTTTTCAGTACGGGCTGGGCTTGATCTCGTATTGCTCGATTTTGGTGAGCAGGGTTTTGTAGCTGACCCGGAGCTCTTTTGCCGCGCGCCACTTGTTCCAGCTGGTTTTTCGGAGCGTCTTGATGATCATGTTCTTTTCGACCATCAAAGCCGCGCGTCGGCTGACCTCCTTGAGATCGACCGACTCCGGATTGTCGTGGAGATAGCTCTCGGTGAGTGCTTCGATCTGCCCGCCCATCTGCTTGGATAATCGATTCTCGAGCTCGGCGCGAATTCCGTCGGCATCCTGGAGCACGACATAGCGCCTGATCACGTTCTCCAGCTCCCGGACATTCCCGGGCCACCGAAAGGTCATGAAAAGTTCCATCAGGTCAGGCGGTATCGGCAGAGCAGCAGTACGGTATTCCGCCCTGTATTTGTTCAGGAAATACTCCGCCAGAACCGGGATTTCCTCTCTCCGGTCGCGAAGCGGCGGAATATCGATAGAAACCACGTTCAGCCTGTAGTACAAGTCCTCCCGAAAAGCCCCCCGTGCTATCGCGTCCTCGAGCTTTCGGTTGGTGGCCGCAATGATCCGAACGTTGACCCGGACCTCACTGTTGCTGCCCAGCCTGGTAAACCTTCCGTCCTGGAGCACCTGCAGCAGTTTGGCCTGAACCGAAGGGCTGAATTCCCCGATCTCGTCGAGGAAGATAGTGCCTCCGTTGGCGAATTCAAACTTCCCCGGACGGTCCGCAGTTGCCCCGGTAAAGGCTCCCCGCTGGTAACCGAACAGCTCGCTCTCGGTGAGTTCGGCCGGCAACGCGGCACAGTTCACCTTGACGAAAGGCTTGCTGGCCACTTTGGAGTGAGCGTGGATAATCCTCGCCACAATATCCTTGCCGACACCGCTTTCTCCCTGGATGAGGACCGGGACCCGCGCGTTCGAAATCTGAAGCGCAACCTGCTGAATCTGCTTCATCTTGGCGCTACAAAAGATTAGCTGCGGCTGGTTCTTACTCCGCGGGGCGCTCCGCACCGCCTCGACCGGATCATCCAACGGCTCCGGCCTCAGGGCTTCCGTGACCGCCTTTTGAAGGCGGCGCAAATCAACCGGCTTGCACAGGTAATCACGCGCGCCTTTTTGCACTGCACGGACGATCGTTTGGGGATCGCGTGCGGCGGAAAGCACCACCACCGGGATGGACCGGGCTTCTGCAAAGATCTGGCGCAAGTCAGCCTGGGCAGCCAGCGGTTCGACGATGATCAGGTCGGGTGGCGACCCTTCCGTCAGGAGCAGTCTGGCTTCCGCCCAGTCGTCAACACACATGACACCAAATCCGGCAGTAGCGAGATTGCGAGTCAGGAAGCTCTGAAAAGCCTTTTCGTCGTCGACGAAGAGAAGTTTCTTGCCAAACTCTGATTCTGCCTTGTTACTGCTGATATCGGTCGAAGAGACGTTCCCATAAACGTGGGAAAAGCTCTCATCCCATGAAAGCATCGGGGTATCTCCCGGCCCTACATTCTTCTGACGCTAGGAGTGCACGAGAATCCACAAATTCTGCAAAATACAACATGATTGCGAGAAAACCGATTCGTCAGAAAAGTTTTTCGTCGGGCCTTACGTCGAAGGTACTATGTCCGGCCTGCTAAGTCAATCGCATCAACATTTCCGGGCGCATCGCCAAGAGCAGCAAAACACCGCTAACCGCCCTGTTTGCTTCAGTAGAAGCGAATCGCATTCGTATTGGCTCACAAATTGCTTATCTGGGGCGCAGGCTGCAGGTCGAGAGTCGACGCGGCAGCGGGTGGCGGGCGCTTACCTCATTTCGGGGTTGTTGTTTTGCTTGTCCTCTTTGTCAACCCGCGGCCCGCGACTAACTCTGACCCGTGCGTAACTGGGCACGGACTATACTTTTGTTTCAAAAACTTAACATCGTTACACGATTTGACAATAGAGGACTATTTTGAAGGATACTGATTACAATATGCGCTTCACGCTTCAGCCAGCCGATCTCGAGGGCGAAGTGACTGTCGATGTGGCTTCCATTCCTCCTGCGATGGCCGGTCTTCTCGATGTCGGCTTGCCGAGTTTCAGTGACACCGCTTTCTTTCAGTTTTTAAAATCGGAGATCGCCCGGGCGAACCGCTACAACTTCCTGGTCTCGCTCCTGCTTTTGCGCATCATTCCAACGCCGGAGTCCAAGTGCGAGACTGAACTCGAGCGCCGGGCGGAATTGGCCCACCTGCTGAATGCGACTCTGCGAACCACCGACTTCTTGGGTTCTCTCGGCGAAAGGCTCATCGCGGTAATTGTCCCGCATTCGGATCTCGACACCGCCACGAGACTCCTGCAGCGTCTCCAGGCACAGTCGCTCTTCTCAGCGTTCAGGCGGCGCACCGGGTGCAATCTGCGGGCGGCGTTTTCCGTCTACCCGACTGACGCGACCACGATCACCGCTCTGATCGATATAACAGTGGAACGAATGCGGTAGCGGGGATTGTGGCAAGCTCTTTCTAGAACCTGCCTCTGGGCAATCTGTTTCACAGACTATGAAACGGATTACACACTTCCTGCCCTGCCCCGTCTCCTCCTCGATCGCACGCCCTTAGTCCCCGGCAGGCGGGGGGATATCGGCCCTCCGTGGCACACGTCTTGCATCTTATAGGTCCGCAATGAGATCGGAAACAGACCTGGTCGCCGGGATCCGTCCCATGATCGACTCGGTTCACCCACGAATGCAAAGACTGTCGGCCATCGTCGCCCGGATAGCTGCGACCGATCTCAGTGTCTTAATCAGCGGAGAAACGGGTGTCGGGAAGGAGGTGCTGGCACGCGAGATCCATGCGCGCTCGCTACGCCGGAGCGAGCCTCTTGTAAAGATTAACTCCGCCGCCTTGCCGGATAACCTGATTGAAAGCGAGTTGTTCGGATATCAGGTCGGGGCTTTCACAGGCGCAGACCGAGACCGGCCCGGCCGGATCCAGGGAGCACACAAGGGCACGCTGTTCTTCGACGAAATCGGCGAACTGACCATCGACGCTCAAGCCAAGCTGCTTCACATGCTCCAGGACGGCGAGTTCCACTCACTCGGTTCTAATGAGATCACGCGGGTCGACGTGCGGATCCTCGCCGCCACCAACCGGGATCTCTACGAGGAGATGCAGAAGGGCGAGTTTCGCGAAGATCTGTTCTACCGTCTTAACGTCGTTCACATCGAAATCCCTCCCCTGCGCGAGCGGGCACAGGACATACGCCGGCTGACCGACCATTTCATGACCCTCTATGCGGCTCAATTCGGCCGTGCCGAGCCGCCGGTCTTAAAACCTGAGCACTACGAAACGTTGGAAACCTATCGATGGCCGGGTAACGTGCGGGAATTGGAGAATTTCGTCAAGTCGCTCATTTTGTTCAATGATCCTCGCTCGTCGTTCTCGCAGTTGCGAGCGCGCGCCCGCGAGTCCGGCGAGAAAGACACAAGCCAGCTTTCACTCGTGCAGATGTCAAGGCTGGCCGGACAGGAAGCGGAGCGGCGGGTCATCGAGTACACCCTGCGAAGCAATGGATGGAACCGCAAACGGACGGCTAAGATTCTGCGAATCAGTTACCGGTCTCTGTTAAGCAAGATCAAGAAGATGGAGATTGACTGAGCCTCGAACTTCCGCAAGAATGCAGCGGGAGCCATGGCAAAAGACTCGCTGCACAAGATTGTTCTACGCGACCGCGACGGGACGAGCACCTTCGGTTTCACCTACCAGACGGAATTCTCCGACGAGATCAAAATCATCACCCGCGAGGGCAAAGACCAGACAATCTCATTGTCGGGACTGAAAGCGGTGTTCTTTGTCCGTGACTTCAAAGGTGACCCTCAGTACCAACCGGTTCAGTTCCTCAACAAAGCGCCGATGAGCGAAAAGCTATGGGTTCGCGTCCGGTTCCAGGATGGCGAGGTGCTCGAGGGAAGAGTCAATAACAGCCTCGATCTGCTGGTCCAGCCCGGCTTTTACCTTTGGCCGTCGGACCAGGAAACCAACAATCTCAGCGTTTACATCCCAAAGTCCGCAATCGCCGGTTTCTCGGTGCTCGCAGCGGATCATTGAAAACCATAATCAGACGGATCCGGCCGTTCGGTCCGATCCGTAAGATCAAGCGCGTCACGCAACCGCCGCTGATTCCGGTGCCGCCCTTCTCCCCTCGCTTTTGTTCCTTGACAGAACCGAGTTTCTTGGTTTAACTCTCGTCCCTTGATCGTTTCAAGCCGGAAACGATGACTGAGAAAGGAAGACCGTGAAAATGATACCTCGCAAGTATCTGATGAATGAGGATGAAATGCCCCGCTGCTGGTACAACCTGGCAGCCGATCTGCCGACCGGGATGCAGCCGCCTCTGACCCCGGATGGGAAACCCGTGACGCCCGATATGCTCGCCCCGGTTTTTCCGATGAACCTGATCGAGCAGGAAGTGAGCCACGAGCGCTGGATTGAGATCCCAGCCGAGATCCAGGAGATTCTGGCGCGCTGGCGTCCGACGCCGCTCCGTCGGGCGGTCTACCTTGAACGATACCTGAACACACCCGCACGCATTTACTATAAAGACGAGAGTGTCAGCCCTCCCGGAAGCCACAAACCGAACACTGCGGTTCCGCAGGCCTGGTACAACAAGCAATTCGGTATTAAACGGATCACGACCGAAACCGGCGCCGGACAGTGGGGCTGTGCGCTGGCTTTCGCGTGTAACCTGCTCGGACTCGAGTGCAAGGTCTTCATGGTCAGAATCAGTTTCGACCAGAAACCGATGCGCAAACTGATGATGAAGGTCTGGGGCGCCAACTGTATTGCCAGCCCCAGCAACGAAACCAACGCCGGACGCCAGATTCTTGCGCGAATGCCGGATACCCCCGGGAGTCTCGGCATAGCTATCAGCGAAGCGGTTGAAGCGGCGGTCGCCGATTCGACCGGCGAGACCCGCTATTCGCTGGGAAGCGTGTTGAACCACGTCCTGCTCCATCAAACAGTTATCGGCCAGGAAGCACAGAAGCAATTGGCGCTTGCTGGAGAGAAGCACCCCGACGTCGTCATAGGGTGTGCCGGCGGTGGTAGCAATTTTGCGGGAATTGCCTTCCCGTTTGTGCTCGACAAAATCAACGGCGCCAACATCCGGATCGTCCCGGTGGAGCCGGCCGCCTGCCCCACCATGACTAAGGCGCCCTTCGTATATGACTTCGGCGATACGGCAGGAATGACCCCGCTTCTGCCCATGTTCTCGCTCGGACATGATTTCGTCCCGGCGCCGATCCACGCCGGCGGGTTGAGGTATCACGGGATTGCTCCGCTGGTCAGCCAGGCTATCGTGGAAGGGCTCATCGAGCCTCAGGCGATCGACCAACTCACCTGCTACCAGTCGGCTCTCACCTGGGCTCAGACCGAGGGCACCATCTGTGCACCCGAGACGAGCCATGCAATTGCCTCCGTCATCCAGGAAGCCGTAAAGGCGCGGGAAGAGGCCAAGGAAAAGGTGATCCTCTTCTGCTACAGCGGGCACGGGCTCATGGATCTGTCAGGCTATGACAAATTCCTGTCCGGAGAGCTCAGCGAGTTGAGGCTCAGTGAACAGGACATTCAAGAGTACCTGAAGCCGTTGGAGAACCTGCCGAAGCCGGAACGCCGCAAGACCGGACGCTGGTAGGAAGGGTATTGACGATTGACGATTGACGATTAAAGACCTTTGCTTCTCTTTAATCGATAATCGTCAATCGTCAATCGATCAGTCTTGTGTAAAATCTGCGATCAAATTCTTTAAATGCGGGAAACAGCTGATCAGCTCATCCCGATCGCCCAGCCCGAAATCCTCGAAAGCAAAGCCCGGAGCCACGGTACAACCGACAAGTGAGTAAGGCGAACCAGGCAGGGGGTAGGCGCCAAACCAGTGCCCGGCAGGCACGACCTGCTGCAGTTCCTGGCCCACGCTTAAGTCCTGGCCCAGGTCGAACTGGTCGACTTTTCCCTCGGGTGATATGACAACCAGGCGAAGGGGCCCACCCAGGTAGAAATGCCACACTTCATCAAACCGAAGGCGATGCAGACGCGACTTCTCCCCCTGGCGAAGCAGGAAGTAAATGGCGGTTGCGGCCGCCCGATCACCCGAACTCCCAGAAGGCAAAACGGACCCGGGAATCGTGACCGCGGACTTATACGTCTCCCGGAAGTAGCCTCCCTCGGGATGGGGCTGAAGAGCGAGGTGATCGATGAGCTCGTCTGCGGTCAGGGGATTCGTCATGGAGAGAATGGCCGCCTTTTTGGAGTGCGACGGCAGAAGCAGTCCGATGTCTTATCAGGACTCCTGGCGACGCCGCTTTGGTATCAGCACAATTTGCCGGATCGCAATTAGCTTGCCGGCGCACTTATCTTAATACCAAAGCGGCGTCGCCAGGAGTCCTGATAAGACATCGGACTCCTTTTGCCTCCGCACTCCAAAAGAAGATTCGTCAGTTCCCCTCCGCTGTCAGCTTTTTGCCGGCCTCGGTCATCAGGAACTTGCCATCGATCGGCTGGACGAGGCCTGCCGTCTCCATCTCCCGCAGGGAGCTGCGGATTCTGAATAGAGGCTGCCCCATTCTCTTGGAGAGATCCTCAGCCGCGCAGGGGACGACCAGTTTCCCCAGCAGGCGCCGGGCCGATTCAGTGAGAGTCCCGTCACTGTTGATGCACGCCACTAGTTCACCTCCCCCGCAGCCGACAGGGATTTCGTGCAGAAGTACCAATCCTTGCAATCGACGCCGTCCTGCTTGACCCGTTCTTCCGCCATTTCCTGGGTGCGCGGGGGCGGCACGATGACCGGCTCGCCGACGGTCCAGTTTGCGGGTGTCGCCACCCCATGCTTGTCCGAAGTCTGAAGGGCTTGAACGAGCCGGTAAATTTCCTCGACGTTCCGTCCGGTGGTCAATGGATAGTAGATCATGGCCCGGATCGTCTGCTTCTCGTCGATAATGAACACGCAGCGTGACGTCTCCGTCGTGCTTTCTCCCGGCATAATCATCCCGTATAGCGTCGCTACATCCTTGTTCAAATCGGCGATCACCGGAAAAGTAATCTTCTGATCCAGTCGTTCCTCGATGTTGCGCACCCACGCGATATGAGAATAAACGCTGTCGATGCTCAGGCCGAGCAGTTCACAGTTGATTTCCCGGAGCCGCGGATGCAGCCGTGCGAAAGCGATAAATTCGGTGGTGCAGACCGGGGTGAAATCCGCCGGATGGGAAAAGAGAACGAGCCATGACCCTTTGAAATCCTCCAGGCGAAGGACGCCGTGAGTCGTGGGAACTTCAAATTGCGGAGCAGGAGATCCGATGCGGGGTAAAGAGGTCGCTGCCACAGCCACCTCAGGAGCAAGAGCGGTTGCCATAAAGCCTCCTGTTATCTTAAATGAGTGAGATAGAAACGCATCGCCCAGACACGCGCGTCTGGAGTGCCTTTGACTTGGTATTGTGTCGTGTTTGGAGGCATCCTTCAAGTCGCGGCCAGACGGGCTTTCGGGTTACACTTTGGGGGAGAATGTCGAACTCTTTCACTTCCGGCGTCCGGCTCGACAAGTGGCTCCAAGTTGCGCGGGTTTTCAAAACACGCAGCCAGGCGACTCAAGCCTGCACCGCCGGTCACGTCAAGGTGAATGGAGCGGTTTCGAAGCCCCACCGATTGATCAAGCCCGAGGACCGCCTGGAGATCGAGCGGGACGACTGGCCTCGCATCCTGATAGTGCAGGAGGTGCGCGACAAGCCGATTCTGAAGGCCGAAGCGCGAACGCTCTTCTCCGACATTACCCCGCCTCGCCCTCCTCTCGATCCCCTTGCCGAGTTACTGCGGCGGCCTCCGGTCTTGCGTTCCAAAGGCAGCGGACGGCCGACCAAGAGAGACCGACGAGTCATTACCAAGTTCGACAAGTCAGGTGGCTGAATCTCTCGCGCGCGTCGCCTCGTCCTTCTTGATCATGAAGCATTTACGACCCTACTCCATGGCTTTTCTTGCCCTGGTCCTCGGCTCCCCTTCCCTTTGGGCTCTTCAAGGGGCTAACCCTCAGATCCCGCCCGGTGAAGCACAGGCGCGCGAACGGCTCAACTCCTCCCCCAGGCACGGGGAATGGGTAACCATTAAAGACGGCCAGGACACCGTGAAAGCCTGGCTGGTTTACCCCGAGCGGCGTGACAAGGCACCGGTAGTCATTGTCATTCACGAGGTCTTTGGTTTGACCGATTGGATTCGCTCGGTAGCCGATCAGCTGGCCGCTGAAGGATTTGTTGCGATTGCACCCGATATCCTTAGCGGCAAGGGCCCGAATGGCGGCGGCACCGAGTCGGTCGATCGAGACGGTGCGGTCGGGCTCGTGAGGGGACTCAGCCAGCAGGAAGTATTCCGCCGGCTTAACGCGACCGCACACCACGCGATGCAGCTGCCCGCGGCTCAGCCGATCTTCGGTTCGGTTGGCTTCTGTTGGGGAGGAGGTATGAGCTTCGCTTACGCGGTGGAACGACCGCAACTGCAAGCGGCGGTGGTCTATTACGGCACTTCCCCGGCCACTGAAAACCTCCGCCGTATCCACGCGCCTGTCCTCGGCCTGTACGGCGGCGACGACGCCCGGGTGAACGCGACCATCCCGGCGGCCGACGCCGAAATGAAGAAACTGGGCAAGCGTTACGAACACCAGGAGTTTGAAGGTGCCGGACACGGTTTTCTCCGCGCTCAAGACGGGCGCGACGGAGCCAACGCCCGGGCCGCTGAGCAAGCCTGGAAGAGGACGGTCGAGTTCTTCAAGAAAGAGCTGAAGTAGGGGAATGCTTTTGCCCCCGTAGGGGGCGGATGTCTATAGTAATCGAAGGAAAGAGAGGCCTGCGCCCCAGCGGGGGCGCGATGTTCCGAAGGTGGTTCGGAACATCGCGCCCCTCTGGGGCAGCCCGACCTGTCTCTGCCCGATAACTATAGACATCCGCCCCCCTATGGCAGGGGACCCTATCTGTGAAAGATCACGAACCGCACGACCAGCCAAGCGGTGGCAAAGGCGCCAAAGAGGAGAAGCACAAACAACCATCCCGTCGCTTTACGAACCGGCTGTCCCCGCGGGCCGGTCCATTGCAGGTCCGCCTTCTGATAGTAGGTTCGGTAGTTATCCGCGATCCCCCTCAGGACTGAGTAAGCGATCGCGTAGAAGACCGTGAAGACGATCGTGAAGAAAGCAACCAGACCGTAATAGAAGACAGGCGAGGGGGATGGCATAGAAGCAGGCTCAGGAAGGCCTTTTCATGGTGGCAATGAAGGGCAGGTTCCGATATTTCCCCTGGAAATCGAGACCGTAACCGACGAGGAACTGCGACGTGACGTTAAATCCCGTGTAGCGGATCGGGATCTCCGCCAAACGCAGCTCCGGCCGGTCCAAAAGCGCGCAGATATTGAGAGTCGCAGGGTTGCGGACCGAGAGATTTCGGACCAGGTAATGCAGCGTTAGCCCGGTGTCCACTATGTCTTCAACCAACAGGACATGCCGCCCGGAAATATCCAGCTGGAGATCTTTCAGGATCTTCACAGCCCCGGTCGCGGGCCGTCTTGAATAGCGGCTGATGGAAATGAACTCGGACAAGACGGGAAGGCGCATCGAACGCATCAAATCGCACGTGAAGATGAACGCGCCGGTCAGGATACAGACGACCGTCAACTCTTCTCCCCGGTAGTCGCGGGTGATTTGCGATCCCAGTTGACGAACGCGCCGACGGATCGTCTTCTCATCAAGAATGACAGTATCGATTGGCGCGGGAAGCGGCCGGGAGACAGTCTTTTCGGGAACGGGTTCAATTAAGCAGTCACGCACTCATTTGCCCGAATTTGAAAAGCAGCCGTCGGTAGTCCCTGCCGTAAAACACCTTGATCTTTACTTCCGGGTAGAGCTGGCGAAGCAGCCGCAGTTTGCGGTTCTTCTTCGTAACCAGGCTCTGCTTCATGGTAGTCAGCTCAACGTACAGATCGAACTGCGGCAGGTAAAAGTCAGGGGTGAAACTGAGAGTGACACGTCCCTTCTCGTCCCGCTCCAGCGGAAAGCTGGTGGGTTCGTAGCGCCACTGGATAGCATAGAAATCCAGAAAGCGCGCGAATTCTCGCTCGCTTTCGTGCGCGAACTTGACGTCCGCTAAATGCTCAGACATCTGTTCCATCTACTGCTGCCTTTAATTCTATCAGAAGCTATCAGAGAGGACTGACAGAGGCGGGGAGTTTGAGAAGTGCGCCGCCTGGGAGCGCAGGCGCCGTCTGGGAGCGCAGGCGTCCTGCCCATAAGCACTAACTTAACTGTAGGAGGCACTCGGAGCAAGGGCACCGGACCCATGTGGAGTGCGGCGGCAGAGGGAGTCCGAGGCTTTATCAGCGGCGACGCCGCTTTGGCTCACCGCGGAGCGGAGGCGTCTCCAATAGTCTGCTCATCAGGGGAAGCAATGGGCTAAACGCTTGGAGACGCCTCCGCTCCGCGGTGAGCCAAAGCGGCGTCGCCGGTAGTCCTGATAAAGCCTCGGACTCCCTCTGCCGCCGCACTCCATATGGTCCGGTGCCCTTGCTCCGAGTGCCTCCTACAGCTAAGCGCTTATGGGCATCCTGCCTGCACTGGGGGCAAGATGCCTGCGCTCCCAGGCGGGCGCGCCTTACCCGCGCCGCGCCTGAAAGAAATCCTTCAATAACTCTCGGCACTCGTCGCTCAACACGCTTTCCGTCACCACGACCGTGTGGTTGAGCCGCCCCGGAGCCAGGAGCTCGAACTTCGAGAAGACAGCCCCTGCCTTCTCATCACGGGTCCCGAATATGAGGCGCGAGACCCGGGCCCAGACGAGCGCTCCGGCGCACATGCTGCACGGCTCCACCGTCACATACAGCTCGACTCCGGGCAACCGGTAGTTACCCAGTTGACGCCCGGCTTCACGCAGGACGAGGATTTCGGCGTGAGCGGTCGGATCCTTCAGCCGGATGTTAGAGTTGTGGCCGCGAGCCAGAAGAACGTCGTCCAGGACAGCGACCGCCCCAATCGGCACCTCGCCTTCCGCCGCCGCCTGGCGGGCCTCCTCCAGGGCCAGCAGCATCCATTTATCGTCCCGCTCGCTCATCAGCCCCAGTCTATTTGAGCCCTCTGACCTCAGCTCTGATTCTCGGCCTCCTCGTCCCAGGAGCCGTCGTAGACCACGTCACAGTGCTCGTTTTTCAGCATCTGGCACAACGGGCAGTCATCCTCGAACAGATCGTCCGGGTTGAATTCGCTGGTCCGGCGTGCGACCTCTTCCGGGTCCGGGGAGTCGAGATGAACCAGGTTGTACTGGCCAAGACGGGTGATGAGTGCATGATTGCCGTAGAGGTTTCGGAGTTCCTCTTCGGTCCTGGGGCGGGGACTGCTGTTGAGAAGACACCATCGTTCGGACATGTTCGTTCCTCCTCTTCCAGTAACAGGAACCTTTGAAAGGTCCCATTACTAGAACGCTCGAGAAGGAAAAACTACGAAGCAAAATTTTCTGGGAAAAGCCAGAAGTCAGGAGTCAGGAGTCAGAGGTCAGGAGAAAGACAAGGAAGTCACAGAAGTCAGGAGTCACGAGTCCGGTTCTTATTCTGACTCCTGACTCCTGACTTCTGACTTCTTTGTTACTTTGCAGCAACCTGCGGAGGCACCGTCACCTGGAAGTTTTCCTGTGCGGCAATCGTTTGGTTACTGATCTGGTCCTTGATGTCGACCGAGACCGAATACCTGCCCGGCGCCAGGTCTTTGATCGGCAGATTCTTGATCAGGACCACTCTTTGGCCCGAGAAGTACTGCACTGACTCTCCGCTCTCTTCTTTGACCTCCACCACCGTCTGACCGTCCTTGATGATCTTGTAGCTCACCGCGAGAGCGGGCGCGAGACTGGCCTGGTCCAGGCCGACGTTATAAAGCTGCAGGTAAACACCGAGCGGCCTGTCTTGTGTGAAGACTTTCCTCAGGCTGGGGCGAATCTTGACGTCGCCCAGTACGAACATCTCGTCGACTTTCGGCACCTGCGGCAACTGGTGGATGTAGTCAGACAGGATCAGCGAGCTGACCGAAAGCTTCTTCTCGTCGTACATCGGCGGAACGATCGCAATTCGTTTAACACCCGTGTGGCCGCTGTTGATGTCCTTGACGACGAGATCGAGCTTGTAACGCATTTTCTTGTCAAGGGTTACGATCTTCTGGTAAATCGACCTGGAGATCAGACCCTGCGGCATATTTTCCGGCTGGTACGAGGCCAGGATGTCATCATCGAATTCCATGATCACGCGGTTCGTGATGCTGGTGATGATCCCATAGACGGCCAGCTTGGCGTTTTGTACGCCGTTTTCTTCCTTGAAGGTCAGGTCCTTATTCTGGACTTCAAGACTGATTGGGACGATGACCTGCTGGTCGTTCAAGCGGACGTAATCCTGTCGTACTTCAAACGGCAGAGGCTTGTAGTCGATATTGATGGAAACGACTTCCTTCAGGTCCTTGTACTTGATCTCCTGGGGCCGCTGCACCATCGTGTAGGTTTCGTACCTCTCGAACGGGTTATCCTTCGCCCTGAGCTGCATCATCGGGTAGTTTTCCCGGTTGCCAGGGTTGAAGAAGGGCCGGTCTTCCTTGTTCGCGAGGCCCATTTCTTCGGCCAGCGTCAGACCTGCTCCGGGAACGTGAAGCAACGCGTCCTTTTCCTCGGGGTTCAGCGCAAGACGGTACTCTCCGCTCATGCTCGGGTCGACAAACTCGAGCTCGACATCCTCGCCGACGTTGTCAATATGACGGTACCGCCAGATCTCAAACGGGAAGGTTGATGTGGTTCCGCCGCCCTCATGCATCGGCCGGTTGTAGCTTCCGCCGGACGGGTGCGATTCGATCTCGGCAGGTTGCCCATGAATAATGTAAATGCGGCCGCGGTCGGTCATCCATCCCGGTATGCCGCTGGCGAATCGTTCGTTGGCGTATGCAATACGGCGGTAATGTTCTTCTTTGAACTCGTTGGTCGGGGTCATCGGGTCGGGATCCCGCCGATACCAGAACTGTTCAATGAACTGCTCTTTTTCGTCGGTGGACGTCAGCTTGTTGAAAACCGCTTTCTCGTCGGGCGAGATAACGTACTTGACATCTTCGGTCATCCACTTCTTGTAGTAGTCCTCGCCTTCTTCTTTTCTCAGCGCTTCGATATCGGACTTTTCTTTTTGTTGTTTCGCCTTTTGCTGCGCCCAGACCGGAAAGATCAGTAGTATCAAAGTCAGCGCGATACCAAGTCTTCTAATCATCGCCATTCACCTCAGAGGTCAAATGCCTGAATTCAACCAAAGTATACACTAATCCCGTTCAAACCTGGGGTTGCATGATAAGAGATGCAATCGCGTGCAAAACTGTTCGGAAGAAGAGCGCTTCCGCTTGACTTTTGCCACCCGATCAAGGAAAAGATACTAGCGATACTTTCCGGGTACATTCATGAAACGTTACAAACTCGTCCTTCTGGGCATTGTCGTCATAGCCGTTTGGATCCTCCTCGGGGGCGGGATGAGTCTGTACGTCGATGCTCTCTGGTTTGACTCCCTCGGCTACTACGCGATCTTCGAAACCGTCATCTGGCTGAAGTTTGTCTGCTGGATGGCCGGCTTCCTCGTCTCGGTGCTCCTGCTCTGGTTGAATTTCCGGCTGGCATCCCGCCGGACTTATGAACAGGAGACCTGGTTTCGCCAGGAGTACCTCGTGCTCGGGATGGACGAAAAGCGGAGCAACCTGTTTCGAGCCGGTATCCTGGTCCTCTCGGCCCTCCTCGGACTGCTCGCCCAGTCTGAATGGCTCATGTTTGCCCAGTTCCGGAACCAGGTTTCCGGGGGTCCCGTCGATCCGATTTTCGCCAAGAGCCTGTCTTTTTACTTCTTCGATCTCCCGGTCTGGAATTTTCTGACCGGCTTTGCTTTGGCCCTCGTCTTTTTTTGCCTGGTGGTCGCCGGTGTCAGCTACGTATTCCACGGCCACGTGGGTTACTCCCGACAGCTCCATCTGACCTATGCAGCGCGCCTTCATCTGGCGATCCTGGTAGGCATCGGATTCCTGATCATCGCTGTCCGCTTCTATCTCAAGCGTTTCGATCTCTTGTTCTCAATCAGAGACAAAGGAGTGACTTTTGGCGCGAGTTACACGGACATTCATGCCTGGCTTCCCGTTTATTGGATGATGGCGGGAGTTGTCCTCGTCGTCGCCGTCCTCTTCTTTGCTTCGCCGCTGATCGGGTCCCTCAAACACGCGTTGGCGGGGATCGTTGGGTTTGTCGCCCTCTACCTTTTGTCCGGAATCTACCCAGCCGTGGTTCAGACCTTCCGGGTCGAGCCTAACGAGCTCGAGAAAGAGACTCCTTTCCTCAACTATCATATTCAGGCCACCCTGGATGCGTACAACCTTCGCAAGCTAGAGACCCGGGAATTCACCAGTTCCGGGCGTTTGGATGCCCAGGCGCTTGCCCGCAATCAGGCCACCCTGCGCAATATCCGGCTCTGGGACTGGCGGCCTCTCAAAGACGCTTACGGTCAGCTCCAATCGATTCGTCCCTATTACAGTTTTGAGGACGTGGATCTCGACCGATACGTCATTGAAGGCAGCTACCGCCAGATCATGCTGTCGGCCCGGGAGTTGAATTTCACGCAGGTTTCGGAGCAGGCACAGACCTGGATCAATCAGTTTTTCCAATACACGCACGGGTACGGCCTGTGCGCCAGCCCGGTTAATGAGGTCACTGAGGACGGGCTGCCCGATTTTTTCATAAAGGACATCCCGCCTCGATCCACGGTCGATCTCAACATCTCGCGACCCGAGATCTACTTCGGGGAGAAGACAGATTATCCCGTCTTCATAAAAACCCGGATGAAGGAGTTCGACTACCCTCACGGCGATCAGAATGCTTTCACCACCTACGCCGCGGACCGAGGACTGCGGATCGGCTCATTTACCAGGAAACTGCTCTTCGCCTGGGAGCTCGGCAGTTTTCAGATCCTCTTTACCTCCAATTTCGCCGCGGACAGCCGGGTGCTTCTGTACCGGTCGATCCGGGACCGAATCCGGAAAATCGCCCCGTTCCTCGATTACGACAACGATCCTTACATGGTCATGGACGAGGGTCGTCTCTTCTGGATCCAGGATGCGTACACAACGGCCGGCCGCTATCCTTATGCGGAGCCGTTCGGGCGCCAGTTCAACTACATACGGAACTCCGTCAAGGTCGTCATTGACGCCTATCTCGGGGATGTCTTTTTCTATGTGTCTGATCCGGACGACCCGCTGCTCGGGACCTACGCCCGCATTTTCCCGACGTTGTTCAAGCCGATGTCCGACCTGCGGCCGGGGCTCCGCGCCCACATTCGCTACCCCGAGGACATGTTCGACATACAGAGAGAGATTTACTGCACCTATCACATGCGCGATCCTCGCGTTTTCTACAACAAAGAGGATCTGTGGGCGATTCCGCACGAGATCTACGGCGACACCGAGCAGGCCATGGAGAGTTACTACACCATCATGGCCCTTCCTCATGAAACGAGGGAGGAGTTCATTCTCCTCACCCCCTTCTCGCCCAAGAACAAGAACAACATGATTGCCTGGCTCGCCGCCCGATCGGACCGAGAGCACTACGGCCAGCTTATGCTTTTCCAGTTTCCCAAACAGCAGCTGACGTACGGCCCGATGCAGATCGAGGCGCGGATTGATCAAGATCCCCAGGTCTCACAACTCATTACTCTCTGGAGCCAGAAGGGATCCCGCGTGATTCGAGGGAATCTGCTCGTGATCCCCATCGAAACCTCGGTTCTGTACGTCGAACCGATGTACCTGCAAGCCGAGAAGAGCGAAATCCCCGAGCTGACCCGAATCATTGTCGTGTACGAGAATCGGGTGATCATCGGCGAGACCTTGAAGGAAGCGCTGGATGCGGCGGTGGCAGCCGGGCCTCAACGGCCGGCTCCCATTACGGTTCTCCCGCCAAGCCTGCTTCCGGAAACCTCCTTGGCTCCGGAGCTCCAGTCCCTTGTCGAAGATGCTGTTCGGCAATTCGACCTGAGCCAGGAACGGCTCAAAGAAGGCGACTGGACGGGTTACGGGGAAGCTCAGCAGAAGTTGAAGGAGATCCTCGACGAGCTGACCAACAGGACCAAGCCCGGTTTGTCCCCACCCCCCGCCCCGACCCCACAAAGGGGCACGAGCAACCGGTCGGAGTAGAGGCTTGCCCTTTTCGTCATAATTCTCTCGCAATTGCCCTTGCAGTAAACACGGCCAGCCGGTTAAAATATATTGATTTAGACCGGAGAACAGGAGAACAAGAAATGCTGACGCTTACCGAGAAAGCGACCCTGAAAGTTAAGGAAGTGCTGGGCGAGCAACCCGAAAGCTACACCGGAGTGCGTATTGCCGTAGTCGGCGGAGGTTGCTCGGGATATCAGTACGCGATGAACCTGGAAAAGGAGGAGCATGAAGGCGATCACGTGGTCCAGGTCGATGGCTTCAAACTGTTCGTTGACGACGAGAGCCTGCCTTACTTGAAGGGAACCGAGATCGACTACGTGGAAACAGTTCAGGGGGCCGGCTTTACCTTTAGGAACCCCAACGCGAAGAGCACCTGCGGCTGCGGGGAGTCCTTCCACGCGTAATTTTTCGTGGGGGCCATTCCGGAGGTGGCCCCCTTTTCTCACCGCACTATTGGCGGTCGACCGATAAGCGCTTACGCCGTTCGTACCTTTCCAACCCCAGGTCAATCAACCGATCCAAAAGGTCTGTGTACTTCAGGCCGGAAGCCTCCCAAAGCTTCGGGTACATGCTGATGCTGGTGAAACCGGGAATGGTGTTCGGCTCGTTGACCCAGAATTCCCCGCTCTGCTTGTCCATGAGCAAATCGACCCTTGCCATGCCCTCCAACTGCAGGCTT
>Ga0105092_10000571_pt1 | contig 19279 bp, 12 predicted proteins | sample PPLLak2March2015_FD_87021 | JGI IMG/M metagenome (GOLD analysis project Ga0105092, IMG submission 87021) | Freshwater sediment microbial communities from Prairie Pothole Lake near Jamestown, North Dakota, USA - PPLs Lake P7 Core (1) Depth... | ecosystem: Environmental > Aquatic > Freshwater >... | reverse complement strand
GTCGCTCCGAGAGTTACCGTGTGGCACTTGCCGGCCCACGTCTTTTTCGTATCAGGAATCATATAACCCCTTTCGTTATCCACGAATTACACGAATTACACGATTCAAAGGACCTCAAAGACCTCAAAGACCTTAAGGACAAAGCAACAGTCACCGTCCTTGAGCTCTTTGAGGTCCTTGAGGTCCTGTTGAATTCGTGTAATTCGTGTAATTCGTGGATGAAAGCCTTTTCATGCTGTCAAAACTTTTCCCAAAATTTCCTCGACCGCCTGCTTTCCAGGCGAGCCGTTTACTAAGTCGCTGACTGGCCGCCCGGCCAGTCCCAGTTCGACGAACTGCCGGTCATAGGGGATTATTCCCCCGACCTCAAGTCCCATTCCCTCGCAGTAACTCCTCAGCTGACCCGGGTCACAGTCGGTGGAGTTATTCAGCACCAGGAACCTCCGACTTATCCCGAGAGACAGCTGATGTGAGAGCTTCAAAATTCTCGCTGCGCCCTTTAAGGCAGCCGGCGAAGCAGTGCTGACAATGATCAGCACGTCCACGTTCTGCGTGGTGGATCGTGACAGATGCTCCAGTCCTGCCTCGTTATCAATGACCATGTACGGATAAGAGCCACGCAGCCGGTCAATGCAGCGTCGGAGGACGCTGTTCACGGCACAGTAACAACGCGGCCCCTCGCCGCACCCCATGGCGAGGAGGTCGACGCCCTGCCCTTCGCTCAGGCATTCCTGGATGCCCATCTCCAGGTAATCGTCCTTGGTCATTCCCGGAGGCATCTTCCGTATCTGATCCAGCAAGTCCTCACGTAACTCGCCAATCGTCTTGGAGAGTGTGGCACCCAGAGCGATATCCAGGTTCGGATTGGGATCGGCATCCACCGCCAGAACCGGCTGTTTTCCGTGCTTCAAAAGCAGGGATACGAGCAACGCGGCAATCGTGGTTTTGCCGGTCCCGCCCTTTCCTGCTACCGCCAATGTAAAAGCCATCAGGCACGCTCCTTGCGAGTGGCTGCCAAAGCTTCGTGCCCGACGCGCTCCGCTGAAAAGCGCTGCGCTTGCGGCTCTGTCAGACGCGCCGCAACCGACTCAAACCGGCTTAACTCGGTGTGAGGGATGAACTTGGCCGCCAGAAACTCGTCGTAATACTGGGTGTGACTGATAAGATCGTAATAGGTCACCGACTGTGCAATCTTGTTCAATTCCTGCCAGGCCTCCACCGACAGCAGGGCCATTTGTGACCCGAGGATCGACGTATTGCCGACAAAGCGAATGCGGTCGAGCGGCAGGTCCGGGATCAACCCGAGCGTGATCGCCTTTTCCCTGTCAATGTAGCTGCCAAAACCGCCGGCGATCAGAACCGAATCGATGCTTTTAAAATCGAGGCCGACACTCGAGGCCAAGGCTTGGGCTCCGGAATAGATCGCGGCCTTGGCGCTCAAGACATTCGTCAAATCTGTCTGGCTGACACAAATGTCTTTCCCGTGCTCTGATCTGGTCCCGGGAACGACGACGAATTCAAGCAGCCCATCCGACTCCCGAATACGCTCGGAAGTGCCCGGCAGCAGCCGGCCGGAGCGGTCTATGAAGCCGGCGGTATAAAGCTCTGCCACCAGGTCGATGAGGCCTGACCCGCAGATGCCCCTGGGGCGCGCGCTCCCTACCGTCCGATATTGCACGCTTCCGTCGGCACTGATCGTCACCCGCTCTATCGCACCGCGCATCGCCTTCATGCCGTGTCTGACACCCGAGCCTTCAAAAGCCGGGCCGGCCGAGGCGGAGCAGGCGATCATCCACTCTTTGTTGCCGATCGCTATTTCGCCGTTTGTGCCGATGTCAATCAGCATCCGCACCCGTTCGGACCGGTGCAATCCGACGGCGAGAATCCCGGCGGTTATGTCTCCACCGACCCATCCGCCGATGCCGGGGACTACGTACAACAGGCCTCGAGGATTTACCTTGATACCGGTTTCGACGGCCCGGACCGGCGGCGGGCTGGAGGTAGCGGAAACGTACGGCGACTTGCGGATGCTCCCCGGAGAGATCCCGAGCAGCAGGTGGGCCATCGTGGTATTTCCAGAACAGACCACCGCGGTGATGTCGTTCAACGAGAGGTTATTCCGCTCGACGAGCGCCGCAATCATCGAGTTGATATCCTCGACAACCGCCTTCTGCAGCTCGTCAAGACCACCCGAATCGGCATAGATCATGCGCCGGGTTACCTCTGCGCCCCACTTCCGCTGGGAGTTGTAGACCGCTTCGGCATCGACCCGCTCGGTGGTCACGAGGTTGAGCAGGTGCGTCACAACCGTCGAGGTGCCGACGTCGATCGCGATGCCATAGTTCCGCCCTTCAGTGTTTCCCGGTTCGAGCTGAACGATCTCCAAAGTTCCGCCGCGGGACCCGAGAGTCGCGGTCACGCTCCAGTTCGCGCTGCGCAGAAGCCGCGGCAGCTTCTGGACGACCTTCAGGCCCATCTGCATAACTGAAGCAGGATGGCGGCGCTGGATCTCACGGTAAACACGAGACTGGTCAGAAAGACTGTCGTCCAGGTTGGGGGGCGGGAGATTCAACCAGAGTTTTCGAGCCAGCGGCGCAAGAGGAAAACTGACCGCCTCTGCCGCGGGGTTGAGGGCCCGGAACCGCTGGGCATCGACATCAATCAGGAACTGAGCGGCTTCGGTTCGAGACTCGGGAGGTATTTCGACCTCCAGGTCGCCTTCCACCTTGGTCTGGCAAGCGAGTACGTAGCCGCGGCGAATCTCCTCGCGGGTTAAAAGGCTGGTCGGTACGGACAAGACCTCGCCTTTCTTGATGATGACGCGGCACTTACCGCAAAGACCATCACCCCCGCAGGGACTGGAAAGGTCCATTCCCGCCCCGCGCGCCGCCTCGAGGACAGTCGTTCCGACAGGCACACAGCGGCCCTCCGCCTCAGGGGTAAAGAGGACGCGCCCCGTCTGTTCAGGTGTGTGTCGAGTCGAACCGCTTTTCGTCATACTGCTTTTTTTCCCTGGGAGCGCAGGCGTCTCGCCTGCACTCCCAGCGGATGGTTCCACCACCCGCGTGAACCTTGAACTAAAGCGCTGCCGCCAGCCGCTTCCAGTCGTTCTTCAGGAAACCCGGTAACCCGGCGGCCTCTTCGGGGCCGACGACGACCTCGCATCCTGATTCGTCTTCCAGCTCACCCTTGAGAACGGCGACCAGACCGGGGATAACCAGCTTTTTGTGACTGACTTGATCCAGGGCGCCGCACTTCTTGACAGCCGCGGCGATCGTTTCGCCACTCAATTTGTCGTCGGCATAGGAGTTCAACACTCCAAGGCCATTCGTCTCGACCACGGCGATGTAGGCTGGAACTTTGCTGTTCTCCACTTCCCCTTCAACCGTGAAGTAGGTAAGAGCAAAATTGGTAGTCACGATGACAGGCGCATCCCGTCCGGGGTCGCCGACCCGATACAGCTTCGCCTCAACCGCATTAGGCACTTGCGGATCGGTGAAGATGTTGAAACGGGCGGTGAGAACCGGAAGAACCTGCCAGGGCTCCCGTCCCGCCATCACGACTATCTGCGCGTATTTGCAGACATAGGTTATAGCCTGGCTGGTTTCCTGGAAAGGATCTCCAGGCTGCGTAAACACCATGACCGGGAAACCAAGAGCACGGAAGTTCTTTTCCAGCGCCAGGCGCCGCAACTGTGTCAGCTTGGTCAGCGTATCCCGGGGAGTCTCGGTCTTGGGCGCGAGAACCAGATCGCTCACTCCGAGCTTCTTGATCTCCCCAGTAAGGGTGGCAAGACTATCCAGGCTGTCGGCCTGAACGGCGAGAGGCGCATTGTTCGATTTGGCCAGGGCCGCCAGTTCCGCATAGTTCTGACTGTTCGCCCCGCAGATCAGGGGACGTTTCCCGGAGAGGCCCTGGAGCGCAAGGCCGAGAGCCGACGGGTCAGAGGAAACCAGCACGATCGGCAGATCGCAGTTGCGGGCGATTTCCGCTGCCTTGGCGGCAAAAGTCCCCGCATCCTGCGTCTGCTCGAGGGCAATAAGATCGACCCGGACTTCTTTGCCGGCTCTGATGAAATGCAGTCCCAGCGCCGTTTGGGCGACCTTGGCCACATCCTCCGCATCGCTCACCCGCAACGCCACGCCCGTGGCCCGGTGAAACTTCTCTTCGTGTCTGAAAAGGACTGTCTCACCGCCGATCTGGAGGGCTCTTGGTCCGGTCCCGATCGTTACCGTGCGCATTGGCGGCTCGGCCGATTCCGCCAGAGCCTGCTTGGCCTGCTCGGAAACGTGGGGGCATTTCTCAAGAGCCGCCTTCTTGGCGGCTACCTGCATCGCGAAGGCCATGCACGTCGGCACCTGGCAATCGCCGCAATTGGTCTTCGGAAGAAGTTTGTAAATATCTATTCCAGTCAATTTAGCCATAGCGGCTACTCCTTGTTAGGTTCAGGGTTCAGGGTTCTGGGTTCTGGGTTCAGGGTTCAGGGTTCTGGGTTAGATGCTAACAACCCGAACGTGCTCGCTGAACCGTGAACCCAGAACCCCGAACCCTGAACCCTTACATTACCGATTCCATGACCAGGGCCGGATGGCCGACCCGCTGTAGAAATTCGATCAGCCCGTTAACGTCGGTCGCGTCGTTTTCGGTCGCGATCTTGTCCAGGAAATTCGGGTCTCCCAGCTGTGCCAATCGCGGTTCCAGCCGGTCCCGCATTTCATCCTTCAGTTCCTGCGGCATCCAGACTAGTCGCTGGAGACCGCCTTCGGCGGAAATGAACTTCTCGCTGACAACGTACATGCGGCCGACACCCAGGAAACCAGGAGTCTGGACACCGCCACCCACTTCTCCGGCCATCGTCGAAAAACTCATGCCGATCGGAGTCATTCCCTGATATTCCCGATTGACGACCATGACGCCGTTTGCTTCGGGCAGCACCGCGACCAGGCATTCGAAACAGCCACAGCTGGTCTGGGGATCCTGCATGATCGAATACATCGTGACCTGCTGGAGATTCCCGTTTGAGGCGACGGCGACGTACTCGTTCACGCCCGCCCAGATTCCCAGGTTGGGGTCCAGGCAGGTTCCCTTGACGATCGGCTGGTTCGGTCCCCGCGGATCCATCTCAAAGGCGGCCCGGCAGTCGAGCCAGGTGTACGCGCCGCACAGACCCAGGCGCTGGGGAGTAACCACGCAAACGTGATTCGGAGCATAGCTTTGGCAGAGGATGCAGCTATAGAACCGATCCACATCCACGTCTTTCATGCCTTCCATACGTTCGTCGCGCTTGCGGTACGCTTCTCGCGCCGCCCTTAGCGTCTCCTGCATCTTCTGCTCGTCGGTAAAGACGGTCACCTGCACCTTGTCAACGATGCCTCCAAACTCGTCTTTGAACTTATGCACGAGGAGCTCTCCCAAGTGGCGCATCCGGAAGCCCTTGGCGTAGGCTTCCTTGCTGATCCGCACCCAGGGGATATCGCGCTGCCCGATGTGCATGATTCCGGCGGCGCAACTGACGAACTTGTGGATACGCCGTTCGAGAACGCTTTCAAAGTCCTCGTTGAAGTTGCGGCCGGCGACTTCAACTAGAATGCCGAGAGGCATTGCGCCTCCCTCTTTCGCCTGATCGAGGTCGGGCCCGACCGTCTGGATCCTCCCGTCCTCAACCGACTCCATCGGGCGGCCGCGCAGATACTCAAAGGCCGTCGAGTACTTGCCACCGAACTCCACGTGGAGGTTCTCCTTGCGGACCCTCTCACCCTCGAAGGCCGCCCCGTATCCAATCGGGATCGGGATCTTGGAGACCTTTAGTTTCAAGCCGCGTACTTCGACCGCCTTGGCGACGATCCTGTCGAGCGGAACGTTGGAAACGACGTGTTCATAAGTGCAGATGCCGCGGGGCAGGATCTGAGGAATGCCGGAATCGGCGATAACCGGAAAGCCGTAGTTTATGGCACCAGCCGCCGTTGCATACTTCTGATCTGTCAGCAACTGATCCGCCGGCGCCTCGGGATCGATCCCGAGAGCCAGCACGAAGGCGAAGACTCGCTCCTTGTTGTACATCAGGATCTGCCGGGCGGATTCAAGGTCTCCGGGTTTAACCCCGCCAAAGGTCATGGCGGCACGAGCGGCGAAGTTCAAAGCGTAGACAGCCGCACTCATGTCCTTGCCGTAAGGCACCAGGTAGGTGTCCCAACCCATCTCGACGCCCTCTTCGGCCAGCTGCTCGGCCATCGATCGGCCATTGCTGCTGCCCGCCATGAACACCAGGATGCTCTTTTCCTGGAGCTCGCGAGCCAACGCTACGGCGTCCTGATTAGTCGGCAGAGCGCCGACACAGGCGGCAAAACCAGGCATGCGGCCGTCGACCAGCTTGATTCCCTGGTTGCGCAGAATGGAGTCATCTGTAAACCCCAGGAAAGGCGGTTCAGGCTTATAGGCCGGATCCATGTACTTTAGCGCCTCGATGATCTCCTGCGAGATGAGCGTGGCAATGCCGGCATCGAGCGCAGAACCCAGGTAAGGCAGCCAGAGCCGCTCGGTGGGGACCGGCGGCAGCAGAACCCGCGCCTCGTCCAGCGCCTGGCGGCACTGTTTGAGCGTTTCGATTTTAAGACCCAGGAGGGCCAGGATGAGAGGAAGATAATAGGCCGTGTTCGGGTAGCCCACCCGGGCGTCCGGTCCCTGTTTCTCGATGGCGGCCTGCAGCTTCCCTTCTGCCTGCGAGACGTAGAAATGGGCACCCCGAATGGCTGCTGACGCAATGATCTTTGACATGTTTTACACTCCCACGCTATCCATCAATTCCTGAAACTCTACTTCGTCGAAGCGATCGCGGTTTTCTTCGAGCAGAGGCAATAAAAAGCCCAGGTTAAGCCTGGGTGAAAGCAGGTTGGACTTGATTCCCGCGATGTTCAACCGCCTCTCCATCAGAACCTTTAAGAGTCCGGCCGTTCCGACTTCTCCGATCTGAACGAACCCTACGATCGTGTCGTCCTTTAGAAACACCTTGCGATAGACCGATTCCGAGGGTCGTTCTTCCAGCGTCTCGTCGTGTTCGCCAGGACGAGCGCCCAGAGGTCCCGGGGTCAAAACAGCCAGTCCTGCTGAAATAACGGGCAGATTAAAAAACTGCACGGAGTTCATCCGCATGGATCCACGGTAGGAGATCTCGCGGCCCAGCATGTTCAGAGCCGCGATGCGTCCCTGCTCGACCGCACAGGGCCAGAGGGCGTTAATCCACGTCTCTCCCCGGATGATGTCCGGTGCCTGGGCGACGTCGCCGGCGGCAAACACGTTCGGAACACTCGTCTCACAGTACTTGTCGACCACAATCCCATACTCGGTGTTTATCCGGGTGTCGCTCACCAGCTCCATGTTCGGGTCGACACCTTTGCCGACCACGACCAGATCGCAGGGAAAAACCTGCCCATCGGCGGTCTCGACACCTGAGACTTCGCCGTTGCCGAGAACGGCCGCAGGTTTGACCCCCGTCACGATCGAAACTCCGTGCCGGCGAAAGATCTCCTCGTAGACCCGTGCTGACGGCTCATCGAGCATCTGCGACAGGACATGGCGGGAGCCGACCAGGATCGTCACTTCGACGTCATGCTCGCGCAGCGCCGCGGCCGCCTTCAAACCGACCAACCCGGCTCCTAGAATGACGGCTCTCTTCACGCTCGGAAGGCGCTCAAACATCCCATGAACGTCCTCGATCCGGCGCAGGCCAAAGACTCCCTTTTTCTCAAGGCCTGCGGCTCTCGGAAAACGGGGCCGAGCCCCAGTTGCGATCAGCAGCTGGTCGTACGACTCGACACCGCCGTTCTCCAGGTAAACTCGCTGATTCTGCGGATCGATGCGGGTGGCCCGGGTGAACACCGTCGTCAGCCGGTTACGCTCGAAGAAGTCGGAAGGACGATAGAGCAGGCGAGGCATTTCGAGCTTGGTCGCCAGATAATAGGAAAGCAACGGACGCGAGTAAATTAGAGACTCATCCGCGATGGCGACTATCTCAGATTGAGGATCTCCCTCCCGAAGCGTCTCCACTGCACTCACGCCCGCGGCCGACAGACCTATGATTACGCGTCTCATGAAACCTCCCTTACCGGTTACCGGTTACAGGTTGCCGGTTGTCCGTTACCGACTCACAACCCGCGGTTCGTAGCGCTTCGGTTGGGCAGGCCTCTACGCACGCGTATCGGGCTCGTCCGCTCAATTCCACGCGATTCGGGCACAAGTCACACTTCCAGGCTGTTTTCAGAGGGGTTATGGCGTCAAACGGACAAGCCATAACGCACATCCAACAGCCGACGCACTGCTCGGTGTCGCAAACCGTCGCTCCGCCCTCTTTGTGCATGGCGCCCGAAATACAGGCATCCACACACGCGGCGGGGGAGCAGTGCTGACATCCCAGTGAAAGAGCGACGCCCCCGACCCGTGGACGGTAGGGCGACTCACCGACGCCTTGGACAAGGCGCCGGGGAAAAGCAAATTCTCCTGTTGATATTACCGACAGTATGTTGCGGGAGGAGGAATGCTCCACGGCGCATGCGACCTCGCAGGCATGGCATGCGACGCAGAGTCGTCCGTCACAGTAAAGACGTTCCATAAGTACTCCTAACGGGTGGATGAACCTTTCTCCTAACCGTCTGATAATACGTTCCCTCAAACCGCCGAAAAAGGAAAAAAGAGACCCTACGAAACGACCGGGCCAGAAAAACTCCCAGCCAATCCCATTTGAATCTCTTTTTAGCCCCTTCGCCGGCCTGACACCTGAAATACTCGAAATTTGCCAAACAAGTCAAGTAATAAAATTGAAGACAATATCAACAAATGCCACTAAAATGCATGCGCATAGATGTGTTATGCAGGAACGATCTAGAGGGCACGCATTTTCCTTCCGAGGATCTCCTCCGAGCGGCGAGCGTTGCTGGAGCGCAAGGCCAGATGCCTGCGCTCCCAGCAAGATGCCACCGGCTAATTGGTTTTCATACAACGGGGACTGCGGGTTGCCGATCGGCACTCGGCAGTTCACAATCTCCAGTTTGAGAGGGACGCACACATGCCATACGACACTTCAGTGATGCAAGATTGGCAGATATCCGAGGCGGCCGAGTCCTGTATGCCGACGCCTTCGGACTGGCAAGACCGGCTGGGCCTTCAGAAAGACGAGATCATCCCGATGGGCCGGCTTTGCAAGCTCGATTTTCTCAAGATCATGAACCGGGTCGAAGGTCGGCCCGACGGCAAGTACATCGAGGTCACCGCCATTACTCCGACCCCGCTCGGAGAAGGCAAAAGCACGACTTCGATCGGCCTGATCGAGGGTCTCGGAAAGCGCGGCAAGAACGTCGGCGGATGCCTGCGGCAGCCGTCCGGCGGACCGACGATGAACATCAAGGGGACCGCGGCCGGCGGAGGCAATGCGCTGTTGATTCCGATGACCGAGTTCTCGATGGGACTGACGGGCGATATCAACGACATCATGAACGCCCACAACCTCGCCATGGTCGCCCTCACGTCCCGCATGCAGCACGAGCGGAACTACGACGACGAACAGCTCGAGCGCCTGACTAAGATGCGCCGGCTGGACATCGATCCAAACCGGGTCGAGATCGGGTGGATCCTCGATTTTTGCGCTCAGTCCCTCCGCAATATCATCATCGGTATGGGGGGAAGAACCGACGGTTTCCTGATGCAGTCGAAATTCGGAATCGCGGTGTCATCCGAATTGATGGCGATGCTTTCCATTGTCCGCAACCTGGCCGATCTCAGGGCACGGATGGGGAACATCACCGTCGCGTTTGACAAACACGGCCGTCCGGTGACGACCGGCGACTTGGAGGTGGCCGGCGCCATGTGCGCGTGGATGCGCAATACAATCAACCCCACTCTTTGCAGCACCGCGGAGTACCAGCCTTGCCTCGTTCACGCCGGGCCTTTCGCCAACATCGCGGTCGGGCAGTCCTCGGTCATTGCTGACCGCCTTGCCCTGAAACTCTTCGACTACCACATCACCGAGAGCGGGTTCGGGGCCGACATCGGGTTCGAGAAGTTTTGGAACGTCAAGTCGCGCTACAGCAGGCTTACCCCGAACGTCTCGGTCCTCACCTCCACGGTCCGGGCGCTCAAGATGCACGGCGGCGGGCCAAAGGTGGTCCCCGGATTGCCGCTTCCCGAGGAATACCAGAAGGAGAATCTGTGCCTGCTGGAAAAGGGATTGTCGAACATGATCCATCATGTGAACACGATCCGGAAAGCGGGCATCAACCCGGTCGTCTGCATCAATCGGTTTTCGACAGACACCGAAGAGGAGACGAAGATGATGCGTCGGGCAGCCGAGCAGGCCGGCGCACGATGCGCGGTTTCCGAACACTGGGCCAAAGGCGGAGACGGGGCGCTGGAACTCGCCGATGCCGTTATCGATGCCTGCAACGACAAAAACGACTTCCAATTCCTCTATCCTCTAAAGATGAAACTGCGGGATCGCGTTGCCATCATTGCCAAAGAGGTCTACGGAGCGGACGGCGTGTCCTGGAGTCCCGAGGCAGAAACCAAGGCCAAGGCCCTGGAGGCCGATGCCAAGTATGATGAGTATGCGACCATGATGGTCAAGACTCATTTGAGCCTCAGCCACGACCCCACCTGGAAGGGAGTACCCAAGGGGTGGACGCTGCCCGTACGAGATGTCCTGATTTACTCGGGCGCGCAGTTCCTTTGCCCATGCACGGGGACCATCAGCCTGATGCCCGGGACGGCCTCCAACCCGGCGTTCCGCCGGGTGGATGTGGATGTGGAGACGGGGAAGGTCAGGGGGCTGTTTTAGGAACTCTGAAAGGACCTCAAGGACCTCAAGGACCTCAAGGACCTCAAAGACCTCAAAGACCTGAAGGACGAACTAGCCTGTCCTTGAGGTCCTTGAGGTCCTTGAGGTCCTTTCATCACCCCAGCAAAAAAAAAGGCACTCGTGCCCCCGCCTTGATTTCGCCTACGCCGAGCGGAACCTCGAAAAACCCGTCTGCCTGCATGAGCGCTGTCAGGTGTGCCGAACCGTGATACTCGACCCGCTCAACCGCGCCGTCCGGTGTTATTCGCGCGGGTACGTACTCCTTCCTGACCGTCGAGGCTCGACGGAATTCCCTGGCCAGCGGAGCGCTAAATCGAAGCTCTGCAGCCGGCGCTCCGGACAGATTGGCAATCACGCGCAATACCATCAGGTGGAACATGAGGTAGACGGCGACCGGATTACCCGGCAGACCGAACAAAATGGCTTCGGGTCCTGTGGCGAAGGTGGTCGGCTTGCCCGGCTTGACCGCGAGGCGGCTAAAATGAATCGTGAGCCCCAGACGCTGGATAACTTCCGGCACAAAATCGTACTCGCCGGCCGAAACTCCCCCGGAAAGGATGACGATGTCCGCCTCGCGAACCGCGCTCGCAAGCACCCGCTCTAACTCAGCCGGATCATCCGGGACAGAAACGCAGCCGAGCACCGCCAGACCGTGCTTCTGAGCGAGGCCTGCCAGGAGCGGCCCATTGCTGTTCATGATCTTGCCCGGTTGGAGATCTTCCGGGCGGTCGACGATCTCATCCCCGGTTGAGATGACAAAAAGCCTTGGTTTGGTTACTGTCTCTACTTCAGTCACGCCACACCCTACCAGGTTGGCGATCTCCAATGGTCCCAGTCTCTGACCCTTGGTGAAAATCACCTGTCCCGCTTGAACATCCTCGCCTCGGCGGCAGAGATTCGCGTCCTTGGGCGGCTTCCGCACTTCGACCGAAACGCCTTGCTCGTCGGTGTCCTCGAGCATCAGGACCCGTCCAGTGCCTGCCGGGAGCGGCGCTCCCGTCATAACTTTCACAGTTGTCCCGGGTTTCAGCTCGGCCTTGCCCGGACGTCCGGCAGCCACGGTTTCCAGCAGTTGGTAATGTTTTCGATTGTAGTCACCCTCGAGGAGCGCATACCCGTCGACGGCAGACTTGTCAAAAGGCGGGAGATCGAGCCGGGAGGCGACATCGGAGGCAAGAAACCGCCCTCTTGCCTGCTCGAGGGACACTTTCTCTGCGGGAAGCCTGCGATCCGAGACTGCGGCATCCAGCCGCCGCAAAGCCTCTTCAAGCGGAATCATGGCTTAAGCTTAGCGCGACTTCTGACAGGATTAACAGGATTGGCAGGATTAGATCAGAATCCTGAGGTAATTGCAGAAATCGGCGTTCGCCTTTTTGGAGTCCGGCGGCAGAAGCTGCAAACTTTATACACATCTTGGAACCAGCAGGATCGAACAGAGCCGCAAGCGCAGCACTTTTTGCGGAGCGCGTCGGATGCGTGCCGGAGCGAGACCCATTCGTGCTGGAGGCACGCGTCCGACGCGCTCCGCAAAAAGCGTTGCGCTTGCGGCTCTGTTCGATCCTGCTGGTTCCAAGATGTGTATAAAGTGCAGCTTCTGCCGACGCGCTCCAAAAATTCGAAACCCTCAGCCCTTTTCGATCCTCACCGCGCACACCTTGAATTCGGGGATTTTTGCTTCTGGGTCGAGGGCGGGGTTGGTCAGGAAATTGGCGGCCGACTCGGCAAAATGGAAGTTGGCGAAAATGAGCCCGGGTTCTACCCGGTCGGTCACTTGGGCTTTGGCGGTGATCTCGCCCCGGCGCGAGGCCACTTTGATCGGTTTCCCGTCACCGATACCCGCACGAGCCGCGTCTTTCGGGTGGACCTCTACGAGGGCCTCCGGACACATGGCTTGAAGATTGCGAGCCCGGTGAGTCATCTCTCCGCCGTGCCAGTGGTATATCACCCGCCCGGTCGTCAAGATCAAAGGATACTGCTCATCGGGCAACTCGGCCGGCGGCGTGTGATCGACCGCCACAAAGCGGCCTTTTCCCCGGGTGAACTTCTCGGTGTGAAGGATGGGAGTCCCCGGATGATCCCGATTTGGCACAGGCCATTGAAGCGACTGCCCTCCCTCCAGCCGTGCCCATTCGATTCCGGCGTAGCTCGGCGTCAGCGAATTAATCTCGATCAGGACCTGTGGTGGCTGCACGTAGTCCCAGCTGTGGTAAGGCGCCGCTGCGTCACAGGTCGCCACCCCCAAGGCCATCATGCGCTTCGCCAGCTCGGCCATAATCCAGGAGTCAGGCTTCGCCTCACCGGGACTGCTGACCGCCCGACGGATACGCTGGACTCGACGCTCGGTATTCGTAAAAGTGCCGTCTTTCTCCGCAAAACTGGCTGCCGGAAAGACAACATCTGCCATACGGGCGGTTTCGGAAAGGAAGATTTCCTGGACGACCAGAAACTCGCACTTCTCCAGCGCCTGCCTCACGTGATTCAGATCCGGGTCGCTCGTCATCGGGTTTTCCCCGACGATAAAGAGTCCCTTGATCTTTCCCTGTCCTGCGGCCTTCACCATTTCGACCAAAGTGAGGCCGGCCTGGTCAGGCAGCGGCACCCCCCAGGCCTTTTCGAACTTCTCACGGGCTTTGGGATCCGTGACCTTCTGGTAGCCGGGAAAAAAGACGGGCAGCCCACCCATGTCGCACGCGCCTTGAACGTTATTCTGGCCTCGTAGCGGATTAACCCCACCGCCCGGGACTCCCAAGTTGCCCAAAAGCAGCTGCAGGTTGGCGCAACTCATGACGTTCGGAACCCCGGATGTATGCTGAGTGATTCCCATCGCATACAGAAGCGTCCCGGGCCGGTTTTCCGCCAGCATGACCGCTGCCTTCTCGATGTCGCCCGGCGCAACTCCGGTAATGCGGCCCGCAACCTTCGGGTCGTACTTTCCTATGACAGTTCTCAGCTCGTCAAAGCCTTCGGTCCGTCCGTCGATGAACTTCTGGTCCTGGAGTCCTTCACGTACGATGACGTGCATCAGGCCGTTCAACAACGCGATATCAGAACCCGGCTTGTGACGCAGGTGCAGGTCGGCGTAGTTCGCGATATCTATCCGTCGCGGATCCGCGACGATCAGCCTGGCCCCGCGCCGCCGCCTGGCGCGCCGGACCTTGATGCCGATAACCGGGTGCTGCTCGGTCGTGTTACTGCCGATTATGAAGATCGACCGGCTCTCTTCGGTGATGTCGCGAATGGAATTGGTCATTGCGCCGCTGCCGAAGCTAGTCACCAGACCGGTGACCGTGGAGCTGTGTCAAAGCCGGGCGCAGTGATCAATGTTGTTCGTGCCGAGCACCTGGCGGGTGAACTTGTTGAAGAGGTAGTTTTCCTCGTTGGTGCACTTGGCGGAAGCAAAAAAGGCGATGGCATCGCCGCCGTGACTGCTCTTGATGTCGGTCAGCTTCCGGGCCACGAGATTCAGAGCTGTGTCCCAGTCGACCTCGACCAGATCCGAGCTGCGCCCCGATCGGCGCTCGTCGCTCGTTGAGCTCGACAACAAGTCCCGGCGAACCAGAGGCTTGGTCAGGCGATCGGTGTGATGAACGTAGTCGTACCCGTATCTCCCTTTCACGCACAGCGCCATGCCGTTTACCGGAGCCTTAGCCGTGCTGGTGACTCGAACGACTCGATCGTCACGGACATTCAGGTCAAAACTGCACCCCACCCCGCAATAGCTGCAAACGGTCCTGACCTTTTCCACCTTGTTGGCGCGTGCGACCCCGACGCTCATCTTGTCGTAGAGCGCGCCAACCGGACAGTAAGCCACACACTGCCCGCAGCTTTCACACCGGGCTTCGAGCATCGGCTGATCGGCGCCCGCAACCAGCCGGGTCTTGAAACCGCGGTTGGCAAAGTTCCAAACCTCCCGGTTCTGGATTTCATCGCAGGCTCTTACACAGCGACCGCACACAATGCACTTGTTGCGGTCAATAGCAACAAAGGGGTTAGGGTCGGTATCGACCTCATACTTGTGATGCGTCGCGCCGGCGGCCGGCCAGGGAACCTCATATTCATACGCCAGGTCCTGCAGTTCGCAATCGCCGTTGGTCTCGCAGACCATACACTCGTTCGGGTGATCGGAGAGGAGCATCTCGAGGACGAACCGACGAGTTTCGCGTGCTTCCTGGCTCTCGGTATTTACAACCATCCCCCCGGCAGCAGGAGTGGTGCAAGCCGTCTGGAGGCCGCGCGCTTTCTCAACTGTCACCACGCAGAGACGGCAGGCGCCGACGTTGGTCAGATCCGGGTGATGACACAGCGTCGGAATGCGGATTCCGGCCCCCCGCGCCGCTTCGAGGATGGTGCTCCCCTCTGGCGCGCTAACCGGTTTGCCGTTGATGGTCAGGTTTATTGGCATGGTTGTCTTTTTGTCCATCGAACCTCAAGGGACAGAAGCGACAGAAGGGACAGAAGGGACACAAGGGATCAGAGACGACACCTTGTCTCAGGTCCCTTGTGTCCCTTGTGTCCCTTCTGTCCGTTCTGTCGCTTCTGTCCCTTGCAGTTCGTCATTACCACCGCCCTCACGGCAACGGCTCCCCGATCCTCTCCAGCCACTCCAGGTCGCAGCGCAGGCAACGCTTGCACTCTTCCTGAGCGGCCCGTTCCTCCAGAACCTGTTCCGCTTCCGCAAAGTCTCCCCGTCTGCGCCGCTCTTCCGGTGAAATGGTTCCGGCTTTCGGGCGTCGCGCCCCCGCGTACTCGTCAAGGTTGAACAACTGAGCCACATCATGGCGTTTGGGCTGATAATGAACGCCGCCCAACTGCCCGGTGGTCAGCCAGGCGTCAACCGTCAGTGCGACCTGATTCCCGTGCGCGACTGACTGGACGACGGTCCCCGGTCCGAGTACCGAATCGCCGGCTGCGAAAACGCCCTCCACCTGGGTCTCAAATGCCTTTCCGACATCGAAGGTCGCTTTGCGGTTAAAGCTGAAAGCCTCGTCGTCGATCCAGGTCACCTGGCCGATGGCGGGGACAAGCAGGTCGCAAGGCATGTCGAATTCTGATCCGGGAATTGGGACCGGCCGACGCCTGCCGCTCGCGTCGAACTCCCCGAGTTGCTGCCGCTGCAACCGCACCCCGCTGACCCGATCGTGCCCCAGCACAACGACCGGAGTCACCAGGAAATGGAACTCAACTCCTTCCTCCATAGCCGCTTCGATCTCTTCGGCGTTTGCCGGCATTTCGTGCCGCTCGCGCCGGTAAACGAGGTGGACCTCTTCGGCACCGAGTCTCCAGGAGGATCGGGCGGCATCCATAGCGGTATCGCCTCCGCCAACGACGACAACGATCTTCCCTTTCAAATCCGGGAGTCGCCCGAGGGCGATGTCGCGCAGCATTTGAACGCCGTGATAGACGCCATTCTTATCTTCGCCCTGGGCACCCAGCTTGCGGCTGCGATGCGCCCCTAAGGCCAGAATGATCGCGCGGTAACCATCGTTCTTGAGGCTCTTGATGGTGAAATCAGTCCCCAGTTCCTGTTCGCACCGAATTTCGACCCCGGCTCGCCGAATATGGTCGATTTCGGCGAAAAGGGGCTCGCGCGGGAGGCGATAAGCGGGAATTCCGTAGGTCATCATGCCGCCGGGGAGCGGCATTCGCTCAAAGACGGTCACGGAATACCCGCGCTGCGCGAGGCGCAACGCGGCGGTGAGCCCGCAGGGCCCAGCCCCGATTATGGCCACTTTGATTCCCTTGGCACGCGCCAGCTTTGGAGGAGTCCACGGTTCCGAGTAGTACCGGTCGGCCATGAAGCGTTTTACTTGTCGGATGGAGACCGGCTCATCGATCTGCCCGCGACGGCAGCGACGCTCGCAGAACGCCGGGCAAACCCTGCCACAAATCATCGGAAAGGGGTTCGCTTCCCGGTGAACGGCCAGGGCCTCGGCATAGCGTCCCTGAGCAACCAGAGCGAGGTAGGCCGGGGCATCAACACCGGCCGGGCAAGCGCTTACACATGAAGCCCTGACCAGCATCCGGCACCCGGCCGCCGGGCAGCGGCCTTCCTTGATGTGCGCCCAGAACTCCTCCTCGAAATGGCGAAGGGCGGACAAAATTGGCGAGGGAGCGAGCTGACCGAGTGCACACAGCGAGCCGCGCTGCATCCCGGTGGCCAGATGGCGGATCCGGTCCACGTCAGAAGGCTCGCCTTTCCCAGAGGTAATCCGCTCCAGGATCTCCAGCATCCTGGTGCTGCCAATGCGGCAGGGAGGGCATTTCCCGCAACTCTCGTCGCAGACGAATTGCATGAAATACTTGGCAAACTCGACCATGCAGGTCGTTTCATCGGCGACGATCATTCCACCTGAACCCATCGTGGCGCCCGCCGCCCGGAGCGAGTCGAAATCCACCGGGGTATCAAGGTAACTTTCGGGAAGACAGCCACCCAAAGGTCCACCTGTCTGGACTGCTTTGAATTTTCGGCCGCCCGCGATTCCACCGCCAACCTCGTAGATGATGCCGCCGAGCGTGATCCCCATGGGGACTTCGACCAAGCCGGTGCGGTTCACCATCCCGGTAAGAGCGAAAACTGCCGTGCCGGGACTTCCTTCCGTTCCCAGGCTTTTGAACCAGTCAGCACCGAGTCGAATAACTCGCGGCGTATAGGCGTAACTCTTAACGTTGTTGACGTTGCTTGGCTGGCCCCAAAGACCGGCGACCGCCGGATAAGGGGGCCGCGGCCAGGGCTGACCCCGCTCGCCCTGAATCGACGCCATCAGGGCCGTCTCTTCGCCGCAGACGAAAGCGCCGGCACCTTCTTTGACAGAAAGATCGAAGGAAAAACCGCTTCCCAGGATATCTTCGCCGAGAAGTCCCAGTTCCCTCGCCTGTTCCAGGGCTATTTCCAGACGGCGGATAGCCAGAGGGTATTCAGCCCGGCAGTAAATGATGCCGTGACTGGCGCCGATCGCATAGGCGGCAATCGTCATCCCTTCAACCACTGAATGGGGATCGCCCTCCAGGACGGAACGGTCCATGAAAGCCCCAGGGTCGCCTTCGTCGGCGTTGCAGATCACGTATTTGGGCCACCGCTGTGTCTTGCGCGCCAGGCTCCATTTGAGCCCGGCAGGGAAACCGCCGCCACCCCGCCCCCGCAGTCCCGATCGGGTCACTTCCTCAATCACGCTCTCCGGCGTCATCCCGGTGAGAGCTTTGACGAGCGCCTGGTAACCTTCGACCGCGAGGTAGTCGTCGATCGATTCCGGGTCGATGAGACCGCAGTTACTCAGAACGATTCGCCGCTGCTTCTGATGGAAAGCGATATTTTCCTGACTGGCAGGATCAACAAAGCTGAGTGAGGAGAGGCAGGAGCCGTTTGACTTCATCGAAGCCGGGACGACCTGACCGACGAGCACGGCTCGCTGGAGTTGTTCACCGTCCAGATAGGCTGAGAAGATGTCCGAGACGTTTTCCGCCGTCGCTTGTCCGTAGCTGAAGCGAGGCCTTCCTTTGGCCTGCAGATCGATCATGGGCTCGTAGGCGCACATCCCAACGCAACCCACCCGGCCTATTGCCGCAGTCAGATGACGTTTGTCGAGCTCCGTCTGAATCGCGTTAAGGGCCTCTTCCGCACCGGCTGCCAACCCGCAGGTCCCCATCCCGACGGCAATGGAAAGATCGGCTTGCGCCTTCCGCCGCCATTGCTCCCTGGCCCGCTTCAGCCGGCGATTAAACGGGGAATTTACAGAGGACTTCACGCCTCATTCACCTCAGTCTTGCGGACAACCCGCTGTCTTACCTTCCGGACCAGGCCGTCCTGCTGGACGCGTCCTATCACCTGTCCGTCCAGGACGGCAACCGGAGCAAGAGCGCAGGATCCCATGCAGTAAACAATCTCCACTGTCAGCTCGCCATCATCGCTGGTTTCGCCTGGCCGGACGTCGAAACTGCCTTCCACCGCAGTCATCAGCGTGGGAGTTCCCTTCACATGGCAGGCCGTTCCGTCGCAGAGCCGCAGGATGTGACGTCCACGTTTTTCCAGGTAGAACTGGGCATAAAAGGTGGCGACGCCGTAGATCTTTCCTAGTGCAATGCCGAGGCGGTCGGAAACGAGTTGGAGGGCCTCCGGCGGGAGATAGCCGTGGATTTCCTGGACTTTCTGAAGAACCGGGATGAGTGCGCCTGGCCGGCCTTTGTATTGGGCAAGGACCTGCTCAGTCTGGGACAAGTTAAAAACGTTTTTGTCCCCCACCTCCATGGGCGAACCTCCGATGCTTCAAGATTCGAGGGACGATAGCGCAGCGGGTCTGGTGAGTCAACAGGTTTGTGGGGCTACCAACACAGGTTTGTGGGGCTGCAGGGAGCGTGGGGCGCTTTCCGCGAGCAAGGCGCGAGCCTTCGGAGTGCGCAAGCCATGCCTCTGACCCTTATACGTATCTTGAGACGTGACTT
>Ga0105092_10000570_pt1 | contig 19294 bp, 11 predicted proteins | sample PPLLak2March2015_FD_87021 | JGI IMG/M metagenome (GOLD analysis project Ga0105092, IMG submission 87021) | Freshwater sediment microbial communities from Prairie Pothole Lake near Jamestown, North Dakota, USA - PPLs Lake P7 Core (1) Depth... | ecosystem: Environmental > Aquatic > Freshwater >... | reverse complement strand
GCAAAGAATGCCATAATGTAGCGGTAACGAGCGCGTAAGCGTGATGCTTGCATGATAGAGTGCCTCCTGCAAAAGATTGTATCACCAAGAAAAGCGGCGGTTTTGATGTACGATTATGTGATCACAAGCCGTCAAATTTTCCAAATCGAGAGAATCATTGAGCCTTTCGAAGGTTCCTGAAAGGGTTTGATCAGTTATCCCAACCTTCGCAAGGCTTTTCGGGAGAGTTGCTCATGAATGAACATGCAAAACGGATCCAAAAACCGCGCTGTTTTCTTCTTTACGGACTCGCACCCAACGGGCTGCCGGCCGCAGAAGCCAACCGCATCCTGAATACCTTTATCGGTGACCCGGCCCTTCCGCTGGCGATTTTTCACGATCACTTTATCGGCCAACCAGGCGGCGTGATCCTCTTTTATGTGGAAACCCCGGAGGAGCGTGATGCTCTGCTGGCACAAAAATACCTGGAAGGCTGGCATGTGGAGATCCAACCCTTGGTCTTCTCCCACAGCCCGGCTGCCTTCGATGAGCAGATCGCGTTCACGTTGCGAGCGTATCGCGGCGTTAGCTGGGAAACCCTGCAGAAGGAGAAACGTCCCTCCTACGGGAACCCCAGCCGCGAAGCAGAGACCGCGCAGGAAGAGGAATAATGTCCTTCGACCGCATCGTCGAAGCCCTCATCCAGGAGGCAATGGAGCGCGGCGAGTTCGATAACCTGCCCGGCCAGGGAAAGCCCATCGACCTGACCGAGTATTTCGAGACACCCGAGGAGGTTCGCCTTGCCAATTCGGTTCTGAAGAGTGCAGGCATGACCCCGCGCGAAGTGGATCTGCTTAAGGAGATCGCCGAGCTGAAACAGTTGCTGGAAGCGATTCTCGATGAGAAGAAAAAGCAGGAAATCAACAAACAGATCCGGCAAAAGCAGATCGAATTCAGCCTGATGCTGGAGCGGCAAAAAAGAGACAGGAAAAAGTAAAGGGCAGGGAGAGCCGAGTGCAGCGGAATCAGCGGCCGGCCGGAAAGGGGCGGCCGTCGCCCTTACATTTTTAGTTAGCGGACACCTGACCAGTGGGGGGACGTTATTCTTTATTCCGATGTAAAATTAATACAGAGTACCGCGTGAAGCGGTAATAAACCTATGCCGAAACGACGAATTTTCTCCCGTCGATCTCAAGCGCGCACACGGAGCGTTCGCTTGCCGATTGGACTGCTTTTCGTGGCTGCTGCAATTGCCTTATGTGTTTTGATCCCTTCCAATCCGATCAATCTCTCGAATCTAACGATCGCGGATAGAGCTTTGCCTACGGCGCTCGCGACCTTCACGCCGCCTCCCGCACCGACAAAGGTACACATCGGACGCCTCATCTTCACCTGCACGCGCGGGGACTACAACCAGCTGTGCATGATCAATGCCGATGGAACGGGTTATCTGCAGCTCACCAGGCTGGATGCCCACAGTTATTATCCTGTTTTTTCGCCGCTGGGAGGTTCCGTCATCTATGCCTCGAACCAGAATGGCGGTGTCTTCGATCTTTTCCTGTTTATCTTTGAAGGAGAGCGCCTGCTCCGATTGACACAACAGATTGGCAACGTCGTTTCGCCAAGCTTCTCGCCGGATGGCACAAAGATCCTTTTTGCCAATCGCGCCGCGCAGGGTCCCACCTCGTTGTGGACGGTCGACAACAATGGCAAAAACCCGGATCTGCTTTATGCAGGCCCAAATACAATTGTTGCCGCGGACTGGTCCCCCGCGGGCGACAGAATCGCCTTTGCGATGGCGGTCGATCAACCTGACGCCTATGAAGTATTTCTTATGGATGCCGATGGTACCGATGCACGGCAGTTAACCCGCGGTTTGCCGGGGATCGGTGGTAGCCTGGACTGGTCACCGGATGGCAAATCTTTGCTCATCTTCGCGGGACCGTCGGCGGATAAGAACATCTTCCTCATCGATGTCGACGCGGAGACCGCCGCCCAGCTTACAAATGGGGGCAATAACATGGCTTGTTCATTTTCGCCGGATGGGCAGTGGATCGCCTTTAATTCGTTGCGGAATAACGATCAGGCTGATATATTTATCATGCGTCCAGATGGGTCGGATGTGCGGCAGGTCACGAATAACCCTGAACCTGATTGGCAGCCCCAATGGGAACCCTAGCAGGAAAACAAAATGATTGCACTGATCATCGAAGAGGTCGTATGAAAAAGCTAGCTCTTATTCTCGCAGTTGTTTTTGCCCTTTCTGGATGTACAAGCCTGCCTGCGATTCCGTTTCTGCAGACGTCCGGCCCTGCCCAGACAGCTTCTCCCCAGCGGACTGCAACACCTTATTCATTGGACCCAACGAACACGCCGGACTTGTTCGTGCTCAATACTATAGCACCTACAACCACTCCATCCACAGAGACAGCCGTCGTTACGAATACGGCCCTTCCAACGCTTACAGCCACGTTCCGACCTACCATCACACTCGAACCGATTGATTCAAGTTTGTTTACGCCTTCGCCCAACCTGTTTATAAATGTTGTGCGATCCACCGATCAGATCGTTTGGGGCAGCACCTGTGAAGGTGCGCGCTTCATCAGGTTTACCGCCAGCGTCCATCGCGTGCGCCAACTGCGATTCGTGACATTGTGGTACCGCCTCCAGGATAAATATAGCAGCCGTCACACCGAATGGGGTGGAGGCGCGATCTTCCTTGACAACGATCAAGGCACCTATTTTTACACCCTGGACCTTAGCCAGATCCAGCGTTACCGGTATTACGAAGATGCCTGGTTCCAATATCAACTTGTGGCTTCCACGATCACGCAAAAAGTGCTGGGCCGCTCGGTGGCTTCCCGAGATGAAGTATCGTTGACTCATTGCAAGGCACTCTACCCTTGAGGCTGGAACGCTTCCTCGAACAATGCAAAGGTATCCCTATGAAAAAACTTGTTCAAATTCTTGTACTCGGAATTTTCCTGGCGGGCTGTTCCAGTCTGCAAAATATCAACCTCCCGCAATTGATCGCTACGCCGACCGCGCCTCCGCCAACAGATACGCGCACCCCGGCACCCACGCGGACGCCCATCCCCACCCAAAATCTGTTTGCCACCTCCACTCCCACACCACTCACTTTCACGCCCACAGTGACAATGATCGGCGCGGAGTTGTTCACGCCTACGAGTACCGCCACAGACTTTCCAACGCCCGTGCAGTTCACCGCCAGGCCACCCGGGGCGCCGGGAGCCTGGGGTGACGATTACTTCACTCCGCAGGATACCGGTTTTATTAACATCCTGTTTTCATATCATGTAATCTATTGGAATGAAGGACCCTGCATGCCGCGCAATATCAAGATTTCTGCCTTTGTCGAAGATCTGATCAACACGGACAAGGTCCTGTTGTTTATGCGTCTGCGTGATAAAAAGAATACCCTGCATCTGAGCGATTGGGGGGCCGGCGCAATTATGATCCGAGACGAGAATGGCTCGTTCAATTACAATATTCGCACCTTCAACATCAATGATTATTATTACTATAGAGACGCCTGGCTGGAATACCAGCTCGTTGCCTACAACAAAAACATGGAGGAAGTTGGCCGGACGAAGATCTATGACCGGAATATTTCGTTGGGACGATGTCAGCCGACCCGATAATTTTTTCCGCTGAACTCGTTGCGCTCCTGCGCCGGGCCTTGAAGCTGGTTGCGCTGACCGGAGCGGGCGTCTCCCAGGAAAGCGGCTTGCGCACCTTCCGCGACGCACAAGCTGGTCTGTGGGCGCAATACAAACCTGAAGACCTCGCCTCCCCTCAAGCCTTTCAACGCGACCCCAAACTCGTCTGGGACTGGTACGCCTGGCGGCGTGAAGCGGTCAAGGGCGTGAGGCCGAACCCCGGTCATTACGCGCTGGTGGAGATGGAGAAGCGCATCCCCGGATTCACACTGATCACTCAGAATGTGGATGGCCTGCACCGTATGGCAGGGAGTCAAAACGTGCTTGAACTGCACGGCAACATTCAGCGCGTGCGCTGCGCAGATTGCTACACCTTTGCAGAAACATGGGACGACAATACCGAATCCGTGCCGGAGTGCAGGGAATGCGGCGGCTTGCTTCGACCGGACGTGGTCTGGTTTGGGGAGTCGTTGCCGCGCCCTCAATTGGAAGCCGCGGTCGAGGCGGCGCGGTCGTGTGAGGTCTTCTTTTCGATTGGCACGTCCGGCGTCGTCCAGCCTGCCGCCTCGCTGGCGTTTGCCGCGCACAATCGCGGCGCCGTGATCGTCGAGATCAACGCCGAACCGACGCCGCTCACATCCAAAGCGGATCATGTGTTTCATGGCAAATCAGGGGAGATATTGCCTCGTTTAGTGGAAGCCGTTTGGGGGTAGCCCAAACCTCGCGCTGAGCGGAGGGCGAAGCCCGCAGACGAAGCGCAGTGACAATCACAAAAACGAGAGGAAGTCATCCTCTCGTTTCCACATTACTTCAGCATGACACCGCGCCTGGCAGGGACTCTGAACTTCAAGCGGCCATCACCGATCGAAATATCGGATGCCTCACCGAACACCACCCGTGGGGCAGTCTGCGCTTCATACGTGACCTCGGCTTGCTGAGGCGATTCTGAGGCGTTCAACGCCACGACGAATGTGTCCTCCTCCAGCGAACGCGAGAAAGCGTATGTGCCATGCGCCGACCACAGCCTCTTGAAGTCGCCGCGCCGGAGGGCGGGATTCTGCTTACGCAGCGCAACAAGTCCTTTGATGCAGGAAAGCAGAATCTGATCCCATTTGCCTTCCTCCCAGGGGAAGGACTTGCGGCAATCGGGGTCATGCTTTCCGTCGAGGCCGATCTCGTCGCCATAATATATGCACGGCGCACCCGGATAGGAGAACATGAACAGCCACGCCAGTTTTAGCGCATCCTTGTCTCCACTTGCACAGGAGAGGAAACGGGGGGTGTCGTGACTATCGAGCAGGTTCAGTTGAGCGTAGGTGATATCGTGTTGGTAGAGTTGCAGGTTGCGATCGATGCGGTTTGCGAATTCATGCGCGTCGATCTGGTGCTGAATGCCATGATAGTTGGATTGCTGGTGCAATACTTTGGGATCGAGATGCCTGCCCGGGAAGAATGCAATAACCGGTTTTGTAACCTCATAGTTCATCACTGCATCAAACTGATCGCCCTGCAGCCAGCGCTGGGCCTCATGCCAGATCTCGCCAACGATGTACGCTTGCGGGTTCACCTGCCTGATCCGGTAACGAAATTCCTGCCAGAAAGAATCATCATCAATATCACCAGGCACGTCCAGCCGCCAGCCGTCGATGCCAAACTTGATCCAATACTCGGCAACTTCGAACAAAAACTTGCGAACAGCAGGCGTGTTGGTGTTGAACTTTGGCAGGGCTGGCAAATTCCACCAGCCGCGATAACCAATTGCTTTCAGGCTGTCCTCTCCATTTTGCAGAGCTTGTAGCTCTTCGTCCGTTGGATAGGCCCCCCAGCGTTGGCGTCCATGCAGGCGCGCGGTATCGAAAAAGAACCAGTCCTTGTAAGGCGAGGCAATCCCGTTCTCGAGGACGTGATGGAATTGCCAGAAACCGCGCGAAGCATGATTGAACACACCGTCCAGGACGATGCGGATATTTTTCTCATGCGCCTTATCCAGTAATTCACGAAATGCGTCATTCCCGCCCAGCAGCGGATCAATCCTGTAATAATCATAGGTATGGTAACGGTGATTGGAAGCGGAGGCAAAGATCGGGTTGAGATAGAGAGCCGTGACCCCCAGGTCTTTCAGGTAATCCAGCTTCTCAGCGATGCCATATAGATCGCCGCCTTTGAAGCCGTGGACTGTGGGAGGGGAGTCCCATGCTTCGAACGGCAGGCTGCCTGCGGGATTGCGCGTACTCTTTGCAAAACGATCGGGAAAAATTTGATAAAAAATTGCGTCCTGTACCCAGGCGGGAGTGGTCATGAAAAAAACCTCTACACAAGATGATGTAGAACAAGAGGGCCCTCTTGTCCTACACAGCATGGAATTCTACTTCATTTCAATCGAGCGAGTAAAAACGAACATGAAATTTTTACAGGGCCTGTCCCCAGGTATCCCACCCAATGACAGCAGGACCATCCGCTTCACGCAAGCCCACGACTTAATTCGTAACGATCTCAAGCAATTTTGTTTCAGGGTCAAACGTAAAGTCCGCGGTGCCATCCGCAGTCAGCGAGAACTTGTAGCTGGGGCCATCCTGCTTCCCCTCGGCACCGTAGTTGATCGTCCAGGAGCCATCGAGGGCAACCTTGGCTTCATAATCCCCGGCGGTCAGATTGAACGGGCCACTGTGATATTTATCATCATCGCCTTCGGTCATGGCAGTGGCGGCACATTCCGGCTGCCAGTCGGCGGCGCATCCGGCCTGCGCCTGGTAGGAACCGGCGACGTTGACCATGCCGGTCAGGGGGTTTGCGACCATGTCCCGGATCCTGGCGGCGGCGTCTTTCAAAGCTGTTCCCGGATCCTCTTTCCCGTCGCGTGCCAGCACCACGGCATCATTCCAGGCGCCCCATATTAAATCACGGGCATGGATGGCAGGGACCATAGCGGCGTTTTCGCCAGCCTCAGCTATCGCTTCGACGTCCGCCTCATCGACCTTGTCACGGGCAGGGAGATAGGCAGAAGAACGCTGGCCGGCCTCGGATAGTTGCAGCATAGTCTCTTCGCTTGCAATGAGCCCATGCAGGAAAGCCTGTGACAGGATGACGTTCTCGCTCCAGGCATTGATGAAAAAGCCCTGTGTGCTTGCAAAAGGATAACCATCGCCAGGGAAGTTTGTGATCGCATACGGAACGCCGGCATCGCGGTAACGCTGCAGACTCGAGGGTCCGTCCATCAGGAAGGGCACCTTGCCAGTCTCGAATAAGGCTCGGTTCTTCTCCCCATCCCAATCTGTGGGCAGGTTGCCATTGGCGGCATTCGTAGCCAGCCACTGAACAGCCTCGATCATGCCTTCGTTGTCGATACCCACATCATCGGGATTTAAGTTGCCATCGGCATCCCTTGCAAAGAGATAGCCGCCAAAGGATGTAAAGAGTGGATAGAGCTCATTGGTAGCGCCGGTGATCCCCATGATGTATTCAACCTTCCCCTCCGCTTTGAGCGCCTTGCCTGTGGAGACAACTCCTTCCCAGGTTGTGGGAGGAGTTGGGACCAGCTCAGTGTTGTAGAGGAAACCAGTATTCTCTGTGGCATAAGTGAGGCATTACAGGTCCCCTGCGAATGTACAGGCTTCCAGAGCCTGCCGGACGAAGTCCGCTTCCTTGTTGCCAAGATCTATCGGGGTCAACAAGCCATTGGTGATCAGAGCACCGGCTTGATCGTGGGAAATCAGGATGATGTCAGGAGCTTGGCCAAGCGAAATTGCAGTTTCGAATTCGCCAGGAATGGATGTTTTCGACTCGACCACGAGTTCGAGGTTGTACTCAGCCAGGGTTTCGTCCTCAAGATCCTGAAGGACCGGGGCGTATGTTTCATCCGCCCAGATGCGGAGGGGAACCGGTGGGGGCGTGACCTCAGTCGCCGGGACTTCTGTTGCAGGCGTTTCTGTCGCAGCGGAGGCCTCGAGTGTCGCGGTTGCGCCGCTGCCGCAGGCCGCGAGCGTCACACTGGCGATGATCAATGCTCCGAAGAGCATCGACATTTTGATTTTCATTTATCTCTTCTCCTTATTATGGCAATGTGGGTTTTATGATCTCAGTTTGGCTCGATTTGATTATATGTTTCCTGTTGTTTATGCGCAGTTACAAATAGCCACGAACCGCAATTCTATCAAGAAACCAGGCAAATCAAACCCCTCCAGTTTTCAGAGAGTATCTAATGTCGAGGCGATAAAGGATTATGTCACACTGAGCGAAGCGAAGGGGTCGTTCACACCGCCCCGGTGCCCCTCCGGGGAATGACATGATCATTCTGATGTTAGACACTCCCGGTTTTCACTCCAAAAAAAACAGGCATGACCGTTTGGCCATGCCTGTAAGGCTTGTCGATCGAAGCGATTATTTGATGGTCTCTTCCGTGGCGGCGTCGAAGATTTGGAAGTTGTCCATATCGAACGCGACGGAGGCCTGTTGGCCGACGCGCAGTTGTGAACGCGGGTCGACGCGGGCGACAAATGTGTGCTTCCCACTGACCATGTACAGGAAGATTTCGTTGCCCATTAACTCGGTCAAATCGATTTTGACCGCGACCTTTTCTACATCGATGTTCGGCGGAACGAAGTCCGCATCGTGAATATTCTCGGGGCGAAGGCCGAAGATAATGTCTTTGCCGACATGATTTTCATACGGCTTGGCTTTCTTGGCCGGGATCGCGACGACGAAATCGCCCGTATCCACTACCAGTTTGCCGTCATCCCTGCGCAGTTTACCCGGGAAGAAGTTCATGGCAGGTGTACCGATGAAACCAGCCACAAAAAGATTAGCCGGATGATCGTACAGGTTTTGCGGGGTATCCAACTGCTGGAGAAGGCCCTTATTGATGACCGCGATGCGGGTCGCCATGGTCATGGCTTCCATCTGATCGTGGGTCACATAGATGAAGGTGGTTTGCAGGCGCTGATGCAGTTTGCTGATCTCGGCGCGCATTGCCACGCGCAGTTTGGCGTCCAGGTTGGAAAGCGGCTCGTCGAACAGGAAGACCTTGGGCTCGCGCACGATGGCGCGTCCCACCGCCACACGCTGGCGCTGGCCGCCGGAAAGCTGGCGCGGCTTGCGATCGAGCAAGTCGTGAATGCCGAGAATGTCAGCCGCCTCACCCACCCGGCGCTTGATCTCATCGCGCGGCACTTTGCGCAGCTTCAAACCAAACGCCATGTTGTCATATACGGAGAGATGGGGATAGAGAGCGTACGACTGAAAGACCATGGCAATGTCACGATCTTTCGGGGCGATATCGTTCACCACACGCTCACCGATCCGGATGGTCCCCTCCGTGATTTCCTCCAGTCCGGCGAGACACCGTAGGGCGGTTGTCTTGCCGCAGCCGGAAGGACCGACGAGAACCAGGAATTCCTTGTCAGCAACATCGATATTCAAGTCGTTGACCGCGATGACGTCGCCAAACTTCTTGACGACATTTTCAAATGCTACTCTTGCCATGATACTTTCCTCCGTTTCGTGGGAATATAGTGATTAAATTATACTCCCACTTGCTTCAAAATCGTATGAGAACTGGCATGATTTTTATGGGATGAATATCTGCCTTCGGGCATAAGTAAACAAGTACACAGGTACACAAGTAGACAAGGAAGCGTCACCCTGACGGTGCAGGAGCATGTGTAAACAGCATTTGTCTACCTGTCTACTTGTTTACACTCCTAATTCCGATTCACCAGCCACACGCCAAAAAGGATGACGCCCCCGCCGATCAGGGAAGGCAACCTGACCTCCTCACCCAGAATAAAGAAGGCGACCACAACTGCGATGAGCGGTTCGATGTAAAGGAAGACGCCTGTTTGTGCAGTGGTCAATGCCTGAAGCGCGTCGTACCAGGCGATGTACGCCAGGCCGGAACAAAAGATCCCAAGGAAGGCAACGCCCATCCAGCCGTTGAACGTCAGGCCGCCAATTTCCAGAAAGCCTTTTGTAGGCAGGAAAATTATTGAAGTGAACAACCAGCCAAAACACATCACGTAGAACATCATCAGGCTGGCCGGATGAGACCTCAGTCCGCGCCGCGAGAGCGCCGAAAAGACGGCCCAGCTCACCGAACTGATCATCATTAACCGGTCTCCGGGTGCGCCGAAGCCTCCGATCGAAACCGAGGCAAAATCTCCTTTCGACACCACGACCAGAACACCGGCGAAGGCGAGGAGAATCCCGAAGGTTTTTGCCCAGCTCAGCGATTCCTTCAACAGGAACCAACCCAGCAGTGCCATAAATACCGGTGACGTGGAAACGATCCACGCGCTGGTGCCGGCCTCGGAGGTTTGCAGGGCATTCGATTGCAGCCATTGATGGAATGTAATGCCAAGCACGCCGAGCAGGGCAAAATAGGGCCATTCCTTTTTCGCGGGCAGGCTGAATTGCCTGCGCAAAATCACTGCAGCTCCAAGGACAACCACCCCCATGAGGAATCGCAGCCAGACAAGAGTAGTGGGCGAAAGCTCCTGCAACGCGACTTTGGAGGCAATGAAGGAGGCTCCCCAGACGATCACAGCAAAGAGTGCCTCGAGGTAGGTGAATAGTTTTGAATTGGCCACAATGATTCCTTGAAGAAAAGATTGGGCAATTATAAGACCTTCAAAACGCACTCGCCTGAATAGTACTTATGGTTTTGACTTCGTCCCGCGTTTGTCGTAAACTTTTGCGCAGGATTACCGGTACAAGAGAGGAGAGCTTTCGATGGAACAGGCTGATTATCCTTATGCACGAACAAAACTTGCGCAGCTCAAAGCGGACTATCAGGTGGACGTCCTTGCCGACTGGGGAGATGATGGAGGCAATTGGAGTCCTGGAAGCTGGACGAAGGCCGAACTGGACAGATTGGAAAATGCAATCTGTCTCATGGCAGGTGTCATGGGTGGCAACGAAGGATTTGTTCGTAATCTGGGCGGTGTGACGGTCAGGAAAGCGGACATCGGTCACCATGCAGGTGAGGCACTGTCACACCGCGTCAGTTTCTCCACCAAAAGAACGTTCTCCGCGTGGACGGTCGTCCACGAGTTTGGGCACGCCTGGGACGCGAATCATGGCTGGCGGCTATCCCGTTTGCTTGAAAAATACACGGGCGGATTCACCAGCCCGCCCCTATCCTTGCTAAAAAGACTGCTGCGCTTATCTGATTCAGGTGTTTTCAACTCCGAGAAGAAACCCGGTCGCTATGGCAGGCGAGCCGGCTGCAACCAGGCGGGATATTTCTATGGCGACCGCCCCAGTGGCTCGAACTGGAACTTCAACCGGGTGGAGGACTTTGCTGAATCGGTCGCCATGTATATTGGCTGGGAGAGGGGCAACGATCTTTCTGATCATGCCCACAAGCGGATCACTCGTTATCAGTTGCAGAACCTCGTGGAGGATCCTCTATTCCATGTGATCGACAATTGGACGGATTATGCCAGCTGCTTTTATCCTGAAAACGGCGACTACACCAAAACCAAACGCTGGCAGTTTGTGGATGATCTGTTGAATGGCAAACTAAAAATCCCCGGATAAGCGCAGCGTTCGAATTTCTGCAAAGAGAAACAGGTCGACTTCACATAAGTCCGGCCTGTTTTTTGTCGCGTGGTTACTTGCCGGCACAGGGTTTGCTGCTACGATGCGGGTCTATGTGACCACAACATACCACACGTAACCCTTTCATGAGAAATTGGCTTGACAGGAGAAGCGGTGCTCAGGTACTATCGGCTCTGGCAGGCACTTGTTCGGGTAAAGGAAACCGTTAGGGACAATTGCCGGGGAATTTTAAAGTTATCTAACGCCCCAAACAACTTAATACAATCAGGGGTACTTTCCTGGTTGCAGACAAATTCAGGAGGAACCATGTTTGCATCTACACCACGGATGGAGATCGCGATCCGCGTCTTGTTAAGCACGCTGATCGTATTCAACGCGCTTGTCCCGACCGCGGCACTCGCCGCGTCTGCGCAAGAGTCGAATTCTGACTCAGGCAATGAAACGGAGCAGAATCTGCCCAGGTCCCTGCCAGAGCAACAGCCCGTCTTCTATGATCCTCCTGAGATCACGTATCCGCAGCAGACTTCACCGGAAGCAAGTGAACCCGAGTCACCTGTTCCGCCCAGGGATGAGGTGGAGTTCACGCTCGTCTCAGAACCGGCGGTCGTGCCTGTGAACGGTCTGGTAACGTTCCATGTGAACGTCCGCAACCATTCGAAACAGGAACTGACCTCCCTGATCTTCACGGATTCGCTGGAAGCCGGGTTGGAATATATCCCCGACAGCGCCAGCCCTCTGACCTATGATCCGAAGAAAAAAGAAGTGACGTTAACGATCGAAACCCTGGAGGCAGGCCAGGAATTTGCCTTCAGCTATTCATTGAAGGTCACCTCCTCGAAGCGAAATGCAGTCAAAGGAAAGATCTGGCTGCACAACGTCGTGTTGAAGTCGTATGCAAATAATTTGCATTTAAGAACAGGTGCAGTGATCGCGGTCGAAGTGGCGAATGCCAACGCCAGGTCGGAGCTGGCGCCTCTCCAGGCGGGTGGCGGCTGGAACCGGCTGGGGCGGCTCGCCATCCACATGGAGAAGGGGAACGTCGGAGAGAATGCGCTGGTCATGTCGTCACCCACGAAGATCGCGGGCAAAGGACCCGAACTGCAGTTCAAACTGGATGTGTTCGAAACCAGCTCCCTGGCTCTGGATGCCCGGAAGAAGCTCGACGAGCAGGCGATCAGCCTGGGGAAGGAACACAAGGAGAAATTCAAGTCGCCCGCCTTTCTGGAGATCAACCTGGATGATTATGTCGATCTTACGAATGTCCCGGCGGGGCAGGAACCTTATGTTGCCACATACGATGAGGCCCACAAGATCTGGGTCAAGGTGCCGATCCTGGAAACGGATCCTGTCACCAACTCGGTCACGGTGGAAGCCGCCCACTTCTCAACCTGGGGAGCGGGCCTGGGCAGTTCCCTGCCGCAGAACGGAGCGAATGTGCTGCTCTTCGATCAGCCTTACACCTCGTTGTTTACCGGTTCGTCGCGCTACAGCATCCCGGTCTGGACTCCCTTAGGCCGCGCGGGCATGCAGCCGGACATTTCCCTCTCCTACTCGAGCGGTACGGTCGACGGTGTACTGGGCGATGTCCAGGCGCCGTGGGTCGGCGTGGGCTGGAACATCGACGACGTCGAAGTCGTCCGCAAGATCACGACCGATGAAAACGGCTATGGCTATAGAAATGAATTTGCCCTGACGTTAAATGGCGCGCTGTATCAACTGGTGCGGGATGAGTTCCATCAAAACCGCTATTTCACCGACCAGGCAGCATTCCTCTATATCGAACGCCATAATCATGCACTGGATGCACTTTATGCAGCGGAGAACAAGCCCCCGACTGCCAGCGACGCGAATACCACCGGCGAGTGGTGGGAAGTGGTGACGACAGACGGCACCCGCTATCGCCTGGGCTGGAACGGGAACTCAGAGCAACTGGCTCTTATGTACGGCTATGCATGTACTACTGAGGGATTGGATTGCATCACACCGGACGGCGCGTATGCTTCCCTCGGCTATGCGGGCAAGGCACAAGACCTGGTGGCTCTGCGCTGGCGTGTGGATAAGGTGAGCGACACGCATGGCAATTACATGGAATATCGTTATTCTGAAACATCTCCTGCGTCGGGAATTGCCCAATTTGATCGGGAAAGTTATTTGGAATCTATCTCCTATACAGGCTTTGATGACCCTGAGGTCGAAGGAACATCAGAACTGGACCTTGAACCGGCTTATCGAGTTGTGTTTACTCATGCAGACCGCTCCGTGGGGGATACGCCGACAGAGTTCAATATTTGGGATAACATTGATTCCCAACTCCTCTCAAAGATCGAAATGTTTTGTCTGGTTTGCACAACGGATCCGGAGAACGCGCCGATCCGGACCTATACATTTGGCTATTCCCTTGCGCCTGCCCCAAATGACAACGGCACTTTGACGTTGACCAGCCTGGATATCACCGGTGGTGGTTACACAGAGAATGGAAAATCCATTCCTTTGACCAAGAGTCCCAAGATTCGTTTTACCTACCAGGATAAGGACAACCGCGCCTCTGGGAATGGCGATATCTTTAAGTACCCACGCCTGGCGACGATCGATAATGGTTCAGGAGGATTATTAACATTTACCTATGAACATGACGGGCGCGCCAACAATTCCTGGTACAACTACCGCGTGCAAAACGTCGTTGTGGATAGCGGCCTGGGCCTCGCCAAAAAACAATCCTACGCGTACGTGACTCCAATCTATAGCGGCCAGGGCGGGAATCCCGCTTTGGGCGAGTTGATCGGGTACACCACCGTGACCGAGTCCCTGCTGGATTTCCTGCACGCGGACGCCGCGATCGTAAAGACCAGACACACCTTCGGGACAACGGGTCTAGACACCGGACGAGAAATGCAGATGGTGGTGTTGGATAGCTCTGACACGGTTCTTCGAAAGACAACCAACGTCTATGTGACCGACAACATGGGGGCGCCGAAAGACAATAACGGGAATCCCTTCCCCGGCTGGAACTATCGCTACTTGGGGGCATCAGCCAGCTATGAGAGAAGTGGAGGTGCCCTCACCCTCATATCCAGGAACACGTACTACAACGATCCGTTCACCGGCAACCCTTTGGTGCAAAGCACGTACCTGGGGAACAGCCTGTATCGCAAGGTGTATTACGAATACATGACAAATCCCGGGCGTTATATTTTGGATAAGGTCTCGCGGGTGCTCCTGGTGGACGCCGGGAATCAGATTTACTCGGATACTCGCTATCACTACGATGGGAGGATCAATGAGGCGCCCACACGCGGAGACGTGACGCTCGTGCAAAGACTGACAGGGAATCCAGATGAACTAATCCAGACGATCGATACGGTCACAGACTATAACATCTACGGGAATGCGGTCTCAGTCAAAGCCTATCGAGACTATGGAACGGTGAATTCGTATCCTTTGTCGTCTCCCGAATCGCTCTTTTGGAAATCCACGACAGAGTACGATTCTGTGCAAACTGATCCGACGCAAAGCTACCCCATCAAGGTGACTAATGCACTGGGTCAATACAGCTTGATGGCGTATTTGCGTACCCTGGGTGCGCCCTATCAAGCCACCGATCCTAACGGCTGGACGACCTCAACAACTTATGATGGTCTGGGGCGGACTGTCGCTGTGATTCCGCCGGGCATGGTGCATCCGGATCAGGCGGGTACCGTGTTTATTTATCCATCACCTGACGCGAACGGGAATATTCCGGCGCCCCACTCTGTCGAGATGCAGATCCTGGATACTCTCGTGGGCAGGAACCGCACGAGCGAATACCGTTCGGTTTGGGGGATTTACGATGGAACGGGCCGCATGCTCCAGACTCAGGTGGACGCTCATACAGAAGAATATCCTAGCCAGTTGCTGGTCAATACCACCTTTTTCAATGCCCAGGGACTTGCAAGACAACAGAGTCTTCCCTATTATGTGAACGGGGCAGGTGGGAACTATACGTATGAGCCCGGCAACCAGTTTACGATGACCGAATACGACGCGCTGGGACGTGTCACCAGTGCCACAGCTCCGGGAGGGATCACGAGCTACGCATCCTATGATGGTTTGACCACCACTGGCACAGATCCAAACGGCAACAAGGTCAGCAGCACCACGGACGGATTGGGCCGCATGATCTCGATAGCGGAGTTTTCCGATCCGGAGACAATTTATGCAACGACAACATACTTCTACGACTCGGCAGATCGCCTCGTCCAGGTCAAGGATGCAAAGCTCAACAACACCACCATCCAGTATGACTGGCTGGGCCGCAAGCTGGGCATGGACGATCCCGATATGGGCATCTGGTCGTATGAGTATGATTCACTGGGCAATATAAGTTCGCAGATGGATGCCAGAGGGCAAGAGTTGAAATTCACTTATGATGCTCTGAACCGACTGACGAAGAAAAGCAGCGATGATGCCAGCACAGCCGATGACAGTAACTATACCTACGGCACCGAACCCGGCACGATCGGCCTGCGGATCGGCATGACGGATCCCAGTGGTTCCTCGAGCTGGAGTTATTCGAACGATGGGCGGACCGTTACGGAGACTCGCACGATCGGTGGCGAGCAGCACTGGGTCACGACCCAGGCTGACTGGCTGGGTCGCGCCATCGACACCACCTACGATGACGACGAGGTGGTTTCCTATACCTACGATGAACTCGGCCGCCCGTATCAACTGGCGAGTGACCCGGAGGGTGACCAGTCAGCCAAGACCCTTGTGGACCTTACCTACAATGTCCTTGGGCAGATCGAAGAACAAACCCTGGGCAATGGGACGATGATCGAGAACAGCTATGACCCGGGCACAAACCGCCTCACGAATCGAACGGCTACTGCTGGTGATGAAACTGAATTGCTCAACCTGTCTTACGAGTATGATTCCAATGGCAACATCACACGCCTGGAAGATAACCTGTTGAGCGAAACCCAGTTCTATGAGTATGATTTCCTGAATCGGCTCACGAGCGCAATCGGTGCGCAAGGCGCACCGGACGTCGCGCCTTCCACTCCCGAGACATATGGCCAGGAGTTCGAGTATGACCAGGTCGGCAATATCCTGCAGCTCAATAACTGGGGGACGGCTCCCACGTTGGAGCAGGGTCGCGCGCCTGTTAATAACTTTGCATATGTGAACTATCCCGAGCCGAAAAACCCGACAGGTCTTGGAAACCTGTCGGGTTTACGTGCCGCGGAAGCACTCCTGGCGCCCGCCCCTCCGCGCCAAATCGAATCGACCGAGACGCCCACCGAAACGCCAACTCCGACAGCAACGGAGACACCTACACCTACCGAGACCGCCATAAATTCCGCTACGGTCACGAACACTCCCGTCCCGACCAATACCTCTGCCGGGACAAGCACCCCTTCGGGTACACCGAGTCCCACATTGACGCCGACCCCAAGGCTGGAAGATTCCTACACCGTCTCCCTGCTCAATATGAATGGCGCAGACGGATCGACAACATTCACAGATCAAACCGGCATAACGTGGACTCGCGTAGGCAATGCCCAAATTGACACGGCTCAATCGACATTCGGTGGAGCATCCAGTCTGTTCGATGGCAGTGGAGATTATCTCATTGCTCCTGACAGCGATAATTTCTATTTCAACGGAGACTTCACAATTGACTTCCGTCTCCGGTTGAACTCCAATTCGTCATTTCGCCTGTTCGACCAGGCAGGTGCAGCAAACCAGTTTCTTTTACACTTTACAGCCGGTTCAGGTTGGGGGCTGCAAGTTTATGGAACCGGCGGTTTGAAGGTCTCGGGTTCATGGGCATGGATGCCTTCAACGGGAGTGTGGTATCACGTTGTACTTGTGAGAAGTGGCAATGAATTCAAAATGTTCGTAGATGGAACGCAGATCGGGTCAACTGTAACAGATGCCGATGCCATTCCTAACATTGCCGGCACAGTGTATCTGGGCGCTAACAATTTGGGGAGCACTTCTTTGAATGGCTGGCTGGATGAAGTACGCTTTTCAAGAGGGATTGCCCGCTGGACATCCAACTTCATTCCACCAGGCTCAGAATATGCCTTTACCGCTTCGACTCCCGCACCGATGCCCAGTGTTGATGATTCTTATACTCTTTCGCTATTACATTTCAATGGCACAAACGGATCAGTTTCGTTTGCTGATGAAACTAGCCGATCCTGGAGCGCTAATGGCAATGTCAGGATGGACACAGACCAATCGATATTTGGTTCATCATCTGGATATTTTGATGGTACAGGAGATTATCTCTATTCTGCGCCTTATACCGATTTCAATTTTGGGATTCAGGATTTTACGATCGACTTTTGGATCAGACGGAATGGCAATCAGACGAATAGTAATGGCGTTATCGGAACAATACACACGCCGAGCCAGTCTGGCTGGAACGTTTATTTCTCTACAAACAACGCGCTGCGTTTCTACAGCTCTGCAGGCAGTGTCGCTTCTTCTATGCCTCTTCCAGACCTTACCTGGACGCATGTAGCCATTGTTCGTAATGGCAATATGGTGATCATGTACTTCGATGGTGTTCTGGTTGGCTCGGCAAATGTGTCCGGAGCGTCGTATGATACCGGGTCAACTGGTATTGCACTCGGCCGGTACTATGCAAACTATGATGGTTACTACTTCAAAGGTTGGCTGGATGAGTTGCGGATCTCGAAGGGCATTGCCCGTTGGACGGGCAACTTCACTCCACCAACCTCGGAATATGGATTCGTCGCTTCGACGCCCATCCCCTCGCCTACGAGCATGCCCACGAGTGAGCCTGGCACTGACGATGCTTATACGTCTGCCTTACTTCACATGAATGGTATCGATGGCTCGCCGATCTTCACAGATGAGAGTGGCAAGGTCTGGAGCGCCAAAGGCGCTGCCCAGATGGATACCACTCAATCGGAATTTGGTGGAGCCTCTGGTTTCTTTGATGGATCAGGAGATTATCTGTCAACGTCGAACCATGCTGATTTTCAGGTTGGTTCTGGCGACTTTACCATTGATGCCTGGATCATGGTTCCCTCTGTGCCAACCTCGTCAGAAGCAATCTTTTGGTATGGAACGGATGGCAATTGGTACAACTCAATTTACCTGGGTACAAGTGTGTCTGGTTATCTCGCTGGCATCATCTATGACTCCACCACTGCTAACGTTGTTACCCACCCGACACAGATCTCTGCCGGCACATGGCACCATGTAGCATTCATCCGGAATGGCCCTAATCTATATCTCAGCCTGGATGGCAATGTAGTCAGCGGCACAGCTAACAAAACCGTTGGAATTCCGAGTTCTGCCACCACTCAAATTGGCGCGATTTATGGTTCACAATACAGACAACAGTACTTCAACGGCTGGATCGATGAATTCCGTTTCAGCAAAGGTATTGCCCGCTGGACATCGGACTTCACTCCCCCAACCTCGGAATATCTGCCCGGGACAATGTCAGACAGCCTTGCAGCCCATTGGAACTTCGAAGACGTGACAGGTACGACAGTCCCGGATGTCGCCACCGGTAACCCATATAACAATGCTGCTACCTTACAAAATGGAGCCACAATTGTTCCTGATGGGGCAAATGGGAGTGCCGTTTCCTTCGACGGCTCGAACGATTCGGCTGTGGTCGCCAACCAGGCAGAGGTCAGGAAGAATGGGAGCTTCACGCTTTCCGCCTGGATCAACCCATCTGCGCTTGTGACAGATCACAGGCAGTATATTATCAACAAAGAGGCTTCCTCAAGCGACTACGATTACGGTTTTATCACCACTCAGAACAACACGGGTACAGCTACTCCCACACCTCCAGCCAATGTGGACGTGAATGGCAATCTCATCTTCCGCGTCGGCGATCTGACTCCCAATAAGGTGATCGGGCCCGTTCTGCCGGTGAACACCTGGACTCTGGTAACCGGTGTGTACGATTCGGTTAAGGGTGAACTGCGCTTGTACATCAACGGTACGTTGTCCGCCGTGGAAAAAGTAACCGGTACCGTGAGCATGGGCACAGGAGCCTTGAGCTTCAGCCCGGCGGGAAACCTGTATCACGGCAAACTGGACGAGGT
>Ga0105092_10000569_pt1 | contig 19297 bp, 16 predicted proteins | sample PPLLak2March2015_FD_87021 | JGI IMG/M metagenome (GOLD analysis project Ga0105092, IMG submission 87021) | Freshwater sediment microbial communities from Prairie Pothole Lake near Jamestown, North Dakota, USA - PPLs Lake P7 Core (1) Depth... | ecosystem: Environmental > Aquatic > Freshwater >... | reverse complement strand
CGAGATCGAATGGAGCCGCGCACGAGAGAGGCTGTCGAGAAAGTTCTTAAGGCCTGAAAGGCCGGCACATATTAGCCCAGGGCGAAGCGCTTTGTGCGCAGCCCTGAGTCTAAGGTAGAGGCGGAGACAAGCCCTGAAAGGGCGCAAGAACGGCAACATTATCAGGATCTTACGCCCCTTGCAGGGCTTCGCGGTCGAGACCGTGTTGACCCAGGGCTACGCGAAAAGCACGCTTCGCCCTGGGCTATTATGTGCCGGCCTTTCAGGCCTTAAGAACTTATTCGACGCCCTCGAAAGCGAGCGAAATGAGCGAGAGTAAGCGGACCACAAATCATCCGCTAAGTGGGTGCATTTAAACACCAAGCAATGGAGCGAGTCAGGTGGTCCGCTTACTCTCGCTCACTGCCGTTCGCTTTCGTGCGCGGTTCCATTCGATCTCGCCCGCCGCACGACATCAGCCCATAACAAGTCCGTCAATATCTGGGCCGAACGCACTTCTCCGACCTTTTTCAACACCCTCGCTGCGTGCGCGGCTCCGAAAAGGTATCGCCCGGCCTGCGCGGCTGAAGAAAGGCATCGCAGCGAGCATCATGCTTCCCCTTGGTGGCGCTTTGCCCTTGCCCGCTTCCTTTTGGCTTGATACGCTCCGGGTGGTCACGCGGAAAGCTGAACCAAAGAGGCGCCTCAGCGCTCTACTTTGCTGCAGGCGGTGTGCAAAGCGTTCCGGATTGGCCGCCGGGAGGAAATCGTGCGATTCGCTGGTTGCAGTGCCGTCATTCTGGTGTCCCTTTTTACTCTGGCCGCGAGTTTGGCTGATTCCGTAAACAGCCGGACCGATAGTCAATTCGTCACCGTCGATGTGCGAGTCAGTGACAAGAGCGGCAACCCGGTCACCGATCTCAGCCGTGAGAGTTTTCAGCTCTTTGTCGGCGGCAAGCCGGAGAAAATTCTGAGCTTCCAGTCAGTGAGTGGACAGGGCGGGCCGGAGGCTTCGCCTGGCTTGGAGCCTGGGAAAATAGTCTTGATCCTGTTTGATGTGCACGCCATGGACGCCTCCCATATCGCCGTCGCCCAACGCGCGGCGACCAATTTCGTGAACCGCCACATGGGGCCCGATGATCGTTTGGGGGTCGCGGTCTATGGCCGGAGTCTGGACATCGTTCAACCGTTCACCGGAAACCGCCAGAAAGTCCTCGAGGCAATCGCCCGACCGCTCTCGAGCTTCGGTAGCTCCGCGCTGGAAAGAGGCTTCAGCGGGGCCGAAGGAATCCAGCTTGCCAGGAATGTCCTGCGGAGTTTTCGGGCGCTCTCCACGGACCTTGGCCGCCTGGACGCACGAAAATCCGTTATGGTATTCACGCAGGACTTCGCCACCCCAACGGGCGAGGACTTTTCGAGGCTCGTTGAAGCGGCACGATCGTCGCGAGTTTCGTTCTACACGTTAATTACCACCGGCTCGATTGCCCAGCGACGAGAAACGCCACGCAGGCCGCGCCCGAGCGAGGCACGCCCTGCGATCCGCTCCGTCTCTTCCACGGGGATAGCCGCGATGAGTTTCGGCGCCTTCTCCCAGCAGCGTGGTGGGCCGCCTGCCCAGACCCCGACCGGACCAACCGGCAGCGGCATTTCGGATCCGTCCATTCGAGAATCCGTGACCGGCCTCGATGCTGTGACAGCTAACCGGGACGTCCTTCAGAACCTCGCAAAGGAGACCTACGGTGAGGTCGTCCGTGAGGCGAATGACCTGAACAGGGCTCTGGACGATTTCGACCGCCAGCTAAGCAACTATTACCTGCTCGGTTTTCTGCTTGATGGCGGAAGGTGCCGCCAATCGCAGAAGATCGAAGTCAAGCTCAACGCCAAGGACGTCCGCCTGAATTACCCCAGGCAGTACCTGCCCGATGCAACGGCCGATGATTCCACTGGACCGAAGACGCCGAAAGCGGTTTCTTCGACGTTGGAGTCCGCTGCGTTGCCCGGCGCTGCGAATCTGCTCCGTTTTCGCTCGATCGTCTCCTATGCGGCCGACGAGGTGGCCAGGGTCCTGTTGTTCGCGGATCCCGGGCAGGTTGCCGACGCACCGGCAACAGTCCTTCTGGCGGTCGCACTGGATGAGTCGAATCGGGTTTCCGCGCGCTATGAAGCCGCGTGGTCGTCCGAACCCGGGGCGGGAGACCGCCTCCGAATGCCGGCACACGCGTGGTTGCTGCTTCGACCGGGCACATACCGTGTCCGTTTGGCTGTGGCCGATGATCAGGGCTTGCGATCGATTGGCGAAGAGAAGCTGGTAGTGGCTTCGCTTCCGCCGGGCAAGCTCGGCGCAAGCAGCCTGGTAGTTACCGAACGAGTAGCAGCCCTCCCCGAGTCGGTGCGTGCGCTTTCCCCACCTCTGGTCGGCAAGGATCATCCGCTGACCTTCAAAGGATACGAGGTGGTCCCTTCGCTGACTAACGAAGTGGACCGGCAAAAGCCCCTGGCGTTGTTCCTGAGCCTGTACAACGTCAAAGACGTGACGGCGGCCCCCCAGCTGCGGTCGGAGGCGCGGCTGCTTAACGAATCCGGAGAAACCTTTCTGCTCGCTCCGGTGCAACATCTCGAGACTTCACAGACGGTGGGCACTGGGACCGTGCTGCTCGGTTTCACGGTCTCCGTCAGTCGAATGAAGCCTGGGCCCTACCGCTTGGTGCTCGAGACTCGGGATCCGGCGGCCGGGCAGACAGTCTCCTGCGAGACCCCGGTCGTCCTGCGATGAGTCTTCCGTAGGCGGCCAGGATGGTTATGGCATCGAATCCATCAGTCACCGCACTTCGATCCTGGTGTCGAAATCAATCAAACGGGGGGCCTCGAGCTGCAGGTTCGAAGCGCTTGTCTAGCCGGAGAGCGCGACGTTGTTCCCCATTTCCCGCAGCCAGCGGATGAACGCCTTCTGGGCGGGAGGAACAAATGGGCGCCGCCGTGATTCGGTGGGAGGGCCAGCATGAGGCGCTCGCGGAAAAGCGCACTGATGATCAGCTCCCGGTTGTGGACGGGCAGGCTGAGCAAGGCGATGTCGATGTTCCCGTCGAGCAGCGCCTCTTCCAGACGAGAGGTGATGTTCTCGACCAGCACCACGTCGATGTCCGGATGGCGGTCACGGAAATCGCCGAAGGCTGTGATTCCATTGCCGATATAGTGCGAGGTCGAACGGGACAGGAATTAAGTTGATGTCCCCGAAATTGACACGCCCTATAATTGGCCTATGAATGTGCCCCTTGCTCTCACCATAGCTGGATCGGACAGTGGCGGATGTGCGGGCATCCAGGCGGACCTGAAGACTTTCGGTGCACTCGGGGTCCACGGGATGAGCGTCATTGTCTCGGTGACCGCCCAGGACACACGCCGGGTTTATGCCTCAGCGGACGTTCCGCTCGACAACATAGAGCTACAGATACAGGCGGTGATGGAGGATATCGGTACCGACGCCGTCAAGACCGGGATGCTCTCATCCGCCCCGATTATCGAGCTGGTCGCTCAAAAACTCCGCCACTATGGAGTGTCCCGCCTGGTAGTCGACCCGGTGATGGTGACCACCGGGGGCGACCGGTTGATCAAGGATGACGCGATCGAGGTTCTCAAGGAACTGCTTTTTCCCTTGGCGACCGTCGTGACCCCGAACCTCAGCGAAGCGGAAGTACTGGCCGTGATGCCGATCCGAAGCACCAAAGAGGTGCGGGAGGCAGCTGCCCGAATTCACGCCCTGGGGCCCAACGCCGTGGTCATCAAGGGCGGGCATTTCGACGAGTCGCGAAGCTCCGTGGATCTCTACTACGACGGACAGCAGTACCGCGAATACGTTGGACCGAGGTTCCCGACGGAGAATACTCACGGCAGCGGATGCACGTTCGCTTCAGCGGTGGCCGCGTTTCTCGCCAAGGGGCTCTTGCTTACCGAGGCGATCGAGCAGGCAAAGGGCTTCGTCAGCCAGGCGATTCGCCATTCCTATAATCTGGGTCACGGCCACGGACCGCTGGGTCATTTCTTTGCCTCGTGGGATTTTTTGAAACGAGACCCCGGAACTAAATCAGTTCCTCCCGGAACTCGATCTTATAAATCTCGAGGAAAGTAATCAGCAGGGCGGCAACCAGGGGTCCGAGGATTAGACCCGGCGGGCCGAGCAGGGCCAAACCACCCGCGAGGGCAAAGAAGACCAGTAGGACATGCAGTCCCTCTGATTTCCCTTCAATGATGAGCGGACGGACGAAGTTATCGACCAGTCCGATCACGACCGCGCCGAGGACAAGCAGGATCAGGGCCTTGATTGGTGACCCAGTCACCAGAAGGTAGACGGACATCGGAACCCAGACGATCGCCGTCCCCACCATCGGCACCAGGGAGAAGATTGCCGTCGCGGTACCCCACAACACCGGGTTTCCGATCCCGAGCGCAAAGAAAATCAGCCCTGCGGCGATACCCTGGCAGGCGGACGTCGCAAAGATCCCGAAAAATGTCGCGTAGATCACCTGAGCCAGCTTCTTGAGCAGCATGTCTTCGTATTCGGGAGCCAGCGGAACCAGCCGCTTCAACTCGGTCAGAAACCGGTCACCGTCCCTGAAGAAGAAGAACATGCTGAAGATCATGATGAAAAAGTTGAAAACGAAGACCCCGATTCCGCCGAGAATCGTCGAGAAGTGATCAAGGAGATAGCGCACAAGAGTATCGACCGACTTGGACAGCGTGGTCCTGAGGTTGGCCCCGTCGACGCCGAGGCTCCGGTTAATCTCCAGCCACAGCTCCCTCAGCACCGGGTTTTTGACCAGGTACTCGTTTTGCGCGGTCGGCTGAGTCTCGAGTCGTGTCTGGAGTCCCTCGTAAGCGTCGTTGAGCTCGGCAAAAAGGGCCAGGAAGAAAAGAAAGGAGGGGATGATGATCAGGATCGTAATGATCGTGCACATCAACAGCGAGGCAGTCCCGCCGCGGCCTTTCAGTTTTCTTCGCAAATGCTTGAAGTTGGGATAAAAGAGCGAAACCAGTGTCACCGAGATGATGATCGAGACCAGGAACGGCTTCAGCATCTTATAGAACACAAACAGGATGAGAACGAAGACAAGCGTGAAGAAGACTTGCGAGTACTTGTAGTTTAGAGGCATGTGCAGTTAGCGGGCAACTTCAGTCTGGTAATAAAGACAAACGTCGGGCAACGAACAGTCCTGACAGATCGGCCGGGGCGCCCTGCACACTCGCCGGCCATGGTGGATGACCCGGTGCGAAAAGGCGATCCACTCATCCTTCGGGACCTTCGACATCAGGTCCGACTCTATCTTCACCGGGTCCTCGTGCTTAGTCAGAGCCAGCCGGTTGGACACGCGGGTGACATGAGTATCAACCACCACTCCTGCAGCCACGCCGTAGGCGGTCCCCAGTACCACGTTCGCTGTCTTGCGAGCTACCCCCGGCAACTGAAGCAATTCCTCCATCGTTCTCGGAACTTGTCCGCCGAAGAGCTCGACGATTGCCTTGGAGGCTCCAACGAGGCTCTTCGTCTTGTTTCGGAAGAACCCGGTGCTCTTGATGATTTCTTCCACTTCAGAAGGGTCTGCCTTGGAAAGGGATACCGGGTCAGGGAATCGTCCGAACAGGACGGGCGTGACCATATTGACTCGGGCGTCCGTACATTGAGCGGACAAGATAGTTGCTACCAGCAGCTCGAAAGGGGAGCGGAAGTGAAGCGCGCAGACCGCATCCGGGTAGTCTCTCTGGAGTCTGCGAAGGATCTCGGTGACCCTCGCCGCCTCCCTCTTTTTCGAGGCTGCCCGCCCCGCCGGCTTTGCTTTCATCTGCTTCATCATAACATTCGAGGGAGTGCGCTATTAGTGTGTTAAACCACAACCCGTGCAGCGTGAGTCGTCTTCCCACACCCGCGAACACGACAGGGTATTGCATAAGGTAGGAGCTGGACCTTTTTCAACACCCCTCGCTTCCTGTTCGGGCTGTGACAGGACAAGGGGTGCCTTCGCCTCTGGATGCGACTATTTTTGATAGAATCCATCATTAGTATTGGGGCGAGGAGCTCTTATGAAAGCGAAAAGGTTCTTTGGCTATCTCGCAGTCTTGCTGTTGTTCTTCTTTGGTTTATACAGTTACACTGCGCAGGCGACCCTGAAATATAAGAAGGAGACGGGCAAGAGGTGCACGTTTTGCCACACTTCCGTGCCCAAGGCGGGCGACGAGGATCCCAGGCTGAACGAAGACGGTAAGAAGTTCCTGGAAAACGGCTACAAGTTGACTGACGACCAGAAAGCCAAGCCTGACGGCGACTAGGAAGAGTCGACCTCACCGAAACCGAGCAAACCCAGCCGCTCCCACTGTTCCGGCAAACCCTCCGAGGGTTCCCCTCGCTACGGCTGTCTCCTCGAAGAGCTTGGAAGTGAGTACCATTCCCTTCAGGTATTTGTTGATCGGGTTGAGCAGGATGTCACCGGCGTTCGCCACGGAACCGAGGATGATGATCGCCTCGGGATTCAGAAGCGACATGACGCTGCTGATGCCGGCCGCCAGATAAAGGCCTGTCTCGTCCCATATGCGCAGGGCAAGCGCATCGCCCGATTTCGCCGCCTCAAAGATTCGTTTTGCGGTCAAAGGGTTGAGCTGGTGCATGCTGGAGCTCCTGTCCTCGATCAGAGCATCTCGAGTTCGGGCGACAATGCCTGTAGCCGATGCATAGGCTTCCAGGCACCCTTTGTTTCCACAACCGCATTTTCGGCCGTTTACCTCGATCACCAGGTGGCCGATGTGGCCGGCGATTCCTTGAAAACCATGGTGGATTCGGCCTCCGAGGATGAGCCCGCCTCCCACACCCGTACCCAAAGTGATACCCATGACGTCGTCGTAAGGCTTTCCCGCGCCGACCCAGAACTCGCCGAAAGTCGCTGAGACGCCGTCGTTGTCGAGGGTTACCTGCTTACCGAGGCGTTCGGCCAGCATGTCGCGAAGCGGAACGTTGGTCCATTTGAGGTTCGGCGTCGTAACTACAATGCCAGTCTTGAGATCGAGGGGTCCGGGGGACCCGATTCCGATTTCGAGTATTTCGTCGCGGGTGTAGCCATTCTGCTCCCACAGCCGGATCGTCTCGGCGGCCATCCGGTCGATGATGTCCACCGGACCGCGATCGACTAAGGTTGGGGAGTTGCTTGACGCCAGGAGTTCGCCTTCACCGGTGACCAGGCCCACCGTGAAACTGGTGGCGCCCAGGTCAATGCCAACATAGACAGGTTCTTTGCTCATGCGTGTTCAGTTATTCTCACGTACAGGTCAAGATACTCCCGAGCGCTGCGGTTCCACGAGAAGTCCTCGGCCATTGCATTTCTGATCAGGCGCTGCCACTGGTCCTTGTCTCTCCAAACCTCGACCGCCCGAATTAGCGTTTTGACGAGTTCGGTGGAACTGTAATCGCGGAACTTGAATCCGGTTCCGTCGCCGTTCTTGTTGCTGAAGTCCCGCACCGTGTCAGCCAGCCCGCCAGTATGACGAACTATCGGGATCGTTCCGTACCGCATGCTGTAAATCTGGTTAAGACCGCACGGTTCGTACCGGGACGGCATCAGGAACATATCTGCCCCTGCCTCGATCCGGTGCGCCAGCTGGTTGTTGTACTCGAGATGGACCGAGAATCGGTCCGGATGATCCCGGGCAAACTCGCGCATCGCATCCTGGTACTTCTTCATTCCCGTGCCGAGAATGACCCATTGGCAATCCATACGGGTAATCTGGTCCCGGGCCGAAAGAAAGATATCGATCCCCTTCTGGTCGACCAGCCTGGAGATCATTCCGATCAGCGGGACATCACGGACCGCGAAACCGCAAGCGTCTTGAAGTTGCTCCTTGTTAACTCTCTTTCCGGTCAGGTCGTCGGCCGTGAATGGGGCTGAAATGTTCGGGTCATTCGCCGGGTTCCATTCGCGGGTATCGATTCCGTTGAGTATGCCGAACAGATCCGATTTTCGCGTACGCAGCACATTGTCCAGTCCGTATCCGAGCTCAGGCGTCTGGATCTCCCGGGCGTATTGCGGGCTCACCGTTGTAAGAAGGTCCGCATAGCAGATGGCCGCCTTCATGACATTCAGCTGGCCATAGAACTCAAACGGTCCCATCGGGTAGAAGAGGTCCGGCGGCAGGCCGGTGAGCTGGAATTTTACCTGGTCCACGAGCGTCTGGTAGGCCAGGTTGTGGATCGTGAAGACCGTGGCCATCCCCCTGTAGAACGGATCGTGGATACGGCTGAGTTTCAGATATGCGGGGATCAGGCCGGTCTGCGAATCATGACAATGGAGGATATCCGGTTTCCAACCGCTGTGCCGGATTGCGTCCAGAGCAGCCAACATGAAGAAGTTGAAGCGCTCGAAATTGTCCGGATACCCATCTCCGGTTGACGGGTCGTTATAGACTCCTGGTCGGTCAAAGAACTCCTGATTCTCGATAAAGAAGTTGCGCGGCGGGTTCTGACGCCGATCGCAGTATAAGGATGCCTCGAACTGCTGCAGTCCCATCTGGACCGGCGGAAGGTCCATCACCTTCACGACCTCGGCAATTCGCCGGACCTGCCGGTGAAGCGGCGACACTACTCGGACATCCACGCCGTTGTCGGCCAGGGCAGCGGGGAGCGCGGCGAGCACGTCTGCCAGTCCTCCATCGGTTGCGTAAGGCCGAACCTCCGCCGAGAACATGCAGACTTTCAGGTTGTCCCTAACGTTTGACATACGGTCCGTGTTTGCCGGGTTCCTGTTGCGACCTGCTTCTCAACAAGCCGCTCCGTCTAGCATTTCAGCTTGAAAACCATGAGCCTTTCGATCTGCCAAGACACTGGCGAGAAGTTAAGAGGTAGTCGCCGTCCCTTAGTTCAGTGCCGCAATAACCATCATCCACAAGCACAAGTAAACCGGTATTATAAGCCAAGCCGAAAGACCGACAAAGACCTATCGAAGGACAGCCGCTGGGGAGTGAAGAGGCGATGGAGGGCCACCGACCGGCTGACCAGCTGTGACCGGCAAACCGGCAAACCGGCTAAGGTCAAACCGGCTAACCGACTAGAGCCTCTTTTCGGCGACGTAATCTCTGGTCGCTGTTCTGGACTGGCTTCCACTGGCTGACCGGCCGCCCCGAAAGGCCATGAAAAGACCCAGCACCGCACCGCCCAGGAGCGCTCCGAGCCCAAATGAGAGCGGGGCAAACTGCGACTTGATCCACGCCATCGTGCCGGCTGGCGCAATCCAGTAATCCCTCGAACCAAGCGGGACCACTTCGCCGTCCTTGTTTTTCAGGGAGGCGACCAGCGTCAGCTTCTCCTGCCCCTCGCCTGGGCCCTCGAAGGACCACGACCATGTCGCCTTGTCTCGCGGACCGACTTCCTGCATTGTCACAGCGCCCTGAGGAATCACCTGGACCGAGGCGGAGCCTGGCTTCCAAGTCGCTTCCACACCGACCTTGGTCCCGAGCAGGCCGTAGAGCTCGCGTTCTTCTTTCGTGAACTCGACGGTATCCGGAGAGACCAAGGAAAAGCTTGCCTCGTAAGGTCCCCCGCTTTTTCCCGGCACTTGAATCTCCAGGACACCGATCTTCTTCGACATGAGGTAGACGTCATTCACCTCGAAAGTTCCCTGGTCCCTCGTCTCGGTCCTGCTCTCCAGCCGCAAGGCCCGGGCCAGTCGGTCTGCGTTCTCCAGGACTTCTTTGCGCCTGCGCGTCTGGATGTAGCGAGATTCCAGGGAGTTGCGATCGGACGTGAGAGAATTCAATTCCGATGACAGGCGTGAGTTTTGCCGCTCGGATTCCTTTAGGTCAGCCGTCAGATCCTGATTGGTGGCGCGTAACTTCTCAAGCTCCGCTGTGACTTGTCCGAGCTTCTGGGAAAGGCCCGACCGTTCCGTTCGAAGGCTGTCGAAACTTCTGCTGACCGCCTCCACCCGCTTGCCGAAATTCGCCCTGGAATCCGGCTGAATTCCGAAGTCGTTCAGCAGTTGCCCGACCTGCTTTTCATATTCTTGCAGCCGAGTCTGAAGCTGGGCATTGTCCTTTTGCAGAGACGTCCGTTCGGAGACCAGCTGGGCGCGTTCGTCCCGCCCCGAATTCACCGCGTTCCTGGTCTGCGTCAACTCTCTTCGAGCTGTCGTCAGCTCGCTATCCAGTTCCCGCTTGTTCTTGACCTCCTCGCGCAACTGCTCCTGGACTTCCACGAGTTTGGCCGTCGCGTCACGGGCCTCCTTCTTCGCCGCCCGGTACTCCGGGTTCTTTTCCGAAATGGTGCGAATCACCGATTCGGAAGACCTGCCAGTGCTGTTCGCAAACTGCTGGATGAGGTCGTCGAACTGGTCTTTTATGAAGGTTTCCTTCGCGGCGTCGATATCGGTGTAAGAGAGCCCCTGGGTAAACGTCGCCGCCAGTGCACCATCGAATGAAGCCTTCTCAGGGAAGGCATCCTCGATTTCGGCAGCGAAGCGAAAAATCAACTCGCTCTCTCGGCTGACGTCGGTCGAGGCAATCGTGAATGTAACCTCGGTACTGTCAAACTCCAGATTGGTGATCCGTACCTGCTCCCCCACCTTGAAGCTCAAGGGCTGGCTCATGTTGCTTCGATCCACCGCGGGTGGCGGGCCGACGTTGATGATCTGACGAAAGCCCCGAACCGGAAGCTTCAGGAACATCGCTCGGTTCCGGTACTTCTGGAGATACTCGTTCTGAACCTCTTTCGGGACTCCGGCAAAGGCCAACCCGGCCGTGAAGACCAGAATCAACAACAGGCAGACGTGCTTGACATATTTGCTGAACATACTTTTTCCCGGTGAACAATCGCGGGGGTTCCGGAGATCCCGGATTTCCACTGCCTCGGATTGTAGCACGGCAGCCGCGCCGGAATGCGGAATGTGGAATGCGGAATGAACCGATTGCGGATTGTGGAATAAGGCGATCAGTTTGTTTCTCCCGTAGAGTGATTGATGCGCTGCATTCTTGGGCAACTAGCCTGCTGTCTTCAATCCGAAATCCCCAATCGGTTCATTCCGCATTCCGCACTCCGCATTCCGCATTGGTGACGGGGTTATAATCAAACAATATCCCGTGGAAACAGCAAAGCTGACGGTCAACGAGATCTTCTTCAGCCTTCAGGGAGAATCGTCCCACATGGGACGCCCCTGCGCCTTTGTCCGGCTGACACGCTGCAACCTGCGCTGCCGTTATTGTGATACCGCCTACGCATTCACCGAGGGCCGGGAAATGACGATTGCCGAGATCGTGGAACAGCTCGATCGCTATCCCACCCGCCTGGTGGAGGTGACCGGCGGCGAGCCATTACTGCAGCCCGATGTTCACGTCCTGGTGAAACTGTTGCTCGATTCCGGCAGGGAGGTGCTCATCGAAACGGGTGGAAGCCTGGATATCACGCCGGTCGATCCCAGAGCAGTGCTCGTCTACGATATCAAGTGCCCGGACAGCGGGATGTCCAGTCACAATCTATGGGCAAACCTCGAACGGCTGCGCCCGCATGACGAAATCAAGTTTGTCATCACCGACCGGGCGGATTACGAATGGGCCCGGGAAGTCGTACGCTTTCATGATCTGGCAAGGGGGCACCCGGTGCTCTTCTCGCCGGTCTGGCAGGTGATGGACGCGACAGCCTTGGCGGGTTGGATTCTCGAGGACGGTCTTCTGGTTCGTATGCAGATCCAACTTCACAAACTTCTCTGGGGAGAGCGGCGCGGGGTTTGAGGAACGAGTGGTTCGCCGAAGCAGCTTGTGCCCCTCCTGCTGTTTCCGGGAAGGAAGCAGAAGGTGCACAAGCTGCTTTGATCGGCTAATTCTTCGAGACTACTTTCCGACGGAGTCCTTGAGTGCCTTGCCAGGCGCAAAACGGACGACCTTGCGTGCGGCGATCTTGATTGCCTTGCCGGTCTGCGGGTTGCGCCCAGTGCGTGCGGCCCTCTTTGATACCCCGAAGGTTCCAAAGCCAACCAGTGTGACCTTGTCACCCTTCTTCAAGGCTGCCTGGACGTTACCCTGCAGCGCGTTCAGTGCCTCACCGGCCTGATTCTTGCTGATTTTGGCATCCTTGGCAATTGCATCAATCAGTTCCGCTTTGTTCATAAGTGTCTCCTCCTACGGTCGATACGGGCATTGTCAATGATACGTCTGACACAAATTTCGGCAAGTCTTTTTTCAAGATTCACCGGTGCACGCCGCCTTGTGCGACCCGCGAAACCCTTCCGGGGCCGCATAGCTGCTTATGATTCTGCCAGTGAATACGTCGCAATACCAGTCCTGAAGCCATATTTCAGCAAATTAGTGGGTTCAGACCGAGCCCTGACGCCTTTTTTCAGGTGCGAACACCCATCCGACCCCTATGGGTTGCGGTTTTCAGATTTCGGAATGGAGAAGCAGTGTAAAAACCGAACCGCGGTTCTGATGTCTTTCAGGGGGCCGAGCCAGGGATATAGTGACTACTGGAGTTAAGGAGATACCCCAGAAACCGAATTCCCCATGCACGCTCTTGAATCTTTAATCTGCAATCCGCAATTCCTCTAAGTGTCCGTCTTCTTCGGCTTCCGGAGACCTCCCAGGGCGATCGAGCCCGACCCGTGCCGTTCCCGTATCCGGTCAACCGCCTCGAATAACTTGCGCTCCCGGTCCATATTGGCGGCGGGGCCCTCAAACAGCCCGGCTTGCCGGCGAGCCTCAGACAGCCCGGACATGCCAATCCCGATCAATCGTATCGTCCGATCTGCATACCCGCTGGTCTCGAACAGGTTCCACGCCTCCCGGAAGATGACGCGATCGCTGTCCGTCGCTTCGTCCAGATGCTTCTGACGAGTATGGGTCTCGAAGTTGGCCAGACGGATTTTGAGGGTGGCTGTGCGGCCGACGCTGGCTTCCTGGCGCAGCCCGCGACCTACGTCTTCCGCAAGACGCAGCAGCGTGTCGTGAATAACACGTGGGTCCGAAACGTCCTTTTCAAAGGTCACCTCTTTGGAAAGCGATTTCCGGGGGGAGAGAACGCCTACTTCGTCAGAACCGAGACCATTGGCCCGGTCGAACAAGTACTGCCCGGTCTTGCTGCCAAACTCCCGCTGCAGGCCAGCCAATCCAAAATCGCGCAATGCGCCGATGGTCTTGAGGCCGAGACGGGCGCACACCTGCTGGCCTTTCACGCCGACGCCCGGCAATTTCCCGACGGGAAGCGGGGACAGGAAGGCGATGACCGCGTCAGACAGCACGATCGTCAGCCCGTTCGGTTTGCGGTAGTCCGACGCCAGCTTGGCGATCGGCCGGTTGGGAGCTATTCCAACCGACGCGGTGAGGGCAAGCTCCCGCCAAACCAGCTGCTTGGTGTGGCGACCTATATCGTCCGGAGAGCCGAAGATTCTCTCCAGCCCTGTGATATCCAGAAACGCTTCGTCGATGGACGCAGGCTCGACTACCGGGGAGACCGTCTTGAGCAACTCCATGAGTCGGTCCGAAACAGCCGCGTACTTTTCCATGTCCGGTCGCAGGTAGACAGCTTGAGGACACCGTCTCCACGCCTCGGAGATCGGCATGGCAGAACGAACGCCGAAGGCGCGGGCTTCATACGAGCAGGTGGATACCACACCGCGCTTCCCCGGCTCAGCACCGACGATGACCGGTCGCCCCAGGTACGCGGGGTTATCGCGTTGTTCGACTGCGGCAAAAAAGGCATCCATGTCCAGATGCATGATCAGGCGAGCCATGACGACCTCCGGATGATGCCAAAGTCGCCCCGACGAAGCAAGTACCCCCGGTGAGCCAGCCGACAGGAAACCACGCCAGGGCCTCGCAAGTCAGGACTTTCCGGTCGGACAGATTCTCTCCGCTACCGGGCGTGTGACTTTGAACGGGCCTGCCAAATCCCCGGGACGGCTGCCGAGGAAATAATCAAAATAAATATACAAAATAATCAACTTTCTGCTTGCCTGGAGAAGCGGCGGGCGGATAAGATAACCGGCTAGATATTCCAAGATTACCCGACCACCCCGGCAGGGGCACAGGCAGGTAAGTGTTGGGCACCCTTGACTATGAATCCAGAGCACGACGTGAATTCTGAGCATCCATTGACCTTCGGACGTGAGAAGGCAGCAGACGAGAACAGCGTTCAGTATGAGCGCCTGCGGGATCAGCGGGATTTCCTGGAAAAACTGATCGACAACGCATCGATTGGCATTGCGGTGGTGACCGGGCCGGATTTTAGATTTTCGATGGTCAATCCCTGCTATCTCGCCATCCCGGGTATCCCCGGGGTGGAGATGGTCGGGAAACCACTGGCCGAAGTTTTCCCCGGGTACGCAAGTCAGGGAGGGGTCGAAATCCTGAGGCAAGTCCGTGAATCCGGATCGGCGGTCCGGCTACGCGAATACAGGACGCCGGTTGGGCCCGAAAGACCCGAGTCCTGGTGGAATGTCGAGCTCGTGCCCCTGCAGGGGCCCGGGGATCCCAAAGTGGACTCGATCCTGATCATTGCGCACGACGTGACCGAGGAGGTCCAGTCGCGCCGTCGAGCTGAGGAACTGGCCGCCGTGGCGGAGACCAACGTGCGGAAACTCGAAGGCGTCATCCAGAGCATGACCGAGGGAGTCATCGTAGCCGACGCGGGTGGGCGTATCCTGAGTCTCAACCCGTCCGGGCTGCGCATGCACCGCCTGGAGGGAGTGAGAGTGGGCGATTCACTGGGTGACCATTTCCAGCTGTTCGAAATGTTCGATCTGTCCGGCCGGCCGCTCCCTATTGACTACTGGCCCCTGGCCAGGGCCACTCGAGGAGAGACCTTTTCAAAGTACCGGGTTCGGGTGAAGCGGGTGGGCGACAGCCACACGTGGATCGGCAGCTACGCGGGTACCCAGGTTCGGGACAAGAATCAAAAAACGCTTTTGGCCATTGTCACGGTCGTCGACGTGACGGATATTGAGGAGGCCAAGGCCGCTTTACAGGCGGCACACGATCAGCTCGAGACCCGGGTCGCGGAACGGACCGCAGAGCTGCGCCGTCTGATCGCTCACCTCGATTCCGTTCGCGAAGACGAAAGCCGAAGAATCGCCGCCGAGATCCACGACCAGCTGGGTCAGGCGTTGACGATTGCGAAGATCGAGACGATGCATCTGACGAGCACGGCGGCGCGCGGAGAGGCAGTGTCCGAGTCCAAACTGCGCTCGCTGTCCGACGTCCTGGCACGGATTCTGGAGGACGTCCGTCGAATCTCGAGAGATCTTCGACCGCCGCTTCTAGACCAGTTGGGATTGCCCGCCGCCTTGGAGCACTTCTGCGAGGACTTCGAGAGGCGGACCGGCATGCAGTGCGTCTGCCATCTTGACAACGACCCGCTCAACATCGACTACGATCGGTCAGCGGCGGTTTTCCGCATCGTTCAGGAGGCTCTGACCAATGTGGCGCGCCACTCGGGTGCAAGCCGAGTCGACGTCATGCTGAACGCCCGGGACGGACGCCTGCACGTTCTGGTTCGAGACAACGGTCGGGGTTTCCCACAGGACACCGATCGGAAGTCAGCGGGATTGATCGGGATGAAGGAGCGGGCATTGCGCCTGGGAGGCGACCTGCGGATTCACGGGGCGCCGGGTTCGGGAACCACAGTGGAGCTCAGGGCTCCGGTGCACCCGGAGACGTAAACTCCCGGTGGAGCCCGCGTCTCCGGGTGCGTTTTCCACAGAGTTTTACACAGCTGTGGAAAACCCGGAACGATTACACAGTAGCTTTGTGGATCTGTCGTTTGAGTTGGTGGATCTGCCGTCGAACCTCTTTCAGCTCACCGTGATCATGTTCTGCCAGGGCCAGATCCCTTTGTTTTTTCAGCTCCCGGATTTTGCCCTTTATAGTCGTCTTGTTCAACCCAACTACCTCGTGATGCTTGTAATGCGGCACGTTCAAGGCCGTACACAGGGCATCCACAAGGTGCTCCTTGTTCATCTGCGTGTGGCCTTTGACTGCCTCGTGATCAAGACCGGCGGCAAGCTCACGAAGCTGGACGACTGTTTTTTTCTTGAGTTCTTCGTAGGTGTACGCCATTGTGCTGTTCCTCCTTAGAAAAGACGGGAACACGAGTGGCGTTTCGACTGAACCGGCAGGCTCTGAAGTTGGTGAAAGTCCCGGCTCGGCGAAACGTTCCCACTTTCAACTTCCGGCAACGCCCCGATCATAACCGCAAAACTGGATTGATACCACCCCGAAGTGCAACACGGACCGGAACGGACGAAGCTCCGGTTTGGAAAGCGCGTCCGTGCCGGGCTTGCCTGACGGGACCGTCACAGGTACAGTCACCGCATGAGCATCGATCACCTCACCGCCGAAGCCGGTCTACTGGAAGCGACAGCAGTCGTTATTCCATCGTACTTCCCGGACAATGCGGAATTCGACCTGGCGTTCTCGCTGCTCGAGGCGACCGTCGCAGGGTGTTGCAGGCAACTGGCTGATCCCACGCTGGTCTGTGTCAGTGTCGACGGGTCGAACCCCGCCAGCCGGGCGGCGGGGATCATTGAAGAACGACACGGGGTGACGCGAACGGCTCTGCCTGAAAACAAGGGCAAGCTTGCGGCCATCCAGGAGGGAATGCGACGTCTCCTGCCGAACAAGCAGGTTCGTTACCTGGCGGTACTTGACCAGGATGCCGATCACTTTCCAAACGATCTTCCGAACCTGATCAGAATGGCTCATCACATAGAATCGACCACGGCCACTGATCGGGTGCACGTTATCGGTAGTCGAGCCAGCCGGCACCGTCCCATGGGTTTCTTTCGCGGTGAGTTGGAGGAACTGGCCGATCGTGTCCTGCTGGACGCGTTGTTTTACCACTCGGTGAAAAAGGGTGCTCCGCTCTCGCTCGAATTTGCAGTCGAGGACGAATTCCCGGACTTCCACTCGGGGTACAAGGCCTTCAGCCGGCCGGTGGCCGAGCACCTCGCGGAAGCCAGCTTCGAAGGACAGGCCGAAGAAGCGCCCGATATCTACAGGCACGCGGTCGAGGCGGTTCTCACGGTGGAGTCTATGCTCGCCGGGGCGACGCTCGCGACCGTGAACAGAAGAACGGTCAACGAACAGCCCGTCTCCGTTTTCCAATTGATGCGCCGGGCGAAACTGACTGCCGACATGATCATATGGCCTTGCCGCCGGCTGGAGATTCCGGGCGCCTTTGTGAGCCAATGGATCGACAACCACCTTGCGCGACTTCAGCTGATGACGCTTGCTGAAGGAAAAAGCGAGGCGCTCGCCGTCAGGACGTTGGTCCGCGCGGCGTTCAACATGCCCGATGACGGAAGAGCTCCCGGGCCCCCGTTTGTTTGATCCAATGACCAGCTAACCGGCTGACCTGCTGACCGGCTGACTTGATGGGAGCCAACCGGGCCGTAAAGCGGCGGATTCGCTGTTCGGCAGTGCGCAGTAGCAGTGGGCAGTGCGTAGTGCGCAGTTGGTCAGCGGCCCAATGGGCAGCCGGTCAGCCGGTCAGCTCTCCGGTATCGTTATAATGGTCACATGACCCGTCGTTGGTTCTGCGTAGCTGCTTTTCTGGTGCTTTGGATAATCCCCTCCCTGGTTGCTCAATCTTCGGGACCGCTGGACGACTGGCTTTCGGGCCAGCTTGCCCGGCTCGAGCAGACCTACCGGCATCTACACACTAACCCCGAGCTCTCGTACCTGGAGAGCTCGACAGCCGCTTACGTCGCCGGCGAGCTGAAAAGACTGGGATACGAGGTGAACGCCGGTCTGGGAAAGTACAGTGTGCCAGGTTTGAAAGGGCACGGCGTGGTTGCCGTGTTGCGTAACGGAGACGGCCCGACCGTGCTCGTCAGAACCGATCTGGACGGGTTGCCGGTTGAAGAGCAGACCGGACTGCCTTTTGCGAGCAAAGCTACTCAAGCGAACCACCGTGGTGAGAAAGCAGCGGTCATGCACGCGTGTGGTCATGATCTGCACATGACATGCTTTCTCGGCTCGGCTGCCGCGCTGGCCGAAATCAAGGATCAGTGGCGCGGCACGCTGCTGATGGTCGCCCAACCGGCCGAAGAGACGGGTGCGGGTGCCAAGGCTCTCATAGACGATGGACTGTACACGCGGTTTCCGAAACCGCAGTATGCGATCGCTCTCCACGCAGACGCCGCTCTCGAGTCGGGGAAAGTGGGTTACTGTCCGGGATTCGCCCTGGCAAGTGTCGACTCGATCAATATCACGGTCAGAGGGCAGGGGGGACACGGTGCTTACCCCCATGACACCAGGGACCCGATCGTGTTGGCTGCTCAACTGGTGCTCTCGCTTCAGACAATCGTGAGTCGCGAGGTCTCTCCGCTTGATTCGGCGGTCGTCACGGTCGGTTCGATCCATGGCGGCAGCAAGCACAACATCATCCCCGATGCGGTGCGTCTTCAGTTGACGGTGCGATCCTATCGGGAGGAGACGCGCAAACGGATCCTGGCCTCGATCAACAGAATCAGCCGTGGAGTGGCGCTGGCCGCCGGTGTGCCCGAGGACCGGATGCCCGTCATCGAGAGCGACGACCAGGCCACCCCGGCGACCTACAATGACCCGGAGTTAATCGAGAAGTTGCTGCCGCGCCTGACTAAGCAGCTCGGTGCATCCAACGTCCTCAAACACGAACCGGTGATGGGCGGAGAAGACTTCTCCTGGTACCGGAAGGCGGCGGTCGAGGGTGATCGGCCGACCGTTCAGACGGTGCTCTTTTGGCTGGGGACGGTGTCCCCCGAAAAAATGCGCAAACATCGGAGCGAGGGCCTGGCCTTGCCCGCACTCCACTCCAGTCAGTATGTTCCCGACGCGACGCCTGCCATCCCAACCGGCGTCAAGACGATTGTCGGCTCGGTCCTCGAGTTGATGCCGAGAAACTGAGCCGCAGATCTTCGGGCCTGCCTTTCACAGCCCGCGCACACAGCGAGGGTGTTGAAAATGTGAACTCTTCTATTAATAGGCGGAGGGACCGGCGAGTTCCCGGCGGAGGGCGAGATCGAATGGAGCCGCGCACGACGGCGAGAGAAGCGAGCGAGTAAGCGGACCACCTGACTCGATCCACTGCTTCGTGTTTAAATGTCTCGACTTAGCGAATGATTGGTGGTCCGCTTACTCTCGCTCGCTTCGCTCGCTTTCAAGGGCGTCGAATAAGTTCTTAAGGCCTGAAAGGCCGGCACATAATAGCCGGATGAACCTGGAAATGGTTCTCCACCAAGAGAGCATTACAGCTCTCCGGGGAAGGTCTAGTCAACCACCCCGAAAGCCAGTAAGGGGATTGAGTTCCCCCCGGGGGCATTTG
>Ga0105092_10000568_pt1 | contig 19361 bp, 15 predicted proteins | sample PPLLak2March2015_FD_87021 | JGI IMG/M metagenome (GOLD analysis project Ga0105092, IMG submission 87021) | Freshwater sediment microbial communities from Prairie Pothole Lake near Jamestown, North Dakota, USA - PPLs Lake P7 Core (1) Depth... | ecosystem: Environmental > Aquatic > Freshwater >... | reverse complement strand
CTCTTTTAAGGCCAGGACATAGAAGTCGTAGCTCTCTTTTATGTCGATGTTGCTGCGGTGAGCCGCATGGAGCATATGGTCCAATTTCTTTAGGTCCGCATCCACCTCATCGCAGGAATCTGGGATAAAGCAGCCTTTGGAGTTCACAGATAGATTACTTACTAAAATGGTATATATAGTTTTTGTTGCAAATCGCCTTTTACATAAATAAAATAATTTTAAGTAGTTTGAAATTAAGACGGCTGGCATTTTGCGATTTTTCCTCCGAACGCCGGTTTTATGAATATAATATTCGGATAATGATTGAATCTTAAATATCTTCATCTCGATAGTTGGCATGCAATAATCAGAAATAAAATAAATCATCTATAAACTGATAATTGAAATTTAGGGCTAAAATATAGATTTATATCTTTCAAAAAAGCAATATTTAGCATTTTATACGATAGAGTTAATTGCATTATCGTTGTCCAGATCAAGAATGATCAAAATAACAATTATCTAGCAAGAAAAAAATGATTTATTTTGGTATTACTGAACCGATAATGATCTTATGTGACAATTTATCCCACCAGGGACATGATTCTCGCCTGTTTAATCTGCTTCAGAAGCCTTCTTTTTAGAGATCCCTTATGCCGCCCGTCTCCGCTATTTATGTATGGCACAAGAGCATTATCGGGGATCATGATTTGATGGATCTCTTCCATCATGCTCTCTGCTATGCTGCAGCATTCGTCCACGGACGGCTCTTCCCGAGATTCAATTTCTTTGATAATTTCCTTCATAAGTATAGATTACATGTCTTCATTAAAAAATTTTTCTATGATTGGAACTAATCCGAAAATAATGGTTGAAAATAATGGTTGAAAATAATGATCGGAATAAAATGAGTTGAAACCAATCTCATAGCCCTGGTACCTACATATAATCCCACAAAGCAAATCAGCCGCTAAAGCAATTAGCCTTCATGGAAATTAGCTCTAATACAAATTAGCCTGATAATCATCAATTAGAGACAATTGAAGAATAAGCAAAAGCTAAATCAACAAAATCGATCAATTCTATTCGCAGAGGCGGTGGTTCGATAAAGACGCTAATTTTCGGAGCAGGCGCGATAGGTTCCATGATGGCATTTCTGCTCGCAGACCCTGGAGCTGAAGACGGTAAGAGGATCGAAGATGTTGCTCTTCTGGGAAGGGAGGCGCACATTCAAGAGATCAGGAAAAACGGCCTTAAGGTTGCTCTAGCCAGCGAGACAAAGACGATTCGATTCGAGAACTGCTTTTCCTGCTTAGATGAGCTGGCAGGCTCTAATTTAAATTTTGATTTAGTGATATTTTGCGTCAAGACCCATTCTCTTGCCAGAGCATCCGAAGAGATCGAAAAAACAGGCATTTTAAACCGAAATTTGAAGGATGCGGCCTTTGTTTTATTAATGAACGGCATGGGAAATGCCGACATGCTCAGTTTGCCGCGCGACAGAGTGTTTGAAGGCGTAACCTCGTTTGGCGTAAGATTCGCGAAAGATGGCCTGGTTGAACTCAAAGGAATGGGCCAGACGGTATTCGAGGATGCGCTCGATTTAAAAACAAAGGATTTCTTAAGAGAGAGATTCGAGCGGGAGAATTTTGAGATAAAATTCGTTTCCGATTTCAAGAAGCACCAATGGAATAAGCTCTTCATAAACTCGGTCATTAATCCAATAACTGCATTGACCGGAAAACGCAATGGAATCGTTCTATCCGAGCATTTGAAGGAAACTGTAGAAAGAATCATTGATGAGTGTGCAAAGGTCGCCGCAGCAGAGGGAATTGATGCAAATTCCGAGAGCATTAAAAGCTCAGTCTACTCCGTAGCTGCCAAGACCCGGCAAAATACTTCATCGATGCTTCAGGATGCACAGAAGGGCAAGGCGACGGAAATTGATTCCATAAACGGCTATGTTATCAGGCTGGCAAAAAAGCGCGGCATTCCTGTGCCCATAAATGAAATTCTTTATTCGCTGGTGAAGTCGATGGAAGCGCCTGATGCCAGCGAAGTTTGATATTTATTTTAATGATCTAATTGAATAATTCAGTTGAACATAATTCATTTGAACACCGTCAAATTTAAATATCCTCCCGCCCGGCCAAACAAATCAAAAATCTTAAATAGGTTTGGCAGAAGACAATAATTCTGGAATAAATTGATCAAGCTCTCAGATTGAGCTGATATTGATTCCTATTTGCAGATAATTATTAGGAGATTATATTTATGAGCGAAACCTCAGTAACGCGAATATCCGAGGTCAAAATCGATCTCGTTCCCTGGTGGCTGGTCTTGCTGGAAGGCCTGGCGGCATTGATCATAGGCATATACCTTTTCATCTCGCCTGCACCGACAGTCGTCCTCCTGGTGTCAATCCTGGGATGGTACTGGCTCATCACCGGCATTCTGACGCTGGTCACATTAATCATGGACAGGACAAATGCGACCTGGCGAGCACTCAGCGCGTTGTTGGGAATCGCAGCGGGCATCGTCGTCATCGGCCACCCGTTCTGGAGCGCGGCAATTGTCCCCGGTACACTCGTAATTATTGCAGGAGTGCTTGGCGTTTGCTTTGGATTCATCAGCCTCTTTTGGGCGCTCAAAGAAGGATGGGGCGCGGCTGCAGTGGGAGTTATCAGCGTCATCTTCGGCCTTGTGCTTATCGGATCACCAGTAATCGGCATCGTTATGCTGGTCTATCTCCTCGGAGCGCTTGGCATCGCAGGCGGACTTGCCTCCATTTATCTGGCCCTGAAGCTTCGAAGCGGCTGATTATGAAATCCTGAAGAAGAGCAAGGGAAAGAGGATAGCTAATAACTTGACGCGATTCATAGATCTTGCCGGCAGATGGGCTTAAGGCCTTATCCTGTCGGCTTGCTCCTGCAAAGAATCGCGCAAAATTTTAAAAAAATCAGAGCTAACGAATCGCTTAAAAAAATAGATAGAAATTCGGAATTAAAATGTATAGAATTCAAGAGTGCATCGGCATCATACGAAAGATATAATTTCCTGGGGATCTGGGCTATAGTCGTGGATTGGTTCTTCTTCTCGCTGGTGGGCGCATCGTCTCTCGCTATAACCGGGATAATCGATAAGCTAATCATCAGCAAATATGTCCGCAATCCTCTGGCCTACCTCGCCGCCCTGGTCATTCTGCAGCAGATCTTTGCCATCGGCATCATAGCCTTTGCAGGGCTCGGATTCGTCTACCCTCAATCGCTCTACGCGCTGGCCGCTGGCGGCTTGCAGATAGTTCTTTGGGCCTCGTACCTGCGTGCCCTGCAGGTGGAGGAGACCAGTCGAGTTGCAGCAATGGTTTATGTATTTCCAATCTTCGTTTTTTTGGGCGCTTTTATATTCCTCGGTGAGGCGCTGGCCTGGAAGGATTACATCGGCGGCGGCCTCCTGGTTCTGAGCGCTCTCTTGGTATCCTACAGGCCGGTAGAGGGCGGCAACCCAATCGTTTCTCCAGCGCTCAAGTACATGGGAATATTTTGGATCTTCACCGCTGTCTATGCCATCGTATCAAAGTACCTTCTGGGCTTCATGGACGAGTGGCATCTTATCATGTGGTCGTCGCTTGGTAACCTTGTCATAATCCTCCCCATGCTAACCGTTAAAAATATTAGAGCTGAAGCGTTTCGATACATTTGCGGAGGGCCATTCCTCTTCTCTGCCCTCATGGCCGATGAGGTCTTCGACTTTGTGGGAAGAGGCGCATTCATCTTCGCCTATGCCTTAGGGTCTGTAGCATTGGTATCCAGCGTTGCTGCCCTCCAGCCTTTTGTAACGCTCATTTTCGTAGTCCTTCTCGGCATTTTCATGCCCGGCGTATTGAATGAAGAGCTGACACAAAAGATGCTGGCCTACAAGGTAATTGCGGTTATTCTGATTATCATCGGCGTGTATCTGGTATCGTAGTTAGGTACTCTCAATGGTTTTTTGGGTTCTCTCATAGTCTTAGCCTCTCTCATAAGTCAGTTATTTTAAAATGGTTGAAGCCTCTATATATTCCGAGTTTTTTCTTTGCACTCTGACCAAAAGATTCAACTTCAAAAAGTATCAAATAAAAACGAAAGTTCAAAAAATCATAAGGTTAGAGAGTGATAAATAATGCCATCGACAGGACAAATAATAGATTTGAGCGTTCTAATAATAGATGACGATATTAGGCTGCCCACCGCCAACGGCAGAGCCGTGCGGGCCATCGCGGATGAACTTCGCTCCAGAGACGTGGCGGTTGTCGAATCCTTCTCGGAAGAAGACGGCCATTCAATAATTCTCTCCGATCCGTCTGTGCAGTGTATTTTGCTGGACTGGAATTTGGGTGATGATGATCCGACAACCCATGCCAAAGCTTTGTGGCTTTTAGAACTCGTTCGTTCCAGAAATAAGCATATTCCCATCTTCCTGCTGGCACAGAGAGGGCAGATCTCTTCGATCACCTCTGAAGTGATGAAGCAGGTCGATGAGCTTGTCTGGGTACTGGAGGACACTCCCGGCTTCATCGCTGGTCGCATAATTGCCGCCATGCGCCGCTATCGCGATCAGATCGCGCCGCCCTTTACCAAAGCACTCATGCAATTCGCCCAGGTCTACGAATATTCCTGGCATACGCCTGGGCACACGGGCGGAACGGCATTTCTGAAGTCGCCGGTAGGAAGGGCCTTTTTCAATTACTTCGGCGAAAATTTGCTGCGCTCGGACCTCTCCATCTCCGTGGGAGAACTTGGATCATTGCTTGATCACTCCGGACCGATCGGCGAGAGCGAGAAGTATGCAGCGCGCGTCTTCGGAGCGCACCGCTCTTACTCGGTGACCAACGGCACATCAACCTCAAACCGCATCATCTTCATGGCCTGCGTCACTCATGGCGATGTCGCCCTGGTTGACCGCAACTGCCACAAATCCATCGAGCAGGCCATCACCATGACTGGAGCCATTCCCACCTACATGCAGCCTTCCCGCAACTATCTGGGGCTCATCGGCCCCATCTATCCGGAAAAGATTCTGCAAGAGATCATTAACTCATCCATCACCAATAATTCGCTACTGGGTAAATCAAAGCCCCAAGCTCTCCATTCCATCATTACGAACTCCACGTATGACGGCCTGTGCTACAATGTCCCAAGAGTTCTGGAGCTGCTCGGCGAGAGCGTGGACCGCATTCATTTTGATGAGGCATGGTTCGGCTACGCGCGCTTCAATCCCCTCTATAAAAATCGCTTTGGAATGAACGGCGATCCTGCCAAATACAGCGGCCCGACCATATTCACCACGACATCGACGCATAAGCTCCTGGCTGCGCTCTCTCAAGCATCGCTCATAAATGTTCGAGATGGCCGCAATGCCGTGGACCATGCCCGCTTCAATGAATCCTTTATGATGCATTCCTCGACCTCTCCGCAATATGCCATCATATCGTCCAACGAGGTCTCAGCAGCAATGATGGACGGTCTTGGCGGTTTTACATTAACTACGGAATCGATCACAGAGGCAGTAGCATTCCGACAAATGCTGCGGCGCATCTGGGTGCAATATGATTCTGTCGGGGATTGGTTTTTCAACGTCTGGAATGCAGACGTCGTTACCGATCCTGCCACTGGAAATTACATGTCCTTCGAAGACGCCTCGGAGTGGCTGCTGGTAAACGAGCCGTCTGTCTGGGTCTTGCATCCCGAAGACAAGTGGCATGGATTCGAAGACCTGGAGGATGACTACTGCATGCTCGATCCCATCAAGGTATCTGTGGTCACCCCCGGAGTCTCCCTGGACGGCACCTTGAAGAAGACGGGAATTCCGGCCACGCTCGTGACTGCATACCTGGATCATCGGGGAATTGTAGTGGAAAAGACTACGGACTTTACCATCCTCTTCCTGTTCTCCATCGGCATCACCAAGGGCAAATGGGGAACTCTGATCAATGCTCTGCTCAAATTCAAGGAAGATTACGAGGCCAATGCGCCGCTTGTGGAAGTCCTGCCTGACCTTATTGCCGCTTATCCGGAGCACTATAAAAATTGCAAAGGGCTGCGAGACCTGGCCGACAGCATGTTCGAGCAAATGATGAAGTCAAATCAGACGCAGCTTCAGGGACAAGCATTCTCAAAAATGCCGGTCCCCGATATGACGCCGACGGAAGCCTATAGCCGGCTGGTGCATAACGAAGTGGAGCCTGTCGCAGTTATGGACATGGCAGGACGGACGGTTGCTACAGGCATTGTACCCTATCCGCCCGGCATTCCCATGCTTATGCCGGGAGAGAATGCAGGTCCCGATGGCAGCCCGTATCTGAAATATCTTAAGGCCTTGCAGGAATGGGATCGCCAATTCCCCGGATTCGGTCACGATATTCACGGTGTAGAGAGCGACAAAGGGACATATTTCGTTTACTGCTTGAAGAAAGCTTAAAATGAAAAATTCGGAGAACTATGAGCGACAGTAAAACGAAAACCCTGGGCGTCTTTGCCTTGGCCATGATAAATGTTGCCGCAGTGCTGAGCCTGCGCAACTACCCATCAATGGCCACCTACGGCTGGTCGTCCATCGGCTGGTATTTGATCGGAACCATTGCATTTCTCATTCCCCTGACGCTGGCAGGAGCTGAGCTGGCCTGCGGCTGGCCGAAGGGAGGAGGCGTCTATGCCTGGGTTCGTGAAGCATTTGGCGAGAAGGCAGGATTTATCGCCATTTTTTGCGAGTGGTCCAACAATTTGGTCTGGTTCCCGACGGTCCTGGCCTTCATCGCATCGACCTTCGCCTATCTCTTCAATCCCGAACTTGCCAACAACAATGTCTTCATGTTCACGGTGATGATGGTCGCATTCTGGGGAACCACCGCGATCGGCCTCATGGGAGAGAAGGTGTCCAGCCGCTTCGGATCATTTGGGGTTGTGGCAGGGTCTATTATTCCGGCCGTTCTGATTATTATTTTAGGCATCGTGTACATCACAGGAGGAAAGCCGCTGGCCCTTCCTGCTTTCACCTGGAGCGCAGTGGTGCCTGAGATAAATATGAGCACCCTGCCATTTATTTCCACAGTCGTTCTGCTCTTTGCCGGAATGGAGATGGCCGGGTTTCATGCCCTGGAAGTGAGAAATCCTCAAACGGATTTTCCCAAAGCAATGGCACTCTCCTGTGTGATAATCTTTGCATTGACCGTCATAGGTACCCTGGCCATCGCCGCGGTGGTCCCGGTCGGCCAGCTCAGCCTGGCAGCCGGTCTTATGCAGGCTTTTGAGATTTTCTTGCGGGCTTTTAATCTGGAATGGCTGCTTGCGCCTCTGGCTGTGCTGGTGACACTGGGCGGTCTTGCGCTTCTCTTGTCATGGCTGGCAGGTCCGGCTCTGGGGCTGGGCGAGGTTGCAGCCCACGGAAATATGCCGCCGTTCTTTGCCAAGACAAATAAGAACGGCGCACCTACCGGCGTACTCATCCTTCAAGCAGTGCTAGGAACTGCGGTCTCGATGCTTTACCTTTTCATACCGAGCATCAGCGCGGCTTACTGGATACTCTCGGCAATGACAGTCCTCTTGCTCTGCATTGTTTATTTGATGGTATTTGCCTCGCTGATAAAGCTGCGATATTCAAGTCCCAATACCATTCGAGCCTTCAAGATACCGGGAGGCATGCCGGGCATCTGGCTGGTGGGCGGGACGGGTTTCTTCGCCTGTCTCTTTACATTCGTGATCAGCCTGCTGCCACCCGGCAACTACGAGCACATCTCGACAAATGAATATGCAATGATATTGATCATCGGAACGGCCATTTTGGCTCTGCCGCCTCTGGTATTCTTGCGTTTGAAGAAGCCGGGCTGGATGCCGATCAAAAAGATGGAGGATTGAAGAATGGGAGACAAATCGATAGACTCAGCATTGATTGCGGCTATAATCGCCATTGCTTTGATTGCCATCTTCGGTGTCATTCAATTTGCCGGAAGCCCCCGCTCGGATTTTGGCGAGTCCGTCGACATTAAGTCAATTGAGCACTCCATGATTGAAAAGGGGCTCAAGCTTTGCGCTCAAGGCAGCATTACCTGGGATGCAACGCCGGGTCTCGTCTCCGGAAAGTTCTATGACCTCAGTCTTAACTGCTCCGATTATGATCCCAATAAGCCGGGAGCCAGGGTTTGGGTCCTTCAATTCAGAAGCGTCGAGGCACGAGATGCCGCACTGCGAAACATAGAAATCGGACGCAGGCATTTCGGGTCCGGCATGACCTGGACAAATGGTCCTTATGTAATTATGGCAGATGGTAATCAGAAAGATGAGGTCGTAGAGATCTTGAGCGAAGCGCTATCCAATTCAAGCGAAAAATAGTGCTTTGAAAAAAAGGGAAATATAAATGCCGGGCTAAAGGATAGAAGCCCGAGCTATAGGCTGGCGGGCAAGAAGAAGAACGCCAGCCCCAGCATACCGTAGACTGTCAGAAGCATCGCTCCTTCCAGCCAATTGGACTCCCCATCCAACGATACCAGAGCCGAGATAAAAGATGCAGCTGTCAGGGCAATCAGCTCCGGTTGGTTGAACTGAAGCGTCAGCGGCTTTCCCATTATGAGAGAGATGAATACCAAAACAGGAGTCACAAAGAGGGCAATTTGCAGGCTGGAGCCAAGAGCTATGGAGAGGCTCAGATCCATCCTATTTTTTATGGCAGCCTGGACGGATACGAGATGCTCCGCCACATTGCCGATGATCGGCACAATTATTATTCCTACGAAGAACGGCGTCAAGCCCAGATCTTCTGTAGCTGCCTGCACTGAACCAACCAAAAGCTCGCTCATGACGGCAATTCCAGCTATGGAGAACGTCATCCAGCCCAAAGCTTGCCTCGTGCTCCAAACGGGAGTCCTTATCTCATTTTCCCTCAGTTTATCGGTTATTTTATCATCCGGTTTATCTTCGATTCTATCACTCAGTTTATCATCGACTTGAGTATCAGGTTTATCTCGACAAGAGGTTGTGTGGCAATTCCTTAGCGTGTAGATGATGAAGAGGATGTACAGGACCAAAACAACTCCGGCAGCGCCAAGGCTCAGTTCCTCGACAGCCAGTTTATTCGGCTCGAGATAGCTGTTGAACATGGATGGGATGCAAATGGCAATGAGAGCAAGAATTGTCATCGTTGCATCCGTGTCTACATTGCGGCGATCGAAGGTCTGCCGTCCGTTCTTGAGGCCGCCTGCAAGCATTGATAAACCCATGACCAATAGCAGATTTCCCAAGATGGAACCTGTGATGGACGCCCTGACCAGTTCCATCTGGCCTGCGCTGATGGCGACAAGAGTGATGATCAATTCTGCAGCATTTCCCAGGCTTGCGTTAAGAAGCCCTCCGATGCGCGGGCCCGTCTTCTCGGCCAGGACCTCGGTGGCTTCGCCAATGATTCCTGCCAGCGGGATTATGGCAAGAGCCGAAGTTGCGAAGATGGCCAGACTATTGATATGGGCAAAATTGAGTAGAAGCGCAACCGGCAAAAAGAGCAGAAGCCATTGAATCTTGGGCATGGATAGTCCTCGTTCTATAACTGGTGTTTTCTCAGAGGATATTATTTAAATTTTCAGTTGCGTTTTTTGGATTTAACTTATGTGACATTTTGCATTTTTATACGCTATATTCAATAAAATCCCGCATCTATAAAACGTCTTATCTATCGGCAAATATATCGCTTGTCGAGGTAGGAAATTGATCTGCGCGAAATTCCAAATCAAATTTAGCGCTGAGTCATTATGTAATGTGAATATATGGACCGGAAGCTCAAGGACGCTTAGTCATTCTCTGTGTGCATTTAAAGGACGAGCTGCAAATGCAACTCCATTAAGCAATCATCTCCGAGGACGTTTCTCACATCCGGAAATAGGCATTCAAACCGCCATAAGTTCGGACTTATCATAAAACGATTTGCTGGAGAGTGGTAGCAACGCCAAGAAGCATAGCTAAAAATTGAACGAACCGGATTTGCCGCGCTCATAACCCTTCGAATTTCAATGTGCTATTTCTTGCCCGTCTTGCTCATTTTCCGACCAAATCCTGCGGCAGCGCATTGATGATGAGAGTGAGATAGCGATCCCCCACCCGGACATCCGTGACCCTATATCCTTTTTGTGTCAGGTTCATTGCAGCCAGATTGGCTGCCTGCTCCACTTTTTTAACGGACGGTTCGACCGTGGCCTTCCAGGCCATTGACGGGACGCCGAGATTTCCTACCCGAACATCGCTCGGCTGGAACCTTAAAATCCCATCTACCATGCTGATGTTGAGATCCACGATTGTTTGCGTTTCAAGCGATGTGATCAGCAGCGGAATCTTTATGGTGGCCAGCACTTCCGCTGTGCCGTTCTTTCTAAAAGATACCTGTAAATTCTCGACATCTTCGGGCTTGCTCTTCTCCATCTCCGACTGCACCAGGCGGTTGACGTAGCCCTCGCTGATGGATGCAACAATATCCGGCTGCGGGGATTGTCCTGCCAGATTCGGATCGAAACTGCTCCCAGCGATGGGATCGGAAAGAGCCAGAGCGCCGAGCGCGATCACGGATAAGACCAGCAAGATGATGATCGCCGCTGCAATCTTCTTGATAGATGCCATTTTGTTTAATCCTCCACTCCTCGTCAAAAATTTATAATAATATATTAATATTAATAATATTAAATTACTGATATTAATAATGAATGTTAACGCTGCCACAAGATATGCGCATCCTCCAATGGAATGAAAGCTTGCGGGTGATAAGGAACTATGCGGGGCGTGTAGTCCTCAGCCGGTCGCGTGGCAGGCACATTCGCTTCGAAGATAAATCCGTTCACTGCTCCCGCTAACGTCTCCTTTCGATCCATAACGACCAAGACGGGCTCTTTTTGTCCAGACTCCAGCCTTCCAGCTTCCTGCTTTCCTGCTTCCGGTCCAATATCCTGCGGCGCGTTGGCATAAAGCTCCATACGCACGTCACCTGAAGCCAGGTCGCCCAGGTATGCCTCGACCCGGAAATGCCATGATTGATCCTCTTTGCTGACAGCCGCGCGACCAAATCGAACCGCGTTCCAGCCCTCATTAAGCCGCTCCTTCCACTCTGCCAATTCCCGGGCGAGCTTTGCGTTATCCGCTATTCGCCTGTGGAAGGCTTCAGCCGCCGGTTGGTAGACATTCTCCACATACTCTCGCATCATCCGCATGCTGCTGTAGTGCGGCGTGAGAGTTGCCATGCTGGACCGAACCATAGCGATCCATCTTTTGGGAATTCCTTTCTCGTCCCGGTCGTAGAACTTTGGAATAATCTCGTCTTCCAGCAGACGGTAAAGCTGATCTGCTTCCTTTTCATCCCAGGCCGGATCGCCATGCTCTTTGTCGTCTCCCAGGCACCAGCCGACCTCTGGAGTGCAGGCTTCATCCCACCAGCCGTCCAGGCTGGAGAGGTTCAGGCCTCCGTTGGCCAGGACCTTCATGCCGCTTGTGCCGCACGCTTCGTTCGGCCTGCGCGGCGTATTGATCCAGACATCCACACCCGGCTGAAGATGCTGCGCCAGATCGATATCATAGTCTTCCAGGAAGACGACCCGATCAAATACCTCAGGCAGAAGTGCAAAATTGGCCATGCGCTTTACCATCTCCTTGCCCACATAGTCTGCAAGATGCGCTTTTGCCGCCATCACCAGCTGCACCGGACGCTCGGGATTGGTGAGAATGCGAATCAGCCTCTGCGAATCTCGCAACAAAAAATCCGTGCGCTTGTAGGCGGTGGCCCTTCTGGCAAATCCCAGCGTCAGAAAATTCGGATTCAGCACATGCCTGGCATTCTTGAGCACCTCGGGCGAAGCCCCATGCTCCTGAAGCTGGCGAATGTGGCGTTTCCGCACATAATCCACCAGATCCTTGCGAGCCTTTGCCCTGAAGCACCAGAGATCCGAGTCGCCAAGCTTCAGGATGCCGGTTCGAGCCGCATCTGCATCGTCCGGTCCGCATTCATCCGGGCACGCCTTCGCCCAGATCTGATTCGCTGCCGGTGAATCCCAGGTGGGGATATGAACGCCATTGGTCACATATCCTACAGGCACCTCTTCCTCCGGCCAGCGGGGATAGTGAACCTGGAAGATCCTCTTGCTCACAAGCCCATGCAGCCGGCTGACTCCGTTGACATGACTGCTGCCCCTCAAAGCCAGGAGGGGCATGGTGAAGGGGCAGTTCTGGTCCTCCGGCGTCCTCGTTCCCATTGAGAGCAGATCATCGCTGGAGAAACCCGCTTGATCGGCATAATAGCTGGCATATTTCCGTATCAGATCCTGGTCAAAGCGATCAAATCCGGCCTCGACCGGGGTGTGAGTAGTGAAAGCATTTCCCGCCCTGGTTGCCCAGAGAGCAACAGATGGCGAGCAGCCGTTCTTGAGCATAAAACTGTAAGCCCTGGCCAGGATCACAAAAGCGGCGTGGCCCTCATTCAGGTGGCATACGTCAGGCTCGATTCCCATCATTTCCAGTGCCTGCCAGCCGCCGATGCCGAGCACGATCTCCTGAATAAGCCTGCGCTCCTGTCCCGGCGCGTAGAGGTTGGCGGTGATGGCCCGGTCCCAGGGGCTGTTCATAGGATCGTTGGAATCAAGTAGATAGAGGTTCACTCGACAGACATTGGCCTGCCAGACTCTCAAGATGAGAGACCTTCCGGGAAGGTTGATCTGGACGCGCAGCTTGCCGCCGTCTCTGTCCCGAACGGGCACTATCGGCAGCGTGGCCGGATCATTGTAAGGAAAGGCTTCGATCTGCGACCCGTCCAGGGAGAGAACCTGGCGGAAGTAGCCCTGCTGGTAGAGCAAGCCGACGCCTGTGATGGGCACCCCCAGATCGCTGGCGGTTTTAAGATGATCTCCGGCCAGAATGCCAAGACCCCCGGAATAGATGGGCAGCGCCTCGGAGAGACCGAATTCCATACTGAAGTAGGCGATGGAGCGAATGCTGCTGCGTTCGCTATTTCTGCCGAACCACCCCGCATCCTTGAGGTGACGCTCTCTCTTCTCTCGCCATGACCGGATCGCCTCCGTGAGGTCAGCATCTTTTGCAGCCTCTGCCAGACGGCTCCTTGAAGCATTCTGCAAAATCAGGTAGGGATTCTTGGTCTTCTCCCATGTTTCGGAATCGAGTTGCTCCCAGATCTTATCCGTGGTCTGCCGCTCCGTCCAGCGCAGATCCAAGGCCAGATCCAGCAAGCCTTCCAGCCCTGACGGAAGATCCAAATCGGAATTTGATTTCACGGGTCGCACCAGCTCATCAGTAAGTCTCTTTTTTTTTGTTCATCATACTTTATATCTATTTTGTATTGGATGAGATTTGAACAGAGATGTATTAACGATATTGTTTTATAAATAGTAATCAAGACGATCGGATGAATCCTTGCATATCTCAATCCGCCTAAATCCATGAGGAAGCATGTAGAAATGCGCAGAAGATAAGCAGAAATGCAATGCAGAAATACGCAGAAATCCAAAAAAATTGCAGAAATTTATAGAGATGATATTTGGCGAGCGAGCTATATTCGAGTAAGCTATTATTAATATTTCAGCGACGAAGAATTTCATTCTGCAGTTTCCAATTGCATTCGGCCTCTTGGCCAACCGCAAGTATAAAGGCATCTGCCATCATAGGCAATTGGACGAATAGTTAATCAAACGAATAGACGAATTGGCGAAAATCAATATCGGAGAGACCAGATGCCCACTAAGCTGCGTATTGCCACCTTTAACCTCATGAACCTGGAGGATCGACGCGACAGATTGCCAAGACTGGAAGATCGCATCCCGGTCCTGCGGCCTCAATTGGTTCGCTTGGATGCGGATATTCTCTGCTTGCAGGAGGTTTGCGGGCAGCATGAGCATGGCGGCAGAATGCGGCTGGATGCCATGAACCGGCTGCTGGAGTGCACGCAGTACGAAGGCTACAAGCGCGTGACCACCGCAGACAGGCACTCCGGTCAGGTCTTTGAGCACCACAATCTGGTCATCCTCAGCCGCTACGACATCGTGGAGCATCACCAGTACCTGCATGAGTACGCGCCCTCGCCGCGCTATCAGAAGGTGACGGCCCTTCCCGAAGAGCGGGAAGCGCGCGAGATCTCCTGGGAGAGACCGATTTTGCATGCCAAGGTGCAGCTTCCCAACGAGATGGTTGTCGATATCATAAACCTGCACCTCAAGTCCCGCCGGCCCACCAATATTCAGGGCCACAAGATGAGCGAGAGGACCTGGAAGACGGCCTCCGGCTGGGCGGAAGGAGTCTTCATCTCGTCCATGAAACGCATCGGCCAGGCGCTGGAGACGCGCATCCTCGTCGACAAGCTTTTCGACGAGGACCCCTGTGCCCTCATCGCCGTCTGCGGAGACTTCAATGAGGAGTTCGATGAGGTTTCCATCGAGGCCATCCGGGGCGACGTGGAGAACACCGGCAACATGGATCTGGCTATGCGAGTGCTGGTGCCCACGGAGCGCAATATTCCCGAACCGGCCCGTTACTCGCTTCTGCACAACGGCAAAGGCAAGATGCTGGACCACATTTTGGTCTCGCGAATGATGCTTGCTTATTTCAAGGGCTCGGAGGTTCATAACGAGCTTCTGCATGACGAGTCCATCGTCTTTGCTCCCAAAATCTTTTACCCTGAGTCGGACCACGCGCCGGTGATCGCCAGGTTTGAGATGCCTGAGTCGAAGATCAAATGGTCCACTGCCGATTCGGATGGAGCGAAGGATGACAATTGCATCCGGAGCAGCAAAGGTAATTGCCAGTAACGATTCGCACCAATGCCGAAAAATGGCTGAAAAAAAAATGAAAAATACTGTCCTTGACCGGAAGTCAAGGTTTTTCATTGTATCTTATTTTTCCTGTTTTTAAAAATTGCATGCAATTTTACGCGACTACCTGCATGCCCGCTGCCTGCCAGGCAGGAAGGCCGCCCTGCAGAACGTAGGCATCGCGTCCAGCAAAGACCCTCAGAGCCTCCACGGCGAAAGCGGCGTTGGCATCAAAATCGCCGTAGACTGCCACCTTCTTTCCGGCGGGAATCAATCCCATCTGAGAGACCAGATTTTCCATTGGTGCGTTGAGCGCATTCTGGATGTGGCCTTGTGCATACGCGTCTGCGGATCTGACATCAACGACTACCCAGGCCGGATCTGCCTGAACGCTTGTGAGGTAGTTGCTGACGCTCAGCAGGTAGAATCCGTTGGCTGCGGCACCCTTCAGGAAAGAGTCGGCCTCGGCGAGGCTGTTTCCGGACGGTGCAGTGTTTGCGGAAGACGCAGATGCCGCGGCTGCTGCTGCTACCTGCACGGGAGTTGCGACTGCAGATGTGGTTTTCTTGTAGGAGTCATTCAAGGGCGAGGTTAACCAGGGCTGGCCCTTGTAGCTTCCGCTGGTGGTTTTTTGCTCCGTCAGAACCTGATTTTTCAGCTCATTTACCGCCGGATCGGAGTATGTCTCTTCATCTGCAATGCAGGCTTGAACCAGCAGGCAAGCAAGCGCCATTAGGCAAAGGAGTAATCTTTGAGATGTCATTTCAAATCACCTGATTTGCCAAATGCAAAGTCCCAAAGCAGTTTCCCAAAAGCTGCTCCAGGGGCATTGGCTAGAGGTAAAAGGAGCATCTCCTACTAATAATATTGGGTTGGAATATGGATTGCGTGACTGCTCCCACCAATAAATTAGCGGGCATCTGGGCATTTGCCACAGACTGTAGCCACGGTCTAAAGTCTAAGCATGTTTATGGCCACATTGTGGTCCCTACCCAGATTCAGTCCATAGAAAGAACATCTATGAACTTTCCGGATAGATCTTTGACCTCTGAGACTTTGCAGGATAGATCATTTACCGAAGCACTTTCGGCAAAATTGCATCGCCTCCGGATTTATCCAAACTTCGAAGAAGATATAGGTCACTTGTAAGGAGCGAAGTAATAGATACGGGCTGTATCCCGCCAGTGAATTGGCGGGGTTCAGCCCTGCGTAATCCTAAATTCGTCTCGTATGTTTTCCGGCTTCGGTTTTATCAGTCCTAGACCAGCGGCCTTGGCTGCTTGTGTTCAGGCAGAACAGGAAGCGGCATGGTGTTTATCAGCAGCGGCTGCTCTACCTCTTTAGCGCGCTCCACCAGCAGCTCTTTGCCCCATTTGGTCAGGCCGAACAGGGGAACCGCGGTGCCGACTTGAACCAACGGCTTCACCTGCTGGCGAATGTGAAGAGAGGCGCAGCCGGTCACAATGTCTGCCACAGCCAGCAGCCTCTTCGCATCCTGCGGGCCGATCCCGGTGAGGTGAACGCCTACGATTAAGATCTTTACGCCGGTCTCTTTTTCCAACTCGCGCAGCTTTTCCGCCGTGTCTGCATCGGCCACCGTGACGGCGAATTTGACAAATCCGTTCGACGCCGCCCAGTTGGCACCATCAAGCTGGTTTATTCTGCCGTCTTGCGGAGAGAGCACATGCCCATCCCTTTTTTTTATGCCTTCAAGAACTTCGGGAATAGGATCTGTCTCGGAAAGCCCGGAAATATAGCCGCCCATGCCCTGAATGAGCTGCGGGTTGGCGGTGATAACCGTCCCCGCTCCGTCGCAAACGGTTACGGCTGCATCTATCAATCCGTGCAAAATGCCGGTCATCATGGACTCCGATGCACCAAAGCCGACGAAGGTGCCCATCTCCAGCTTTCGTCGGGATGAGAACATGCCGTGCTTTTCAATGCGAAACTCCATGTTCTCGGCTGCTGCCTTGGAAGTTACCTCTTTTATCCCGCGAACCTTGTCAAAGAGTGGACAGTACTTGATCTTAGGTTCGCCGACTTCTACAACGCATTCGTCCTTCACCGTCACCTTCGTCTTTCCCAGCATTTCCATAGTGTGAGTCATATACAAATCACCCTGAGACTAATGATGCATTAATTGATTTCGATAACAATTATTGATTGGAAGACGTATTCAACCATTCGATCATACTCTATTCAGCCACTCTATTCAGCCATCCTATCTTATACCTTGGGGATGCGGCATCAAATCCGCCAGGAGCTTCGGCGAAAATGAAGCCGCATGCAAGAACTTTGAAAAAAAAATAAAAAAACAATAAATTGATCGCAAGATTCGCCTTTTTGATCTTCAAACCACAGCCAATCCGAATTGCATCATTCGAATTGCATCATCTTGGACAATGCCTTTTCCAGTTTTTTTCGGGTTTTGGCATCCGGATTGAGCAGCAGATCCAAGTCATTTTCAATCCGCTTCTGGCACTGCACTGCAACCGGGCAGTCTTCGTAGATCTCTATTCCCTCCAGTCCGATTTGGCCCGGGCTCAAGAATGGGCTGCATCTGCAGACCATCGGCCTCGCTGGATAAATTCTGCATCCTTCAGCCTTTTCATCATAAAATCTGCATGGTTGGCTCGCCTTGAAGGCGCGGATATCCGGCTCGCTGGGGTGAGGAATGGTATACTCTTCCGTGGCTTCTTCCACCGAGATACTAAAATGGCTCGCCAGCCTTCGAATGTCCTTAGGATAAATATCGATCGGATCAGCTACCTGACAGCATATTCCGCATCGCTTGCATTGAAAGTCCAACTGAACCTGAATTCGCAAATAATCATAGGGATCAAGAGGCATATCATCACACAGCTTCACTTGACAGCGGTATTTCCTATTGGCATGAAGATTAATAAATATATTTGCAGCAGTCGCACGAACCTCTCACTCACCCGAAAGCGGCAGCTGATCGATGGTGCACTCTTCCGGCTGCTTATAGCGTCGGGGTACAGGGCGAGAGCACACTCCTCGTCCCTCTCAGCACAGAGGATTCACGGATTAGTCTTCGGAGTTAGAAACAGTGCCTGGATGATAGCCGCGTTTTCAAATCCAGCCGCGAGTTCATCGTGGCTCTCACGAAGAAGGAATATCGATCGATTTCGTCCTTGCCTTTGCATGAAAACAGACCTGCTGCGTCGTTATCAATTTCCTGGCAAGCAATGAACAAACTTCGAAAAAGTATTTATGAACTTCCCGCCTCTTACGAATGGATGAGCCCCAAAGCCCTGTGGAAGTTGTTGATGAAGGTTTACAATGACTGGAGCGATGACAAGGCATCCAGGCTTGCAGCCGCGCTGGCTTTCTACACTATCCTATCTCTCGCACCCATCCTTGTCATCGTAATAGCCATCGCGGGCTTTGCCTTTGGTGCTCCGGTTGTTCGAGAAGAGATCGCAAATGCGATCCAAAATCTGGTAGGTAGAGATGGAGCCGATGCCATAAAGATGGTTATGGAGAATGCCGCCATGCCCGGACATAATACAATAGCTGAAACAGCCGGTCTGCTTGTCCTGATCTTCGGAGCCGCGGAAGTGTTCATCCAGCTAAAGGATTCATTAAATGATGTATGGGACGTGAAGCCGCGGCTTGATCAGGGCATTTTGGGCACTATCCGGGAATATTTCTTCTCCCTTAGCATGGTGGTGGGCATCGGGTTCCTGCTGCTGGTGTCGCTGGTGGTCAGTGCCGCATTATCCGCCTTTGGAGTATTCATTGGAGCACATTTGCCGCATAACGATATCCTTCTCAGAATTATCAACTTCAACATATCCTTCGCAGTCACCACCTTCATCTTTGCCCTTACCTACAAAGTGGTGCCTGATGCCCGGATCGCCTGGAGCGACGTGTGGACCGGGGCGGGAGTCACCGCCCTGCTCTTCATCGTCGGCAAGTTTCTAATAGGGCTTTACATTTTTTACAGTGCCGAGGGGTTGGCTTACGGCGCTGCAGGCTCACTGGTGGTGCTTATGATCTGGGTCTATTATTCTGCTCAGATCTTCCTCATGGGTGCCGAGTTCACGAAAGTATATGCGGAAAAGTTCGGATCGAGGATCAAGCCTTAGTGGCGGCCTTAAGTGTAGCCTTGAGGTCTAAAGGCCCTAAGGACATGGATAAATGCAAAAGAGAACTTCGATAATTTAATCAGATCAATAGATCATTTAGGCTATTTGAATTGGTCCGACCTATTGCCTGTAAGAAAGCGTCCCGACCGGGATTCGAACCCGGGTTGAAGGCTATCCGCGCACAGGTGCTCCGCAGGCCTCCGGGATGTCCACTACCCCATCGGGACAACAACGGAACATGGCATTCATGCTCCAGGTTATTAAGCCTGTTGGCTTGACGCTCGCGTCTGAGCCACTCGGATGGCCCGCAGGAAATCGATTTTGCGAAACTCCGGCCAGTAGGGCGCGCAAAAGTACGCGGCGCATTTCTTGCCGTTGGCCTGCCAGGGCAGGAACTTGGAGGTGCGGGCATCGCCGCCGGTGCGGATGATCAGATCGACTTCGGGCACCGAGAT
>Ga0105092_10000567_pt1 | contig 19371 bp, 9 predicted proteins | sample PPLLak2March2015_FD_87021 | JGI IMG/M metagenome (GOLD analysis project Ga0105092, IMG submission 87021) | Freshwater sediment microbial communities from Prairie Pothole Lake near Jamestown, North Dakota, USA - PPLs Lake P7 Core (1) Depth... | ecosystem: Environmental > Aquatic > Freshwater >... | reverse complement strand
TGTCCCTTGTGTCCCTTGTGTCCCTTGCTCACTGCCCCGGCAGCGCCGACAGCGACTTCAAGCCGTAATCCCCAAACAGGGCGAAGGCTGCAATGGGCTGATCGGACTGAATGCGGATCGCGCCGGCCGCCAGGCTCTGCCCGACGAGTTCGGGGAAAAACTCCGTCAGGAGGCTAGACAGCCGCGCGCCAGGTTCCAACCGAACTTGCTTTTCCGCCAGTCGGCTTCCATCCGCCCGCAGAACCTCTATGGTCACCTGCGCGCCTTCCATTCCCCCGTTCAAAACCGCAAGTCCAGTGAAATACTCAGCGGTCGAAACCAAGTGGCTAAAGAAGACGGTGTTTGCGGCTGCGCCGATGAGAGGCAGGGATGCTGAAAAGCGTTTGGACTCCGGATCGGCAAAGACGACCGACCCGGCCAGCCTGACCCAAGGGCTGTGAATTCGGACGTATCCCGAAAAAGCCTGGCCGTCGGCAAGCCCGAAGAAGCCGGGATCGGATATTGCGATTTTGCCGCGTCCTCCGATCGTGACGGTCCTCTCGCTGCCAACCGGTCGGCCATCATCCGCATAGAGTTGTATAGTGACTGTCCCCGGTTCGGAATCGACGTTAACTATAGTGAGATTTGTGCTTATGCCCGGTCCGATAGCGTACTGCGGAGCGAAGAGAACGCCGGCGGCCGACTCGGAATCTAGCCCTCCGACGACTGCCGCGTAGTCCTCGCCGTCGGTCAGGCACTCCAATCCGGCTAGCGGCTGGTCAGACATCACCCACACTGAATCGCCGGCAGAGATTTGAGAGTCAAAGATCTCATGGAACCTTTCAGCCAGCAGTCCACCGGACGGAATGATTCGGCGAGTCAGCAAGCTCTTAACGGTCCCGTCCTGATCTCTCAGCTCAAGCCGGACTTTGGCCTCGCTATCGTTGGGGTTCGCAAGCCACAGTTCTCCTCGCCTTGGCGCTCCGAGCTCCGAGAAGAGCCGCACTGATGAGGGGAGATCGTTTGCACTGGCGGTATCGAAGACGGACAGGTTGGGCGTGAGCAAGGAGAAGAAGCCGGTGACGTTCTCCGCCGACGTTCCGTCGATTCTGAGCCAGCCCTTAACAGCCGTCTCTCTAAAAGCCGCGCCAAAGAGGTCGTGCGCCAGCCAGCTTCGCTGTTGGCCAGGCGGGAGAACGACCTCGACGGGGTTGGTTATCCCGGATCCCTGGATCAGACTACCGGACTCGTCAAGTGCTTTGACGGTTGCCGTGGCCTCGCCCGACCCGTGGTTTGACAGCGCCAGGCCCGTCATCTCGCCGCCAGGCTGGTTCACCAGTCTCGGGACAAACAAGGAGTCAGCGGCGGTGTAGGTAAGGATGCCGAGGTTAAGGCCGGAGGCATAGACGGTCCCTGTCTCGGAAACATGCACGGCATACGGAACGGGAAGGTATGTCAAGTAGGGGTCAATCGAGCCGCGCTCGTATAGCGGCTTCCAGCTCCTTCCTGAATCCGTGCTCTTTAGCAGGCCGGCGGTCGTCCCCAGATAGAGTACTTCGGAGTGGCGGGGATCGATACGGATAAGCGTCAACACCCCGAAGTTGTAGATGGAGTTGTAGATATTGAGATAGGGATAGAAAGCCCAGTTGGCACCCGCGTCATCGCTGCGGTAAAACCCTGACTGGGCGACCGCGTACACATTCTGAGCGTGGGTCGAATCCACCAATACTTGGAGGGCCGGTATGCGATCGTTTGACGAGCTGGTGAGAACGTTATTCCAGTTCACCCCGCTGTCGGTCGATTTGTATAACCCTCGCCAGCTGGCGGCATAAAGGGTCGCGGTATTAACCGGATCAATTGCCAGCGAATAGGCGATCACCGGCAATCCGATGTTGACAAGTGACCAGCTGGCGCCTCCATCCGTGCTCCTGTAGACATCCTCGCCTGGCTCCGCCATTGGTTCGGAACGAAATAGCGGATAGGTCGGTTTGTAGCCGGACGCGTACAGGATATTGGGGTGCTTAGGATCGACAACAAGATCCCGAACGCCCGGAGTCGTGATTCCCTGTGCAGCCCGGATCCACGTTAGACCGAGGTCGGTGGTTTTGTAGATCCCGTGTTTGTCCGTCCCCAAGTAGATGATCGAAGGGTTTTTCGGGTCGACCCGCAGCGTCCTCAGAATCGCGTTCGGATCTATTCCGGTTGACCTTTCTACCCAATTACGGCCTCCATTTGTGCTCGCAAAGAACCAAGCGCCCTGTGTGGCGTAAAGGGTTTGGGTCTCGATCGGGTGCGAAAGGAGGCAATTAAACGCTCCTCCGCGAAGGCCGGAATTTCTCTCCACCCATTTGGATTCGTCGCCGGCGATTTTGAATACCCCGGTGGATGTCGCGGCCGTCAGCGCCTCCGAATCTCCCGAAAGGAAGGCGAGCGCTGTGATCGGCCGGCGAAAAGCGGTGGCGGCCCACGTCTGCCCGGCGTCGGTGCTCTTGTAGAGGCCGCCGTAAGTTCCCAGGTAGACGACCTCCGGATGTCCGGGCTTGACGCTTATCGCGCGGATGCCAGGGAACGGTGGTGGCCCTCCCGGATATTTCGGCGGACCGAACAATAGCTGCGTCCAGGTTTCGCCCCCGTCGGTGCTCCCGAAAAGCGTTCCTGAACCTGCGGCAAATAAGCGCTTGGAGTCTGCAGGGTCGACCAACACAATCTCGGGTGCCACGCCCAGTCCGGTTTTCGACCAGTGTCGACCGCTGTCGGCGCTTTTCAAGAGTCCGTCGAAGGTAAGCAGATAGATGACACTCGGAAGGCCAGGGTCGACTAGCGAAGTCGATGCTGACGAGTCAGCAAGAAGAAGCGTCCAGGTGAACCCGCCGTCCGTGCTCCGCTGGAACGCATAGTCCCGGACCGCGTATAGGATTTCGGGGTTACGGGGATCTGTGGACGGGTGGTAAACGTTGCGAGTGACTACGCTCCACGTGTCACCTTTGTCGGTGCTTCGCTGCAATACCCCGTTCAAGGCAGCATATACCCGGCGTGGGTCCGCCGGGTGACAGATGATCTTGGCTAGATCCGCGTCATATTCGTGCGCCAGGCCCGGCACTCGCTCCCAGCTGTTCGCTTTGTCGGTGCTTCTGTAAACGTGCCGGCCGGAGATCGCGAAAACTGTGCTCGGGTCGCTTTGACAGCTGGATAGAGAGTCGATCACCGCCTGCTCAGGTCCGACACTCGTCCAGGCATTCACACCGGCGCAGACAGTGCGGGAGAAAAGAAGGAAAACGCCGAGAGCGAGGGAGACAGAGCCGCAAGCGCCGCGTTTTTTGCGGAGCGCGTCGGATCCGTACCCCAGGCACGGAATGAGGTGGGTGCTAGCGGCACGCATCCGACGCGCTCCGCAAAAAACGCTGCGCTTGCGGCTCTGTTGGATCTTGCAGCACGCTTGCTCTTGCCTTATTTCATTCATCGCAACACCTGTGCCGTAATCGTCGACAGAAAGTCGAGGTCATAGCGACCGAAAAGGGCCAAGGCCGCCAGCTCCTCACTCGACGTGATCTGAATCGTGCCCCCGGAGAGGGGGGTGCCGGCCAACTCCGGGAAGTACTCGACCAGCAGGCTCGACCGGCGCATTCCAGGCTGAAGCTGAAGTTGCTTTTCAGCAAGCAGGCCGCCGTCCGGCCGATAGACACGGATTGTCAAAACGGCCGTCGCGAGGCCGCGATTCAGGACGGCGAGGCCTGTGAAAAACTCAGGCGTGGAAACCAGGTGGCTAAACACCAACTCCCGTCCTCCCTGGGTAACCAGTGGGAGGGCGGCGCTGAAGCGATGCTGTGAAGGGTCTTCGAAACTCACGCTTCCGGTGATTCTCACCGAAGGGCTCACGATCCGCGCATACCCGGTGAACGGCTGGGCCGAGTCGATATCGAAGAAGCCCGGATCATCAATACGCACCTTTCCCCTTCCGCCGATCGTAACCTGCCTCTCTCTGCCTCTTGGCACCCCGTCATCCCCGTAGACCTGCACCAGGACAGTTCCCGGCACCGGGTCCAGATTCACGACAGTGACGGCGGTCTGAACATCTGGCCCGGCCGCATACTGGGGAGCGACGAGGACGGTGGCATCTTCGTCCGGCTCTAAACTCAACAGAACCTTCGCATACGATTTCCCATCGGTCTCGTATTCGAGTCCGATAACCGGCTGGTCCGACTGAATCCAGATGCTGTCATCCCCGCTCGACTGCGATCCAAAGAGCATCTCGGTGGTCTGTGCGAGGACGCCGCCGGGTGGAATTGACCGGCCGGTCCGCTGTTTCAACTCGCCTTGCGCATTTCTCAGTTCCAGAATGACATCCGTCCCCTCGGCGCCAGGATTGGCGACCCGCAGTTCGGTCCGCTTGGTATCTACTTCCGGAAAGAGCCAATTCTTCGACGTCAGGTGCGAGGCGGCTGCGGTATCGAGAATCGCAAGATCCGCACTGAGGGCGGAGGAAAAGCCTGTCACCGTCCTGAAAGCGCCATCGATTCGAATCCAACCATCCACTTTGCGCGACACCAGGCCGGCGCCGAACCAGTCCGGGGCAAGCATCGCTTTCTGCTCTCCGGGTTTCAGTATCACGTGGACGGGATTGTCTATTGCGCTTCCCTGGACCAAGTCGCCTGACTGGTCAAACGCGGTGATCGTTAGTGCCGCCTCTCGATCTCCCCTGTTCGAGAGCGCTAACCCGGTCGATTCTTTGCCGGGCACCAGAGCCAGCCGCGGGACAAACAGCGAGGCGGCGTGCTCCAGAACGAAGAACCCTCCCAGGGAGGGGATGACGGCATAGACCAGATCAGGGTGCAAAGGATCGACTTGGATTGACCCGCCGAACGTGTTCAAGGAGCTCAAGACCGACCGCCTGGTAATCAACTGCCAGGTGCTTCCCGCGTCGGTGCTGTAGTGCAGGCCTCCCTCGCCCAAGGCGAACAACCCCGGCGTGGACGTGCGAGCGTAAGCCAAGGCGGAGACGCGTCCCTCGAGCTCGATTGGCGACCAACTCCCGCCCCGGTCCGTGCTTCGCCAAGGCTCCCCGGTCTCAGTAACACCCAAAATTATCGCCTGCTTATCAGGATCAAACACCAAGTTCAAAAAAACCAACGGCGAAGACAGCTGCCAGTCAAAGAGCGGGGGATACGAGACGTACAGTCCCTCGAATGAGAGCAGGTACAATCGGCCATCATGCGGGCTCATGGCAAGGGGCTGAGCACCAGCCGGGAGAGGATTTGAAATCCGTTCCCAGTTCTGTCCTCCATTGTTGGTCATCAATAGATAGGCATCGTTGGGACCTTCCCCCGGCAAATAGTATGCGGTCAGATACCAGCGGCCCGGAGTTCGGGGATCCGCGACCGGCAGCGAGACCACAAGTCCGGGGTCGAATAGCTCCCCTTGCGGTTCCCAGCGATCTCCTCCATTCGTGGTTCTAAAGAGATCGTCGTCAAGGAGTGCAAAGAGAAGGTTCGGGTTTGCCGGGTCGATCGCTATTTCCCGCACTCGGGTCATTGGCAACCCTTCGTTGATCTGCTGCCAGGTCTTGCCGGAATCCCTGCTGCGGAAAAATCCAGCAGTACGCGTACCCACGTAGATCGTCCCACTCTTACCGCCTACTGCCAGGCTTGTCACCGAGGCCTGGCGGAGTCCCTGGCCTGACGCCGTCCAACTCGCTCCCGAGTCGGTGCTCATGAAGAAACCTGAGCCCCCGGTTCCGGCAAGTATCTTCGACTGGCTGCCTGGCTGCCAGGCCAGGGAAGTGACATAGTAATTGCTCAAGCCCGCATTTGACGGCGCCCAGGTCGCCCCGAGATCGGTGCTTCGGTAGAGGCCGTCATAGTAATCGGTCCCGATATAAAGGGTGTTTGGATCGTTTGGAGAGAAGACGAGCACGTTAATAAAGGGGACCACCGGCTGGAAATTGGACTTCCAGCTGTAGCCGCCGTCCGTACTCCATCCGACCTCTCGCTCTACCCAACCGACTAGCGTGTCCGGCCTTTGGGGATGGACCGCAACGTACGGGTAACCGCTGCCGATCCTATGCCAGGAGGCGCCCTCGTCGGTGCTTCTTAGGAATCCTCCCGCGTATATCACTGAAGGGTTCGCTGGGCTGAAGGCGAGCATGAACGCTTCGCCGTGGCGCGAAACGGCTTTCCAACTGCCGCCGCGGTCGGTACTCCTGTAGATATCCTGCCCGGCTACGGCGTAAAGCATCCACGACTTGACGGGATGAACCGCAACGAAGCCGACCGGTTCAGTGGCAAGGCCCATGAACTGCCAGGTCGCCCCGAAGTCGGTGCTCTTGACGATCCCGTGTTCGAAAGGCGCAGCGTATATCGTACCGGACTGGTGGGGGTCGATCGCGATAGTCCTGATCCGCTGCGGGAGGGACAAAGACTCAACCGGGTGCCACTTTTCGGCCCCGTCAAGGCTCGCATAAAGCTGCCCGGACAGGATTCCGTAGACAATCTGCGGGTTAACAGGATCAAAGACAATCTGTTCGACGTCTCCGGCCGGCGGGCTGATGTTGGTCCAGTCGTTAACCCCGGCGTTCAAAATTCGGGGAATCACGAGCGACAGCGCCAGCGAACAGACAAACAGCAGGCGTCGCGAATGCATCTCTACTCCTCCTCCACTTCTAGATGCGAGGAGAGGCGGTTTGGCCGAACTGAGGTTCGGGGGCCGGAAGGAGGGACCGGAATGACCGGAAGGACCTGAAGGACGACAAACTGCGGGTCTTGGGTCCCTGAGGTCTTTTCAGGTCTTTCAGGTCCTTCCGGTCCTTCCCTCCGGCTCCCGAACCTCTTAAGCGCTCGGTGGACGTTCTGCTATGATGTCCGACCATGAAACTGCTGATTGTGGGGGGTGTAGCGGCTGGCGCGAGCGCGGCTGCACGGGCACGCCGACTGGACGAGAACGCCGAAATCATCCTGTTTGAAAGGGGGCAGTTCATATCTTTCGCCAACTGTGGCCTGCCCTATCACATCGGTAAAGTCATACCCAACCGAAGGCAGCTGCTTATCATGCCGGCCGCGGCCTTTCGCGCCCGGAACCGGGTTGATGTCCGGACGCTCCACGAGGTCACCGCGGTTAATCGTGCGGAAAAGAAAGTCTCGGTGAGAAACCTGAATACCGGGGAGTCCCATCTTGAGACGTACGACAAGCTGGTGCTGGCCACCGGCGCAAGCCCGATCCGTCCTTCGATCCCCGGTGCGGACGACCCGGACGTGATGCAGCTCTGGACTATCGGCGATATGGATCGCATCATTGCGAGGGTTGAGCGTGGTGCAAAGAAGTGCGTGGTTGTCGGTGGCGGTTTTGTAGGTCTGGAGGTGGCTGAGAACCTGCGTGAATTGGGCCTCGAGGTCACGATTGTCGAAATGCTGCCCCAGGTTCTCCCGACTCTGGACTACGAAATGGCCCAGCCTCTTGCCCAGGAGTTGAGACGTGCCGGAGTGAACCTGGCTCTGAATCGACGAGTGGTCGAAATCCACCGGGCTTCGACTGAGGAGGAAATCGATTCGGACCTTCACGTGGTGCTTGATGACGAGACGGAGTTGGAGGCCAAGTTCGTCGTCATGTCCGTCGGTGTTCGTCCGAACTCCGAGCTGGCGGAGGCGGCGGGGCTCGAGCTGTCGGCCCGCAAGGGCGTGATCGTCAACCAGTATCTCCAGACCAGTGATCCCGACATATATGCGGTCGGGGACGCGATCGCTGTCCGCGACCTGGTAACGGACGACCTCGCCCAGATTCCGCTGGCGGGGCCGGCTAACCGCCAGGGGCGAATCGCGGCCGACAACATCATGGGCCGGCAAAGAGTCTATCGGGGGACGTTGGGAACCTCTGTGGTCAAGCTTTTCTCGAAAACCGCAGGCAGCGCGGGCGTCACCGAAAGGCGTCTGAGGGCGGCCGGCCAAGCGTACCAGAAAGTCTACTTGCACCCTTACGACCACGCGACTTATTACCCCGGGGCGAAGCAGATGGCGATGAAACTGCTGTTTGGCCCGGAGGGCAAAATCCTCGGCATTCAGGCGGTCGGTGAAAAAGGGGTCGACAAGAGAGTGGATGTCGTTGCCACAGCAATGCTGGCAGGAATGACGGTATTTCAGCTCGAGGATCTCGAATTATCTTACGCCCCGCCCTATGGAGCGGCCAGGGATCCGGTAAATGTCGCCGGGATGCTGGCCGCGAATGTCCTGCGCGGTGATACTTCTCCGGTCTACCCGGACAGCCTTCCTGATGGGGCCTTCGTGCTCGATGTGCGCGAGCCCTCCGAAGTAGCCGAAGGCACGATTCCCGGATCGCAGATGATCCCTCTCGGGCAACTCCGGGCGCGCCTGAATGAACTGCCCCGAGACAAGAAGATCGTCACCTCCTGCCGTGTTGGCCTGCGCGGCTACCTGGCCGAACGCATTTTGAGGCAAAATGGATTCAATGCTGCCAATCTCAGTGGGGGCTTGAATACTTGGAAGTTGTATCACGGAACCTAGTCCTCTTTTCGGTCCTCCTCCTGCTCGGCGCCCCGATCTTCGCGCAGGAGGATGAGTTCCAGGCCGTCGCCCGTGTCGTTGCCGTCGGGGATGTGCACGGAGACTACGACCGGTTCGTTAGTGTGCTTCGCACGGCTGGACTGCTCGACAAGAAAAAGCGCTGGTCCGGCGCCAGAACCCACCTCGTCCAAACCGGGGACATCCTCGATCGGGGGCCCGACTCCCGCAAAATCATGGATCTCTTGATGCAGCTGGAGAAGCAGGCATTCAAGGCCGGGGGGCGGGTCCATGTCCTTCTAGGCAATCACGAAACGATGAATCTCTACGGCGACCTTCGCTATGTTTCACCGGGGGAGTACGCCGCTTTTGCCACAGCTCGTTCGGACGAGGTTCGAGACGCCTTCTACGACAGTTACATCGCGCTACGCTCAAACGGGCAAGAGCAGTCGCCGGATGGCGCCGCGGTTCGCCAGCGATGGTACGAAGACCATCCCCTGGGTTGGGTGGAGCACAGGCAGGCATTCGGGCCATCCGGAAAGTACGGCAAGTGGCTGCGGGAGAAGAACGCCGTGGTTCGAATCGACCGGATTCTGTTCGCACACGGTGGTCTGAGCCCCAGGTATTCTTCCTGGTCGATCCGGCAAATTAATGAGAAGGTGCGCCAGGAGTTGAAGGACTTCTCGCAACTCGAAAAGGGAGTCGTGACGGATGCCGAGGGGCCTCTCTGGTTTCGGGGGCTAGCCCGCGCACCTGAAGGGGAACTGTCAGCACACGTCGACAACTTGCTGCAGCGTTACGGAGTCGATCACGTGGTCATCGCCCACACTCCCACGCAGGCGGCAATCCTGCCGCGTTTCGACGGCAAGGTTATCCTTATTGATGTAGGGCTGGCGGAGGTTTACGGCGGCCCGATGGCCTGCCTGATCGTCGAAAACGGCCGTCTCCGAGCGCTGCATGAGCGAAAATTGCTCGACCTGCCGGCAGCCGGCGGGGACCTTTTGGCGTATTTGAAGGCGGCAGCAGCAGCCGGCCCTGCCTCTGCCGGCCTGCAGGCCTTGATTGCGAACGGCGGAAGGATTGAGCTGAGGGCGGAATAGCCAGACCTCAAAGACCTCAAAGACTCCAAGGACTTTGCCTCAGTCTCGTCCTTGAGGTCCTTGAGGTCCTTGAGGTCCTTGGGGTCCTTTTGGCCTCTCACCAAAACCGATAGAAATGGCACAGCGGCCCGTTCCCCTGTCCGAGGGGAAAGGAGTGCTTGATGGCTTCCGTCACGTATTCCTTGGCACGGGCCACCGCCATCTCAAGCTCCAGGCCCCGGGCGAGGTAGGCGGTAATTGCAGAAGCGAACGTGCAGCCGCTGCCATGGGTGTTTCGCGTCGCAACCCGGCTTGCGCGAAAGTCGAGAAACTGACGACCATCGTAGAAAAGGTCGACCGACTCATCTTCGTTCTCGAAATGGCCGCCCTTTACGACCACCGCCCGGGGGCCGAGCGCTTTGATGGCGAGGGCTGCGTCCCTCAGCTCGCGCTGGCTGGTGATCTTCGTTCCGGTCAGGACTTCCGCTTCCCTCAGGTTCGGGGTGACAACCAGGGCACAGGGGAAAAGGCAGTTCTTGAGCAGGTCGACGGCGTCCGCCTTGATCAGGAGATCGCCTCCAGTACTGACCATGACCGGGTCGACCACGAGCTTTTCTATCCGATACTCCCGCACTTTCCGCTCGACCAGCTGAACGATGGCGGCTGACGAGAGCATCCCCGTCTTAACCGCGTCGGCACCGATGTCCTCCATCACCGCCTTGATCTGCAGTTCGATGTTCTCGATCGGCAAATCAGCGGCGTGGTAGACACGGGTGGTGTCCTGGGCTGTGACCGATACGATCACGCTCATCCCGTGTACCTTCAGCGCTCCGAAGGTTTTCAGGTCGGCTTGGATGCCGGCGCATCCGCCGCTGTCCGAACCGGCGATGGTCAATGCCCGGTATATTCGCTGCATGGCCACCATTATATCCAGCGGGCAGGGGGGCCTTAAGTGAGCGCCGGCGCCAGGCGTGAGCCGGACGTTCTTTCGTGCCCCTAACACTTGTGATACCCTTATCCTAACTGAGTGGAGGAACAAGATATGGCGACCAACGGAGAGAAGTTTTTGTACTTTGTCATCGGTGGGTTCGTGGGAGCCGCCATCGGCTTGCTGCTCGCCCCGAAATCCGGAGAGGAAACCCGGGCCTTCCTGGGCAATAAGTATCGCGAAGGCACGGCGGCACTGGGCGAGAAAGCGCGCCAAGGTCGAGAAGCGATTGCTGAGAAATCGCGGGAAGTGTCGAGCAAGGTCTCCCAGACCATCGACAAGGGGCGCGAGATGATTTCCCGGCAGCGCGAGCAGATGAATGCCGCGATTGAAGCTGGAAAGCAAGCCTACGAGGAAGAAAAGCGGAAACAGGATCCTGCCCAATCCTAGGTCGAGCTTCCGTCCGCGCGCCGAACGCTCGCGGTTTGGATTCGAGCTCACCATTAAAACCACTTCTTTTGACTGGAGAAGCTCGTGCTCGATACGCTGCTGGTTGTCTTCGTCGGTTTGGCCTGCCTCGCTTTTCTGGTTCAAAGTATCGCAATGTGGCGCGCCTTTCGGGCGGTTCGAGAAACCTCGGACCGTCTCAGCGCCCAGTCCAAGAGCATTCAAAGGGACATTGAAGGAATCTCCGCCCGGCTCAAGACGACGGCCGAGAGTTTACAACCCCTCGGAAAGATGGCCGAGGAGGTCAGCGCCAATCTTCAGGAGATCACTTCGATCGTCCGAGATCGGGCCAATGACCTTGATCTGTTTGCCCAGGAAATGATCCAGATCGGCCGGGATCAGGCCTCTAAAGTCGATTATGTGGTGACGGATACGGTCAAGAAATTCGAGGATACGACCGATATCATCAAGCGTGACATCCTCCGCCCTGCAATCGAAATCTCATCGTTTTTCAAGGGCATTAAATCCGGTCTCGAATTTCTTTTCGGAAAAAAACGGACCGCGCAGGCCGAAGACTACGAAGATCTTATCTGATTGAGCAAAAAAACCGGGTAGGCAGTCGGCCATCTGCACCCTCCGGTCATCATTAGAACCGGAGGAGAGTCATGCCCGGTCTGTTTTCTTTCTGGCGCCGCTCCCTGGTTGTATTCGCCCTCATTCTTTCGCCGCCCGGCTTCGCAGGAGTCAACAACTGGACGAATCGCGGGCCGGAAGGGGGTCATGTCGACCAGGTCGTCTTTGATCCGCTCGACGATTCACTCTGCTATGCAGTGCTGTACGGCATGGGCTTCCGGAGCACCGATGGAGGGAAAAGCTGGTCGCCGCTCGACAGCCCGCTTCTGATCCCGCGAGTCTTGAAAATCATCCCGGATCCAGGTTTGTCAGGCACTGTCTACGCGCTCGTCGAGGCGAGCGGCGTGGTCAGAAGCAGTGACGCAGGCAAGACGTGGACGACGCTCGGGCCGCGAGATCGGAGCTTTGACAACCTGATCGTCGCACCCGGCAATCCGCGTGTCCTTCTCGCCTTCAGCTACGAGTTCCTGCTCAGGAGCACCAACGAAGGACTAACTTGGAGCGAGCCTCTCCCGCTGACTTCTATCTATGATGTGGTGGCCTACCCCTCTTCCCCTGATACCTTATTCGCAGCGGCCTATGCCGGGCTCTACAAGAGCACTGACAAAGGTGCGAGCTGGAGCCGGATTGCCAATGACTACTTCGAACGTGTCGCCGTTCACCCGCAGAACCCCAACATAATTCTGGCGGTCAGCCTTAACGGAATCATCAGAAGCACGGATGGCGGAAAGACCTGGGCTCGGAAGATCTCCAGAGGTGCGTCACCGATCACGGGGCTTGTCTTCGAGAAGGCTGCCCCCTACGCCGCCTTTGCATCCATTCAGTGGTACGAAGGAATCGCAAAGAGCACCGATGAAGGGGAGACTTGGAAAGACGCGAATACCGGGGTCACGAACTTTGACGTTCTGTCGATCGCCATGGCGGCAATGAACAACAGTCGCCTCCTTATTGGAACGGGCGGTTCGGGGATCTTCAGAACAGACGACGGCGGCAAGACGTGGGTGGCTTCGAGTCGAGGCCTTAGAATGGCCCGAATTCACGACATAGACGTGGTTCCCGGAACCGGAACGTTGTATGCCGCCAGTTCCGCCGGTGGTGTCTTCAAGAGCACCGATTACGGGAAGACGTGGGCCGAGCGCAATATCGGCTTGCCCAATCCTTTGGTCGGCGGTATCGAGATCGACAAACACGATCCGTCGATTCTCTACCTGTTAGTCGGGGGACGTCTTTATCGAAGTACGGATGCCGGGCAGAACTGGCAGCAGTCGGGTGATGGACTCGCCGATGATTCCATCGGTTTCGTCACGTCGGACCCGCGCGTCCCCGGGAGAGTCTTCGGTTTTGGCGGTTTCCTGTTCGTCAGCAACGACTATGGGGGTAGCTGGACAAAGACGGTCAAGATGCCTCAGTTTCAAGAGGCGGCCGTAGTCAGCCCAACAGACGAACGGATCTACCTCCCCGCCCGCAGTGGACTTTACGTTGCGGACGGCCCCATAGCTGTCCCCCGCCTCGTTTCCTCGTACTTGATGAGTAATATCGTTGTCGATCCTTTGGTCCCTAACCAACTCTATGGAATTCGATCGACGGGCGGAGTGCATCGGAGCACCGATAGTGGCGAGACGTGGGCCTTGATAGGTTTGAAAAGCGAAAACATCAGCCGGCTGGCCGTCAATCCTAAGGATAACCGCGTTTTGGTAGCTCTGGGGGAAGCAGGGTTTTTCATAACGACCGATGGAGGCCAAAATTGGAGACGCCGTGCAGACCACCCAAACCCGGTTGGGGTCTTTCACGTCACCACAGCTGATCTGGTCGTCGATTCTGCTGATCGCCTCACCGTCCTTGCCGCGCCCGGTTACCCAGGAGGCCTGTACGAGCTCACCTGGCACCCCTCCCTGTTCCTGCCCCGAATGGCCTCAACTCCTGGAGTCGGCGAGACAGGCGTTGCCCTGGCCAACATGGGCGAAAAAAAGGTGACACTGACTGTGACGGCTCTCGATTTCGACGGCCGGCCCATGCCAGGAAACGGAGTTCAGAATCCCGCGATTTTAGAGCTGGACGGCGGGAAACAGAGAGCCTTTGCGGCCAGTGATCTTTTTGGTCCGGCGGCGACTGAACCGTTGCTCGGCTGGATTCGGGTCGATGGGGCAAACGACCAGGTGACCGGCTTCTTTTCGGCATACAGCCCTCAGCTGGACATTCTTGATACGGCGCCGGTCGGACCGCAGACAGCCGGCGAGCTTTTGTTTTGCGACGTGGAGACAGAGGATAAGACCGAGATCTGGCTGGCGAATCCCGCGGACGAAGCGGCTCATTTGGTTATCGAACTACGCGACCGCGACGGGAATGTGGCCTCCGGCCCAGTGGAAGCCGACGTTCCAGCAGGAGGCGTATTCAGCCGTAGTCTCGCTGAGATCTTCGGCCAAGGCCAGCTCTCTGGCGGGGAGTACGTCCGGGCACGTTCGGATCAACCCTTGACGGGTATCGAGTTCCTCTCGAGCCCCGGCCGATACGCGGCGTTTCTGAGCGCAAAGAGAAAGGAAGATGCAAGTCGCCTCCTCTACTCACCACAGTTCGCCGCCCGCGCCGACATGGACTCGACGATCACCGTCGTCAATACCGAGCCACGGCCCGGGCTCGTGCAACTGCGAGTCTTGGGAAACGACGGGGAGCCGATCACAACAGAGCAGGAAGTACCGATCGCCCCGTTGGGAAAACTGACCGTCAAAGCAAGTGAGATTTTGGGGGACGGTGACTCGGCGGGTGACTCGGCGGGTTACCTCGAGATTCGCAGCCCTTGGGTCACACTGACCGGAGACACTCGCTTCAGCGACCTGGCCCGGGAACGTTTCTCAGCCGCGCTGCCACTCGTGTCAAAAGGCGCAAGGGAGCTTGTGCTCGGTCATCTTGTCTCGACCAGTGATTTCTTCACGGGTTTGGCCATCCTCAACCTTGGGCAGCAAGCGGCCGAGGTAAGCATTCAGATACGGGCGGCGGACGGCAGCGAAATAGCCGGCAAACAGGAACGCCTGGAGCCGGGCGAACGTGTCTCCCGCCTGCTGACAGAGTATTTCCCGGAAATTAGCGGACGGCCTTTGACTTCGGGGACGATTCGCATCCAGTCGGATCAAGAGCTGGCGGCGTACGCCCTGTTCGGTTCCTACGACCTGAAATCCATGTCGGCCATACCAGCGGAGGTGCTGCGATGAAAGTAAGTTCAGAGCTTCCCAGCCGCGAGCGCAGCGAGCCTTCGGAGTGCGCCAGCCGTGTTCTGCTCCTCACACGAATTTTGGCCGTTCCACCCCGAAGGAGTCGCGTAGCAAAGCCCAGGGTTAGTCGCGCTTTTGCGACCTACCCCGGGATGCCGGGATGGCCGGATCCCAACCCTGAAGGGGTTACGTATCGTGCTCGGTACGCAACCCATCCAGCGCTTCTGTTTGTTATGTTGTTTCTGTGTCTCGCTGACAACGGCCACGCCGGCGTAAATCTTTGGACTGATCGCGGGCCCGGCATTGCAGAGATCACGCGCCTGACCGCCACGGCAACATCGCAGGCCATGTTCGCCGGGGTTGGAAATCGTACTTTCCGCAGCACCAACCGAGGGGACAGCTGGGAGCTTCTGTACGCTCTAGAACGCTCGGGCAACGTACGCGTGATCTGTGATCCCCGGGACCCCAATCTCCTTTACGCCGTCAACGGGATAAGCATTTCCCGCAGCACCGATAAAGGAGACACTTGGAAAGTACTTGGCCAGGGGTTCTCCGCCCTCGCCGGCTTCGGAGTGGACCCGGTGAAACCCCGCGTCTTCTACGCCTGGTTCGCAGGGCAGCGGATTGCCAGAAGCACGGACGAAGGCCTCACTTGGACGACTATCCTGACCGACGACAGTTACTTTCAATCCTTCTCCATTGACCAGAAAGTCCCAGGCCGCCTGTTCGCTGCAACCGGCGAGCGCCTGCTTATCAGCGAAGATCGCGGCGAGTCGTGGAGAGAAATAGAGGTCCCGGTACCAATCAGAGAAATGGTGAGTTTCGCCTCTGATCCCAAGCGGCTGTATGCCCTGGGTGAGACGGAAGTGCTCCGCTCAACGGACGGCGGCTACAGCTGGAAGGGGCTGGACCTGGATTCCGGCTCGAGTGTCTACGACCTGGCTGCCCGGCCGGGAAGCACCGACGAGCTCTATCTGGCCAGGGGTTGGCACCTGTTCCGCAGCACCGATGGAGGGGATTCGTGGACTCAAACCCCGTTTCCTTTCTCGGTCAAAAGCCTCCTGTTCGATTCGGATGATCGTGGCCTACTCTACGCCGGCACTGGTTCGGGCCTGTTCGGTGTTCGGGTCGATGTGGACGGCTGGCTGTCGGTCAGCGCCGGGTTTGAAGGACTTCGAGGCGGACAAGTGAACGCCGTGGCTCTCGACCCAACCCGCGAAGGAAGGGTTTATGCTGCGGGAGGACAGGGTTTTCACATCAGCACTGACAGCGGGGTCTCATGGAGGTCATCGAACACTGGATTGGACGAGCCTATTGCGATCGAAGCGATTGAAGTCGATCCAAGGAATCCTTCGGTTCTCTTCCTGGCGTCTTCATGGGTTTACAGAAGCACCGATTCCGGCCAAAGCTGGCAGAAAGTCGCCGGCATCAACTCCATCCACGATATTCAGGTCGATCCCCGAGATTCGAACGTTGTGTACGCGGCCTACGGTTACATCCCTTGGACGTTTTTCGTCAGTAAACCCCTTCCCAAGACCCAATACGGTCCCCAGGGAGCGGTCTACAAAAGCACCGACGGCGGCGCCACGTGGGCCATCCCTTCGAGCCAAGTCAAAGACCTCTACGTATCGTCCCTGGCTATCGACCCGGCAGACAGCCTCGTTTTGTATGCCGCGACTTCGAAGGGAGCATACAAATCCACAGACGCCGGCAGCACGTGGCAGGTAACGGTGGACGGCTACTGCACGCAAGTTGTCCTGAGCCCAACCGATCGTCGAAATGTCGTGGTTCTGGGGCAGGAGACAGTGAATAGCAGCACGGACGCCGGAGCAACATGGGTCACGCATCGACGTCCCTGGTCGGGATATGACGATTATTTCACCCGGCTGGCCATCAACCCTCGGGAACCGAGGACAATCTATGCCGGTACGACCCGCCGCGGCGTCCTGAGAAGCACGGATTCCGGCGCGACTTGGGAAACAGTCAATTCGGGATTCCCCCGATCTCCGTATCCCCAGCTCGCCTACTACGCAGGGGTCAGGGATATCAGGATTGGAGCGGACGGCACGATCTGGGCCGGAACGTTCGCGAACGGCCTCCAAAGCCTCACTCCGGTCGATGCGCTTTTCGTTCCTCGTGTGGCTCACGAGCGACAACAGCAATGGACGGGTATCGCGCTGGCGAACCGAGGAAGCCAGACGCGGACAGTGCAGATCACCCTGTTGAACCCGGAGGGGAGGCCCGTATGGGGAATCAGAAACCCCGTCCCTGTTGAATTGCGCCCGGGGGAGCAGAAAACCCTGCTGACCGAGGATCTCTACCCGTTCTTTCCGGAAATGAGCGGCTGGTGGAGAATCGACGGCACCGGCAATGAGGTGACAGCCTTTTTCTCCACGTTGAGTCCTGACCTCGAGGTCTTCGACACTGCGAGCGCCGATTCCGCGACGGGAGACCAGTTCGTCTTCCCCAACCTGGTTCCCGGCGGCAAAACTCAGTTCTGGATCGTGAATCCCGGCCCGACCGAAACCGAAGTCTGGTTCGAACTGAAAGACTCCGCCGGCTATTTGAAGCACCCCGTCGTCAGGCGGACGATCGTCGACCAAGGCGTTCTGGTTCAGACTGTTGAAGAGATTTTCCGTAATGTCCAAGTCACGCAGTCCGATTATGTGGAATTCAGAACCGACGAGCCGGTCGTCGGTCTTGCTTATCTGGAGGACTCGTCGCGCTTCGTCTCACTGCTTCCGGCCCAGGCGATCGCGGATGCCTCCAGCCTGCTCTTTGCCCCGCAGTTCGCGGACGGCCCGGCCGTGACGACTTCAGTCAGTCTGATGAGCGTCGATCCCGATCCCGGGACAGTGAGGGTGCGATGGATCGACGACGGCGGGGAGATCATCGGTCGCGAGCGGGACGTCACCCTCACGCCTTACGGGACGGTTCAGATCGACAGCGCGAGCTTCTTTGGGCTGCCCCCCGGTTCCGGCCGCTCCGGTTACCTGCAGATAGCCAGCGCCTGGGTACGACTGACAGGAAGCGTTCGTTTCCGTGACCCGGACGGGGAGAAGTTCGCTTCAATGCTGCCTCTCGTTCATGAGGGTCGGAGGTCGTTAGTTTTCAGCCACCTCATTTCCACGTCCGACTTTTTCACGGGGCTGGCGATAGTCAACCCGGGCGAGCAGGCGGCCGAGCTGACGCTTGAGGTGCTGCGGGCCGATGGAAGCGTGCTGGCCACTAAGCAAGAGCAACTTTCTGCGCACCAACGCCTCTCGCGGCTCCTGACCGAGTACTTCCCCCAGCTCAAAGGCCAGAGTCTGACATCAGGGACCATCCGCATCGCATCCGATCAGGAAGTGGCCGCTTTTGCCCTCTTCGGCCCTTACAGCCTGCACTCGCTCGCCGCGATTCCGGCCCAGTGAGAAAAGGACCTCAAGGACCCCAAAGACCCCAAGGACAAACACGTCCGTGAGGTCTTTGGGGTCCTTGAGGTCCTTTCGTGTTATAAGAAACAAGGCTGGACAACACAAAAGGGGGACAGTCATGGACAGGAGAACATTCATTGCTGGATCGATCGGAGCAGGCGCGGTGATGGGGGCAAGTCGGGAAGCGGGCGGACAGACCGCGGCATCAGGCCCGAAACCGGGCGGCCTGCTGCTCGGAACCGTTACCTACAATCTGGCTCGGACTTGGGATATCGATACCATCATAAAGAATTGCAAGGAGACCGGGTTCCAGGGAGTCGAGCTCCGAACGACCCATGCTCACGGCGTCGAGATCTCCTTGCCTGCCGAGAAGCGTCAGGAAGTTCAGAAGAAATTTGCCGACTCCCCGATCAAGCTGGTGGGACTCGGGACAACCTGCGAGTACCATGCGGCCGACCCGGCTGTCGTGAAAAAGAACATCGAAGAGACCAAGGCCTGGGTCAAGCTCGCCAAGGAAGTCGGCGCCGGCGGAGTGAAGGTTAGGCCAAACGGCCTGCCAGCCGGGGTCCCGGAGGACAAAACCCTGGAGCAGATTGGGACGGCGCTTAAGGAATGTGCCGCGTTTGGCGCGGACTACGGTATCCCGATTCGGCTGGAGGTCCATGGACGCGACACCGCCCACTTCCCGCGCATAAAAAAGATTATGCAGCACGCCAACCATCCGAATTTCTGGATTTGCTGGAATTGCAACGGCGAGGATCTGCAGGACGGGGGTATCAAGACAAACTTCGAAATGGTGAAGAACCGCCTGGGGCTGGTTCACCTGAAGGACCTCTATGACGATTATCCTTGGAGGGAGTTCTTCAAGATGCTGCGCGGTATCGATTACAAGGGCTTCTGCCTGGCCGAGATTGCGGAGAGCTCCGACCCGGTGCGGCTCATGAAATACTACCGGGCGCTCTTTGAGGCGCAGCAGGTTTAGAGGCGCTGCCCGCTGGGAGTGCAGGCGAGACGCCCAATGCCATTTACTTTTTCGAAGTCAGTACAACCAGCCGTGGTGAATGGGGCTTTTATCGTGGCCGGACTCTCCAGAGTCCGGCAGCCGACCCCCGGGGTCGGCCTGAACCGGCGAGCTGCAACCATCGTTTTCGCCGGGCTCCCAGCCCGGCTGCCGGACTC
>Ga0105092_10000566_pt1 | contig 19393 bp, 19 predicted proteins | sample PPLLak2March2015_FD_87021 | JGI IMG/M metagenome (GOLD analysis project Ga0105092, IMG submission 87021) | Freshwater sediment microbial communities from Prairie Pothole Lake near Jamestown, North Dakota, USA - PPLs Lake P7 Core (1) Depth... | ecosystem: Environmental > Aquatic > Freshwater >... | reverse complement strand
GCCGCAGGTTCCGGTCTGACTGGCCTGTTGTCTGCTGGCTTGATGATGTCCGTTACAGATAACATCTGGCCGATCATCGCCACGGGTGCCGTCGGCGCAATGATCATGATGGATGCTACTATGCTGACCGGAAGCTGGATTTACGCTTACGCAGTAGGCGCACCCTTCGCATCCGCTAAGGTCAACTATGACCCCATCACCAAGTTCTCCCAGCCACCATACGTCGCACCCGGTACAGTCGGGCAGGGCATTCCCACCGTCTGCTACGTTTCCGGAACCATTGGTGCTGCAATGGGTGGCATCGGCGGTGCACTGATCTACTATCCGCTGGTTCAGATTAACGGAAATCCGGCCATGAGCGCGGTATTTGCCATAGGCATATTCATGGTGGACGCTGTGCTGGCTTCCTGGAACATTCAGGGAACCATCGAGGGTTTCCATGACCCCAAGTTCAAGAAGTGGCCCAAGGCATTCAAGTCTTGTCTGGTTGCTACGGTTATCTTGGCTGTTGTGGCCGTGCTCATTACACCCATTGGAGGTGTGTAAGATGGCCGAAGCTGTCAAGGGATTTAAGATTGAACCCAAGCAGCTCAGGATATATGGGCTGGTTGGATCAGTGGTTGGAATATACCTGGCGTATATCCTGAACAGCGTTACGGGAACTAACGTGTTCTCCTTCGTGGGAGCCTTGGCTGCACTCTTTGGTGTAGTCATGGGTGCCAACGCAGTCCGTAGAGTTTGCGCATACGGCATTGGCACGGGTGTTCCATCCATCGGTATGCTTTCCCTGGGTATGGGAACTGTAGCCGTTCTGTTCGGACTCAACATCGCAGAACAGTTAGGCGTTGGATTGCTGGGTGTAATCATCGCCCTCGTCTACTCGCTTGTCTTCGGCTATGTGGTAGGCCTCATTGCCAACAGGGTTATGGGCTTCAACATTCCCATCATGGAAGAAGGCTTGACTGACCTATCCGGTGCGGGAACTTTGGCTATTTTAGGATGGTCCTTTGCCATCTCCGGGTCTCTGGGATATGCAGATATCGTGAAAGATGTCTTCAATACCGGATTCCTTGCCATTATCTTCATCTGTGGCGGTCTGGCAATCTTACATCCATTCAACGCCAACCTCGGGCCTGATGAGAAACAGGACAGGACCCTCGTGAACGGCGTTATGGTTGGCGGACTTGCAACCATAGCCACGGGCATTTGCGCCTTGTTGACTCTGGGCCTCGCCGCCGGTATGGTGCAGATTGTAGTGGGCTTTGCAGTTTGGTACTACTTCTATGTCTGGTACTTCAGGCTGGCAAAGAGGGATGCTGCAGCAGTGGTCGGCACTGGACTTCTGCCGCCGAGCGCACTCTAGAGGAGGTCATGTAAATGGGAATAGTTAGAATATCACCAGAACTTGGCCTGTCGTTCGATCCACTTAAGGGAATGGTTTGTGAGGAGAGGGACGACGTTGTACAGTATGCGCTCGATCCCATCATCCCAATGGTCGAAAGACTGGATAAGGTAGCGGACGACCTAGTGAACCAGCTGGCCCCGGATATGGAGCTCATGGAGTCTTACGCCAACAGAGGCAAGGCCTCTTACATCGGCGGTCTCTATACCAACATCTGGATGGGCTTCGTCATAGGACTGGTAGTGGCCTTTGTCGTCCTCATCAGCACGCTGTTCGCCAGCCCCGCCGGGTTGGAGATTATGCGAGCTGCATTGAAACCGGCAACGGGAGGCATCTAAATGGTACTTAAAAAGAAGCCTTCAGAGCCGTGGCCGCTCATCACGGGCGAGTATGAGGCAGGGAATCCGGAGAGCCCGGTGGCTGTCTGTTCATGCGGATCGCATCTCAAGGGTTCCGCACTTCTCGGAGCCGGAGCGGGCCTGGTAGGACCATGCAAGACGGAGAACATCGGCATTGAGAAGATGGTGGCCAACATCGTCTCCAACCCCAACATCAGATACATGATCGTCACGGGAATGGAGGTCAAGGGACATATCACCGGCCAGGCCATCGAGGCATTCCTCACCGCCGGCGTGGACAAGGAAGGAAGGATCGTCGGAGCCAAAGGAGCTATCCCCTTCATCCAGAACCTGTCGGAAGAGTCCATTGAGAGGATCAAGCAGCAGGTTCAGCCCGTCATGATGATGGATACCGAGGATATGGGCGCAATCACGGCCAAGATCAAGGAGCTTGTCTCCAAAGATCCAGGTGCCTTAGATGTCGAGCCCATGCGAATCGAGATCAAGGAAGGCGGGGAAGAAGAGGCAGAGACCGGCCCAAGGCCTATGGCTGCAGAAGCCGTGGACATTATGGGCAGAATGCGGTTGATAGACGCAGCAGTCACTAACAACGGTCTTCTCAATAAGTTCCAGGCGGGCATCTATGCAGGAAAGATAGAAGGCATCGCTTTGGGCCTCACAATGATCCTGGTTCTCTTCGGCATAATCCTGAAGATGGTAGGAGGGCAATAAGATGGCTGAAGAACAAGAGATAGTATACGGCCAGGGAATTCCTAAAGTCATTGATCCAAGAGTACCGATGTTCCAGGAAGTAGTCGAGGACATCAAGTACAAGTCCCAGCTCCTGGCCAGGGAGACGAAGCTCAGCTCAGGTGTGCTGGCGACCGTTTCCATGGGATTCGCCATCGGCTTCATCCTGGCTATTTTGATGATGCTCGGGCCGTTCTTCGTATTCTCAGGGGGGCTGTGAGCAATGGCGAATGAAGGAAAGCAGGCAGTTCCAGTAGCCGTGGTCGATAAGGACCAGTTCAATGAGATCATGGCGAGGCTGGACAAGATCGATGAAAAGATCGAGTTCTACTCAGGTGAGAAGTTCCTGCGCGCAGGCAAATCTGTCGGCAGGGATCTCGGCGTAGCCTACGGGGCGTGCGCAGGACTGATCATGATATTGGCGTATATACTGTTCGTATATGCCGGCCACTGGACGAGGGTGATTTGAATGTTCAAGTTTGATAGGAAGCAAGAGGTCTTCGAGTTCGGCAAGTTCAAGGTTGGGGGCCAGCCTGGAGAGTACCCCACATGCTGCATAGGCACCATGTTCTACGCCAGGCACAAGATTGTCTCCGATCCGGAGCACGGAGTCTTTGACGCGGCAGCCGCAGAGAGACTCTGGAATGCACAGGTTGAGATGAGCGACATTACAGGAAATTCCTGTATGAACCAGATCGTCGCTGAGAGCAATGAGGCTATGAAGAAGGAGATTGACTGGTTCGTGGGCATCTCCGACTATCCATTCCTCATCGACTCCTCCGCCCCTGAGGTTCGCGCCTTCGGCGTCAAGTATGCCTCAGAGATCGGCGTTGCCGACAGGGCCGTCCACAACTCCATCAACGCTTCCATCACACCCGAGGAGCTGCAGGCCGTCAAGGACAGCGACTTAGATGCCGCTATCGTCCTGGCTTTCAACGCTATGGAGAAGGGAACCGTTGGCAAGATGAACATCCTGACAAAGGCAGCCGGCGGCGCTAAGAAGGGCATGCTGGAGTACGCCAAGGAATGCGGCATCACCAGGATTCTCCTGGATGTAGCTGCCATGCCTCTTGGCAACGGATCCGGTGCAACATACAGGGCATGCATCGCCGTTAAGGCTCAGCTCGGTCTGCCCGTGGGCGCAGGCTTCCACAATGCAGCCTCTGCCTGGGACTGGATGAAGAAGTGGAAGAAGCAGCATAAGGAAGCCTTCGCACCCGTGGACATCGGCTCCAACCTGGTGGCAGGCATCCTGGGCGCTGACTTCTACCTGTACGGTCCCATCGAGAACGCTCCCATGGTCTTCCCCGCCGCCGCAATGGTGGACATCATGAAGGCGGAGTCCGCTGAGGAGCTGGGGCTGAAAGTCTTAACCGACGATCACCCCAGGAAGAAGACGCTCTAAACCGGCGTCTTCATCTTTTCTCTCTTTTTTGGGAGCATCTCTTTTGCCGCGAGTTTTTGTAAAGACTATTTTTCGGTCTATCAGATTCAAATGTCAGAGGTGCGGCACCTGCTGCCACCACAAGCGCCCGCCGGAGTTCGACTCATTGGTTCCAATGGAGCGACTTCGCGAGTTTTGGGAGAAGTCGAATCTGATCTACCAGACCAATGAGGACATAGAAAACATCTGCAGCAGCACAGGACGGCAGAGCGCCGATTTTGTTGATACTCTTTTTGAATACGATGGAAAATGCGTTCATGTCGATGACTGCAAAGAAAAAATCATCCTGGATTTCCCGGTCATGAAGAGCAAAGAGGACACCACCTGCGTATTCTATGAGAACGGCTGCCAAATATACGCCGATCGCCCCAGAGCCTGCCAACTCTTTCCCTTTCGCGTCGAGGAAGAAGAGACGCCGGAGGGAGACATAATTTTGAAGATAGGCTACAATCCGACCTGCCCCGGCATTGGAAAAGGAAAAAAGGTCAACGCGAAAGCCCTGGAAAAGCTGGTGGTCGAGCAATTCCGGGACAGGAGCGAGGCCGTAGCCGCCGAGATTGGAGAGCTGGCAAGAGAGGGCAAGATCGGAAAGGATGCGAAGATCTTTCGCACCATGCCCGGCAAGAAGCAGTAACCGAGATTCAAGTCTACTCATCGGGCATCATTTGGCATCGAACTGCCTTTGATCGGTCCATCTTCCCAACTTTTGCCGAAGCAAAGTTTTTCTGCTAAAGAGATGTATATCCGACGCAGGCATGAATAATCTCATGCCGTAAACTGGAGGTGAGCTAAAATGACAGTTGTAAAGAGCGATGCGATGCTTCAGCATGAGAAGTGGATCGCAGAGGTGGTGGCCCACAGGCCCAAGCGCAGTAACGATAATGTGATGCACATAGAGTGGAGCAAATACCTGCTGGTCGTGGCTGCGATCGCAGCGCTAGCCATTGCTGCTGCCTCTATGATGAAATAGAGCGCATGAAGGCCGGAGCGAATACCTTCCGGCCTTTTGCGTTTCATTTTTTATTCATCTAGATTTTCCTGCCTGTTGCATTCTCCATAATATCGAACCCAGGTGGACCACGGCACGCGTGCCGTGTTGCAGTGCACAACTCATTAAAACTCCCATACGGTACATTAGCATTCCCAAAAATGATGTCGAGCGACTTTTATAACTATTAATAATCAAAAACTATTGTAGAATTTATTTCATGGGTTTATGTTTTTATATAAAAGGGTAGCACAAAGTTTATGATTTAAGGAATCGCTTTAAGGGCTGCAGACTTTGCACGAAAGGAGGTGAAATCGAATGGACTTCATGGATCAGGTCATTGCCATAGTTGTATTCGGTGTAGCGGTTGTCGCGCTGCCTTACATTTTGAATAAGTGGTCCGACAGCAGAGCCGGTGTAAGGTAAGGCTCTTATTGCGCGCTAGCACTTTGGCTTTGCAGCTGGGAATGCGGTTTTCAGCTGCACCTCGGACTCCCAAATTGGTCCGAGATGTTTTTTATCTCATCCTGCACATCTTGTCTTAATGCGGGCATTTGGCATTGGTGCCGACATCCTCCTTTGCCGCTTCGATCGGCGTTATCAGCATTATATCAAGGTTAAAGCCATTCAGGGCTGAGATCAGAAAAAAACATTGGACAGCGGCCGGAGGCTCAAGTCTAAGATCCAAATTGGCAGATCACTCAGGCTCAAACCATCCTAAACAAGATGAAAGAGACAACAGCTGGCGCGAAAGAAATTCCTGCAGGAAAATCAAGACAATAAAATCATTCACCATCCCCTTTGGTTGTATCAGATTGATTTGCCTGATGCTACGAATCCAAGGCGATCCGGCAGCCAGAAAACGATTCTCAGAGACCAATCAAGAATGAAGAAATGGCTAGATAGCCGAAAAAGTGAAGCGAGTGAATGTGAGAGTCTGACAAGAATAAGCGTCGAGCGCATTCATGATTTAAATTTGTGCCAGAAAATGTCAAGCTTTGTCGACCTGCACTCGGTTCAAACTCTTAATGATATCCACAGCCATCGTCGAAGGCACTTTATTGAGCTGAAAGGTCGTCAATATCCGAAAGAGCTCATCCCGTTGCACCGACGCCGTATGTTGAGCCACATATAACATTGCCCCTTGATACCCTTCATCAACAAGACTCTGTTGGACGTTCTCCATAATGCTATTATCAAGTTTTATCTTTGTTTCCCCTATATCTTTAAGTACACTGGATAATTTATCTTTGCTAAAATTCAGGTTGGCTTCGATCGAAAAGGTTGATTCTCGGACAAAATTTAGAGCTTTCTTCGATGCCCCATTCAGTATCATTTCAGACGCGAGTTTCTTCAAGGTCTTTCCTTGGAGAATAGCTTCCGCCTCTAAAGCGATGTATGCTTCTTGGCTTATCTCTATTCGAGTATATTTGACACTGGGCATTTGCTCGCCGGGCCTTTTTTTTATCTTTTTGTTTGCCTTCCTCAGTATTAAAGACTATGGAGAATTGAGATGGATTGCGTTTACTCTATTGGAAGTAGATGCATCAGTCTTCGGTTTCCCGGTGAGAGACTAAATAGCATGAATGACCACAACGCATCTTGGCCAGGAAGGCCTCATCGCAAATAAATATTGCAGAATGCATGCGCCACCTACATCCTTAATGCCCATCTCACCGGACCACCTTATGGACGAAATAGAGCCCATAGAACGAGAGAAGCTATCCGTAGGATGGCTAAAATAGTGACAACTTTATCAAATTCTGGCGTGATGCTTAATGTTTCTCAATCCATGTCCCACCTCAGAAACCAAAAACGTATCCAGATAGGAAACATCTTATCGCCGCCTGAAATGAAGATCCAACAATTCCAATGGCAACAATACCGTTATCCCAATAGCAGCAGTACCATTGGGCCAACAGTGCTGGCATCCATTTTCTTTCCTAACGATGTATTAATTGCTATTTACCTTTTTTCTATTAAGGATAATATGTATTTTCATTATTCTGCCAAAAAGGTAAAATAGGTGAGAAAAGAGTTTGGAACAAATACAGAATTGAGGTGAAAAAAATGGTTGCTGCAGGAATAACGGATGCGATGATTCAATATGAGAAAACCGCGGAAGCGATTTACAGCAAAAATCCAAAGCATGGAAAGGCACAGGGAATCAAGATGCTAGACACCAGTCGCCTTGTCGCAATATTTGCGGGCATATTTGTGGTCGTTATAGGTATTTCTCAGTTGATGTAACTTAAAAGGAGAATAGCCGACAGGACCTGCCTCTTGAGTCTTTTTTTTCAAACCAGCAGAGTTGATCTAAACCAACTTGGCCCATACATCTGACTGGCAATACCAGTGAACTCACTATGACCTTGCAATCAGCTTCCAGGAGACACCTGGTGTTTCATCATAGCCTTGATAGCTATCACCCGCACTTGTTCTGCTCCAGGCCTTGAGGTAAACGCCTGTAGTTGTCAGCCTTCAAAGTTAAAATTCAATAGAAGAGCTGGCGCAAGATAGGGCTCTTGCAGAACGCTGCGGACACGTTGGCTCTGTAACTGAAAAGAGGTTTTCAGTTGCTTCTCTGACTCGCAATTGGTCCGAGATGTTTTTTATCTCATCCGGCACTTCTTGTCGTAATGCGGGCATTTGGTATTGGTGCAGACATTCTCTTTTGCCGCCTCGGTCAGCGTCATGAGCATCATATCAACTCGATCAGTTATCTCTGCACAAGCAGATGATGACTCAGCATCCTGAAGAGCCTCCGCAACGCGCGTCTTGAGGTCCAGAACCCGCATCCTCTCTCCATGCAGGCTTGACGCCTCTCGCTCAAGCTGCTCTATAAGTTCATTCCAGCTCAAGGCAGTCGTGAACTCCCTCACAGCTCTCTCCATCGCTCTCGCTTGCCTCATTGCTTGCCTTATGGCTCGCCACATCGACCTCAAGGCCCAGGATATTCTTGCAGCCCTCGAAGACATCTTTGGCAACGGCTGCGCACCCGCTGGCAGCAGCACACTTTTCCAGCGTTCGCACTTCCATTGCCAGCAGCTCAGACACTCGCGCCACCAGCAATTGCGCCGGACTGCCTGCCAGATAGATGATGGGATTAGGCTCGCCAAGGTCGCGCGAGAGGACGATCATAGCACTGATCTCCATAGCCGCAAACAACGCCAGAGATTCAATTGCCAAGCTTCTCTCATCGGGCAAGCACTCATCCAGTGTTGCATGTCCCATTTTATTGAGAATCCCGCCACAGGTGAATGCTTGATTGGCAGTCATCCGGCCAGCGTCCACCGCCCGGATGGCCTGCACATCCAGCGGTCCCTGCATCAGACCGGGCGCGAAGATGGGCGCATCGATGGCTCCGACGATCTTGCCTTGCAGGACGCAAAAGGTGACGGTATTTGAGCTGGCATCGCAGACGATAAAACTTGGAATCCCCCTTTTGTAAATCCCGTAGGCCAGACCTACCTTCTCCGGACTCATGCCGTGGCTGAAGACCTTCAGCCGGGGATCGATATCGCTCTGCCGGTGGATGCCGGGCAGAAGGATGGCCGGCCAGCCGGAACCCGCAATCGCCTCAAAAACTCGCGTGCCGCCGCCCTGGTGAACCCCCGCGCCGTCCAATTGAATCAAACCGCGATTGGGCGCTGCCTCCAGAAGCATAATCTTGCTAATGCCGTCGCCCATGGAGTAGGTCAGGGCCACCATTTCCACGCGGGATACTTCCAGGTTTTTGCAGACTTCCGCGATGATCTCGCCCGGCAAAAGACGGCTTGCCGTTCTTCGTGAGATCTCCCAGCACCGCCCATCGTCGGCGGCAAATCTGATGGCTGTGGTTCCGTGGTCCACTCCTAAGAACATGAGATCAGCTCGAACAAGCTTTCACCGCCTCAAGAATATCCTTCTTGCCCTCGTAAGCCTATGCGATAGTTCCATTCGACACGGCAAATGATGGCACGGCAATTATGCTTTAGCCATGACGCGGTGAACTATGACGCTATGATGTAATTTTTATTATCACGACGGTCCCAAGACCCGGTTCGCTTTCAATCTTTATCTCTGCACCCTGGGCTTCCAGCAGCCTCTTGCAGACCACAAGCCCTATGCCCATGCCTTTGGATTTCGTTGTCATGAGAGGCTGAAAGATCCTGGGCAGAATCTCTGGTGAGATGCCGACCCCGGTGTCAGCTATGGTCAGGATGATTTGATGGCAAGTCTTCGATGCATCTATGGTCAGGATGCCTCCTTGGGGCATGGCCTGCAAGGCATTATTAAAGAGATTGACTAGAACCCTGTCCATCAAGATCGGATCAACCGTCCAGGCCAGTTGTTCATCAATATTTCTTCTCACATCTACATCCGGTGGTATTCGCACGCCTGCAAGAACATCATTTACAAAAGCGCTGAGATTTTGCGTTCTCATATCTGCCCTCAAGGGGCGCGCATAGTCCTGCAGATCGGATACGATCTTGTTCATGTATTCGGACTGCTTTTCGACCGTTGCCAGGTCATCCATCAGCCCGAGCCTGTCAAGATTCATCCAATCCGCGAGACTGAGGCATTCCAGCTTCGCTTTGGCCAGATAAATCGTTGTGACGACGGCCTGAAGGGGATTGCGCAGGTCGTGGCCGATCATCATGGCAGTCTCTCCGACAGCCGCCAAACGTTCCTTGTCTCTGAGCTGCTGCGTCCTCTCTTGCACCAGTCCTTCCAGCTGCCCTGAATAGTGCTTGAGCTTTTGCTCTGCCTTTTTGATCTCAGTAATATCCGTAAGGGACGCAACGCTCCTCTTTGTCCCTTTAATGAGATCCACATGAAGAAGGATATCGTGGATGTTGTTCATTTTATCTCGGACGCGAATTTCATAGGACCTGAGTGCTTGTTCCGGATTTATTCTCCGAAGTTTGTGCTGAAATAATGCATTTTCCAAATCGTCCTTGGAAATCAACTCAGTCCAGCTCATTTTGCCGACAATCTCATCTTTTCTGTAGCCGAATAGCAGTTCGAATTTATAATTAGACAAAGAGATATAGGTATCTTCATCAATAATTATCATGGCCGTGCCTGTATTTTCAAAGACGGTGCGGTATAAGTTCTCAGACTCCTGAATGGCTTGTCTAGCATGCGCTCGTTCCGCTTGGGCGCGCAGCGATTTGATGCCGTAGGCCAAGTTTCCGGCCAAATCCACAAGCATCTCCACCTCGGTATCATCAAACGCATCCCCTTCAGTCGAATAGATATTCAATGACCCAAAAGTTCGGCCCTCTGTGAGAAGTGGAATGGCAATAGCGGCGCAGAAGCCTCGACTGGCGGCATGAATCCTCCAAGGACTGAAAGACGGGGCCGTAAGGATGTTTCGGCAGACGTATGGCTTGCCGGAACGAATGGCGCAGCCAACCGGGCCGCGACCAGTCTCGCTTTCGTCCCAGGTAATCTTAACGGCGTCGAGATAACCATCATCTTTTCCCCAGCAGGCTGCCGGTCTTACGGTCTTCTCGACATCTTGTTCGGCATAGCCCACCCAGACCATTTTATATCCGCCGGTCTCTACGATTATCCGGCAAATATCTGAGAGAAGCTCTGCTTCGTTTGCAGCGTGAATAAGTGCTTCATTGCACCGAATGAGAGCGATCAGATTTCGGTTAGCTTTTCGCAGCCGCTCTTCGGCATGTTTTCTTTCTGTTATATTATGGGCGATGCAGATGATTCTGTGAATGCGTCCCCGTGCATCTCTTACCGGTATCTGCACAGTAAGAAAACTCTGAATCCCGCCCTGCATGTAGAATTCTTCTTCGAATGTGAGAGTTGTTCCTACCTCTAGGACACGGATAAGGTTGGCAGCTACAATATCAGCGGCACCCGCTGGAATCACATCCTCAATATATTTGCCTGCCACATCATCCAAAGCGATAGAGAATTCACTCTCAACCGCCTTGTTGAAACTGGAATACTTGAAACGGCCTTCCGCAGTAACATCAATTAGAAAGATGCAATCAGTGGTATTGTCGAACACTTCTTGATAGCGCTTCTCACTCTCATGCAATGCTTTGCGCCCCTGCTCCCGCTCAGTTATGTCGCGTATGATGCTCAAGAGCACCCTTTTGCCGTCAATCGTGGTTCCACGCGAGCTGACTTCCACGGGAAAGAGACTGCCATCTTTACGTTTGTGGTGAGTCTCAAAGAGTATGCCTTTTGCATCGGCTTGCAGCATCTGCCTTGGCATCTCTGCCAGAGTGCTCGGATCTCTCAAATTAGAGATATTCATGCGGAGGAGTTCATCGTACTGGTAGCCGTATGCCTTAACTGCAGCCTCATTGGCCTCGATTATGCTGCCGCCTTTATGCATCAGCAGGATGATATCCCGAGCCTGGCTTGTAATAAGCCGATAGAGACTCGATGTGCTGTCCGCTTGCTCAAACTCACTGTTGCCAATCATGGGTGCATTTCGCCCGCCTTTGCCCAGGCCCTCAGCAACTCGGCCACCGACCAGGCCTGAGAGATGCACCCGCCCGGTCGCTGCGGCAGATCGCCGTCGAAGACCTCGGCGATGGTTTCGAGCCCTCCTGCGTTTAATTCCAAAATAGGCTGCAAGACCCCTCTTGCCTGAACGCGGCACTCATCGGATAAATCATTCACAGAGAGCAGAGCGTCCACATAAGGCCCCATCAGCCAGGGCCAGACGGTGCCCTGATGGTAGGCGGCGTCTCGCTCCCTCGGTCCGCCTTCGTACCGTCCCACATAGCGAGGATCGCGCGGTGAGAGGGTGCGCAGACCGCAAGGCGTGAGAAGGTCACGTGTTACCGTCTCAAAGATGCTCCGCCTCATCGAGAGGGGCAACAGATCCGGGACCGCTGCGGCTATGATTTGATTGGGCCGAATGGATGGATCGTCTGGGTCGATCACATCGAAGAGGCACTTCGCATCGCGGTTCCAGAAGCGCGGATAACTCCGCTCGACCCTTCCTGCTAACGACGGGTCCCAAGGCTCGTCCAAAACTTCGGCCAGATGCTCCATCTTTCTTAAGGCCGAGTACCAGAGAGCATTGATCTCGCAGCACTTCCCGGCCCGCGCGGTGACCGGCTGCCCGTCCACTCGCGCGTCCATCCAGGTTAGCGCAGGCCCGGAGACTATCAGCCCATCCTCATCCATGCCGAAGTCCTTCTCTTGGCGAGAGTAGCGCGCCACTACCTGCAAAAGGCTTGGCCAGAATCCCTTCAGTGCTTCCAGATCCTGCGAAGAGTCGCAGTAGCTGCAAACCGCACTGACGAACCATAAAGATGCATCCACAGTATTGTAAGAGCTGGCACCGAGATCATTGGGAAGCACGCCGCCTTTCATGACACAGGCAAAGGAATTCAAGACGGCTTTTGCTTCGGCAAAGCGCCCTGTGGCCAGCAGCAGTCCGGGAATCGAGATCATGGTGTCTCGCCCCCAGTCGTCGAACCAGTGGTACCCGGCGATGATGCTCGATCCTTCGCCCCTCTTGACCACAAATGAGTCAGCAGCAGCCGCAAGCCTGGGATGGGGCGAATGCAAAGCACTGAGACGCCCATTTGCTTTTTTCAGCTCGTCCGGGACATTCGGCATGGAGTCTCTGTCTATCGATGCGGCGACACTGAATGAAATGTCTCCCGAAATGTCCAGCTCAAAAAATCCTGGTGCCAAGAGGTTTTCCGTCCAGGTCAGACCCCGGCGATGTTCTTCCTCGTACTCGAAGTTGCGGTAAATCGTCTCTTGCGGGACGAAATCGGCGGCATCGGACAGGAGAGCGAGATCGCCTCCTTTTCGGCTCGAATGAAGCACGGTCCCTCGCAGGCGCGGCTCCTGGCCAATCTTGGGCAGGCCGGAAGCGGAATGGAAGCTGCGGCTGTGCACCAGAGGCACGATGCGCATCGATCCCTGGCCGTTATGGATAGAGTAGCGGACAATGGTAGTATTCTCGCCATGAATCATGAAAACGGTCTTTTCGATTCGGCAGTCGCCCACGCCGTAAACGAACCTGGGGAACGGATCGAGCCGAAACTGCAAAAGCTGCCGGAAGCCCTGCGGATGAATCACGCCGGGGTATTGATGATTGGCCAGCGAGACGCCGCCCATCTCCTCGTCCAGCGACGAGAGCAAAAGCCAGCGGTCCACAGGCGGCTGCAGGGCCGCTACGAGAAGGCCGTGGTAGGATCGAGTGTTACTGCCAACGGTTGTGGCTGAGGCGTATCCGCCGATCCCGTTGGCCACCAGCCACTCCCGGCTCGCGCCCTCTGCATAGCTTTGCGGGGAGAAAATCCGTGGCTGTGTGGATTCATTCGTCATTTGCGGTCCTCTTTTAATGCCGCATTAATCGTTTCCAGCAACTCCGTCCGCAACTGCTCGCCTCGGCTATCCAGCAAACCGGCCAGCCTTTTTGCCAGCGACTCGTCGCCAAGGCTCGTCCCGGCCCAGGAAGCCATGTCGCCATTCTGATTATGATATTCCAGAGAGTCAATATCAGCTCCCTGGATCGCGCTCTTCAGCCCCGCCAGACTCCAGGCGACGCGGCCCGTAAACTGATCTTTGCCGACGGCAAACCTGAAGGGCGAGTCTGCCAGACGGATTTGCTTTTTAAGCCGGTAGTGCAAATCGCACAGCACGCTAAAGTATGTCACGGCGGCGTCGTAAGGGATGCCATAGGGACTGAAGTAGCTGTGCACCTCGCCCGGGCCTCCGCCATGGGTAAAGATGTAATAAAGATGATCGGAGAGCCCTAAAGTGCGCCAGATCTTGAGCAGGTCGCCGTTCCCGCTCTCTTTGGCCGGGGCTTCCAGCCTCTTTTGGTAGAGGAAGCAGGCATGTTGCAGACCATTGCCAAGCCAGCAGCTTGTATTCCTCTCCAGATCCGCCCAGGAGACATAATCCACAACGGACAACTCATCTCGCGGCGCGATTTTCTCGGCAATCTCACCGGGTGTGGCAAATTTTAGATTTTTATATTTCAGTATCTCTCCGGGGAGGCGGCGCAGAAATTCAAAGATGCCCGTGTCCGCCCACTGGTGCTCGCCAAAGGTCTCGTAATCACAGAAGATGTTTATGCACTGGCCGGGAGTGCATGCCAGCCAGGATGCGTATTTGTCCGCCGTCAGGGGATACTCGGGCCAGGAGTGAGACGAGAAGCGAAAACCGATGTCATCCGTGAGCTGGTAATTTCTCAGAAGAAGGGCAAGATTGCATCCTTTTGGCCTGTAAACGTAATTGGGATCGGCCACCACGCCCTCGGTGAAGATGGCCTTGTAGCCCATGCCTTCTACCATCCTCGCAATCTCATCGCTGTAGATAAGCTCCGTGTTCTCGAAGGTGCCGGGACGGACACCAAAGGCATCCCAAACGGCCTCACGGTGCATCTTCACCTGCTCATAGAACTCCTGCTTATCCTCGTAAAGGCTTGCTAACGAGTGGTAGTAAGTCTGTTCCAGTACCTCCACATTCCCAGTATCCACTAGAGCGGCGAACGAGTCCAGGACCGCGGGCCGATACCGGCGACACTGCTCCAGGAAGACCCCGGAGAAGCTGTAGGCTACCATGAAGGGCCGATCCGAATTCTCAAGCTCTCGGATGCACTCCATGATCACATCGTTGGCGGGAAGATAGCATTTTTCTGAGACGCGCTCGAAGATCCTTCTGTTCTCAGCATCATCGAAATAGAAATCCCAGAGGTCCGGCACCACCTCTTTGAGCGGAGAGTTTCCCCAGAAAAAATCTTTATTTAGCCTGAGGGGCTGGTGAACCTCGAAGCAGAAGGATATTTCAGTCATCGTATCTGTTATTCGGCTGCAAAATATTTACATCCTTCGCGCTGGCGGTCACTGCCACATCGATTCTAAGCGAAATCCTCCGTGACAGTAAACTGATCGCAAGACAAGACGGAGTGAGGCACAGAGAGCACGACGATCCATAACATTCGGGTGCATAAACGCGTGGGAAAATAACAGCTGAGAGAACTATTTTTGTAGAATGTCCGCCATTTAAAGCGGCCTTCCATTTGAAATGTTTGCCATCTAAAAAAAAAAAAAAGTTAAAAATATATCAGTTATTCGTATCTTGTCCAAGCTGATCCGAAACGGAGCCAGGCCAAAACTAAGCCGGCTCAAGACAGAAGACCAGCGCATCCGGTCCGTTATTTCTGCCGCAGATTACCGTGTATCCCGTCAGGCCCGAATCATCCGATTCGTCAATAGAAAGCTCTCCTTGAGAGTCATAAACCAGCACATATCTCATATTCGCTTTCATATCCAGCTGATCCCAATACTGCCAATTCCGATCATTCTCAGCCCCGTGAGCCCATCGGATATTGTAGACCCCCGGTGCCATCATGTTTTCGCAGTACTCAGGTTGCCCTATCGGGTTTGGCTCATACGGGCCATAATAGCTGGGACAGATGCCGGGTGCCGAATCGACCGGCTGAATCGCGGCTACGGCCAGAAATGCCAGCAGAGCTGCCAGGATCAATCCTTTTTTGGCTATCGAAATGTTAATCCCTCGCACCATGATTGGTCACTAATATATGTTAAGCTTTGCGATTTCGCGGGGGCATCGGCTTTTCAGGCTGCGGTAAAACCAATGCGCCCTTGTCCGTCAGACTTGTGCGCTTCACCGAAAGGACTATTTACCTTTGTAAAGAAATTATATTAGATTAGCGCTATGAATTGACATAATTGACATAATAGTCAGGCAGAGGGAGAGGAGCATCAGTGGAGATAAAACAGGCCAGCAAGTTTCCCAGGGCCAAGTCGGGCGTACCTGGATTTGATGAATTAGTAGATGGCGGTTTTCATAAGGGAACCGTAAACACCATAACCGGCTCTTCCGGCACGGGCAAGACAGTGTTCGCCAGCCAGTTCATTCATTTCGGCTGCGAGACGGGAGAGAAGGGAATGATCATAACACCCTCGGAGAGTGCGGAATACCTGAAGCGAGAGATGATGTCCTCCTTTGGCTGGGACTACTCGGGCCTGGAAAAGAAAGGAATGCTGAGCATCGTGGATGTCACTGATCCCGTGCTCCGGCTGCAAAAGAGCATCGATGTCGACCCGGTGGACTTCCTAATTAACTTTAGAAAGATGGTGGAGAGGAAGCTGGAGGAGGTAAGGCCCACCCGGCTCTTCATCGACGACCTGACGGCATTCTTCATGGCCGTGGAAGCCCCCTTCAAGATAAGGTCGCTGACGGACGACCTCTTCGGAACACTGCGAAACAGCGGCGTTACAACGGTTGTAACTATTGGAACAGCTTTCGGCACAAATCAGTTCCTCGAATATGGTGCCGACTCCGCCACCATGCTCACCCGGGAGCGTATCGGCAACACGCTCATCAGATCGATCTATGTCATGAAGATGCGCGGGTCCAAGATCGCCAACAGCATTAGGGTTCTGGACATATCGGACGATGGAATGGCCGTGTCATCTCTGTCGCCTTATCCGTGAGGTTGGAATGATCGAGAGATGGATTCTTCTGGCGGGCGAAGAGGGTGGCCCGGAATCAAATAAGATGGGCGGAATTTGGAATGTAATTGATGCAGAAGCCCTGACCCTGGCCAAACTGGTGGCATCAGGGACAATTGAACGCGGCCTCAAGATCCTGGTGCTGGGGCCCAATTACCCGTCTGCGGGAATGGACTGGAACGGCGGAAGAAATCGCATCACGGATCTGTCGGGATTTGAAAAACTGAACATGGGCCCAACCCTAGACCAGGTTCTATCCGACCTCAAGGCCTCAGGCATTGAGACGGTCACCGGGCAGAGAACGGTAGAAGGCATTCCCATAGGCTACGTCCTATTCAATACCAATTACTATCAGTCCCAGGCGGTGCGCTGGAAGGGCCAGGAGATGACCCTCAACAATGCCGTCAAGACGGAGGCGTTCAGTCTGCTCGGCCTGGACTCGATGAACTACGAGAGGACGCACTACGGCTGGGAGTACAACCACTATCTTAACCTCTCATTTGCAGTCTCCGATCTGGCCATGAGGCTCTCCCGGGCCCAGGAGACGCTTGCCCAGAAATACGAAGACAAGGCCGTCTCGGAGTTCGCCAAATCGGTGATGCCGAAAGTGAGAGTCTCATTGCACTGCCATGAATTCGGCGTATTTTATGCCGTGGCGAGGCTCAAGAAACTGGGCGTTCCCGTTCGAACAGTATGCACTCTTCACGCCACGGTTCCCGGAAGAACCTCCGGGTACAAGGCGCTGCAAAAGATCGTCAAGAACGACTCCAGCATGGATCCCGGCACACCCTTGGGTTTTGCCGCGATGGAGGCGCTGGCGCGCTATGCCGATGCCGTCACATTCGTCGGGGACTCGACCATGAAAGAGGCCATGCTCTTTCACCGCATGAAGGGCATCGTGGTCAGGAACGGCATCGATGTGGATGTAGAGGATATCGACTGGGACAAGAAAGACCGCTGTAGAGAGCGGATTCAGAAGTTTCTCGCCGATAACCTATACAAATTATGCGACGGCCAGTGCGTGAATGCAAAGAGCATCATTCCCATCTTCACCATCTCACGCATTGAGATCGAGAACAAGGGCTATCCCCAGCTCCTCGATGCCCTGATGCTGCAAGATCATCTGCTCAAGCACCGTCTGACCGGCCAGCGACATGCCGACGACGCTCGCGTTGTATGCTTCCTGATTGCCGCGCATGGACCCAAAGACAAAGAGAAGCTGCCCGAGGGCTTCCCCATCAACCTGACGCCCGAAGTCCTGGTGGGCGAGGAGCTGCGGCTGGAGAATATGATCAAAGAGCGGGGCCTGGATGAGAAGGAGCTGATCGCGGGCAAGAGACTGGTTGCAGCAGTGCTCTATCCCCAGTGGGTTGGACCGAATGACGGGGGCCTGGGCATGAGGGCGGACGAGATCATGGCAGGATGCGTGGCCGGCGTTTTTCCTTCGCAGTACGAGCCCTTCCTGCTCACGGCTCTTGAGTCGGGAAAAGAGGGAACGCCGAACATCGTCAGCCGGGCGGCAGGCTACAGCGATGCCCTGAAGAAGATCAAGCATCGCGTGCAGGGCCTGGGCGGCGTGGTAATCGTGGACAATCTTGAGTCCCAGCCTCAAGAGACAGTCCTGGACTATGCCCTGGCTATGGACTACTTTGCCTGGACCTACCTGGATGACGAGGTCAAGTACCGACTGCTCTGCGAGGAGTCATTCTCTCTGGCCAAACAGTTCAGCTGGAAGGAGCCGGTGCTGGAATACTACAATAATTTGGTCCTATAATGCGATATCGCAAAACGAACGTGATGCCGCGTTTTGTGGTGCAACATTCAGCGAGACAACATCACGGGAGGCAAATCCGGTGATGTTTTTGAAAATTTATTGAGATGTGGGTGAAAAGATGAGGATCGCTTACTTCAGCACGGAATTTCCTCCGCTCATCTATGGCGGACTGGGAGTCTATGTGGATAATATCACACGCCAGCTTGTCGATCTCGATGAGAAGATCGCAGTCTTCACATGGGGAAACGGGAAGCTGCCAAGGCATGAGATAGCGAGCGGCGTGGAAGTCTTCCGGGAGACTCCCGTTCCCATGAGGGACGGCATGGAAATTTTCCTGTCGCAGCAGAGCCGATCCTGGGGCGAGGGGCTGAATTTCATGATGGACCTCTTCAGCTACAATCAGCTCTCTGCCTCAGACATCTTGCTGGAAGGTCCCTTTGATCTAGCCGTGGCCCACGATTGGCTGGGCCTTGCCGGCGGCATGGCCGTGAAGAAAGCGGGAGTGCCACTCATATTTCATGTGCACGGCCTGGAAGCGGGCCGGTCGGACAGCCCCAATGCGCAGCTTGTAGCTCTGGAAAAGAAGGGCGCAGAAACTGCAAACCTGGTTATCACTGTCTCGGAGGCGATGAAGCGGGAGCTTGTCGGCCTTGGCGGCGAGCCGGAAAAGATTCGCGTCTGCTACCATGGAGTGGACGCTTCGTTCTTCGATCCGAACCAAGTCGATCCCAAGCGGCTGGCGGCTCTGCGCAAAAAGTTCGGCTTTGCTGAGGATGACATCATCGTGCTCTTCGTGGGCCGCCTGGAGCCCGTTAAAGGCGTCTTGCAGCTCATCTCGGCCCTGACAGGGGTTCGGGCCGAGCATCCTAAAGTAAAGCTGCTGATCGTCGGCAAGGGCAGCCTGGAGGGCCTGACCCGCAGCGAGGCGGAGAGGCTTGGCGGCATAACTTTGGTCACAGATTTCCTGGAGCCCGAAGACAAGCTTTACACTTACGCCCTGGCGGATTTGTGCGTCTTCCCAAGCCTTTACGAGCCCTTCGGCATCGTTGCCCTGGAGGCGGCGGCCATGGGCAAGGCTTCCGTGGTTGGAGCCGCCGGAACCAGCGGTTTAGGGGAGATCGTGGAGAATCCGGCAACTGCGCAGCCTACCGGCGTTCACATCAACGCCCGCAATCCGGATGACATCGCCTGGGGAATCAATCTCGCTTTGCAGGACCGGAAGCGTT
>Ga0105092_10000564_pt1 | contig 19429 bp, 18 predicted proteins | sample PPLLak2March2015_FD_87021 | JGI IMG/M metagenome (GOLD analysis project Ga0105092, IMG submission 87021) | Freshwater sediment microbial communities from Prairie Pothole Lake near Jamestown, North Dakota, USA - PPLs Lake P7 Core (1) Depth... | ecosystem: Environmental > Aquatic > Freshwater >... | reverse complement strand
TATTCACGTTCGGTCTCGAGCTTCGTTCCCGGCAGGCCGAGATACTCTTCGCCCCGTTTCCTGGCACGATCCACGGCCGCCTGGTCGGCGCGGGCCTCGTCGATCAACTTGCCCAGGTCTTCGTACGACACCGTTTGGATATCGAGTTTCCACAGCTTTCGGACCAGATCGGGCACTACTCCCTTCGGCTGCGCCCAGGCATCGGGTCCGCCGATAGCCACAATGCGGCTTCCCCGGGTGTTCTGCAGCCCGCACAGAGATCTCAACCTCCACGACACCTCTTCCATACTGTCGACAACCACGTCCTCGAAGTCGACGCCCGCGACGGCCAACTCGTCCTTGTGCTGGCGCAGATAACGTGGGCTGATGATCTCGTACCAGAGGTAAACAGGACCGGACTTGTGGCGCACGAAGAGGATCACGTCTTTGCCGGTTTTTCCGATCCGGTCGTACACTTCTTTGGACCCGCCCGCGCCGTACGCAATGATGACGTGGGCTTTTCCAAGGTCAGCCTCAAGCTGATCCAGCTCCTGGCTCTTCTTCATTTGAGAAACCGGGAGAAACTGAACCGGGAAGTCGGCCTTCTGCTCGAGTAGCTTCAGCTCACCCTGAATTCGCTTTACCTCCTCGAGCGCCTGGTCCTCGGTTTGGATCCCACCCCAACTTCGCCAACTCGTCTGAGTTTTTCTCTGCGGAATCTCGTAGACCAGGATGGGCTTGACGACAAGAGGCGAACGCCCCTCTGAAGCCGTTTGCCCCAAGCCGGCAGCGAGGACCGGCCAGGAAAGGTGACCGAGCGTTGTTCCACCTATGACCGCGCCAACGCCACCGAGGAAACCGCGCCTCGAAACCTGCGGGCAACAGCCTATATGCCGAGTATCCATATGTCCCTCCCTCCGACTGCGTTACTTCTGTTTCTTCGCCGGGCCGATCCGGTCTTCGCCGTGCTTGATGATCACACCCTCGACCCGGCCATTCGCTCCGCGCTGGAATTCAAATTCGATGCCGATGTATTTGGAAAAGAATTGATTCTCAGAATGGGCAAAGATCGGACGCGCAGGATTTCCAGCGAAAGTGGCGAAGAGCTGGTCTCGGTCCCTGGTTACGGTAATCAACGGTGTGCCTTCCCCTTGGTATTCGCCGACATACGGCTCGAGGAGTGCTCCACCGAGAAACACCTCAGTGTCCTTGGCGCGTTCAGCAGCCGGCCGAGCCGGCAGTTCACGCACCCAGATGTTGCGGAAACGGACCGGGTTACCGTGGTCCTGGAGCGCCAGCGGCATTTTGTCCGGGTGCGGCCGATAAGGCGGGCGATTCATCCAGGTGGTCGGACCGACAATCTCGACGTTGTCTTGCACCAGAACGCCGTTGTGCAGGACCGTCACTCGCGCCGATCGAACGACCTTTCCCTCTTCGTCGAAATGGGGCCGGTGGAAGACGATGTCATAGGTTTGCCACTCGGCCGGTCCGCGGCTGGCGTTGACTTGCGGCGGATATTGGCCGTAGACAGCCGAGGCCTGGCCATCGGGATATGTATCATTGTTGAAGGAATCGAGAACCTGGACCTCGTAGGTATTCATAAGGAAGACGCCGCTGTTGCCGCGTCCCTGGCTCTTTCCTTCCACCTTGGCCGGCGTCGCCCATTCGACATGCAGTTGGCAGTCCCCGAACGCCTGAAGCGTGCGGACATAGCCGCTGCCTTTGACCGATTCCATCACTCCGTCTTTGATAACCCACTTGGCCGGGCTGCCGTCCATCGCTCGCCAGTTCGAGACGTCGCGCCCATCGAAGAGAATGACGGCGTCTGAGGGCGGCTTTCCGGGCTGCTGCGGAGTGCTCGCGCTACCCGGATCGACGATCGGAGGCCGAGGCCGCGCCGGATCGTGAATACGAAACTGCCTGGCCGCTTTGGCTCCGTCATCCTCTCCTGCCGCCTGCAGATAAAGGCCGGTAAGAAAACTGAAAGCAACTAAGATACAAGCGAGTCTCTTGGTCATGACCGTGAATTATAGACCAGAGGAGGGTCAGCCGTTCAGCGTTCACCGTTCAGCGTTCACCGTTCACCGTTCAGCGGTAAATTTGCGAACCCTGAACGGGGAACGGTGAACGCTGAACGGTGAACGCTGAACGCTGAACGCTGAACGGGTGTTCCTACTTCACCGACGCGCGCAGGCTCTGCAGATCCTTCCCGCGCCACTGAAAGTGGGAAACCAGGTTGCGGGCCAGGAGAGAGCCTTCCTGCGCGCCCTGGGCCGCCTGCTGCAGGTGGCGTTCGTGTTCAGCTTTCTTGTCTTTCCGGTCCGCCGTCATGAGTGCCGCTGCAAAATGGATGTCCGCACTCTCCGGCAGGCCTTCAATCGCCTTCGAGACCAGGCTGTAGCCGTCTATTTGGTGTGGTTCCAGACTGTTGTCCCTTCGGCTCGCCTGTCTGTAAGTATCGGCGAAATAGCCAAGGTCGAAGAGGGCATACGCAACGCTCTGCTTTTCACCCCCGTTTTTCACTCGGGTCTTCAGCGCTCCAAGCAGTGCTGAACCCGCCTTGGGGTCATTGGCGGCATAGATGCCGGCTCTCCTCAGAGTCTCCATCCTGGCGATCACGGAGACATCGTTCCTGAGCAGATTGACGGTGTCGCTCGCCAGATTGGCTGTATCGTATTTCGGGTCGCTTTCATGCCACCCCTGGCCTCCCCAGGAAAGTGAAGGCTGACCGCCAGTGTCAAAAGGAAAACAGACGAGCGGAGGGCCGGCCAAGGCCAGGCTTCCGAGTCCGATGCTGATCAAGGCAAAGCTCACAATTCGATTTCTCATGGTTCTTTCTCCTTGCATCGTTATTTCAGGCTATCGAGCGAGGCGGCCGCCTTTTCGATTTTCCGGCCTGGGATGCCAGATGCTTCTGAGGGCTTAGATACCGGTCGGAGGGTCAGGGTTTAAGCGTTCGGGGTTCACCGTTCAGCGTTCACGGTTCAGCGTTCACCGTTCAGCCTGCGGAAACCAAATGCGATTTGTACGTGTCTTTTCTTTAAACGGTGAACGCTGAACGGTGAACGCTGAACGGCGAACGGCATAAACCTTGAACCCTCGACCGGTATCTTAACAACAGATGGCTATGCAATCCGCCACGGCCAGCCAGGCTGCGGCAGCCGACATAAGTTCGCTTGTACGGGCGGCACAGGCCGGAGACCAGGAAGCCTTCGAGCAGCTCTATCGGCTGCACGTCGGCCGGATCAACGCCATCTGTCGCAGGATGCTTGGTGACCCGCGCTGGGCGGAAGATGTGGTCCAGGACGCGTTCGTGCGCGCCTGGCTGATGCTTGCCGGCTTCAGACACGAAAGCTGCTTCGGTTCCTGGCTATATCGGTTGACCGTTAACGCGGTGTTGCTGGAACTGAGATCCACCAAGAGACGAAGGGCGAGGGTGATGCCCTGTGAAGACATAACGGAACTGGATCATCGTCAGGAGTCGCCGGCGCCCGATCAGGCGCTGGATCTGGAGACGGCGATTGCCGGGCTACCGGAAAAGGCGAGACTGGTCTTTGTGCTTCATGAGGTGGAGGGTTACCAGCACGACGAGATAGCCGAAATGCTCGGCACGGCTGTTGGGACCTGTAAGGCTCAACTCCACCGGGCTCGGCACCTGCTCCGGGAGAGGCTGCAAAGATGAACAGTAGCAATATGGACGAAAAACTTAATGCCCTGATCTCGGCTCTACCCGATGCCATCGAGCCATCCCGGGATCTTTGGCCTGATATAGCAGCACGCATCCGGGCGGTGAGAAAACCGGCCCAGGTGATCACTCTGGTGTCTGCGAAACAGGTAAAACTGCCGGCGACGAGCACGGGACGACGGGCCGGCTCAATCTGGTCTAAACGTCCGGCGGCGATCGCAGCCGCTCTTTTCATCCTCGTATCACTTAGCGCCGCCCTCACTATCTTATCCAAGCAGCCGGGAGTATCCGAAGAAGGTTGGACCGTGACGGGGATCGCCGGTGCGCCCACGATCGGCCGGATCGGCATGAACAGGGAAGGAGCGATCGGCGTTGGAGAATGGATAGAGACGGACGGGGAGTCTCGAGCGCAGATCGAGGTGGGGAATATCGGGCAGGTCGAACTGCAGCCAAACAGCCGCGTGCGAATCCTCCGGGCGGGGGCCGATGAACACCGCATGGCTCTAGACAGGGGCGGGATCAACGCCTTCATCCTGGCGCCGCCTCGCCTGTTCCTGGTCGAGACCCCGTCGGCCCTGGCCGTCGATCTCGGATGTGCGTATGAATTGACGGTGGACGAGCGAGGAAATGGCCACCTGAACGTCACCGCCGGCTGGGTGGCCCTTGAGTTCCATGGCGTCCAGTCACTGGTCCCAGCTGGCGCCGCGTGTGTTTCGCGCCCGGGTTCGGGCCCCGGCACACCGTACTTCCTCGATTCGGCCGCCGAATTCCAGAAAGCCTTAAGCGACGTGGATCTTGGGCACTCCCTCGACGCGTCTTTGCCCGAGCTGCTCGCCGCCTCGCGGGTGCGCGATTCACTCTCCCTCTGGCACCTGTTGCCCCGGGTCGCGCGAGACCAGCGCGCACTGGTCTGGGAAAGACTCACCGAGCTTCTCCCCGCTCCGCCCGGAGTCACCCGAGAAGCCGTCCTGAACCTCGACCGCCCCGTGCTTGACCAGCTTAAGGAGGACTTGGAACAGTTCTGGTTCTAAAAAGCAGGGGCAGAGGGGCTTGCCAACGCCTGCTCATTTGCGCTATCCAAGAGCAGGAGAATCCGACATGACTTCAGCCAGAGAGCTTCTTATCCTGCTTCTGCTCCTGATACTCGCAACGCCGTTGTCATCCGGCCAGATACCGACAAACGTCGCCAAACAGGCGACGGACACCACCGCGGTCCTGCTCCGACCTGCCCGCGTCTTTGACGCTGCGGGAGAGCAATTGCGCGAAGGATGGGTCGTGTTGGTGATCGGGAACAAGATACAGGCGGTTGGTCAGGCGACGGCCGTCGCGGTTCCGCCGGGAACACGGACGATCGATCTTCCGGGAATGACCCTGCTTCCCGGCCTGATCGAGGCCCACTCTCACATCTTCCTTCACCCCTATAACGAGACATTGTGGGACGATCAGGTTCTTAAGGAACCCCTGGCCTACCGCGTAATTCGCGCCGCTCAGCACTGCAACAACACCCTGATGTCCGGTTTCACCACTTTGCGTGACTTGGGAACGGAAGGAGCCGGCTTTGCCGACGTATCGGTGCAGCGGGCCATTGATGAAGGCATGATTCCCGGACCGCGCCTGGTTGTGGTCACAAAGGCCATCGTCGCGACCGGCTCGTACGCGCCCGGCCCACCGGAATACGCCCCCGAATTTAATCCCCCAAAAGGCGCGCAGGAAGCGAGCGGCTCCGGCGAAATCCTCAAGGCCGTACGTGAGCAGATTGCCGGCGGAGCGCAGTGGGTGAAGGTTTATGCGGACTTCCGCAGGGGGCCGGGGCGAATCCTGGTGCCGACCTTTTCAGTGGAAGAACTGAAGGCGCTCGTAGACGAGGCACACAGCGCCGGCTGCCCGGTCGCGGCACACGCAACGGGCCCGGAAGGCATGCGCCGTGCCGTTGAGGCAGGGGTCGACACGATTGAACACGGGAACCAGGGAACCGAGAGAGTCTTTCGACTCATGGCGGAAAAAGGAGTCGCTTACTTCCCGACACTCGCCGCCGTTGAGGCGTACAGCGAGTATTTCCAGGGATACAAGCGAGGCAGCCAGCCGTACACCGAGGACATGCAGCAGGCGGTGCAGGCCTTCAAGGCGGCGCTCAAGAGCCGGGTCATCATAGGGCTGGGAAGTGACGTGGGTGTCTTCCGACATGGTGACAGCTACCGCGAGCTCGAATGGATGGTTCGAGCCGGAATGACGCCGGTACAAGCCCTGCTTGCCGCCACCTCCGTTAATGGCAGGGTCCTGAAAATGGAGAACCGAATCGGGCAGATCCGCCCGGGACTCTTCGCCGACATCATTGCCGTCCCGGGCAACCCGCTCACTGACATCTCGGCGATGAATCAAGTGAAGTTCATCATGAAGGACGGGAAAGTCTACAGGCAGCCGTGAGACGAAGTGTTTATCCACGAATTACCCGAATTACACGAATTCAAAAGGACCTCAAAGACCTCAAAGACCTCAAGGACAAAGCAACAGTCACCGTCCTTGAGGTCTTTGAGGTCCTTGAGGTCCTTTTTAAATTCGTGTAATTCGTGTATTCGTGGATAAACACTTCGTCCATCACCGCCCGTTTTCCTTCATCAACCGCACCAACAGGAACGCCATTTCCATCGACTGCTCGTAGTTTAAACGAGGGTCGACACGGGTGCGGTAGTCCCGCTTCAAATCGGCTTCGGTAACTCCGCTGGCCCCGCCCAGGCACTCCGTCACGTTATCCCCTGTCAGCTCGAAGTGGACCCCTCCTAAATGGGCGCCGCATTCCCGGAGAATACGGCAAGATTGCCCGAGCTCGGACAAGACCTTCTCGAATCTGCGGGTTTTTATCCCGCTCTTGGTGGTCTCGGTATTCCCGTGCATCGGATCGCAACACCAGACCACTCTCGCTCCGCTCCTCGCCAGAGCTTCGACCAGCGGGGCCAGGCATTGCTCCACCCGATCGGCGCCAAAACGGTGAATGAGCGTAAGCCGGCCAGGTTCGTTCTCCGGGTTCAGCACGGCGCACAGTCTGACGGCCTCGGCAGGGGTCAACGCCGGGCCGATTTTCACCCCGATCGGGTTGGTGATCCCCCGAAAGTACTCGACGTGCGCACCGTCCAGGCTTCGGGTTCGTTCGCCGATCCAGGGAAAGTGCGTTGCGAGGTTATACCAGCCGGGGCGGCGCGGAACTTGTCGCGTTTGGGCCTGCTCGTAATACAGGTGCAGTCCTTCATGACTCGTGAAGAAGTCGACCCGGCTGATCTCCGAGGGGGTGTGCCCGGTAATGGTCTTGAGAAAGCGCAGGGACTCTCCCAGAGACTCGACGCTTCTCATGTACTCCGCTGCCATCGGCGACTTAGTGACGAAACCCAAGTCCCAGTACTCGGGGTGATGAAAATCTGCAAAGCCGCCATCGATGAGGGAACGGATGAAATTGATGGTGAGGGCCGCTCGCTCATACGCTCGCAGGAGCAGCTCGGGATCCGGAGTGCGGTCTGCAAGACTAAAACCCGGGCGATTGATCATGTCTCCCCGGTAGGTGGGCAGAGTGACACCGTTTCGGGTTTCGGTTGAGGCCGAGCGGGGCTTGGCGTACTGACCGGCAAATCGTCCCACTCGGATGATGCTCTTTCCCCCCTGCATGAGAACCAAGCTCATCTGGAGGAGGATCTTCAACTTCTTGGCGATGGCTGACGACTCGCAGTCCTCGAAACTCTCCGAACAATCTCCACCTTGGAGAACAAAGCGCTCGCCGCGTTCCGCATCAGCCAATTGCCGCTTCAGCGTCTCAATCTCCCAACTGGTAACCAGGGGCGGCAGTTTGGCCAGCTGGCAGAGCGCATCGTTGAGCGCTTCCTGGTCGCCGTACACGGGCTGCTGCGCAGCAGGCCTGCTTTGCCAGGAGGTCGGCGTCCAGGCTCCTTGATTTTGAGCTACTTCCCTTTGCACTCCATGAAGGATAGGGCAGAAGGGGCCTTCACCTCAAGCAGCACCGGGAAGCGGAGCGCATCGGCTATAATCTGTTGCGTGTTGGAAGTGAAGGAGCAACTCGCACCGGAAACCGTGCCGCTTGCCGAGGCAGCGGTCACAAACGGCGGAACGGCCTTAGCCCGTGTTCGCAGGATCTGGGCCTACGTGCACGAACGCGAAACGCTGCTCTGGTGGCTTCACAGTTGCTGGTCCTTCCTGTTCGGGGTAGGAGTGATGATCCTGGGGGCCAAGAAGCCGGCCTACGTCCGCATCATTGTCTTCCACATCGGCTTCATCTGGGCGACGAGCCTTTTTCTTCCGGTCCTGATCCGGTTGCCGTGGCTCTCGGGCGTATGGTCCGAACGTGTGCGGCTCGTGATCAACTACTTTAACAAGAACTTCTACCAGCAACTCCTGTTTTTCGTGATCCCGGTCTACTATGCCAGCACGACCTTTTCCTCGCGCAACGTGGTCTTTCTGATCGTTTTGTGCCTGTCGGCCGTGCTCTCGACGCTGGACGTGGTTTATGACCGTTACCTCTCGGTGCACTGGCCGCTGACCGCCCTGTTCTTGTCGTTCAACAGCTTCGCCTGCATCAATGTCATGCTGCTCGTCATGTTTCCGCTCAGGATCGAGCTCGCTCTGTATCTGGCGGCGGCATTTGCCGTTGCCATTTTTACCTCGATGCTCCACCGCTTCGGCCAGCTGCGGGGGCAATCTCTCTGGATTCCGGCCGCGGCGACGGGCTTGTTCGTCTTATTCTTCCTCCACCTGACGATCTCCTTTATACCGCCCGTGATGGTTTCCCTTGGGAAAGCGACTTTCGGTCCACTCAACCTGAAAACCTACCGGATAAAACACGTGATCTCGGAGCTGCCGGCAGGTTTCAGCGGACGCCTCGTAGCTTTGACGCCGATCAAAGCGCCGTTCGGCTTAACGGCGAAGGTGAGACACAAGTGGTATCTGGATGGCTGGCTCGTTTGGACTCACCCCAAACCGGGCTACGACGTCGTTCGCGGCGGGCGGAGGGAAGGGTACCGTTACTGGTCCTACCTGACAATCCCAAAAGACCCTGCACCACGAACAATTCGGGTCGACGTCGAAACCTCTTCGGGCCAACTCATCGGCCGGGCCATTCTCGGGCGGGCAACGGAGGAGTAGGGGGCGGGGAAACGACCTCAAGGACCCCAAGGACCTCAAAGACCTCAAGGACGTGAAGGACAAGTCAGCGGCGGTTGAGTGACTCGCCACACTACGGCGAGTCACTCAACCGCCGCTGACTTGTCCTTCACGTCCTTGAGGTCCTTGAGGTCCTTGGGGTCCTTTCCCGGTCTCACAGCTCGGTTAGCGGGCTCGTCATGCCGTCACCTGGTGACGACGCCTCGCCCGTCTGAATGGGCATGGAAGGCAGAATCTCAGTCAGCTCCTGCAGCAGTCGCTGCAGGTAGAGTCCAAGGCTGTGAAGGTTCTTGTTGAGATTGCGGTAGAAATCCAGAAAATCACAGTCGCCACCATCGGAGATGACCTTAACGGCCAAGGCAGGAATGCCAAACTGAGCCGCGACCTGCAGGGCTGCTGCAGCCTCCATGTCACAGATGGCGGCGCCGGTACGTTGGAACAAGTCGAGCCTGGAGGAGGCCCGCATAACAGGGAGTGAGACGGTCAGCCCGGAACCCGCTATGACCCATCCCCGGGCACGCAGGCGTTCCATGAGGTCGCCCGAGATCTGCCCGGTTGTCTTGTCATCATCGATCAGCCAGCGTTCCGGACACACGACTGTTCCCATCGCGCACGCGGGGTCAAGTTGTCCGGCCGTCCCGGTGAAGACGAGAACGCCCGGCGCAGGACTGCGCTGGAGGCGGCGGATCAGGATTTTGCGCGTGTGGCGACTCCCCACGCCGGTCGTGAGCAGTTCGACGTGGCGGGGAAGCAAGTCCTTGATTGAATCCGTTTCTCGTTTCAGAGCGCAGGCCACGAGGATCCGGCCGCCGGTCGGTTTGACCGGCGGCTCGGTGCTGACAGGATCTAGAGCCACCGGAGTTCCACGCCCCCGATTCCAGCCTCAATTCGCAGACGCAGGACTTTGCTGACCCGGTCGACGTTGTAGCTGATGTAAGTGTCGCCTCGTTTCTCGAACTCCGGCAAATCGACTCCAGACATGAAAGTCCGGTTTGCCTTCACCTCCGCTCCTACAGATCGAGGCATCCTGAGCTCGACCCCGCCGACGCCCACTTCGATGTCGATATCGCCTTCTTCGCGCCAGTCACCTGAGAAATCAAGCTCCGAACCGCCGACGCCGCCCTGGAACTTCAGCTGTTTGGAAGCCAGATTCCCCAGTCCCGTCATCTTCAGTGAGCCGACGCCGTTTTGTATGTCAACCCGGTCGCAGCTGATCCTGTTCGGCTCGAGCATTGAGATGCTGGTCTCGCCGACCCCGTTCTCGATGTCCAGTTCGCGGATGCGCATCCCACCCAGATCGATCTGGCTTTCGCCTACTCCACTCTTGGCGCGCAGCACGATCGGGACATCGGGATTCAGCCTGAGGTTGAGCCGGTTCTTGCCCATGCGCCTGACGTGTTTTCCTTCGCCGTTGAGGCGAAACCGCAACACCCCGGTGTTTCCCCGCTTCTGGAACTCGACTTCCGGGGTGAAGGCATTTTCGTTGTAGTCGAGATCGAACTCGTAAAGGTTGCCCCCGGTCCCGGCTTCAATCTCGAGCTTGCCGACGGGGACATCCACGTCCACCTCGAGCAGTTCCTCGCCGGCCATAGGGACGGCCTTGTGTAGACTTGCTGTTTGACCCTCGAACTCGACGACATCGCACGCCGTGAGAAGAAGGCCCGCAACCGCTAAGCAAATGATTCCTCTGTACATTGCAGTGCTTCTCTTTCGCCTCAGTCGGATTTTCTGATCCGAATTCGGGAATAGGTTGTCTGGAGGCGCACTTCGTTCTTACCGCCTCCTAACGTCTGCTCAAACATCTGCGATTTCTCGGCCCGTTCGGCCTGGCCAAACTCAGACTCGACCTCCCCACCGGGCGCCTGCGCAGATAATCGGCAACTGACATCTGGAGGAAGCGCCAGGGTAATCTCACCGTTGCGATTGCTCGCAACCAGAGTCCCGCCAAGCGGGGTGTCCGGGCTCATTATTATCTCCCCGTACTCATTCTGGACGTCGGCCGGACCTTTAAACCGGTCCAATGCCACACGCTGTAGGGACGTGGCGATCTTGACCGGCCCGTCGATTTGCGAAAGCGCCACTTTCGAACCGCTGCCCTGGACGCTGATCCCCTTCTTGATATCCCGGGCACTGATATCCGAGTGCGATGCCCGAACCGTGACGGTCCCGTCTATTTTGGAAAGGTTGGCGCTTCCATAGGAGGTGTCGAGCTCAAGCGAATCAGCCAGTTCCGAGGCACGAACCGCCTTGTGCGAATTCTCGATCAGGACCGGCTTGGTGATGTTCGCGATGTCGACACCAGAGCCGGGGCTCTTGATTGTCACTGGCCCCTGGATCGAACGCAGATGAACATGCCCAAAATGATTCGTGACGTCGAGCTGCCCTTCGACATGTTCCGCGTGGACGGTTTCGTAGTCGGTGCCGGCTTTGACGTTCCCCGTCACCGACTCAATCCGAACGCCTCCCCTTCGGTTTTCGACGGAGACATCCCCTTTGACATTTCTGACCGTAGTGCCCGCATAGCGGTTTTTGGCCTGAACGGATCCGGTGATCGACTCGATGGTGATCTGACCGTACGAGCTGCTCACCTGGACAGCCGAGTTCAAACCCTGAACCGTCACACTGCCGTTTTCGTTGTCAACCGTCACCTGCGCTTGCTTGGGGACGAGGATGCGGAAATGCGTGGAAAGCGGATAGTGGCGGTCCTGGAAATCGGCTCGGTTCGTGCCGATCTTGACGAGCTTTCCCTCGCGTTGGAGAGAGAGCTGGACTTTGCGCCCAATTTCGCCGGCCCGCCGCTCGGATTCGCCCCTGACAACCGCGGTCAGTCCAACGTCAATTTTTTCAGCCAGACCACTTTCTACCTCGATGTCGCCGAAGCGGTTCTCGATCCGCACCGCCTCGACTCCGGCAGCCGACGTTTCCTGGTGGCTTTCCACCCTGGACCTGGCCCGGTCCTCGTCATCGAAGACCAGATGGTGAGGAAGGTCTGCAAAAGCCCTGATTCCCGGGTCCAATCCACCGATCTTGCCGGAAACAAAGCCCAGCAGCATCAGCAGGAGGACCCCGATGACCTCGCCCGCCCGGAACTGCAGTCCGCCTGAGAACCGGTAGAAATCGACAATCTTCCCGATGCCGAACAGAATCAGGAGGCCCGGCCAGTACGATCCAAAGAAGGAAAAGAAGTCCAGGACACCGATGAGATCCAGCAGGCCGAGAACGCCGACCGCTGTCCAGAAAATGCCTCCGAGCAAGCTCCCTTTAGCCGGTTCTTCCTGCAGCCTTGGCGCATCCCACGTGTAGTGCCGGACCAACTTAAGGACACCGACAAGGAGAAGCAGCGACGGAATGGCTATGCGGATGACCTGCAGCCACTCAAGGTCGACACCGTAGACGTTGATCGCGAGAAAAAGGCCCCCCAGGAGAACGAGGACGACACCCAGAATCAAGGGGACAATACTGCGATTGTTCGCCATTACAGTCTCTCCTCACGATTGACCGGGTCTGTCTCTATCCGAGCGGTTGACGGCAGCGGCGGTACTTGCTGCTGCTGTTTCTTCTTGCCGGCCAGGTAATAATCAGCCACGAGGTAAATTCCTAGCGCCATGAAGAAAAGGGGCCACAGGAACCGGGTCATCTCGGACAGTTCGAAGACTCCCAGATTGTTCAGGAAAAACAAGACGCCAAGAAGTACGAGCACGCCGCCCCAAACTGGCACGTTGATGTCTTCCGACTCCTCCTCCAGCATCTGTGGATTGGTCACAATGTTCCGGAGAATGGCCTGCGCTGACCGATAGGCGTCGATGATGGTGAAGATGTAGAAGGCAAACGCCGCCATTCCGAACACTCCCGGGCCGTTACTGGCGATAATGCTAAGACCTGCGAAGATCGCGAAATGAAGGACGGCCTTCACGTATTGGCGGTTATAAACCGCACCGATCCCGGGGATGATCGCGAAAAGAGCAGCCCGGCCCGGGGAGTAAGTCGCGAGTCGCGGCGTGGCCGCAAGCCCAGCCAACTCAGCACCGGCGACGAGGCAATCCTGGCAGTAAATCTTCCCCTTGATGGAGTGAGCACAGGCTGTGCACAAAAACTTGCGACAGGTCGAACAGCCGTGTGTGGATTCCACATCCGAGTGGTAATAGCATCTCATTTCTTCTTTTCTCCCTTGACCTCTTTCCTCGCCCCTTGCTCTTCTATTGAATGCTGATAACTGCGGACCAGCATGTTGATCAAATGGTAGTCCAGACGGCCATAGAGGTCCTCTTTCAACCGCCACACCTCACCGACCAGTCGCGACTCGGTGTTTCTGATTTGTCCCCACTTCTTCTGTACCTGGCTGGAGAACCGATCGGCTTGCTCCACCAGAGCTGAAGGCCGGAAGTCGGAGAAGCTGAACGCTGAGAAATCGGGTCCTATGACGTTCCCGACAAGTAACAGAAAGACAAACATGATGAGAGTGGCGAAGGCGAAGCGCTGGGTCAGGAACGGACGGAGTGTGGGGGCAATGACCTCCGCCCAGATGGAGCGGACGTGGAATCGGCCGCTCGTCTTTTCGATGATCGCTTCGATCAACTCCTCCGACGGCTCTATCGGGGGGAAATCGGCCAACTGCGAGCGAACGGATTGCACCTCCTGGACCAGCATAGAGCATGCCGAGCACGTCTGGAGATGCACCTCCAAGGCGGCTCGGACCCGAGCATCCAGCGTCCCATCCACGTATTCGCTCAGCAGGGTCTCAAATCTCGAGCAGTTCATAAGCCCTCAAACAGCGTTCACCGTTCAACGTTTGGGAGGTTCAAGGTTTTCAGAAGTTGCAGGCGCAAACTCTGAATTGTTGAACCGTAGAACGTTGAATCTTAGAACCGTTCCGTCACGACACCGCGAATCCTTCCGGATTGCTGCCTTTCCTTAGCACCTTGGCCAACTCGATGCGTCCCCGGTTGATCCGGGATTTCACCGTTCCCTCCGGTATCTCCAGCATATCGGCGATTTCCTGATAGGAAAGCCCTTGTATATCCCTCAAGAGAACCGCTTCCTTCAGCTCGGGCGTCAGCATTGACAGCCCTTTCATCAAGTAATGAGCCTTCTCCTTCAGGTACAGGTTTTCGAACGGACTGGCGGACTGGCTGTCCTGTTCGAAGTCGAGGACCTCCAGTTCCTCGCTTCCTGCCACCTGTTTGTCATGTCGAGTCGCCCGGTAATAATCGATGATCAGATTCCGTGCAACCCGCATTATCCAATTTTGAAGCGATCCGGTCGAGGCGCTGTAACTCCGCAAATTCTGATAGACCTTCAGGAAAACTTCCTGGGTCAACTCCTCGGCCACATCCAGACGCCCGGTGTAGTGGTAGCCCAGGTTGAGAATTCTCCGGCTGTAAAGCCGGACGAGGTTTTCCCAGGCGTGCGCGTCACCGCCCAAACACCGTTCGACCAATTTGGCGTCTGAATGCTGCAATTCGCTTCCTCTACAACATTTCCCGCCTGTCAGTTCAAACGGAAACAGAGGGGAAAAAGTTCACACATCGGCAGATTGCGGATCGCAAATTGCGGATTGCGGATGAAACAGGGCGGACCCACAGTTCCGCTATCCACAATCCCGCAATCCTCAGCCCCAACGCGGGACGCACATTTTTATAGCATCATTCGGCAGCTGAATGGTATCTATCTAGTAATGCGTTGTCCATTCTGCGCTTGCAACGAGGACCGAGTCATCGACTCGCGGGAGGGCAGAGACGGCCGCGCTATTCGTCGCCGGCGGGAGTGCCTTAACTGCCACCGGCGGTTCACCAGCTACGAACGGATCGAAGACGTGCCGTTCATGGTCGTCAAGAAACGCGGCTACCGGGAACCCTTTGACCGCGCCAAGATCATGAACGGTCTTCTCAAGGCGTGCGAGAAACGCCCAGTCTCCGGCCAGCAGCTCGAGGAACTGGTCGAACGCATAGAGCAGAAAGCCACCATGGCCGAGAATCGCGAAGTGAGCTCACAGGAAATCGGTCGCATGGTCATGGCCGAGCTGAAGAGGATAGACAAAGTCGCGTATGTCCGTTTTGCCTCGGTGTACCTCGACTTTCAAGATGTCAGAGATTTCTCCGATCACCTTGATTCCCTGGCTCCATAGAGCACCACTGGTGCCCCGGTGAGCGGCAGAGTGCCGGAGGAAAAGACCGCAAAGACCTCAAGGACCTCAAAGACAGAAAGCTGCATGTTCGTCCTTGAGGTCCTTGAGATCCTTGGTGTCCTTTCCTCCGGCACTCCGCCGCCACTTCGCCGTTCATCGGCCCCTCCGGTTATTAACCATTTGTCCTTTTTCTATTACTATTCTAATTAAGAGTTCATTTTAGCGTTCACAGTCAGCCTTTCACACAGGACGCCCTGCTTTTCTTCCTGTTAGGTCCATAAAGGAGCAAGATGCCCGGCCAAGATCGAACCGCGCACGACTATTCAGCCGAAAGGACCGACGAATCTGAGATCCCTCAGACGTTGCCCGTCCTTCCCCTGAAAGACCTCGTCGCTTTTCCCTTCATGATCGCTCCTCTTTTTGTTACCCGCGACAGTTCAGTCGCGGCGATAGAGGACTCTATTGACCGCGACCGCACAGTTCTACTTGTCGCGCAGAAGAGCTCAGAGACTGAAGATCCCGCCAAAGAGGATCTCTACGAGATCGGAACAGTGGGCGTCCTGATGCGCATGTTCAAGCTTCCCGACCAGCGCATACGAATCCTGGTTCAGGGTCTGAGCCGGGCCCGCGTCAAAGCCTGCGAAAAGAGAGGGAACTTCCTCGTCGCGCATGTGGAGCCAATCGAGGAACCTGAGGCCGACGAGGACGACCCCGAGATCGAGGCGTTAGTCGGGGAGGTCAAGGAGAAGGTCAAATCGGCCGGCGAGCTGGGCCGCAGCTTTTCTCCAGAGGTGCTCGTGGTCCTGGAAAATCTAGAGGATCCGGGGCGCCTGGCCGACCTTGTTGCTTCCAACCTCGATCTTGACGTCCCCGACAGCCAGTCGGTTCTGAACATCATCCAGCCTGTCAAAAGACTGGCTCGAGTTCATCAGATTCTGACCAACCAGGTGGAGCTCTTGAACGTCAGGGAGAAGATCACCTCCAAAGCCAAGGTCGAGATTGACAAAAGCCAGCGTGAGTATTTCCTCAGACAACAGCTCAAGGCCATTCAGACCGAGCTGGGAGAGACGGATGACCTGTCCGAGGAAATCAACCAGTACCGGGAGACCGCGCAGCAGATCGATCTTTCACCCGAGGCACGCCAGGAGACACTCCGGCAGATCAGGCGCTTGGAGCGCATGCCCGGCGACTCCGCCGAAGCCGCCATTGTGCGGAACTACCTGGACTGGATGCTTTCTCTCCCCTGGTCGCGCAGTACCACGGACAACCTCGACCTCCAGAAGGCGAGCCAGATCCTGAACAAGGAGCACTACGACCTGGAGGAGGTCAAGACCCGTATTCTCGAATATCTGGCGGTCTTGAAGCTGAAACAGAACCTAAAGGGGCCGATACTTTGCTTTGTGGGCCCCCCCGGAGTTGGAAAGACTTCCCTGGGACGCGCTATTGCTACCGCTCTCGGCCGGAAATTCGCTCGGGTGTCGCTGGGAGGGGTCCATGATGAAGCCGAGATCCGAGGGCATCGGCGTACCTACGTAGGCGCGATGCCCGGCAAGATCATTCAGGCGCTCCGCTATGCGGAGACCAACAACCCCGTCTTCATGCTCGACGAGGTAGACAAGACAGGAAGCGATTCCAGGGGCGATCCTGCTGCCGCCTTACTTGAGGTACTTGACCCGGAGCAGAACTGCTTCTTTCGGGACAATTTTCTGGGTGTACCCTTTGACCTGTCGCGCGTGCTGTTCATCGCCACCGCGAATCTGCTTGATACGATCAGGCCCGCCTTTCGGGATCGGATGGAGGTCTTGACCCTCCCCGGGTATACCGAGCAGGAGAAAATGCGGATCGCGCGACGGCACCTGGTTCCCCGCCAGCTTTCGGCGCACGGTTTGGAGCCGAAGGATCTCAGCCTCACCGATGCGTCTCTAAAGAGCATTATCGAGCGCTACACAAACGAAGCCGGAGTGCGGAATCTGGAGCGCGAAATCGCATCAGTTTGCAGGAAAATCGCGCGGCGGGTCGCCGAGGGTGAAAAGGCCCGGTATCGGATTGCCCCGAAGGACCTTCTCGATTACCTCGGTGTGCCGCGCAAGAGCAAGAGCAAGCTGCTGCGTCACGACACCATAGGCGTAGCAACCGCGCTGGCCTGGACGCCCACCGGAGGCGAGGTCTTCTTCGTTGAATCGATCGGGATGAAGGGAAGGGGCAGGCTCATCATGACCGGCTACCTGGGGGATGTCATGAAGGAGTCAGCCAAAGCCGCTATGAGTTATGCCCGAAGCTATGCCGCGCAGCTAGGCATCGATCTGTCGCTCTTCGCTCACACCGATTTTCACATCCATGTCCCGGAGGGAGCCATTCCCAAGGACGGTCCTTCCGCAGGTATAGCGCTGGCCGTCTCGCTGCTCTCCACGTGCACCAAGAAACCGGTGCGTCAGGATCTTGCCATGACCGGGGAGATCACTCTGCGTGGCCGAATCCTGCCGATCGGAGGAATCAAAGAGAAAGTGCTGGCTGCCCAGAGAAGCCGTATCCGTTCGGTTATAGTACCCCGGGCGAATCAGCCGGACCTGCGTGACATCCCGGAATCGGTCCGCAACAAGATCGAGTTCCTCTTTGTGGAAGACATGGACGAAGTGGTACGGATCGCATTCCGGGAGAACATGCCCAAGCGCCGAACCTTCCCGGCCTTGACCCACGATCCGGCGGACGCACCTCTTGCCCCCGTGCCCATGAAGTCGAGGCGTTAACCGGTTGCCCACCACGAGCTGACACGAACATGTCTTGCTCGATCGGCCCGTGTCAGTCCGAGTTCGTCCGTGCCAATGCCCTGTCCGGGCTTCCGGCTAGTGTCATAGAATGACAGGATGTCGCCGCGAGCCGAGTTCGACCTGATTGCCAGAATACGGAACCGAAACCTGACGGCCAAAGCATCGGTGAGAACCGGAATTGGAGACGACTGTGCAGTCCTCGCTCCGTCGGGCGAGAACGAGGTGACGGTAACGACGGACATGCTCGTGGAAGGCGTCGATTTCGAGCGAACCTGGATGCCTGCCGCCTTCCTCGGTTGGAAATCGCTGGCAGTGAGTGTGAGCGACCTGGCCGCCATGGGAGCCGAGCCGACCGGTTGCCTGCTCGCCCTTGCGCTGCCACCCGAGCTTACGGACAGCTATTTCGACAATTTCATGGAGGGATTTCTCCAGGGGTGTGAGCTCTGGTCTGTGCCGCTGGTCGGGGGGGACATCTCGAGTAGCCCCATTGTCTCGGTGACTGTTACCGCCTTCGGTGCGGTGCCCCCCGGGCAAGCGATCTACCGACGCGGGGCCCGGCCGGGAACCTTCATCACCGTGATTGGGGACCTGGGACTGTCTCGCCGCGGTCTGGAGTTGCTGCAGAAGGAACAACCGCTCCTGTCCGAGCAGCTCTCAACCCGCGACGACCTGGAGCGATGGTCGGGAACACCCGGACGGGCTCGCGCCTTTCGTGCGCATCTTCTTCCACGCCCACTCCTGTCGGCCGGCATTTGGATTCGCAAAAACGGTCTGGCAGAATCAATGATCGACGTCAGCGACGGCTTGCTCGCCGACCTGCAGCATATTCTTCAGGAGAGCGGGGTCGCTGCCGAAATCGATGCGGAAAGCCTCGAGCCGCTCCAAACTGTGGTAAAACCTTCGTTGGAGCTTGAAATGCTGCTTAACGGAGGCGAGGACTACGCCCTGCTGTTGACTTCCACACGGGAGCAACTGGGGATCATGAATGAGCGTCATCCGGAAGACTTTCCGAGATTTTTCACAATCGGGCGCGTCATTCAAGGGTCTCCTTCCATCTCCCTCCTCGAGGGAGGATCAAAGAGGCTTCTGAGTTGTAAAGGATTTGAACATTTCCGGTGAGACTTATACGACGTACTCTTCAGTTACTTGTCCTGATCCAGGACTCGCCCCGTCGGACCGCGGTTGCTTTCGCGCTGGGGGTGTTCCTCGGTTTTTCTCCGCTTATCGGGGTCCACACAATCCTCGGCCTGGCCTTGGCCTACGCTCTGAGACTCAGCAAAATTGGTGTCCTGATCGGCATCTACATGAACAGTCCCTGGGTTATTGTGCCGTACTACGGCTTCGCAACCTGGTTCGGTGTCAAGATCACCGGGATCCCCGAAGGCACTTCCCTGCCTGACATCAGCTTCCGACAGATATTCCGCTGGGAGTTCTGGCAGGCTTTGGTCGATCAGTACCATCTCCTGATTCCGGCGGCGGTCGGCTCAACCATCCTCGCAGTCCTGTTTTCCTTGTTAGCCTACCCGCTGGCTCTGCACGCCCTGAGAAAGTTCCTGCCCCGCCGCCACGCCGCGGTCGGGACCCACACCTGACGAGGAAGGGGCAAAGGGAAGGGACGAAGGGGCGGAGGGGGTCGAAAGCAGGGGCAAAGGATCAAAGGGGCAAAGGGGCAAAGGGAAGGGACGAAGGGGCGGAGGGGGTCGAAAGCAGGGG
>Ga0105092_10000563_pt1 | contig 19436 bp, 23 predicted proteins | sample PPLLak2March2015_FD_87021 | JGI IMG/M metagenome (GOLD analysis project Ga0105092, IMG submission 87021) | Freshwater sediment microbial communities from Prairie Pothole Lake near Jamestown, North Dakota, USA - PPLs Lake P7 Core (1) Depth... | ecosystem: Environmental > Aquatic > Freshwater >... | reverse complement strand
ATAGCACAGAACACCGGCTACGGCGCCGATCATGACTGCACCAATGATATCGACATAGCCTGCGGCAGGCGTTATGGCCACAAGACCGGCTATGCCTCCGCTCACCATTCCCAGAGCGCTGGGCTTTCCTTTCAGCCAGCTGGCCAGGAGCCAGGTCAGGGCACCGGCTGCCGCAGAGGTGTTGGTCACGACGAACGCACTGGCTGCAAGTCCGTTGGCCGCCAGGGCCGAACCGGCGTTGAAGCCGAACCAGCCGAACCAGAGGATTCCCGCGCCGAGCATGGCCATGGGGATGTTGTGAGGCTCCATGACATAGGCGCCAAAGCCGATCCTCTTGCCGATGACAAGAGCGAGGGCCAGAGCCGAGAACCCTGAGCTGATGTGCACCACAGTGCCGCCGGCAAAGTCCAGAGCGCCGAGTTGTGCCGACCAGCCGCCTGCCCAAACCCAGTGGGCCAGCGGATCATAAACCAGTGTGGTCCAGAGCAGTGCCAGCACGATGAAGGAGCTGAGCTTGACCCTCTCCGCCACCGCCGAGGTGAGGATAGCCAGTGTTACTGCGGCGAAGACCAGTTGGAAGGCCATGTAGATCAGATGCGGAATGTTTCCCGCCAGGGGCGCGGAATCGACCCCCACGCCGCTCAATCCCACATAGTTCAGGCCGCCGATAATTCCGTTGATGTCTGTTCCGAAGGCCAGGCTGTAGCCGAAGAGCACCCACTGGATGCTGGCCAAAGCGAAGGCCAGGAAGGAGAGGCCGATCATCGAGACGACCGTCTTGCTTCTCACCAGGCCGCCGTAGAACAAACCAACGCCGGGCGTCATGAGCATTACCAGTGCTGTAGACGCCAGGACCCATGCTGTGTCACCACTATTAATTTCCAAGCTGCATCACCCTTAATTATTATGTAAATTCGAACCTATTTAATTTTTGTAGTAACTGCTCGGACATCATCATAAAGAAATGCCCCCTCGCAGTTTTGCTGAATCATTCCTGGGCCAGAGTCTTTAAAAGCATATTTGATAAAATATCGTAAAAGCTATGAAAGATTCATACTTGTTCATAGCCGGACAATTCTATCCATGATTTGCGTTTTTGGGCGGCATATTCAAATATCTTTTTGAGGTATTTTCCCAATTTAGCTTAAGTTTGCGGGAAGAATATGATTCGAAGGGCGGAATGGGGATGAGACTGAAGAAGAATTTTGATGCGGCGGAAAAGCTGTGCATTGAAGGTTGTTGACTGGCCCAAGCTACTCGTCGATCGATATCGATTGACAAAATAGGCTGCAGAAAATCAATGGGAGGGGGCAAAAGTCGATTTGTCTAGGAGGGACAAGTTAGTTCGACTTTTGCTTAGCAATTAAACGTCATTAAACGAATATAAGGTATTCGCTCCGAGAAGCATTTCTTCAGAATTGAAAAGGATGGTGGGCAAAAGTCCGCGATGTAGGAGGGATTGATGGCCGTCGACTCTTGCCTGGAGTCTAATACGACATATGCCGATATAAGTGTTTCGGTATCTGGAATCGATGCAATCGACGTAAATTACTTCAATCCACACCGCCTTCCGCCGTTCCCACGATTTCCGCTATCTCTATCCTTCTTCCAAATCATCCCCTACGTCACCACACTCTATTATTTCTGCAATTCTCTCTCTTTTTGCTAATTCTCTTCGTGCGTCCTCGCTCTCCCTTTTGTTCCTCCCCGGAGGAAAAGAATCATAACTTTCGCAGACATAAGAGTAGCCATGATCTATACCATCACCCTCAATCCCGCTTTGGATCGCACTTTATGGATCCAAAGGGTTCGCGATGATGTATCCAACCGCATTCTTGTGGAGAAGAGTTTCGCGGGAGGCAAGAGCATCGATGTCTCCAGGGTGCTCAAGAACCTGGAAATGGATAGCATTGCCCTTGGTTTTGTGGGCGGCTTTGCCGGTCGGGAACTGGAAGGAAGACTTCTCAACGACGGGATTCAAAGCGATTTTATACGCGTCTCCGGAGAGACCAGGACAAACATCATCATCCACGAAAAGGAGACGGGAAAGCAGCTGGCCTTCAATGCACGCGGCCCGGAGATAATGCCGAGCGAGCTTATGCAGTTCGTCGAGCAGCTGGAGGCCCTTCCTTGCGCAGATATGGTTGCCATCGGAGGAAGCCTGCCTCCAGGCGTGAGCCCGGAGATCTATCGCAGGATCATAACCCAGGTGAAGAAGTGCCAGGCGAAGGTTGTTCTGGATGTGGACGGCGATGCGCTGTGCCAGGGGCTCAAGGCCCTGCCGACCGTCATCAAGCCCAATATTCATGAGCTGTCCGAGCTGGTAGGCCGGGAGCTGAAGGAGATGGACGAGATCGTTGCCGCGGCCCGAGAGATCAATCACCAGGGCGTGGAGATCGTTCTTGTCTCAATGGGCGCAAGAGGCATTTTGCTTGTGTCTCACGGGCGAGAGTATCACGCTGCCCCGCCAGCCGTCAAGGTGGAGAGCACCATTGGTGCCGGTGATTCATCAGTGGCCGGATTTATCTATGGTTTCATGCAAGGCAAGGATTTGAAGGATTGCCTGATTTATGCTGCTGCAGCAGGGACCGCTACGACGCTGCACCAGGGAACGGCTCTATGCCGCAAAGAGGATTTTCTGAAGATCGTTCCCCAGGTAAAGCTCGAAGTTCTAAGCGAGAGAGTTTGAGGTGCAAGAATGAACGGGACTAAAGAATTCGCGGCACCTCTGGACGTGCCGGGCTCAAAACGCAAAATGTATCTGAACAACTACAGAAAGATAACGCGAGAGAGCGGACGGTTGATGCTCTTTGCCGGAGACCAGAAGGTCGAGCACCTTAACGATGACTTTTTCGGGCTTGATATCGATCCAGCGGACGGCAACCCGGAGCATCTCTTTCAGATCGCATCAAATGCGAAGATCGGCGTCTTCGCCGCGCAGCTCGGCCTTATCGCCCGCTATGGTGCCGATTACAAGGATGTGCCGTACCTGGTGAAGCTGAATTCCAAGACCCATCTTGTGAAGACCTCCCAGGCGGAGCCAAACAGCCTGCAGTGGATCGATGTGGATCAGGTTGTCGAATTTGCGGAAAGCAGCGGCCTTAGCATCCTCGGTGTCGGATACACCATTTACCTGGGAAGCGAGCATGAGGGCGAGCAGCTCCGCCAGGCGGCTCAGATCGTTTATCAGGCTCATAGTCAGGGGCTGATCACAGTTCTCTGGATTTATCCGCGCGGAAAAGCGGTCAAAGATGAAAAAGATCCGCATCTTATCGCTGGAGCGGCTGGGGTGGCCGCAGCTCTTGGAAGCGACTTTGTCAAGGTGAACTATCCATCCAGGCCAGGCAGCGACTCCAAGGAGATCTTCAAGGAAGCTGTGCGGGCGGCAGGCCGAACCGGCGTCGTCTGCGCCGGAGGCGAGAGCACGGATGCCAAGTCCTTCTTGCAGCGCCTGCACGACCAGATTCATATCAGCGGCGCGGCGGGAAACGCCACTGGCCGAAACATTCACCAGCGGACTCTTGCGGAAGCGGTGCGGCTGTGCAATGCCGTTTATGCCATAACCGTCGAGGACGCTAGCGTGGAAGAGGCATGGAAGATCTACCAGGGAAATTGAATTCCGGGAATTGCTATTGTTTCCTGAATTTCAATAAAGGAAGTTTCAAACATGCCAAATCTCATCTTGCTCCGACATGGCCAGAGCCTCTGGAACCAGGAGGGCAGGTTCACCGGCTGGATGGATATCGACCTTTCCGCAAAAGGCAGAGAGGAGGCGAGGAATGCCGGAGTGCTCATGCGCTCTGCCGGCTTCACCTTCGAGATAGCCTTCACGTCCGTCTTGAAGCGCGCCGTTCGCACCCTCTGGATCGTCCAGGAGGAGATGGATCTGATGTGGGTACCCGTCATTCCCAGCTGGCGGCTCAACGAGCGCTTTTACGGGGACTTACAAGGCAAAAGCAAGAAGGAGACGGAAGAGATGTTCGGGGCGGAGCAGGTGCACCGCTGGCGGCGCGGCTTTCGGGATATGCCACCGGCTTTGAAGAGGGACGACTGCCGTCATCCCGGGCTCGATCCTCGCTACAGGGATCTGGCCGATGATCAGATTCCGGTCGCCGAGTCGCTGGAGGATACTTTGAACCGAATGCTTCCTTTCTGGCAGAGCAACATTCTGCCGGAGTTGGTGCGGGGCAAGGATGTCTTTGTGGCAGCGCACGGCAACACTCTGCGCGCCCTGGTCAAGCATCTGGAAAGCATCTCGGACGAGGAGATAGAGAAATTGGAGATACCAACTGGCGTTCCGCTCGTTTATGATCTTGATGGCAATCTTCGTCCGAAGAGTCATTTCTATCTATGATGCATTAGATTGTTGAACTTTTTCAATTCATTGGGTATTGAAGAATTCGGACCAATCAAATGGGCACCTTACGCACTCATGGTCAGCTCTACTTGTCCTGCTGCAATAGGCTTGGAAAGAAGTCGACCTGCTCGAAATGCTGCTATGATTTCATCGATTTTCTCAGAAACAGCTGGGGAAATATATGACTCATCGCAGAGATCGCATATCCATGCAGGAACATTCCTGATAACGATTACTTCATTGCCGATCTCCACAATGTGCTTTGTGAAGCCTTTATGCAATTTCCCACGCCCACATGAGCAGATATCTGGGATCAGTTCTATTTCCTCGTCTTGCACTCTATCCATTTTTCCTCATCCGGCCAATACACAGTAATTATTCTCACGTGATTCTTGCACAGAGCGACTACGGCGTGACAGTGACAGCCAGCAACGGTGCCCAAAATCAAAGCCGATGGACACGGCTCGCTATCCGAGTATTCTTCTATTATATCGCCATTCATTATAAATGTTGTCAGGTCTGTGGATGAGAAGCCTCGTTCGTCCATTCGCTTTTTGGCGTGCAGAGTGATGATATATTTGCGCTCTTTCATCAGTGCTTTTATGTCATCGATCATTTTTCATCCATCAGCCTTTAGATTGCTATCTATGGAACTCGATCGTATATGCCTCTTGCTTGCGTCTGGATGCTTTTAGACGTTTTGGGTATATTCTTTTCTATCAAGTATCACAATAAGTTGGCTGTATCCGGAACTGAAAAACACGATTCAAACTCGATTTTGCTGGAAAAGTCAAATGGCAAATTGTATAGGGCAGTCTTTGGGCGTGAATGGCGTGAATTCATACGCGAATATGACAGCAGTCGCAAAAATGTAGCAACTATAAATCTCATTAGGTAATGCAATCATATTACGTTAAAAATTGCAGTTCTCAAATTTAGTGGGGGAAAATAGCAGATGACTTACTCAGTTGAACTCATATCTATGGAGCAAAAAGAGGAGCTTGCAGAGCGCTACGGCGGCCAGGTGCTTTACGAGATCAAGGCGGAGATCTACGGATGCTGCATAAAGCTATTGACCGGACGGTCCGCGGTCAAAGATGCCTGGGAAGAGAGCTTCTATTTTGCCTCGCAGAACATTCGCTCGCACGGGCGGCTTTACGTGCTGGAGGAGCCTGCCAGGAAGGCGAACGAGGTCTGCTACGATCCGCATTCCAAGACGGCATTCCTGTTCAATATGGATTACTACGGCTGGATCAAATCCCTGGCACTGAGCGTGGCGGGCGACATTCTGGAGGACAATCACGGCATCTACTCCGTGCACGGGGCGTGCCTGGACGCGGGCGGACGCGGCCTCTGCCTGCTGGGCGGCTCGGGCGCGGGCAAGACCACGCACACCTACGGGCTGCTGCGCGCGCCCAGCGTCCGCGTGGTCTCTGACGACTGGTTCTTCGGGCGCATCTTCGGGGACGACATCCTGGCGTACGGCTCTGAGAAGAACTTCTACATCCGCGCCGATCTGGCCGACATCTGGACGGAGTTCGCAGGCCTGGTGAATAAGGCGGTCATGGACGAAAAAGGCCGTGCTGTGGTGGACCTGCGCTGGGTGATCGGCAAGGGGCGCATCCTGCCGTTGACGACCATGAAGAACGTGATCCTGCTCAAGCGCGATGCGAACCAAAAGGAGACGGTGCGGGAGCTGGATGGTGCGGAGGCGCTTCGCATTTTAGAAGAAAATGGATACTACAATCCGCATCTTCTGGTGCACAGCGACTTCAAGCGCCACATTCGCAGCCGCTTCTTCGGAAAGCTGCTGGACAGCGCCGCGGTGTACGAGGTCAATACCATTGGAACGCCGGAGGAGAGCCAGAGGGAGATTAGACGGATTGTGAGGATCGAATAAAAATATTTGATTATCCTTCTAATTCGCCCTTTTCCAGCATATTTTTGATCTGGTATTTTGTAGATGAAGCCGGATAATTGATGATCTTGGCAATCTCTCGCTGAGAGGGCCTGGGCTTTTGGGACCAGAGCACCTTGATATGCTCAATGACCTCGATATTATCCGATATCCTGCGCCGCCGAATCCGCAATCCCGGCCCGCTCGCGGCAGCCGCGGCATCCTCCGCCTCTTCTTCCATCAAGAAGGATGTATCGCCTGCATCGGCATTGCTGGTATGGATGAACTGCAGAGCCTTTTGGGATATATTCCTGAGTATCAGGTCGGAGGCCAGCTTCTTGAGCGTCTTGCCCTGCAAAACCGCTTCTGCCTCCAGGCCCATGTAAGCTTCCTGGGTTATCTCAATTCGCGTGTATCTGCCGCTCGGCATGGAAATCTGACCCTCGCTTTTTCATTTCCGGCTAAAACACTTGCATACCAATTTAATTTCCGCCTTATTTAAATGATGCTATCGATCCGGCAGTTTCAGTCCCAGGTCAGCCTCGGCTGAGGGTTCATAAAATCATCGATATCTCTTACCTCGAAGAACTCGCGTCTCCTATCCCAGACCCGCTCGGCAGCCTTCTTGCGCATCTCAGCCACATCTCCCTCGGTGAGGTACTTTCTCGTGACCATCGTCTCCAGCATCGCCTCCACCATCTCCGCCTGCGCAGCGACGGCCGACTGCATTCGAGACATCTGGGGCTGGAAGAGCCTGGCCAGCGGGCGGTCTCGCTCATCGTAACTCCGGTCCACCAGGATCAGCTCATACTTGAACTTGTTACCGTGCCGGGACCATAGGATGGTGTTGCTGAATCTCATCTCTCGCGGGTCCTCGTTGATGCCGCGCCGCACTACCGAAAAGTAGCCGTCGTCCTTCATCATCATGCGAAGGCGGGCGTCCTGATCTGGGGTGACCATGATCCGTGACTTGACGGACAGATCGTCGCAGTCGAACTCTTCCTCATAAAAGTATGGGCGAAGGATCAGATCATCGATCAAAAGGCAGTCAATCTGCAGTTCTTCCTGCTCTTCCATCAGGATCTCGTGGTAGTATTCGGGACTATGTTCTTCGCCCTGGCAGCAGAAGCTGCTATTGATGATCTTCCACATTCCGGTGACATTGCCCTTATCGTCGGCGGAGCTGATGCCGTCATGCTCGGCTCTTCTCATCTTTAGAAGCAGCGACCTGTGGGCCTGAAGAGTCTGGGCAATGAGGCCTATCTTGATTCGCCGCAGAGGCCTCCCGGTGTGCTTGGAGCAGAACGTGGACTCCTCTTCACCGTCAACAACCAGCTCATCCCCCGAAAAATCAACGCTCATTTTCGCCCCACTCATTTTCTAATTCGAACGATCCATTTCTGATTCAATCGATCTTTAGGAGAGTATTTATCGCGCCATAATTTATTAAGCTTCGCATTGCGTTTCTGGCCAAAAAAGGGAGCAATTGGCCTGGCCAATTGCCCTAGAAGTTAAACTCGATGTGGAACGGAATATAGAAGATCCACACAAAGTAAAGGCCCATGAGAACGAGGCCCAGCGGCACGCCCAGGCGAGCCCATTCCTTGCTGGTGATGCCCAGTTTGTTGGCCGAGATGATGTTCGGGATGTTGCCGGGAATGAGCATTCCGCCGGAGATGAGCAGGCCCATGAGGACCGCCTGAATCTGGGTGATCTCCATAGCTGGGCTCAGCTCGGCAGCGGTAAGTGTGGCATTGTCCAGGATGGCCGAGATCATGTTCACCCAGTAGAGGATCTGAGACGGAACCGTCAGCAGGTACTTGTCGATGACGATCTTCATTCCGCCGCCTAAGAGCAGCAGCGCCATGACGAAGATGTAAACCTTGACGGCTCTCATGACCACGTCCATGAGCGTCTCGGCTACTTCCTCAACCTTTTCGCATGTCTCCGAACCCTTCTTGCCTACGAAGAATATGCTCAACAATCCCATTGCAATAATGCCCGGTATGATGTAAATGGCCAGGCGATTGAACAGGAAGAAGAATCCTGCGTAGTAGGGTGCTCCCTGCAGCTTGGTGATGGCAATGGTAGACAGCGGCTCGCCAAGAGGCGTCAGCACTGCACCAAGGCCGATGGAGAAGCAGGCGATTATTACCACATTTATTTTAGTGTTTCTGTCCAGAGGCATGCAATTAAGAAGCTCCACCAGTAGCAGTGCCGCAATGATGGCGGTGATGATGCTAGAGGCAAGGCCCAGTAAGACAACGATCAAGAAGATGATCAATTTAAGAGATACTTTTTTTAGAATAGAGGCCATGATGCTCTGGGCCTTGTCCCTGCCGTAGTGAAAGATCAGACCCGCGATCAGCACGGCGGGAACTATTCCCTTTACGACCGGCTCCATGATGGCTTCCATGATCAGCTTCATGTTCCAGCCGACTTCAGCGATCTGCTCGTGGCTATAGCCGATGCTGGCTAGCACGTCTTTATTCTCAAAACCGGCAATTGTAACTGCCAGAACGCCCATTACAAATAGAAATGCTTCCAGGTTGTGCTCGATCTTCTTGACCAGGAATGGCCCCAAGAGCACTACCAGCACGATTGCGAATAAACCAATATCAATAGCTGTTACCTGCATAATCGATACCCCTTATCTTGTTTTTCAAGCAATGCATGGGATCTCATCCTTCGGACCCCAACGAATGATTACAAAGTCGGATCTCTCCGGCCATCCTTGCTGCGATGAATAGCATTTTCAAATCACAGAGCCCGAGCGAATCGGACAACCGTCCATAGCCTCCGCTCAAAGCAAAGCGATATTTTCTCCTCCTTCGTCCTCCTACTTTTTTTATAATGTGCAATTAATAATCAATTTGCAGATACATGCATTATCGGTAAGGTGGTCAGGTAGACCAACAGTCGTCGGACAGTTACGGCACTGGTACGACGCGACCTTTGAATGGAGGTGAGCTAAACCCCTGGAAAGGGTGCGCCGATACCGATCGTATATCCACGAGGCGGTCTACCTAAGAATCCATACGTGAAAAGGTTTTTAACTCTTTTGGTATAAAGGTAAAAATAACATATTGGCCAAAAGTAAACATGATCTACAGATGGTGATTGATTGGATATAGTTGTCTACATTTGGGCCAGAGCCATTCGGCGATCCGCCGGTTATTGCGCGAAATTCATGATGGCATCATATGGGGCAATAATCAACTTTAATAAACGCTTTATCTTAATAACAATTTTTATTTTAATTAAAACTATTCTAATCTCTGGCCAATTAGACAAAAAGCTAAAATAGGTAAATTAGGTAATTGGCTAAAAGTACAAAAATGGCACTATCGATGTTGAGTTAAGTGCAGTCATGCGGCTAATGATACCTAATACCCGCATTTCGAATATGGATCCGCTTATTCGAACATGGGTCCGATGAATCAAATTGGCCAGAGACGAGTCAGCAGTTCATGCTGCTTTGCCATTTTGCCCCGTCTCGATGAATCCGAGAGCTTCGAAGAACCCTGAAAAAACCGCAACAGGAATCAAATAACGATCAAACAATAATCAAGGAAGTGAAATGGAAATGGAAGGAATCACTGACGCTATGAAGCAGTATGAGCGGGCCACGGATGAGATAGTCAAGCGCAAGCCAAAACGCGGAAAGGCCTATGGAATCAAAGTCCCCGACAGCATGAATATCGTGGCAGGCCTCACAGGGCTGTTCGTATTATTCGTGTTGATCGCCGAACTCATGTGAAGTTTCGCTCAAAAATAGTCCGGCAAAATTTTTCGTGCAAAAGAGTTGTGTCGAGAGGTCAGATGGCAGATCTCTCGGCAAAATACTTTTTTAAAAAATAGTTTTTTTAGTTCCATTGTGGTTCCATTATTCAGGGCAGATCAATAGTGCCGACCACCCTCAGCTTTCCGCCCTCCGGGTATGTCAAAACCGCCCTGGCTCCGGGCCGGTAGACCAGCTTCTTGTCGAGCTTCAGTGTCAGCTCCACCTGGTGCCAGTCGCCCTCTGCCAACACAGCCTCGATTCTGGCCGGAACATACTGCATCCAGTGGCCAATGTGAAGCACCATCCCCTCCTTCAGCGGCGACGGCCAATATTTGACCACCTTTGCTTTGCCGGTTATGGCCGAGACCTGCTTGATGGATTTGTCGTTGGTGAGGATGGTTCCCCGGTCCAGATCGTCCACCTCGACGCCCTTGAGAGCGATGCCCGTCCTCTCGCCGACGCCTGCCGAGTCGAAGTCCTCGTCATGCTTCTGAATGGATCTGACCTGTGCCGTCTTTTCTCCGGGCAGGACCATCAGATCGTCGTGCTTCTTTATGCTTCCCTCAGCCACGGAACCCAGGACTACGGTTCCGATGCCGCGCACGTTGAAGAAATGATCTATCGGCATGGTTCCCGTCGGGCAATCCTGCTTGGTCTCTATCTTGGCCACATCTGCCAGGAACCGTTCGCGAAGGACGTTCTTGTCATCCTCCAGGAAATCGTAACCGTCAACTACAGTGCCCTTGATTAGAGGCGCGATCTGCTCGCGAGAGAGATAGTTTCTCATGACCACAATCCCGTCTTTCACGCCGGCTGAGTCCAGCATGATCACCGATTCGCCGAAAGCCGGATTTATCTGGTCCACGATGAGCAGGGCCTTCTTGGCAATGGAGACCGCATGGTAGAGGGGCGCGAGCCGTTCTGGATACCTGGTCGGCTCGATAAATGTGACTGTGTTTTGCCCTTTCTTCAGGTTATAAAAAGTAAGATCGCTGGCAGTGCCCTTCTTTCCCAGATCTTTGCCGTAGTCGAGAGCACCCAGGATCGCAACATTGAGATTCGCCATGTGTGACTAAAATATCCCTGAATAATTCAGGTTTGCGGTGATCCGTTGTGCTGTGATCCGCTATATTGCGATATGCTATATCGTGTTGATCCGGATAAGCTCAATCGGCATTATCTTGTGAAAATTGTGCTCAGCCGGGTTTTCTTGGCCATGGCGGGCTCGGCTATTTATAGAAAGCAGCCGGATACGACAGGCGATGTGCGGCGCTGATTTATCTGATCTCGAAGATACCGAACAAGAAAAGCAAAAAAAGCAAACGACGGAATCCAAACAGACAAAATCCCGAGAAAATGGTAAAGATCTGCCCGCTCTCAGTCGCTGAACAATCAAGAAACCAACGTAAGCGTATTGCCTTTTCTGACCATTCTTTCGATCAACAATTGGCTCTTGCCTTCCAAAGATATTTATTCCATCCGATCCTAATTGAATAACGTTTTTCATCATCACGGGGTTGGTAAATTGCTAAACTCAAAAGAACTGGAAAATATGGGAAAGGCTATCGATGAGATCGGTGCTGCCAAGACCTGCATCACAAGTCAAGTCATGAAAGAAGTCAAAAAAATCATCCTGGAGAAAGGCCTGGACGCTGCAGAGCTTTATGCTGCACAGCTCACGGGAACCGATCAGAACACTGAGCTGTCTCGCGTGCTGACGATCTGCCGCAAGAACAATCTCAGTCCTGAAGCCATCGCCCAGGTAATCGATAAGCTCGGCGTCATTGAATCTGGAAAGTGGTAATCTTTAAACCAAAATAATCCATTCTACTCTTTTTTCGGCAAGCCGTTTCCAGAACAAAGAAGCCTTTCAAGGTCCGTGTCGTCGCTGCTTGAATTGCTCTTTGCTTAAATTGGTCTTCTTGAATTGCGATTTCCTGAATTGATCTTTCTTGAATTGCGTTTATTGGAATTGCTCTTTGACCTTAATCCCGTACTTCCAGTTTTCCCATGGGAAACTGAATTTTAATGTCGATAGATCATGTTTCCCATCCGTCACGTGCGAGCCTCTGCCTGGGCTCATGGGCGTTTCAATGATAATTCATGGTCTGCATTGCATAATCTTTAAATACATTGTATCTTTTAACTCATTGTAGTACAAGATTATACATTGATCTGGTGGTTCCTTTGAGTTATCTTCAAAATATTGTGGACGGGCGGGACCTGAGCCTGGAAGAGGCCGAGGCGCTCTTGGGCGAGGTGTTCAATGGATCGACGGATGCGCAGATCGGCGCTCTCCTCATTGCCCTGCGCATGAAGGGTGAATCGATCTCAGAGATCGCAGGCTTTGCCAGGAAGATGAGAGCCTCTGCCGTCCGCATCTCGCCAAAGGTGAAGGGCACGCTGGTGGATACCTGCGGCACGGGCGGCGACGCCACCAATACTATAAATGTGAGCACGGCTGCGGCCATCGTCTCAGCCTCATGCGGGATTCCTGTGGCCAAGCACGGCAACTATGCAGTCAGCTCAAAATGCGGCAGCGCCAACGTCCTGGCGGAGCTGGGCGTGAACATCTTGCCCCAGCCAGGAGAAGTCCAAAATATGATCGAGACCGTGGGCATCGGATTCATGCTGGCACCGCTCTTCCATCCGGCCATGAAGCGCGTCGGACCGCTGCGAAAAGAGCTTGGCATGCGTACCATCTTCAATATTCTCGGACCATTGACCAATCCCGCAGGAGCAAAGGCGCAGGTGATGGGTGTCTACGATCCGGCGCTCTGCGAGAAGCTGGCCCATGTGCTTAAAATCCTGGGAACAGATCGAGCCATGATCGTGCACGGCAGCGGCATGGACGAGATCACAAATACCGGCAAGACGCAAGTCTCCGAATTATTGGATGGGCAAGTGCGAAACTACTCCATTCAGCCTTAGGATTTCGGCTATCCGGCAGCAAAGCCGGAGGAGATCGCAGGCGGAGCGCCGGAAGAGAACGCCCGCAAGCTGGTGAGGGTCATGCAGGGCGAGCGGTCGCGAGGGCGCGACATCATCGCCATGAATTCCGGCGCGGCGGTTTATGTCTCAGGCCAGGCTCGAACCCTGGCCGAGGGCATGATGATGGCTGAAGAGGCTCTTGATTCCGGAAAAGCCATGCAGACCCTGAAGCGAATGGTGGACATGAACGGCGATCCTGCCAAGCTGGAGCGGTTCCTGTGACAAGGATAACTGCGACAAGGATAAAGGTCTGCGGAATCATGAATCAAACTGAGCTTTCACAGGCAATCTCCGCCGGTGTTGATGCGGTCGGATTCGTTGTGGAGATCGATGACTCCAGGCACCGACTCTCTGCCGATGAAGCCGCCTTTCTGATTAAAAATGTGCCGATATTCACCAAGAGCGTGGCTGTGATTGCGCCCAGGGACGTAAACGAGGCCGTCAAGCTGGCCAGGCGAACCGGGGCGGACATCCTGCAAATTCACGGCTCCCTGAACGCCGTGGATATGGCGGAGCTGAAAGGCCGGGTCCATCAAAAGCTCGTCGCAGCAGTGGCCGCTGGAACCGAATCAAAGGCCGTCCAGAGCTTTGCCGGGAGCGCAGATGCAATTTTGCTGGACACACTGGCAGGCGGCAAGCTGGGCGGAACCGGAGCCGTTCACGATTGGAATCACAGCGCTGAGATTACCAGGTATCTTCAGGCCGCCAACATTCCTGTGATCCTGGCAGGCGGCCTCAGGCCCGAAAATGTCGCCGAGGCCATACGAACCGTCAAACCCTACGCTGTGGACGTTTCCAGCGGCACGGAGACCGCGGGCAAGAAGGACCCGGAAAAGATTCTCTCTTTCGTGCGGGAGGTGCGCCAATGTCCTCAGTAGAGCCCACAGTAGAGCCTATATTCGTGGATGTAACCAACAAGGTGAGCGTCGACGCTCCTCTGTCCTTGTATCTCGCGCTGCGGGGCCGCAGATATCCCTATTTGCTGGAGTCGGTGGAGAAGTCGGGCCAAAAGGCCAGGTTCTCTTTCGTGGGAGCCGACCCGTCCGCAATGGTCACTGTGAAGAACCGGCATTTGACCGTGGAGTTCTTCAACGGAGGCATGGGGCCTCTCGAAGAGCGGATCAAAGGGTGCGTTGACGTGAAGAAGAACGGCACCAAGCTGGAAGGCCGAATTATGGAGGGCTACGATCTCTTCGATGCCCTGCGCGCGGCCATTCCCTGCAGCCGTGGTATGCCTAACAGCTTCGCCCGGCAAGTTTTTACAGGCGGAGGAATCGGCTATCTGGCCTACGACCTGGTCAAGGAGCGCCTGGGCAGAAGTTCGACATCCGAGACGCCCGATGCCCAGTTCAGCCTGGCCGAGAGCACATTCATCTTCGACCACTTGACAAGGAAGGTTTACTTCACCATTGCCCCCATCCTTCCCGGCCCCAAAGTAAATCTGATCGAGACCATTGGCGGAATCGATCCCGATTACGACCAGGCCGAGGACCTGGATGTATCTGGCAAGGTCCTCTCGGCGGGCGAGCAGCGGCAGTATGAGGATGCCGTTCTGAAGGCCAAGGAACACATTAAGGACGGCGACATTTTCCAGATCGTCCTGGCCCGATCCACCAGGATTGAATGCCCGGACCCGGTCAAACTCTACCGCAAGCTGCGCAGCATCAATCCCAGCCCCTACACTTACCTCTTTGAGTTCGGCGACCTGGCCATTGTCGGAGCATCGCCGGAGACTCTGTTCAACACCTACGACCGCAAGCTCAAGGTGAATCCCATTGCCGGAACCTGTCCCAGAGGCAGAACCAAGGTGGAGGACGACAGATACGCCAAGATCATGCTCGGCGACGAGAAGGAGCGGGCGGAGCATGTCATGCTGGTCGATCTGGGGCGAAACGATGTTCGGTCCGTATGCAGATCGGGCACGGTGCAGGTGGAGGATTTTATGTCTGTCCTGAAGTACTCTCATGTGCAGCACATAGAGACCACCGTCTCCGGAGCCCTGCGGGAGGAGTGCGACCAGTTCGACGCTGCCAGGTCTGTCTTCCCGGCGGGAACGCTCTCCGGAGCGCCCAAGCTGCGGGCTATGGAGATTATCGACGACCTGGAAGAATTGCCCCGCGGCATTTACGGCGGCGGCATCGGCTACTTCTCCATCGACGGCAGCACCGACTTTGCCATAGCCATTAGAAGCGTTCTGGTCAAGGATGGAGTGGCTACCGTCCAGGCAGGAGCGGGAATCGTGGCCGATTCCGATCCGGCTAAAGAGTACCAGGAGACGGAACGCAAGATGGCTGCCATGAAGCGGGCGCTGGGGGTGGCGGTATGACCGAAATGAACGGGCAGAGCAGACAGAATGAGCATGACAGACAGAATCGGCCCATTCTCTTCGTGGACAACCAGGACTCGTTCGTCTGGAATCTGGTGGACTACGTCTCAGTTTTCTACGAGAACACCATCGTCCGCTCCAACCGGATCACTCCGGCAGAGGTCAAAGCCTTGCAGCCGCAGGGAATCGTCATCTCTCCCGGCCCCGGCCATCCGGCCAGTCCGCGAGACATCGGCTCATGCCTGGAGATCATCCGGCAATTCGATCGCACGCCTATCCTGGGAGTCTGCCTGGGCCACCAGGCCATGAACCTGGTTTACGGAGGCACTATTTCGCACACGAAACCGCTGCACGGCAAGACCTCCGAGATCCGGCATGACGGCCTCGGCATCTTCCGGGGTGTGGATAACCCGCTGCAGGGCGGGCGGTATCATTCCCTGGCCGTGGAGACTCTGGCACCGGATCTGGTGGTCTCCGCCTCGACCGCAGACGGTGTGGTGATGGGCATCCGGCATAGGACCCGTCCGCATTGCGGCGTCCAATTCCATCCCGAGTCGGTGCTCACGCCATCGGGAAAGAAGATCATCTCCAACTGGGTGGAGGACGTGATGGGATGCACTCCTTAGTCGAGAACATCCTGGCGGCCTCAAGAGCGAGAGGCTTCAAGCCCGCCGCTGCCTGGCCCAAGGTTGAGGGACGGGACCTGATCGGCTCTGCCCGCAGCCTGAATGGTAGGGGCCTTATTCCCATTATTGCAGAGATCAAGCCGAAGGCTTTGGGGAGATCTCTTGCTCTGGAAGAAGTGGCAGCTTACGCCAAAGCCTACGCGGACAACAACGCCTGCGCCATCTCGGTTTTAACCGAGCCCACCAACTTCAAGGGCGCTCTGGAAAATGCTCTGATCGCCCGCCAAGCGGGTTTGCCGGTCTTGAGAAAGGACTTCATCTTCAACGAGAGGCAGCTGGCAGAGGTGCAGGCCGATTTAGTGTTGCTGATCGCCTCGCTTGGCATCGACCTGCAGAGCTTTGCGGACAAGGCCAGATCATTGGGAATGGAGCCGCTGGTGGAGGTTCACACCGCTGAGGAATTGGAGGCGGCGCTGAAGACGGATGCCCGGATTATCGGGGTCAACAACCGCAACCTCAATACGCTGGAGGTCGACCTGGGGACCTTCGAGCGGCTTGCGCCACGAGCAAAGGACGCAGGTGTGTTTCTGGTGGCGGAGAGCGGGGTGCACAGTAGAGAGGACGCCGCAAGGATGATGGCGGCGGGGGCGGATGCGCTGCTGGTGGGAACGGAGCTGATGGCAAGGCCAGGGAGGCTGGGGGAGATAAACTGTTATTAAAGGATTATTAAAGGATTAAAGGCGCGTTTGACGGATTCTGGTTTTTGTGACAACGGTAAAATATCCTGAAAAAATCATTTTTGAATTAAGTGTCTCAATTACAGCTTCTGCCATCATTGAAGGAGATAAACCATTTAGTCGAAAATATATTATCCCTTGTTTTGTCAGGAGCTTTTTTTCGTAGACAAGTTGGCCGAAATGCATATCGAAAGTCAAGATGATGCGCTCATCGGCTTCTGCTAATGATAATATCCGGTCGTCGCTGCTCTTGGGGGAAATAGCTTTGATCCATTGGATGTCGTATCCATGCTCAGAAATCAGATCGACTACTTTGCGCGGGATATTCTCATCCGCCAAGAATTTCATGTGAACCTTCTGCTCTTGAGAATCATTGAATTAGAATTTATTGAATCGGCTCTACGCTCAAAGAACAGCAGCGGCGCAATGCGGCACCCGCATAGCTCAGGCACGCCTTGATATCTTCACGGGTTAAGCCTGGGTAATTTTCCAGGATATCCGATTCGGACCATCCCCATGACAGCAGATCAATAATGAGATCCACCGCCAAACGGGTTCCTTTGATCACGGGCTTTCCGAATAGAATATCTGGATTCCTCTCAATGCGTTCCTTCCAGGTTGCATTGCAATTTTCGTCAACTTCATCAGGCATAATTGTATTGACTTTTGTCTCTCGGAGGCTGTCATGAAATGCAGTGCTCTTTTGGATCGGCTCACACATCACTCTTTATTATGTAAGGATTAGCTAATTAGCTTTTCCTTCGGCCAAAATTGGAGAACTTATGCATCTGACTGACTGAGAAAGATAACGACGGAGTTCTGGCGCATGAGGACTGAGAGTGAATTGCCAGCAATCGCGCATATTTCGGGCAAAAGATGGTCGAGGTGTTCCGGTGTGCTGAGCGGGGTGCACAGCAGGAAGGACGCCGCAAGGATGATGGCGGCGGGGGCGGATGCGCTGCTGGTGGGGACGGAACTGATAGCAAGGCCGGGGAGGCTGGGGGAGATTAACCGTTTTTGATATTCAGGATTCAAATTCTGGATTCAAATGCAGAGCCTCGCAGATTGAAGGCTAAGCATCCCGCAAAGTCAATTCAGTCTGCGACTTCTACCCGGACCCTGCCAATGAAAAGGCTCTCTTCGATCGGTGCCTTGACCTGATCTTCTTTCAAGGCAAGCAGATGGGCCTCGATTGCCTATTTGGTATTCTCCAAGGTCTCATCGATGGTCTCACCTTGAGAGTAACAACCCGGCAGAGCTGGAACCTCAGACCAGAAACCGCCTTCCTCTGCTTTGTGTATCAGGATAGTATAATCCATACTTAATCACCTTTTAAGAACTTGATGCACAAATCCGTAGACCGACTTGCTCCAAGATCTCCTAAATCATCATTGCTCGATCTTGAACAAGCCCTTCTCTTCTTTGATCTCGATTTTTGCATCGAGGAATCTTGCCGCTGTCCAGATGTTTGTCCTGGCATGAAGCGAGACCTCCCGCACGGTGTAGCTCCCGCCCGCCATCGCCAGATAGGGGATGAGCTGATCGGCCAGATGAACGTCGACTACTGAGTCGGATTTAAGCTCCGCTATCATCTCCTGCGCCGCCTTGCTCCCTACCTTTTCAGCCGGAAGGCCCCGCTCGCCGAGGCTGCTTGCACCCTTGCCGCTGGACCAGAGGGTTATCCCGCTTCCCATGGACGGCAGGCGAAGGTTTTCCGTCTTCAGTTCCGCATCGAATCCGGCTTGTTTCAGCTCCGCTGCGGCAGCTTCGGCCTGCCGCCTGGCCACATGCTCCGGCAGATTGCCGCAGTGAGAGATGCCCCGAATCGGAGGTTGCACCGCTACTTCGTGCAGCAGATGAGCGGCTTGGAGTGGCCCAGGTTCCACAGACATAGAAATTGTTCCCTGGCCTTTGGGATAGTAGCCTCGCTGCAAGAGCTCAAACTCGACCTTGGCACCAAAGAGCCTCAGTGCGGGCAGGAAAACAAATCTGAAGTAGTCAACCGTAGGAGACCACTGCACATCCGTGCCTCCCCGGACCTGCAGCGAGATGGGGCCGTCCGCCCTGAGCATGGCCGGAAGGAGACACTGCAAGAGAAGTGTGATGCTGCCTGCGGTCCCAATGTCAACGCTGTAGCTGCCTGCGCAAATCTTGCCGGGCTGGAAGGCAAGCTCCCCGGAGCCGGGCTGAACGCCTGATGTCTTTGCATTGCATAGCTTTGCCAGAGCCAAAATAGCCCCGGCATGTTGAGCCGCCAGGCCCGGCTTGGGGCGACCTTGGCGGATCCTGGCTATGTGAACGGGCTTTCCAGTGACTGCGGATAGTGCCGCTGCCGTCCGGACGATCTGCCCGCCGCCTTCTCCAAATGAGCCGTCAATCTCTATTATAGACATGGGGATCAGGTGTCCTGCAATTTGGCGGCAAATGCTGCGTTTTCATCTTGAGATTGCCGAGAGTAAATATCCCTCAGATTATCGTTGCATATCGATTTGTTTGACTTGACTTGATTCTTTGCTGTCATATCTGAAGTGAAAATGGAAATCATACTACTTCATCATTGCTCATTCTCATCGCAATCCATCCTCGTCACATCTCATATATCCATCCGTTCGCTTCATGCATGTCTTCTCCTGCACCTTGGCAAACCTTTATCTCCTAGAAGCAGGATTCCTCCTCTAGTTCCGGAATGTGACCAATGGTGGTCGAACCGGTAAGGGT
>Ga0105092_10000562_pt1 | contig 19441 bp, 19 predicted proteins | sample PPLLak2March2015_FD_87021 | JGI IMG/M metagenome (GOLD analysis project Ga0105092, IMG submission 87021) | Freshwater sediment microbial communities from Prairie Pothole Lake near Jamestown, North Dakota, USA - PPLs Lake P7 Core (1) Depth... | ecosystem: Environmental > Aquatic > Freshwater >... | reverse complement strand
GATCTCGTCCATGATCGACGTGGAGGACGCGGGGGACACCCTGACCGACGAGGAGATCGTCGGGACGTCGATCCTCACGCTCAACGCGGGTCACGAAGCGACCGTGCACGCGATCGGCAACGGTCTTCTGGCGTTGGCCCGGGACGACGGTCAATACCGGCGATTGCACCAAGGGGAGGCCGGGGTGGAGACCGCTGTGGACGAGCTGCTCCGTTACGACTCCCCGCTTCAGATGTTCGAGCGCTGGGTCCTGGTCGACACGGAAGTGGGCGGAGTACGTCTGGCGAAGGGGTCCAAGGTGGGGCTCCTCTTTGGCTCGGCAAACCACGATCCCAAAGTCTTCGGCGACCCGGAACGTCTCGATCTGGCCCGTCAGCCCAATCCCCATGTGTCATTCGGCGCCGGGCTCCACTACTGCGTCGGTGCCCCGTTGGCCCGGGTGGAACTGGAAGCCGCGTTCGGGAGCTTCGCTTCTCGTGTTGCCGGAATCGAGTTGAGGGAGGCTTCGGGGCGCATCCACTCGTTGGTGTTCCGCGGGCTGGAGAACCTCAGGGTCGATATCGAAGCCGCCTGAGGCCCCCTGCCGTTTACGAGGCAGCCGTTGTCGGGGGCGCAGTGGTGGGGGGCACGGTTGTCGAGCCCGGCACTGTTGTCGGCGTGGCGCCGTTGGTTCCGTTAGTGATGCTTCCGGGACGGCCGATGACCCTGATCTCTTGAATGGCCATCTCGGTGAACCTCTCCTCGTCGACTACTTCTGCCGGGTAGTCACTCTCGATCGTGATCTCGATCGAGGTGGCGTCGAGAGCGGCGAAAGCCACCGGCTGGCTTCCCGCCAGGTCCTCCAGCTGATGCAGGAGCGGCTGTAAGGAGTTGTCGGCGGCGATCTGTATGCCCCGGGCCCGGTAGTTCCGCTGGAGACGGGTTGCATCCTCGAGGTTGATCCAATCGATCCTCTGCACAACAGTGGGACGGTCGAAGATCAGCTTGATCGTGATCGGCTCGCCCTCGGGCACGGCCTCGTAGTCGAACTGATATTCGGTCTCCGTACCATCGATCAGGTTGCCGCAGACGAACGAGCCCACGCCTTCCTGGTTGCACTCGACGTCGAGGATGTCGATCGGGGCGAGCTCAGCGATGGTGGTGCTGGTGTTGGAGGCGGCGGTCGTGCTCGTCGCCGTGGCCGCGGGGTCATCACTGAAGATGTTGAAAAGCAAGGCGATGACGACGACACCAAACAGCAAAGCGCTGATGGCGAGGGCTGCGCGCACGCCTGCTGTCGCCTGAACCGCAGGACGTGGAGCGGTGGGGAGCGGACCTTGGCTGAGCCGGGCGCCGCATTCCTGGCAATGACGGTTGTTGGTGGGGTTGTTGGCCCCGCACGACGGGCAAGAGACCTGGCCGCGGCCCGTGCTCGAGCTGTCGCCTGCCGGTGGGGGGGTGCTCAGCTCGAATTCCTCGTAGTTGCCGTCGGAGCTGACCGAGATCACATTTTCCCGGCCCGTTGGGGCGTCCGGCTCTAACGGATCGAGGAACGAACCGCAGTTCGGGCAGAATTGTTCGTCGGCCGCGACACCCGCGCCGCACTGAGCACATTTGCGAGAGGCCACATCCCTCCTTCGTAGTTATTGTGCCACGGGATGATTCTGTGGGCGATTAGAAGTCATGAGCCCTGGACGATCGCCTCAATCCTGACCTCGACGATCGTTTTCGCGGCACTGGTGGCTGTCTTGATTTTCGTCGTTCAGCGGCGCAATCGTTAACCAGGATAGGAAAACAATGGCATTTCGATGCGAGATCTGCGGCCACCGATCGGCCAAATGGATGGGCTTTTGCCCCCAATGCGGGTCGAGCGAGCCTTTGGCCGAGGTCGCCGGAGAAGCCAAAGCCCGCGGAAGGGTCAGAGCGGCCGAGACGGTGGGCCTCAAAGCTGCTTCGGCGCAGTCGAGCGACCGGAGGATGACCGGTTGGGGAGAGATCGACCGCGTGCTCGGTGGTGGGGTGGTGGCGGGCTCGGTCCTTCTCCTTGGCGGTGAGCCCGGTGTGGGTAAGTCCACCCTCCTCCTTCAGTTGGCCGGTTCCTTGGCGGATCGAGGCGACCCGGTGATGGTGGCCAGCGCCGAAGAGTCGGCGGATCAAGTCGCCATGCGAGCGGGCCGCCTCGGGATCGGCAATGAAGCAATAAGCCTTGTCACCGATGACGACGTCGACGCCATCGTGACTCTCGCCGAGCGCGAACGGCCCGCGTTGCTGATCATCGACTCGATCCAGACAGTGGGCGTACCCGAGATCGGGGCGGCCCCCGGTGGGGTTGCCCAGGTGCGTGAGAGCGCGGCCCGACTGGTCCGTCTTGCCAAGACCACAGGCGTGGCCGTGGTGTTGGTCGGCCACGTCACCAAGGAGGGCGGGCTCGCCGGCCCCAAGATGCTCGAGCACATGGTCGATGTCGTGCTGTATCTGGAAGGGGATCCCGATCGTGGGTTCAGGGTGCTCCGCAGCACGAAGAATCGCTTCGGGGCCACGCATGTGTCGGGAATGTTCGATATGAGAAGCGAGGGCCTCACTGAGGTGGAAGACCCGTCCAAGCTCTTTCTCGACGGATGGGAGTCCGAAGTCCCCGGAACGGTCATCTACCCGGCCGTGGAGGGCCGACGATCGATCCTGGTGGAGATCCAGGCCTTGGTCTCACCGACGAAGCAGGCGCAACCCCGCCGGTCTATCCGGGGACTCGATCCGACCAGGGTGAACCAGGTGCTCGCGGTCCTCGATCGCCACAGCTCGCTGAGCCTTCACGACAAGGAGGTCTACGTAAATGTCGTTGGGGGCTGGCGCATCGACGAGCCGGGTTGCGACCTGCCCGTCGCCCTCGCGGTTGCGTCGTCCTACTCCGACCGTCCGCTGGGCCGGCTGGCGGCCTGGGGCGAGATCGGGCTGGCCGGAGAGGTGCGGTCGATACCCATGGAGACGAGGCGGATCGAGGAACTCGATCGGATGGGGCTGGAGCACCGGGTCGCTCCGATCGGAGGCAAGCCCCTGCGTCTCGGTCAGGCTCTGGCCGACGCGGGTCTCTGAGTTTCCTCCCCCGTTGGGGAGTTGGCCAGATGCCCCCCTCTTCGCCTGCGGCGGTACTCCCCCCTGCGGGGGGTCATCTGAATCGGGTACTCTGAGACCCGTGGGTGGACCGTCGATAACCGAGACACTCGAACGATTGGCTCCGGGGACTCCAATGCGTCGAGCCCTCGAGCGCATCATCCAGCAGGGAAAGGGCGGCCTCGTCGTGCTGGGCGATGGCGCTCAGGTCGATGAGGCCAGCTCAGGTGGCTTCTCCTTGAAGGGCGCCATTTTCAGCCCGGCCCGCCTGGCCGAGCTGTCGAAGATGGACGGAGGAATCGTCCTCGATGACACGTGGTCCAACATCCTCGAGGCAGGAGTGCACTTCATCCCCGACGGTTTGATCCCTACCGACGAGACTGGCGCCCGTCATCGGACCGCCGAGCGCATGGCCGTCCAGACCGGGAAGCCGGTGGTGGCTGTTAGCGAGGGCCGCAAGGTGGCGACGCTTTTCTACGGAGGCCAGAAGATCGAGCTGGCATCGCCGACCGAGGTCGCAGCCCACGTCAACCAGGAGCTCCAGAGCCTCGATCGGCTGCGCGGCCGGCTCGACGATGCTGAGATCAAGCTGACCCGTGTCGAAGTGGCCGGTTTGGCCACATATCGATCGGCTGTCACCGTGCTGCAGCGGGCCGAGCTGGTGGAGCGCCTGGGCCGCGTCGTCGAGGCGCGCACGCTCACCCTGGGCGACGAGGGGCGCATCGTCTACCTTCAGCTGAGTGATCTGCTCGCTGGTGTCGATTACACCAAGAGAGCGGTGCTCAGGGACTACATCAAGCCGCTGCGCAACAGCGCTGTCCGTCAGGCCATGGAGGACATGAGTGCGATGACCGCGGCCGATCTGGAGGACCCGAGCCGCGTGGGCAAGGAGTTGGGTTTCCCCGACCTCGACGATCCCGCCGACCCGCGTGGCTATCGCCTGCTCTCCCAGGTAGGTCGGCTCCCTGATCCCGTCCGCGACGACATAATCCGGCATTTCGGCTCTGCTTCGAACCTTCTCGAAGCCCGGGTCGACGACTTGCTCACCGTGGAAGGGGTGGGCGAGACCCGGGCCGGCCAATTGCGTGCCTATTTCGACAGGCTCCGGGACAGCGCGGACGAGTGGGAGCCGGTGCTCGATTGAGCGAGGGCGCCCCTACACTCCGCTCCCGCTAATGGCTGCGACAGCAACGAAATATTCGGTAGGAGACAAGGTGGTGCACCCCCAACACGGGGCGGCCACCATCCAGAAGAGGGTCAAACAGGAGTTTGGCGGCAAGAAACAGGACTACTTCGTCCTCGACATCGCCACCGAGCAACTGACCGTCATGGTCCCCCTCGACAAGGTCGACGATCTGATTCGCCCTGTGATCTCCAAGACCAAGTCTCGTGATGTGCTCAAGTCCCTGAAGGGCGAGCCCGAGGAGGCAGGGTCCAATCGGAGCCGGTGGTACAAGGTTCTGAACGAGAAGATGACATCGGGCGACATCTTCCAGGTTGCCGAGGTCGTGCGTGACCTCTCCTTTGCCCAGCAGACGAAAGGGATCAGTCCGGCGCTGAAGCGCATGCTGTCCAAGGCGCGTCTCACCCTCAGCTCCGAGCTGGCCTTCAGTCTCGAGATCGATGAGGAGGAGGCGATCAAGAGACTGGACCGTGCCCTGCCCAAGATCGAAGCGGACGAGGAATAGCTAAGTGCCGGCTGTCGGCACCCGTGTCGGATGGGGGTTCGACGCACACCCATTCGACGGTGAGCCACCTTTGATCGTTGGTGGGGTCAGCGTCTCGGACACGATCGGCGTCAGCGCCACGTCCGATGGGGACGTGCTGGCCCATGCCGTGACTGATGCTGTCCTCGGGGCTTGTGTTCTCTCCGACATCGGGGAGCACTTCCCCTCCAGCGACCCGGCGCTGGTTGGCGCCAACTCCATGGATCTTCTCGGCCAGGCCTCTGTCATGGCTATTGCCGCCGGGTGGCAGATCGCGCACGTCGACGCCACCGTCGTCGTCGAGGATGTCCGCATCGCCCCGCACCGTGCCGAGATCCGGGCCAATCTCGCCCGTGCCCTCGGGATCGTTCCCGATCTCGTCTCAGTGAAAGCGACCACTACCGACGGGTTGGGCATGATCGGCAGGGGTGAAGGGTTGGCCGCGGCTGCTGTGGTCACGGTCAGCGCCCTGTCGTAGGATTTCGACGATGCTCCGTCTGTACAGCACGCTTCACCGCGCCGTCGTCCCCTTCGAGCCCAGGGACGAGGGCAAGGTCGCGATCTATGTCTGCGGGCCGACGGTACAGAGCGAGCCGCATGTCGGCCATGGGCGATCGGCCATCGCATTCGACGTGATCCGCCGCTATCTCATGTGGAGCGGCCATGAGGTGACATATGTTCGCAATGTCACCGATATCGAGGACAAGATCATCGCAGCGGCTGCGGAGGCCGACGAGAGTGTCGAGGTTCTGGCGGAGCGGATGGCAGCGCGCTTTGCCGAGGGCTACGAGGCGCTCGGAGTCCTCCCTCCCGATCTCGAGCCGAAGGCAACCGAGCACATCCCTGAGATCATCGACATGATCCGGTCCCTCATCGAACGTGGGTTGGCCTACCCATCAGAAGGGGATGTCTATTTCTCAGTCAGGGCCGATGAGAGCTACGGGAAGCTGTCGGGTCGCAACCCTGACGAGCTTCGCTCCGGCGTGCGGATCGAGGTGGAGGAGGCGAAGCACGATCCGCTCGACTTCGCCCTCTGGAAGGGGGCGAAACCGGGTGAGCCATGGTGGGATTCACCATGGGGCCCGGGCCGCCCGGGATGGCACATCGAGTGCTCGGCGATGGCGGCCAAGTACCTCGGTGAAGACTTCGACATCCACGGCGGAGGCTCCGACCTCATCTTCCCTCATCATGAGAACGAGATCGCCCAGAGCGAGGGGGCGACAGGCACGAGCTTTGTCAGGTATTGGCTGCACAACGGGATGGTGAACCTCGGTGGCGAGAAGATGGCGAAGTCGACCGGCGTCCTGGTCGACCTGGCCTCGATCACCGAGAAGCATGGGGGCCGGGCGTTGCGTCTTCTCCTCCTGCGGGCCCACTACCGGTCCCCGATCGAATACTCCGATGAGCTCCTCGCCGAGTCGGAAGACGCCCTCGACCGGCTGCAGCGCTTTCGCGCACGAGCCACGCCGGGCGAGCCGGACCCCGAAGCGATCGCCCGTTTCCGGGAGGTGATGGAGGACGATTTCGGAACGCCGCTGGCCGTCTCGCTGCTCTTCGATCTCGTACGGGACGGCAACCGCCTCCTCGACGAGGGCGGCGATGCGGAAGCAATTGCCGGGACAGTCGAGACGATCGTGAGAGTGCTCGGCCTCGATGACGCCCGCTTGCCCGTCGAGGAGACCCTCGATCTGGGCGACCTTCCCAGCCGATTCGGTCTCGAGGGCGACGGTCACGATGTGGTGGACCGGCTTGTCGAACTTCGGGCCGTGGCACGTGACGAACGCCGGTTCGATGACGCCGACGTGATCCGGGATGGCCTGGAAAAGGCCGGGGTGACACTGGAGGATGGCCCGGATGGCACCCGCTGGTTACGGAAATAGGGTCGAGGGCATCCATTCGGTTGCCGCCGCCGCTCAGCGCGGTCGAATCCGCAAGCTCTGGGTGGATGAGAAGAGGCTCGGCCGGGCTGAGGTCGCCGAAATCGTTGGTGTTGTAGGCAGCGAGAAGACCGCATTGATCCGTGATGTGCGGCCGATGGCGGAGAGCGAGGCGCCCCAGGGCGTTGTCGCCGAGTGTGCCCCGATCATGCCAATTCCCATCGATGAATTGAGAGTCCCGGGTGCCGCCCTCGTTGTTCTCGACCACATCGAGGATCCGCACAATGTCGGCGCTATCGCTCGCAGCGCCCTGGCCTCGGGCATGACAGGCATGGTCGTCTCTTCGAGACGGGCAGCCCCATTGTCGGCCACCGCGTTCAAGTCGGCGGCCGGCGCCCTGGAGACCCTCCCGGTGGCGGTCGTTGGCTCGATACCTGAGGCGCTGAGCCGTCTCAAAGATGGGGGCGTTTGGATCGTTGGGCTGGAGGCCGGATCTGCAACTTCGTTGCTCGGGTTGGAGCTGTTTACGGAGCCAGTGGCGCTAGCGGTCGGAGCCGAGGGAACAGGTCTCAGCGTGCTCACCGCGAAGCGATGTGACATGCTGGTCTCGATTCCCATGGCGGCGAGCTTCGAGAGCCTCAACGCCTCGGTGGCGGCTGCCCTGGCCTGTTTCGAGATCATGCGGGTGCGGGCAGAATCCGACCCCTCCCTACAATCCGACCTTCCGCCGGGTTAGCTCAGTTGGTAGAGCAGCTGTCTTGTAAACAGCAGGTCATCGGTTCGATTCCGGTACCCGGCTCTCAGGCCGGGTGGTTGGGGCGGAGTGCAACGGCCTGGAGCAGCCGTCATGGCAGTTCGTCGCACCCTCCTGTGTCCCACATTCCACGGTCGGACGCTTGAGCCTGCTCTTCAAGCAGGACCAAGAGGCCGGCGAATTCTGAGTCCGGCGAAAAGTTGGCTGCCGATGCCCTTCCCACCTCGACCATTTCAGCGTTGACGAAGGTGCCGTCGGTAAGGAAGACGTAGCGGAGGAGTCGTCCGAATGAATCTCGGGCGGAGACGTCGATGTCGATGCGGACTGTCTTCCCCGCGACGAGGGCCGACATTGCTGCGGCGGACTCACCGAAACATTCATGGTCGGATTCTGGTGTGTCGATCCCGATGAGCCTCAGCGGTTCGCTTACGTCGTCGAGACGAACCTGAATGGTGTCGCCGTCTGTGATCGAGAGGACTGGCACCCTTGTCGGGGCAGGTGGTCTGAGCGGTGCGAGATCGAGAGCTCTGGTCAGGAAGATGGCCATCTGCCCACGGTTCATCGTCTGGTTTGGGCAGAAGGCCGTATTCGATGGTGGGTTGCAGCCGACGGTTATGCGGGCCTCAGCTACACGATTGATGGCGCTTTCGAAAAGGTGACCGTTGTCGTCGGTGAACCAGTCGGTCGACGATGCCGGAAGATCGAATGCTCGAGACATGAAGGCTGCCATCTCACCCCGGGTCATCGTCCGAGTAGGACAAAACATGGTGTTGGAAGGTGGGTTGCAGCCTTGGGTGATCCCGGCGTCGGCCAGTTGGTTGATTGCATTCCCGAAGACTGACGAGTCGTCGTCGCTGAAATGGTCAGTCACTGGGGCCGGGAGACCAAGCGCGCGTGCAAGGAAGGCAGCCATCTGTCCGCGGGTGACAGAATCCCCAGGGCAATAGAGGTAGTTCCCCGGGGGATTGCAACCCAGAGTGAGTCCCTCGACTGCGATGGCCTCAATCGCACCTTCGGACACAGCGCCGTCGTCGTCGGTGAATGAGCCTCCGGGATCGGTGGAATCGGCCAGCGCCGTGTTACTGGTGAGCCATGCCATCACCAACACCATGACGATGAGCAAAATCAGTAGTGGCCGACGCGTCTCCGGCGTGTCGTCGGTGCATTCCTCTTTGGACATGCGCGAGTCGACCCTAAAGCGATAACCCCTCCTCTGCACACGAGCATCGGCACCGGCGCCAAATCCTCAACTAATCACCGGCCTAGAAATACCCTCACCAGCATGCTTAGTGCTGAGGATCGATCCATCCTCGAGTTCGAGCGTGGCTGGTGGCTTGAGCCGGGTCCCAAAGATCAGGCCATCGAACTGCGTCTCGGCCTGCCCGCCTCCGCCTACTACGAGCACCTGATCAGGATCGTCTCACTACCCGGTGCATCCCGATTCGATCCGCTCACCGTGGCCCGGGTCACTGCCATGATCGAGCGCGATCATGCTGAAGGGGAGGCCGCATCGTGAACCGCGGTCGTCACGCCGCCGCCGACAGCAGCGGTTCCTTCTACAGGGACCTCGCCATGATGGCCATCGGCATCCTCCTGGTCGGGGCGGCGGTCTTCCTCCTTCTCTACCTCTTTGCCGGCGATCCCGATCCCGTCGCTGGACAGACGACAGTCCCGACCACGACATCCAGCAGCGTCATCGGCTCCACTGGTCCATCGACCACCAACACCACCGCCCCCGCAGTCACCACCACGGCCCCGGCCAGCAACACGACAACGGTGCCCGTCCGAACTCCCCAGGAGGTACGGGTCATCGTCTTGAACTCGATCGGCCTGGACGGAGCCGGAGGTCGGATGACGCAGCAGTTGGCCGATGCCGGGTATCAGACCCAGCAGGCCGACGATCTCGAGCCACAACAGGATTCATCGCGCCTCTGGTACAGAGAGGGGTTCGCCGCGGAGGCCAACGCCCTTCTGGCGTTCCTGCCCGGGGCGTTGGTCGAGCCCATTCCAGATCCCGAGGTGGGTACGGGTGCGGACGTGGTGCTGGTGTTAGGCACCGGTTATTCGGAATGACCCATATCGCCGGTGGCTCACGCCGCGGCGTGCCGAAGGTGTGGATCCTGCCGGTGCTGGCATTGATCATGATCCTCGTCGCCATATCACTGGGCATCCTCAGTCGTTCCGTGTTGGTCGACCTGATCGCCTGGTGGCCGGTGTGGTTGGTGTTGGTGGTCCTCGCTTTTCTGGCCCGAGGCCGACGATGGGGGCGGGTGCGTGTCTCGGCGTTGGTGGCGATTCTCTCGGTGCTGGTCCTAGGGGCGTTCATCACGGGCCACATCCTGGGATGGGCGGCGATGCCATCCGCAGCGAACGTTCTCAACGGCCCGCAGGCAGGCTCGGTGTCGACCGGGGCTCTATCCGCCCGGATCGACGGTCAGCTCGAGGTCGGGTCGGGCCAATCGGGCTTCCTCTACGCCGTCGAGCCGGTTCGACGTGGCGGGGAAATCGGATCACCGGTCGCGAACGAGCAACTCCAGGGACCCAACATCGCAGTCGCCCTCGAGCCCTCGCCCGACCCAGGCCTGTACACGTTCGCCGGGTGGGATCTCGATCTCGACGAGGCGCCGATGTGGAGTCTCTCCCTGGCTGGAGAGATCGAGGCGGATCTGACTCGCCTCCGGCTGTCTTCCTTGCAGATCGACGGGGCAGGCTCGGCGGCGCTGGGTACGGCAGCGGAGAACATCGTGGTGACAGTTTCTGGCGTCTTCGAGATCAGACTCCCGCCAGGGGTCCCTGCCCGGGTGGTGGGTGAGGCGACGGTGCCGGCCGGTTGGGCATCGACGAACGATGGTTACGAGAGCCCTACCGCCGGCGCCGGCTGGGTCATCTCGGTCGGCGAGGGTTCTTCCCTGACGGTCAGCGAGGGCTAGCGGCCCGCCCGTCGAACCACTCGTTACACTCGAAACGTGCCCTCAGAACGGCTGAGACGAGTCGCCTTGATCGTTTGGACGGCGGTGGGAGTAGTTGCACTCGGCTATGTCCTCCTCTATGTAGCCGGGTCGGTCAGGGTGATTTGGCTCCCGATCGCATTCGGCGCCGGAATCGTCTTCCTCCTCGAGCCGTTCGTGCGATTCCTCGAGAGAAGGATGCCGCGCCCCGTTGCGGTGGTCCTCGCCCTGTTGGCGTTGATCGGCCTGGTGATCGCCGTGGGTGCCCTCGTCTTCCCCACCATCAGAGCGCAGGCAGCAGACTTCGGACAGAGGCTCCCCGATCTCTACCTGGCCGGGATCAATTGGGTCCGTGAGGTCGGCGCCAGCATCGGACTGGATGTCGACGAATTGCTCAGCCAGCAGGCCATCGAGGATTGGCTCAACGATCCGGCCAATCAGGAGACCGTGCAAAACTTGCTTCTCGGTTTTGGGGCGGGGGCGGGGCAGGTGATTCGTGGCTTTGCCGAGGCGGTGGCCGTGCTCGGTCTGGCGCCGATCCTCGCCCTGTACATCCTGATCGACCTGGAGAATTTCAAAGCCAACACCTTGGGAATGACGCCTCCCCGACATCGCGAGGAATTCGCCTTCGTGTCCGGAGAGGTGGGCACCGCCCTCAGCTCATTCGTCCGGGGACAGCTCTTGGTGGCAATCATCGTTGGAGCCGCCTCCAGCCTGGGCATGTGGCTCATCGACCTGCCGTTCTGGCTGTTGATCGGGATCATCGCCGGATTCCTCAATCTGATCCCTTTCATGGGCCCGGTGGTCGGTGGCGCCCTGGCCGTCCTAGTTGCTCTGCTCAACGGCAGCGTGACCCAGGCGATCTGGGCGGTCCTGATCATGATCGCCATCCAGCAGGTCGACAATCATGTCATCACCCCCATGGTGCAGCGGACCAGGGTCAATCTGTCTCCGCTCGTCATCGTGCTCGCCTTGATCATCGGTGGGACCGTCGCGGGCCTGCTCGGGGTTCTCGTGGCAGTGCCGATGACCGCAGCGGTGAGGATCATCGTCGGGCATCTGTGGCGGACCCGTGTCCTGGGAGAGACCTGGGGTGAGGCGAGCAAGCACATGATCGAGTACACCGAGCCGCCGGATCGGATCGCGGGGATAAGGCGCCGCCAGCCCAATCAGAGCCGGCTGTTCGACACGCAGGAGCTTCCATCACTCGTCGACGACGAGCCGGCGACCCTCGATCCGTCGGATCAGACGTCGCCCAGGTAGGCCGCCCTCATCTGCGGGTTGGCCAGCAAAGCCTGTGAGGTGTCGCTGAGCACGATCTTCCCGGTCTGGAGCACATAACCCCGGTCGGCGATTGCCAGCGCCATGTTTGCGTTCTGCTCCACGACGAACACCGTTACGCCAGCCTTGTTGATCTGTTCGATGATCTCGAAGTTCTGGGCGACCAGCACCGGGGCCAGACCCATCGAGGGCTCGTCCATGAGCAGAACCTTGGGCTGCGCCATGAGGGCCCGCCCCATCGCCACCATCTGCTGCTCTCCACCGGAAAGTGTCCCGGCCTTCTGCGAGAGGCGCTCCTTCACGCGGGGGAACATCTCGAACACACGCTCGTAGTCAGCTTCCAGATTGTCGCTTTGGCGGAGGTAGGCACCGATCTCGAGGTTCTCCTTCACGGACATCCGCTTGAAGAGACGTCGGTTCTCGGGGACCATGGTCAGTCCGTGTCCCACCCGCTGTGCCGTGCTCCAGCCGTTTACGTTCTCGCCGTCCATGTAAACCGCCCCCGAGGACGGCCTCAGATAACCGAGCATCGTCTTGAGAGTCGTGGTCTTCCCCGATGCGTTGCCCCCGAGCAGACAGACCATCTCGCCGGCATGGATGTCGATGTCGACGTCTTTCAGGATGTGAGCCGCTCCGTAATGGGTGTTCACACCCTTGAGGGAGAGGATCGGTGGCGGCGCGCCGTTGGTGGTCATGCGCCTAGCTCCGCCGGCCGACCGAGATAGGCCTCGATCACCTTCTCGTTTGTCGAGACCTCGTCGTACGAGCCCTCCGTCAGCTTGACCCCATGGTCGAGCACGACGACCCGGTCGGACACATTCCGCACCACCTGCATGTCGTGTTCGATGAGGACGATCGTGTAGCCCCGCTCTGTCCGCAGGCGGCCGATGAGCTCGGTCAACTCGATGGTTTCCCGCGGGTTCATCCCTGCCGTGGGCTCGTCGAGCAGGAGCAGCCTCGGACCGGTGGCCATGGCCCTTGCGATCTCGAGCCGTCGGCGATTGGCATAGGAGAGGACCATGGAGAGCTGGTCATGGCGGTAGCCGACCAGCCTGGTGCCGAAGAAAGACAGCACCTCCTTCGCTCTCTCCTCGATCTCGGCCTCCTCCCTGCGCTGAGAGGGCGTCTTGAAAATGGCGCCGAACAGACCGGCCTTGGTGCGAGAGTGCTGGCCGACCATGACGTTCTCCAGGACGGTCATGGCGGGGAAGAGGCGGACGTTCTGGAAGGTCCGTGCCATGCCCAGCTTCAGGATCTGGTTGGGTCGGAGTCCCACAATTTCCTGCCCGTCGAAGACGATCGAGCCCTCATCAGGCGTCTCCATGCCCGTGACCAGGTTGAAAAAGGTTGTCTTCCCGGCCCCGTTGGGTCCAATGACGCTGACTACCTCGCCCTCGTCGACGTGCAACTCCAAGCCGTTGATGGCGCGTAGTCCGCCGAATGCCTTGTTCAGACCTTGAATCTCGAGCAACGGCATCAGACGGCCCCCTCTGGCACATGCTCGGCTTGGCCCTTTTCGCCGTATATCTCCAGCCAGGCGTCCTGCGACAGCTCCTCGGTGTGCAGCTCCTGCGCCCGCCGTTTACTCGGGATGAAGCCCTCGGGCCGCTTCAGCATCATCACGATGAGGAGTACGCCATAGAACAGGAACTGGTATTCGGAGAACTCGCGAAGCAGGTTGGGGAGAACGATTAGGACCAGGGCGCCGAGAGTCACCCCAGGGACGCTCCCCATGCCACCAACGATGATGATGACCAGGACTGTGATCGAGACCACGATGTCGAAGGTGTGGGGAAAGACCGAGCCGATCTGAGCAGCAAACAATGAGCCGCCGAAGCTGGCCAGAATGGCGCCGACCACGAAGGCCGAAAGTTTGGCGGTGACGATGTTGACCCCCATCGCCTCGGCCACCGATTCGTCCTCGCGCATCGCCATCCAGGCTCGCCCCCACCGAGACTCCTGCAGAGCGAAAGTGACATAGGCGGCGAGCAGGACGAACAAAAAGACCGGGTAGAAGTAGTCCTGGGGTGTGCTGAAGGTGAAGGGGCCTATCTGGAGGTCGGGGATGTTGGTGATGCCCTGGGCTCCGCCGAAGATGGGGGCAAGCCACTCCGAGTTGAGCAGGATGCGGGCGATCTCGCCGAAACCGAGGGTGACGATCGCCAGGTAGTCGCCACGCATTCGTATGACGGGCGTGGCGACCAGGATGCCTGCCACGGCGGCCGCAATCATTACGAAGGGGAGTGAGGCGAGCACCGAGATCTCCGGGGTGAAAGCGGGCGACTGTGGGGAGGTGAGGATCGCCGTCGTGTAGGCGCCTACGGCGAAGAAGGCCACGTAGCCCAGATCGAGCAGCCCTGCATAGCCGACGACGATGTTGAGGCCCAGAGCCATAAGCAGGTAGATGCCCGCAGTGACCAAGATCTGGCTGACGAATGGGCCCATGAGCCTGGGCACGAAATACAGAATCACCAGGATGATCAGTGCCGCTCCGATTTGCCAGCGTGATCGCTGGCCCTTGGGCATCGCCTGCACCCGCTGCCGGAGAGTGCTGTCCCGGCCCTCCATCCACCAGAAAAGGACGATGAACGCGCCGAAGATGACCACTGACCCGATGATGGTGAGGGCGCCACCTCGTCCCGTGTAGAGGAAGTCGATGACAGGCTCGAGACTCAACCCGGCGAAGAGCTGGCCGAATAAGTCGGTGAGCAGGGAGAACACGATCACGGTGGTGAGCGCCCCTATCAGAGTCCGGCGGACCCGCCTGCTGAGGAGATGGACTGCTCCTCCCAGGGCACCCATAAACGCCGACGCCAGCGCGATCACGAACACTGCGGCAGCCACCGGTAATCCGAAACCGAGGATTTCGGCCAGCTCCGGGGACATGTTGATGAACACGCCGCGCAGGTCGAAGACGGTGATCGCGATCAGGAGCAGACCCAGACACAGACCCGCCAGGAGCCCCGCCAGTGCGCCGGCGAGGACATTTGGAGCCCCTGTCGTGGCTGGCTCGTAGCCCTCCAGTGTCGCCGGTGGCTGGCCTGCCATCCAACCGAATGCAAAGGCGAGCAGATAGAGAAACAGGATCCCCAGCGGCACGATCGGGTCGATCACCAGCCGGGGCTGGAAGGTGGCCACCATCCCGGTGGCGGCAACGAGCACCATGGCCGCACCTCCAGCCAACCCCAACTTGACCGCCCGTCGCATGTCGAGAGGGGGCGCGGGCCGTAGCTCGACTTCGACCGGTGCTGGGGGGTCCATGATCTGGGACAAGGTTCAGGTCCTTTCCTCGGCGAGACGCTCGCCGAGGATGCCGGTGGGACGGAAGATGAGGACCAGGACCAGGGCGGCGTAGGCCACCACGTCCTTGAGCTGGCTGAAGGCTGGGATCTCGTAGCCAGCCAGGACCAGGCTGGGGCCGACCGACTCGAAGATGCCGAGACTGACGCCGCCGAGCATGGCGCCGACGATATTGCCGATGCCGCCGAGGACGGCCGAGGTGAATGCCTTGATCCCGGGGAGGAAACCCGAGAAGAAGTTGATGCTCGGGAAGACCAGACCCCAGAGCCCGCCGGCCACGCCAGCCATGGCGCCACCGATTGCGAACACATTGACGATGGTGCGGTCCACGTTGATTCCCATCAGTGCGGCGGTCTCAGGATCCTCGGCCACGGCCCGCATCGACTTACCAGTCCTTGTCTTCTCCACGAACAGGTAGAGCCCGCCCATCATCACCAGAGCGGCGACGATCACCAACAGCTGGGTCTTGAGGATGACGAATCCGCCGAACTCGAAGGTGCCTCGCAATGGCTCCATTCGTGGGAACGACGTTGTGGCGGGGCCGACGAGACCCCGAACCAGGTATTGGATCGTAAACGAAGCGCCGATCGAGGTGATCAAGGGGATCAGGCGTGGTGCCCCGCGTAGAGGGCGGTAGGCGATCCGCTCGACGATCACCGCCACCGCGGTCGAGGTGAACATGGCCGCCACCATCACGATCAGGAGTGAGAGGGCGGGGCTGGAAATCCACAGTGGGGTGACAGCAAGGGCGTTAGCCACATAAAAGGCCATCATCCCCCCCACCATGAAGACCTCGCCATGGGCGAAGTTGATGAAGCGAAGGACGCCGTAGACCATGGTGTAGCCCAGCGCGATCAGGGCGTACATCGAGCCAGTGGAGATCCCGAACACAAAGAGGTCTCGCCACTGTGCGGCGCTGAGCCTCCCCGACGAGATGCTCAGATACGACCCGTAGAGGATTATCGCGAGGATCGCGATTCGGAGAGCCCAGAGAAAGACACTTACCGGCGTGATCCGTGAGGCGCGCCGTGCCGGACGAGCCTCGACAGTGGCGGCTTCTGTCATCTAGCGGTCGGCCTCCCCTTTGTTCGAGGCCCGGCGCCGTGTGGGTACACGGCGCCGGGCTATAGGGCGAGCCCTAGGTCAGAGACCCAGGTCCTCCCTCGAGTAGCTGATGAGAACGTTGCCGCGAACCCCTTCGATGTCAGCGGTTTCGGCGGTGTTCTGGACTATGTCGATGTTCGGGGAGGCACAGTCGCCAAAGTCGTCGCAGCTCAGCGAGCCGGTCAGACCCTCGTAGGTCATTTCGTTTAAGGCATCCCGGAACGCCTGCAGGTCGATGGTCAGTGTCCCACCGTCATCCGTGGAAGCGGTCTCGATGGCGTTGAAAACCATGTTGGTCGCGTCGTAGGAGTGAGCGTGGAACGACTGGATCGGAGCCTCGCCGTATGCCTCGGTGTACTTGGTGACGAACTCGGCATAGGCATCGGTCGTCGGAGTCTGCGGTCCTGAGAAATACATTTCCTCAGTCTGAGGCAGGGTCACGTACGTGTCCGAAAGCAGGCCATCCGCGCCCATCAGGACGGTCTCTTCCAGACCGGCCACTTCCAGGGCCTGCTCAGCGATGAAGTCGCCGGCGGGCTGGAAGATCGGAAAGAAGATCAGCTCCGCACCTGCGGCTGCGATCTCAGTCAGGACAGGCCGCATGTCGGTCTGATCCGCCGTAACAGCAGTACTTTCGACGATCGTCCCGCCGAGCGCTTCGAAGGGAGCTTCGAAGGCGCCGGTGAGGCCCTGGGTGTAGGGGTCACCGTCGTTGATGGTCGCAACCTGGGTCAGCCCGAGCTCTTCGAACACGAACTTTGCGGCGGCGGCTCCCTGGATGGCGTCGTTGTGAGCCGTCCGGAAGTAGCCGTCGTGGTACTCCGCGGACGCGTTGCCTGCCAGGTCCGAGGTCAGCACCGGCGAAGTATTGGACCCTGAGATCAGGACCCTGCCTGCCGAGGTGATGACGTTCGATGCCGGGACGCCTGCACCCGAGCAGCTGGTGCCGATCACGGCCACCACCTGCGGATCGGCGATGATTCGGGTGGAACCGGTCTGACCGCCTTCCGAGCTGCATCCATCGTCTTCGTTGAACGCGAGCTCGACGGGATGGCCCAGGATCTCGCCCTTGTCGGCGATGGCGATCTCGATCGCCCGTACCTGGTCGGTGCCGAGGCTGGCCGTGTCACCGCTGATCGACTGCAAAGACGCGATCTTGATGGGCTCGCCCGCTGCGACCTCGATCGTGCCCAGGCCTTCAGCCGGGGCAGTCGTCGTTTCACCGGCCGCTGAGGTTGTGGTCTCCTCACCGGCGGCGCTGGTGGTCGTCTCGGCCTCGCTGGCCGTCGTGCTGGTGTCTCCACCCTCCCCGCCGCCACAAGCGGCAATGACGAGGGATAGGACACCCACGAGCGCGAGAAGCTTTAGGCCTCTCTTCATTTTCATATGTCTTTCCTCCATGTGGAATGCGCGGCGAGACAGGGAGCCACGCCGCGGCGCGACTTTAGACTCAATTTCGGGCTCAGTCACCGGGAACGGCCCTCAGATATCTCTTCACGCGTACCGTTGCTTCGTGGTGTCGGCACCGAGAGTCGTCGAGGATGACCGCGAATCTTCTGAACTGCGGAGGTCTCGACCTGCATTGGGATGGCTGGTGGTGGGTCTCGTCTTAGGGGCTGGTCTGACCGTCCTGGTGTTGCGGCCAGGCCCGTCGAGGGAAGCCGTCATGAGCACGACGGCCACTGCCGGAGCGGATGTGGAACAGGGCGGGATCGGCGATTTGATCGACGGATTTCCCGATGGCCTGATCGCCGTCACGCGCAGCGACGGCCAGAGCCTCGAGTTGTTGGTCTGGCCCCTCCGTGGCGAGCCCATCGTGCGGACGATTCCGGTCGGGGTCTCCCGACCCCCAGATCCGGTCGAATTCGACATATCGGGACGCAGCATTGCCACCTTGCTCCCCGTCCCGGACCAGGCTTCCGGTGTCCTCTACGCCGGGATCCCTCAAGACGCCGCGATCATCGCCACCGATGTCACCGGGTATGCCTGGCATGACACCGGTCCCTCGCATCTCGCCTACACCACCTTTGTCGACGATGAGCTCCAGATTTGGGCTGTGCACCAGGGCAACGGCGTGCCCGAGATAGTCACACGAGCCGTGGGCATCGATGGGCACGTCGAGGCATGGGGGGATTGGGGCTTTGCCGTACAGGATGACGCTCGCGACAGCATCGTCCTCTTCACAGAGGCCGGGGAGATCAAAGACACCAAGATCGGGCGGGTCCTCGACTCCGTCGGCACCGGCTGGCTGGCTGTCGACAACCAGGGAGTTGGTCTGCTCAGTGCCGGTGGCGGGGTCCGGATGCTTCCGGCCACTACCCCATCAGGGGATGTGCTAGCCGGTCGATTCTCCGATGACGGTCAACGGCTCGCCCTTCTCACCGCCGAGGGCATCCACGTGATGCCTGTCGAGGACGGCGGCCCATCGGTCCAATCGGACGGTCGGCCTGGCGTACCTCAGCTCGCCTGGAGCTCGGACGGGCGCTTCGTCGCCTACCCGGGATCGCGTGGGATTTGGGTAGTCGACAGCCGCGAGGGGGAGACGGTGGAGGTTCTCACCAACAGGACCTTCACCGGCTTGGAGATGCTGACCGTGGGCGAGTTGTAGGTAGATGCCGGCCTTTTCGCTCCTCAACGTGGGCTACGGCGGGGACCGCGTCGCCTCGACCATCTCGTTGATCGACGCGGGCTCGGCTCTCATCGTCATCGACCCCGGAATGGTGTCTTCGACATCGGTGATCCTCGATCCGATCGCCGGACTGGGTCGCTCGCCGAATGAGGTAACCGACGTGATCCTGTCCCACCATCATCCTGACCACACCATCAACGTGGCCCTGTTCCCAAACGCGAACATCCACGACCACTGGGCCATTTACAAGGACGACATCTGGACATCCAGACCGGCCGAGGGATTCGAGGTGGCCGAAGGCGTCGAGTTGTGGGAAACGCCAGGTCACACTGCTCAGGACATCACAACGATGGTCAGTGATGGCGCGGAAAAGGTCGCCTTCAGCCACCTCTGGTGGTATCGGGACGCACCGTTTCACGACCCGCTCTGCACCGACCCCGAGGGCCTGCACATACACCGTGAGCGGGTGCTGGAAGTGGCCACTTTGATAGTTCCCGGGCACGGAGCGCCTTTCGTACCCGACAATTCCACATCCCGCTAGTGATCAGGGGCTCCAAACGGGGTAGATTGATGTCAACGAACGACGGGAACCCTGATGGCAGCTGGATATTTTCAATGGAAAGGGCGCCTCGGGCCGCTCGACCTGATTCTTGGGGAGCACACGTTTGCTCCGACCACGATCTCGACCCTGGTCGCGGACACCATGGACGTCAAGGAAGGTGACGTGGTCATCGATGTCGGCACCGGTACCGGGG
>Ga0105092_10000561_pt1 | contig 19441 bp, 19 predicted proteins | sample PPLLak2March2015_FD_87021 | JGI IMG/M metagenome (GOLD analysis project Ga0105092, IMG submission 87021) | Freshwater sediment microbial communities from Prairie Pothole Lake near Jamestown, North Dakota, USA - PPLs Lake P7 Core (1) Depth... | ecosystem: Environmental > Aquatic > Freshwater >... | reverse complement strand
ATGATCTTTTTGTCAGGCAGATTAATCTTGGTAAGGGCGGCGTAAAGGGTCGTGGTTTTGCCGCTGCCAGTCGGTCCCGTGACGAGGATGATGCCGTAGGGCCGGTGAATCAGGCCGGTCACCTGTTCGTACATCATGGGACTCAGCCCGAGCTTCTCCATGTCGTAGATCTGCGTATTGCTCTTGTCGAGAATACGCATAACCACGCTCTCGCCGTACATTGTCGGAAGTGTAGAGACGCGGAGGTCGATGTCCTTTCCGAGAACCCGCATCTTGATACGGCCGTCCTGCGGAACGCGCCGCTCGGCGATGTTCAATTTGGCCATGATCTTGATGCGCGAGATGATGGCCGCCCGCAACCTCTTGGGCGGGGATTCGACCTCGTAGAGTACTCCGTCGATGCGGTACCTGACCTTTAGATCACGCTCAAAAGGCTCGATGTGAATATCCGACGCCCGTGACTCAATAGCGCGCGAAATAAGGAGATTAACCAGGCGGATAACCGGCGCTTCCGACGCCAGATCTTTCAGATGCTCGACGTCTTCGCTGTCCTCGAGCGAAGTTTCCTGTTCGCTATCGTCAATGCCTTCGACGATTCGTCCGAGGCTCGACGCCTGATTCCCGTAGAACTTCTCTATCAGATCCAGAATCTCGGTCTCCGGGGCGAGGACCGCATCCAGATGCTGGTGTTGCGTATAGAGACGAATGCAATTCAGAGTCGCCTGATCGAGCGGATCGCTCATCGCCAAGACCAGTTTCTGGTCATCCATGGCGACCGGAACAAATCGGCATTCCCGCATGAACTTCACACTAAACGTGTTCTCCAGGACAGGTACCTGAGGGAATTGGTCCGCGCTGATGAAGCCCACACCGAGATGATCGCTCAGGTGCCTGATCATGTCCGCCTCTGAAAGCGCACCAATATCGACCAGCAGCTTACCGATCCGCTCCGGCGACTGCTTCTGGAGGTTGAGAGCCGTGGTCAACTCGTCTTCCGAGACGACCCCCTTCTCCAGCAACTCCTCTCCGAAGAGCTTCCTGCTCCTTAACTCGTCAATCTTGATCATTCCGTTTCTTCGCGCAGAATTAACCTAGTATTCTAAAACGTGAACCCGTTCCTTGAACTTCTCGACTGGAAGCTTCCCGGTGGCCAACAGGTTGACGTCGTCTTTAGTGCACATCAAAACCAGGACTGTCGTCGCCTTGGCGGGATCCAGCTCGTTGCGGTCGACGATATGCGCCTGAACCGCAATCCTATCATGCGGACCCAGTTGCTTGATGGTTTGCCCGTAATCAGCAAGGCACTGTTTCATCGATTCTTTGACGGTGCGAATCTGTTCCGCCTTGGTCCGCTCTCCCTGGGATCTGGGGGCGTTGAGGTCCCCAAACGGCGTCCGAATCGTGGCCCGGTTGATGTTCAGCTGAAAAGACACGGTTACTCCAAAGCCCTGGAGGTAGCCGCCTCTCGGGTCTGCAGTGATGGCGAACGGATTCTTGAAGTGCTGCTTCAGAACCTCGTACACAATCCGTTCAAAGATCTGCGTGTCTCTCTTCAGAAGAGCCAGGTTGTTACTCTGCTGCGCGCCGGCAACGCCGGATAAGGTGACAAGCAGGACAGCCAAAATGGCGCGGTGCAACATGTGAGCCTCCCTCTACCTTTCCAACAGGACCTTCAGATACCTGTTACTCTCCTCTAGATTGTCGTTGTAGCGCTGCTGCAGGGAGACCAGGTTGTTGTAGATATCCTGCATGTCTTCTTTCCGCTGGAACTCGACGTCTTCCTTGAGGTGAACCAACATCTGCCCAATTAGCTTCCGCTCGTCCTTCTGGTTGACCACAATCAAATCCTGCATCATCTCGGTCAGCCTTTGCTCCGAGACCAGGACTTTGCGCCCGCCCAGGTAGCCATAATGCTGGAAGATGGAAACGACGCCCATCAGGATCAGAAAGCCAGCAGCCACCTTTTGGAGCGTCGGCCACCAGGAGCCGAGCTCAAATCGGCGGCGCGGCTGTTTCTGAAGCCAGGGCTTGGAAAGACGGCCGGCAGGTACCTGCAAGTCGGGGGGCTCTTCCACTTCCCACTCCTGCAGTGTTTCGCGAGTAGTGAGAAACTCCTTGTACTCGCCGCTGCAGTCGGGGCAACTATCGAGATGCTTGAAGAAGTCAAAGCAGGTCCGGGAGTTCATTTCCTCCCCGTAGACGACATCCAGGATCAATTCGCGATTCTCATCGCAGTTCATAGTTTCTTCTCCATCAGCCGCCGCAACGTTTTTAGCCCAAGATACATCCGTGATTTCACCGTCGACAGAGGAACATTCATGATTTCGGAGATCTCATGGAACTTGAGGTTTTGATACTCCTTCATCAGAATGACCGACCTCTGCTCCTCGGGCAGGGCCTGAAAAGCCTCTTTAAGGAGCAGGCTCTTTTCCTTGTCGGCCAGGTGTCTCTCGGGAGTCGTCGCGTCAGCGATATCGATTCCTTCGCTCTCGTCTTCCTTCTCGAGGGAGATGTGGGTAATGTTCCTGCCGCGCCGAAACCGCATGCGGCACTCATTCAGCGCGATCTTGTACAGCCAGGAGGAGAAACGGGCAGGATCGGTTAGACGGTCCAGGTTCTGGTACGCCTTTGCAAACGTGTCCTGGGTCAAGTCCTGCGCCTCCTCCACATTGCCGACATGACGGCACACGAAACTGAAGATGCGCCGTTGCCAGCGCTCCGCCAGTTCCCCGAAACAGGCGCCATCCCCCTGAAGGGCCAACGCCAGGAGATGATCGTCGCTTCGGTTCATTACTCTCCCCGACTTCTCAAGATGCTCGTCCAAGCCCAAAAGTCTAATAAAATATGCGCCTCCGGGGCAACCAGCACGCAGAGGCGGCGTCCGCGGCTCGCACAATGTGCAAAGGACCCCAAGGACCTCAAGGACCTCAAGGACCTCAAGGACCGAAAAGAAACACGTCGTCACTCTGGCCTTTGAGGTCCTTGGGGTCCTTGAGGTCCTTTCTAACTGCGAAGTACTTACCTTGTCACCCCTTCTGCGCCAGCCTCCGTGTCCGCCTTTCCATGGCCGACTCGTAGCGGCGCTTCTCGTCAGCGGTCTCGGGCCTCAGAGGAGGAATCGCGGTCGGCCGCCCGTCCTTGTCGATGGCTACAAACGTCAAGAAGGCGTCGCTGGTTTTGATTTGTTTTCCCGTGAGCGGGTCTTCCGAGTGGACATGTACCTCGACTTCCATGGAGGTTGTAAACGCCCGGGTGACGAAGGCTTCGAGAAGAACCAGCTGCCCGACACGAATCGAATTTAGAAAGCGAACCGAGTCGACCGAGACCGTGACCACAGGGTTCCGACAGTGCCGGTAGGCCGCCACCGCACCGGCCATGTCAATCAGATGCATTACCTTCCCTCCGAGGATCATCCCATAGGCGCTGGTATCATTCGGCAACACCACCTCGGTCATGGTCGTTCGCGACTCGGCCACGGTTTTTGCTTCCATTTAACCTCCACGCTTCAAACTGCTAAAATTTTATTAGTTTGTTTGTAGGCCTTGGCCTCGTTTTTGCATCTTTATCGGATGAGGATTGGAACATTATGAGTAGCTTCGCAGTACTGGCATTCCTGTTAAGTATTACTGCTTTTTATGTTTTCCTTTCAATCTACATACTCGTCTACGTCATAAGCCGGCGCACCACCCTTTCGGTCGCCAAGGTCGTATCCAAACCGCGCAAGGAACGGTTGCAGGGCGCGGCCGCCGTCGAAACTAACAGCCCCCTGTGGTAAGGTTTAGTCATGGCTCTTGATCCGACTCTTGCTTGGTTCGCCGTGATGGTAATGGCTTTCGTGATGTTGCTCCAGAGCCTGGTTGTCTTCGGTATCCTCACGAAGACGGCAAAACAGCTGCGATCCAGTGAACGGGGAATTTCGTCCCTATTAGCGGGAGTCGAGAAAGGGACGGCCTCCCTGCGGCAACTCCTGTCCCACGCGGAAGGCGTTCCCGCGAGGTTGAAAGAGTTCGAGAGCCGCGCTCCCCTGTTCTTGGCCAGGATGACTCAGTCGGTTCGGACTCTAGACGAGCGGGCCGCGAATTTCGTGGAAAGATCGCGTTCCTACCTTTACCAGTTCGATAGCGGCGCGGATACGATCTTGAGCAACTTCTCGACTCAAATCTTTCGCGTGCATCGAGCCGTTATCCACCCTGCCATCCGTTTCTCGACCCTGCTTCAGTCGGTGCAGGCAGTCGCCGCCCGGGTCTTTCCCGATGAAGATTCTCCGGCGGCTCATTCACCCGACCAAGAGATTTTCATCTGATGCTAATGGTCGGCCGCTATTCGGTGGTCGACAGTGGCAACGCCAGCAATTCCTCCCCCCGGACAACTAAGATCTGATGAGCTGTGTCCGGGGCTCGGCCCTGCTCGGTCAGCTGCTGAATGAGGTCCAGCCGGTTCGCCACCGCCTTGCCATCGCAACCGATCAGGATATCTCCTCGCCGAAAGCCTGCTTCAAACGCGGGCGTCGCCGCTTTCACGTCGGCAACGAGAACACCGTCCGCTTCCCAGGATGGTTCGGGCTGCAGGCCAAGGACCGACGAACCAGCCGCTGCGCCGAGAAGAGCGGTGTTGGTATCGGTCTCAACGAAGTGAACCGGCTGATCCTTGCGGACCAACCGACGAATGACTGATTCGACGACTTGGAGGATTTGCCTCGCCCGGACCTGGTCGATCTTCTCACGGTCGTCCGACGGCTGATGGTAGTCCGCGTGGAGACCCGAGAAGAAGAAGAGAACCGGGATTTTTTCCCCGGCGAAGGACAGGTGATCACTGGGAGCCTGAGGAGTCTCCGCGTATTTCAGTTCAAGAGTGGTTTCTTTTTTTAAGCCATCGAGCAAGTCGTGAAACTCGGCCGCGGTACCGACTCCTCCGATATAGACACTGCCGTCGCTACGACCAATCATGTCCATGTTCAGCATGGCCCGGATCTTCTCGAGGGGTATCTTAGGGCGGCTCACATACGCGCTCGACCCAAGTAACCCGAGCTCCTCTCCCGCAAAAGCGATGAACACCAACCCGGATCCGTTCTTCCGGCGTACGGCCCGCGAAGCCAGAAACAGGAGACCTGCGGTCCCGGAAGCATTGTCGTCTGCGCCGTTATGAATCGCCCCGATATTTTCGGGCGCCAGGGCCTTGCGTTCCCCGAGCCCCAGGTGATCGTAGTGCGCGCCAACAACCACGTAGTCGTCGGTGGTGCCCGGGACCAGACCGACAACGTTGCGTAAAGTTCGGTACCGCTCAATTGCTTCCACCGACAGCGAGACATTGACGTTCGGTATGTCGAATGGCTCCAACAGAACGTCCCTGGCCGCCCGAGCGATCTCACTGAGCGTTCGAGGCCCGGAGCGCAAGAGTCTGCGACTCCACTCCTCACTGAGCTTCACGACCGGCAAGCCGAAAGCCTCGACCTGCGTGTCCGTCTTCCAAGTCCTTTCCCGTTCGCAATGAGGATCAGGAAGGAGCAGAAGGCCTGCAGCTCCGTGGTTCCGGGCGTTCGCAGCCTTGTAAGTCACAGTGGACCAAGAGGAAGGAGAGCGCCCGGCAAATCGACTTGTTTCCAGTTCCTCCTCCGGCTCGTGCTGAAAGACAGCGACAATCTTGCCCCTCGCATCAAGCCCGGCGTAGTCGTCGTACCCCAACTCGGCGGCTGTGATACCAAAGCCGGCAAATGCGAGGGGCGCGGAGACCGGGAGCGGACCAGAGAAAAGGGCCTCGTAGTCCGTGTGCAGGTTCAAAGCGTGTTTTCCTTCAGGCAGTTCTACGGCGAGACCAGTTCCGGGACCAAGTTGAACTTCTGTTCTCGCTTCAAATTCCTGAAAGTAGGTCCGGTTGTCACCCGCTGGGGCCAGTCCATAACGGCGGAACCAATCGGCTATGTAATTTGCCGCCTGGTCGATTTCCGGCCGGTTATTGCCTCTTCCGTTGAGCTCATCCGACGCCAGGTGCCAGAGATGCTTCCTGAACTCATCGCTCTGAACTGGCCGCTGGGGGGGCGCAGCAAGACCTGAACAGAGGAGGATGAGGAGCAGGGGAAAGGACCTGAACGACGCGAAGGACCTGAAGAACAACCAGCCACGCCCTTCAGGCTTTTCAGGTCCTTTAATCAGTCTTCCGCAACGCCTCAGATTCACTGGGGAAGAGTCTTCTCGATCATGGTGCTGAGCTTCTGCAGGGAAAGACTCAGCACCGGTATTGAACAGCTCCGGTAAATGGAGATTTCGACCACGCCCGGACTCGGGTTCAGAAAGTAACGCTCAATCTCATCATTGAGGAGAGCGGAAATCTGGTCGCAGGAGGCGAGGTACTCGAGGAATTTTGCCCGCTCCTGTGCATCAGCCATTGGCTCGACCGCATATGATCCCTGGTTGTCTTCTTTGAAGAAATCATGGAAAGCGTCGTGAAGCGCCTTGGCACAGTCTCCTATTTTTCGTGCAGCCTGACGGAATTCGGATACCTTCACCGATTCCATCCCCGACAGCCGGCGTGCCTCTTCCAGCCTTTCCTTCAACCGCGCGTTAGCGGCGAAGACCTGAGACATCCGTTCCAGCACTCTCTCCGGCTTGGGCATGGCGATGAACCGATCTGTCTGCAGGGCGTTGAAGTAGAGATACTTGTAATTCAGCCGGATCAGTTCCTCGCACTCCGGCTCGGAAACGCCTCCGCGGTGATCTCTCACCGCCCGGAGGACACTGCTGAGATCGGCATTCTCCCAAAACTTGTCTTTGCGGCCTAATCCATAAGCAGACTGATGGGCTGAAAGCTGGACAAAAAGGACCAGAAAAACAGCCAGTTGCCGACCGTTCAAAACCGTCGTTTTCTTGCGGTTGGTCATGGTAACGCTCTGATCGACCTTCTACAGAATCACGGGCCGGGCGAGTCTCGGAGCACCTCGCTTGGTCCATCGAAGATCGGATGATAACATAGCGCGCAAGAGAGCCAGCAATGAGCAAGTGGATCCCCGCATTAAAGTTCCGCAACCTGGATGAAGCGCGTGCGGTCCTCCGTCAGATTGGTCACGATCCGGGTGTCGACTTGTTCGATGACGGGGGGGCGGAACCCCAAGGGTTGCTCGCCGTTATTCCTGAAGACAGAATGGACGAGCGGTCCTTTTACCAGCTTTTCGACCAAAAGAAGGGAACCTCGGTGAGGGTCGAGAAGATCCCCTATTCGGGCTACGGGCCTCCTGCGGAAGAACGAAACTACATGGGTTTCGTCAGAGAGAAGATCGCTTACGTCCTGGAGGGTTGCCGGCTTTCGATCGAGATTTCGGATTGCCCGCAGGGGGCGGTGGACATCCATCATCTGGAAGCTCTGGTCTTGGACCAGATGCACCCGCTCAACCGTGACGATCTGGCCGAACGGCTGGGCCTGGAGCCGGACTGGGAGTTCGAGGATCTGTTTGAACTGATCGCCAACCACGAAGTGACCGCCCAGAAGATCGACCGGCTGATTCACCAGGGAATCCAGTAGAGCAATCGTCGATTTCGTGCGCCTTGTCTCGCTTTCTTCCCGCCTGTATAATGGCCGCTTTACCAAAATCAAGAGCGCGCAATCTGTCAGATTGTCGAAATTCTTAATCCGGTAAGTAAGAAGGAGGAAAGGTTCATGTCGTACAAATGGGTGTACTTGTTTGAGGAACTGGACGCCGCCGAGAAAAAAGTCGGCCCTGGCAGTTGGGATCGGGTAAAGGGCCTTTTAGGCGGCAAGGGAGCCAACCTGGCCGAGATGACCCGAATTGGCGTACCGGTTCCGCCCGGTTTCACTGTCACCACGGAAGCATGTAACGAGTACCAGAAGGCAGGCGAGAAGTTTCCTGAGGGCATGTGGGATCAGGAACTGGCCGCCATGAAACAGGTCGAGTCCAAGACCGGGAAGAAATTCGGCGATCCGAACAATCCCCTGCTGGTTTCTTGCCGCTCGGGCGCCAAGTTCTCGATGCCTGGCATGATGGACACCGTCCTGAACATCGGACTGAACGAGGACACCGTGCAGGGCATGATCAAGCTGACCGGTGACGAGCGGTTTGTGTACGACTCTTATCGTCGTCTGGTCCAGATGTTTGGAAGCGTCGTTCTCGGGATTCCCGATGAGCCGTTCGAGGATGAGCTCGACGAGCACAAGAAGAAGAAAGGCGTCCCCTCCGACACGGACCTGACCGCCGAAGACTGGAAGCATCTCGTCGGCGTCTTCAAGAAAATCGTGAAAGAGCACAAGGGCTTCGACTTTCCCCAGGATCCGTATGAGCAGCTGCGCCTGGCAACGGAAGCCGTATTCAAGAGCTGGAACGGCAAGCGTGCCGTCGATTACCGGAACGCGGCGGGTATTCCCCACGACCTCGGAACCGCCGTAAACATCCAGACCATGGTCTTCGGAAACATGGGCTGGGACTCCGGCACGGGTGTCAACTTCACCCGTAACCCGGCGAACGGCGAGAGACTCCTTTACGGAGACTACCTGCTTAATGCTCAAGGCGAAGACGTGGTCGCGGGCATCCGCAACACGAAGAAGATCGCCGAGCTGCAGAATGATCTTCCGGACGCCTTCGCGCAATTCGTCGATATCTGCAAGAAGCTTGAGCTGCACTACAAGGAAATGCAGGACGTCGAGTTCACGATCGAACGCCGGCGCCTCTGGATGCTCCAGACCCGAGACGGCAAGCGCACCGCGAAGGCGGCCGTAAAGATTGCCGTCGACATGGCCAACGAAGGACTGATTTCCCGGAAAGATGCCGTCATGAGAGTGAAGCCGGCTGACGTCGACACTCTACTTCACCCGGGTTTTGACCCCGATGCCAAGAAGGCGGCGGCGAAGGAAGGGCGACTCCTTGCGAAGGGCGTAAACGCGTCACCCGGAGCTGCTGTGGGTGTGGCCGCCTTTGATGCCGATATCGCCGAGGAATGGGGCAAAGCAGGCAAGGCCGTTATCATGGTTCGTCCCTTTACGAAGCCCGACGATGTGCATGGAATGCTGGCTGCAAAAGGCATCCTCACCAGTGAAGGCGGGGCCACGAGCCACGCCGCAGTCGTTGCGCGGCAGTTCGGCGTCCCCTGCATCGTGGGCGCGAGCGATGTGAAGATCGACCTCAGAGCAAGGCAGTTTAACGCCCACGGCGTGATCGTCAAGGAAGGCGATTGGCTCTCCATTGATGGACAGACCGGTGAAGCTTTCGCCGGACAGATCCCGACGGTACATCCGAAGTTCGAAGAACAGACGGATCTGATCACTCTGCTGTGCTGGGCCGACGAGTTCCGCCGGCTTCAAGTGTGGGCGAACGCCGACTACCCGGACGACGCAGAACGGGCTCGTTCTTTCGGAGCGCAGGGGATCGGGTTGTGCCGCACCGAGCACATGTTCTTTGAGGAAGAGCGGCTTCCGATCGTCCAGCGGATGATTCTGGCGAAGGACGAGAAAGAGCGGGACCTGGCTCTCGACGAACTGCTTCCTTTCCAGCGCAGCGACTTCGAGGGAATCTTCAAGGCGATGGACGGACTACCCGTCATTATCCGCCTGATCGATCCTCCGCTGCATGAATTCCTGCCCAACGAGCATGACCTTTTGGAGAAGGTCATCGAGAAGCGGATCAAGGGCGTTAAGGAAGGGCTGCCGGAGGACGAAAGCCTCCTGCGGGCCATTCAGGCGATGCACGAAAGCAACCCGATGATGGGATTGCGCGGTGTCCGCCTCAGCATCGTGATGCCTGGAATCGTCAAGATGCAGGTTCGCGCCATCTTCGAAGCGGCCTGCAACATGGCCCAGCAGGGTGTCACCGTAAAGCCCGAAGTGATGATCCCGCTGACCGGTCACGTCAACGAGCTGAAGGTCATTCAGCCGGCACTCGAGGAGGTGGCCAAGCAGGTCATGAGCGAGAAGAACCGGTCAATCGAGTACAAGTTCGGGACCATGATCGAGATCCCGCGCGCAGCCGTAACGGCCGACGAGATCGCGAAGCTCGCTCAGTTCTTCTCCTTCGGAACCAACGACCTTACCCAGATGACCTTCGGCTACTCTCGCGATGATGCTGAAGCCAGGTTCCTTCTGGAGTACGTCGAAAAGGGAATTCTCCCGAAGAACCCCTTCCAGACGATCGATCGTGAGGGCGTTGGGGAGCTGATGAAGATGGCTGTTCAGAAAGGTCGCCAGGCGCGTCCGGACCTCGAAGTGGGGATCTGCGGCGAGCACGGCGGTGATCCGGCATCCATCGAGTTCTGCCACTTGATCAATCAGAACTACGTCAGCTGCTCACCGTTCCGGGTCCCGGTTGCCCGCCTGGCGGCGGCGCAAGCGGCGATCAAGAACGCGTAAACATTAAGCTGGGAGTGCAGGCGGGACGCCTGCGCTCCCAGCTTAATCCTTCTGACCCGAGTGCTCGGGCCGCTTGCCGGGCTGGCCGCCCAGCGCATCCTCGTCCGTGTGGGCAAACCTATCCCCGATCGGCTCTACCTGGTCCTGCTTCTCGAGCTTTCCGCTTTTGAGCAGGTGAGCCAACCATTGACAACACGCCTTGCGGTTATCGCCTGGCCCCGACACCTGCTGTTCGTGGACCACCTTAACCTGAAAGCGCTTCTTGAGCAGCCCGTAGACTTGCTTCCAGCTGTCGTGATCCGGCCTCAAGGCGACATGCGAACAGGCTTCGGCCTCGAGCCAACTCACGAGTGACTGATATTCCCCGCTGTTGTTTTGGAACAGCCGGACCTGCTTGTCTTCGGTTCCGCACAAGAGGCATACGCTGATGCCGTCCTGGCGGACAACCAAGCCACACCACGATTCCTGCTTTCCCTGCATCGTCACTGTCCTCCTGGTCCAAAACTTCAAGCGCGGTTTCTTGTCGCAGTATATTTGAAACTGTCCGCCTTTTCACCTTTCAACGTGTTACGGTTATATTTCTGTCATGGAACGATTTCTGATGGCATCAGGCGCGGTTTTCGGGTTCTTGGCGGTAGCGGCGGGCGCGTTCGGTGCGCATGCGTTACGAGGGCGGATGGCGCCGGAGATGCTCGAGGTCTACGAGACCGCTGTTCGCTATCAAATGTATCATGCGCTGGCTTTGGTCCTGACCGGGTTTATGGCTGTGCGCTTCTACAGTTCGGCCCTGCCCGCTGCAGGATGGCTGTTTTTTGCAGGGACCTTAGTCTTTTCAGGGAGCCTCTATCTCTTGACTCTGACCGGCGCCCGCTGGCTGGGTGCGATCACCCCGATTGGGGGCATCGCCTTGCTGGCGGGCTGGCTGTTTCTCGCGTGGGCGTCGATAACCGCGATGGCACGATAGGGCAAAGAGTCTATGAGCAATCAGTCGGAAGGTTGGGACCGGATATTCGCCGAAAAGGGGAAGTTTTTTACCCAACCGCACGAATCCCTGCCGGAATTTGTCGACCAACTCAAGAAGAGAGGGTTTCGTCGAGTCCTCGATCTCGGGTGCGGGTCAGGTCGGCACTTGCCGCCACTCGCCCGCAGCGGCCTCTCCGTATTCGGACTGGATAATTCCCCGAGCGGTCTCGCACTAGCCAGGGAGGACCTGTACAAAGAGCACCTCCAGGCTCACCTGCTATTGGGCGACTTTCGGGAGAACCTCCCGTATCGCGATCGCTCGTTCGAAGGACTTCTGTCGACCCAGGTCGTACACCATGCGGAAATCAGGACGATCAGAAAGGTCATTTCGGAAATCGAGCGGGTGCTGTTGCCAAAAGGTTTGCTCTTTTTGAGTGTCCCCAAGGATCGCCAACAAGCGAGCCGGTTCCGCCAGATCGAAGCAGGAACATTCGTTCCGGAAGATGGTCCCGAAATGGGAATTCCTCACCACTTCTTCGAAGAGGGCGAATTGCGAGAGCTGTTGCGCGGCTTTGACCTCTTTGGCTTCCACGTCGACACCGCCAAACACTACTGCGTGTTCGGCTGGCGGCGCTAGCGGCGGGCGGACACGGACCAACACGGACGAACACCCACGGACACGGACCCTGGCGTCAGTGTTTGTCAGTGTTTGTCAGTGTTTGTCAGTGTTTGTTCCCCTCAAATCCCCGACAGCGCTTCCAGCGCCTTTGCCAACGCCTGGGTGCCTTCGCGGCCCAGGCCCTTGATCTGAACAGACTTGAAGAGTTGCTGAACAAGGGCGGCGGCAGGAAGGGGAGTGGGATTGGCCGTGGCGGTCTCGAGAATCAGGCGTAGATCCTTCTGCATCAGGTCAACCATGAATCCCGGCTGAAAGTCCCGTTTGGCGATTTTCGGGCCGAGATTCAAGAGCTGCCAGCTGGCGGCCGCCCCGCCGCTGACCGCCTGAATCATTGTCAAGGGATCGAGCCCGTTTTTGCGGGCGAAAACCAATGCCTCGCTGACAGCCAGGAGATTGACCGACACCAGAATCTGATTGCAGAGCTTGGTCAATTGTCCGCTGCCGACCGGTCCGCAATAGGTGATCGTTTTCCCCATCACTTGGAAAATGGGCAGAACGCGGTCAAAAGCGCCTCGGTCGCCGCCTGCCATGATGGCCAGAGTCGCGTTGCGGGCCCCGACATCGCCCCCGGATACGGGGGCATCGAGGAGACTGCATCCTTTCTCGCGAAGTTTCCCGTCCAGACGACGCTCGAGCTCGGGGGAGACAGTACTCATATCGACGACCACCGACCCCGGGCGGACACCCTCGAGTATGCCTGCGGGTCCGGCTATCACCTGGTCCACATCCGGTGTATCTGACACCATGGTAATTGTGACATCCGACTTCGCGCCAACTTCCGCCGGCGAGTCCGCCACAACTGCCCCCTCGCGCCCGAGGTCGTCGGCCTTGGCCCGTGTCCTGTTGTAGACGGTCAACGGAAAACCAGCCCGCAGGATGTGCCCTGCCATCGGCTTTCCCATGATTCCTAATCCGACAAAACCAACCTTCATCTTCTCCATCGCGCGTCTCCAGTGAACGGAATAACCGTGAACGGTGAACCTGTCTTATCCTACTTGGCTTGGTCCGCAAGCACAGCATACAATCGTTCCAGGAGAAAACAAACAAATGCGCGGACGGACCCTTTTACTGGTGGTGCTTGGACTTGTCGTACTCATCGTCATAGTCCTCGCCATCGGGATTTTCTTTTTCTGGGCTTTCCAACAGCCCGTTTCGATCGCGGAGGGCTCAGTTCTGGAGGTCGTCGTCTCCGGGTCGATGCCGGAAGTCCCGCCTACCAACGCACTGGTCGAACTGCTGCAGCCGTCGGGCCTCAACCTGTTCGGCCTCCGGCAAGCGTTCGAATATGCGGCCAAAGACGACCGGATCAAGGCGGTCTACCTCGAAATCCAGCCGCTCAGCATGAGCTTTGCTGAAATAGAGGAAGTGCGCGACCAGATCATCGATTTCCGGAAATCGAAAAAGCGCGTACACGCCTTTCTGGCCCTTGATCTGGCGGGGGAAGCCGAGATGTACCTGGCCTCCGCATGCGACTCCATCACGCTGAATCCCGGTGCCGGCCTCCTGGTGAACGGGCTTTTGGCTGAGGTCAGCTTTTACAAGGGCACGCTCGACAAGCTGCACGTGAAACCGGAGTTCATTGAGTTCAAAGAATACAAGAATCCCGGAACATACTCGAGGACCCAGATGACTCCCGAATACCGGGGGATGCTCGAGTCGATCGTTCGCGATATCGAGGACCGCTTCGTCACGGCCGTGGCCGCTGACCGCAAGATCAGTCCCGAACGCCTGCGCGAGCTGATGCGCAATGGCATCATCAAGGATGACGTGGCGCTGCGCGAAAAGCTGGTTGACAGCCTGGGGTACAAGCACGACGTGAGGGACGGCCTGAAGCTTGCCAGTGAAGCCGGAAAGAAGACATACAAGGGCGTCGGGGCTGAAAGATATCGAAGCGCGGCGGCCGCCGATTACGGGATCAGCACGGGAACAAAGGTTGCCTTCGTTGCCGCCGAGGGGATAATCACTTCGGGAAGCTCCGAGGAGTTTGGCGGAATTGTGGGCGGCAACACGATGTCGACGATGCTCGCCCGATTGCGGGAAGACAAGTCGGTCAAGGGAATCATTCTGCGGGTCAACAGCCCCGGCGGATCGGTCGTCGGATCAGAAATGGTCTGGGAAGAAGTCAGGATGCTTGAAAAGCAGGGCAAGCCGGTCATCGTCTCGATGTCCGGGGTTGCTGCCTCCGGGGGCTACTACATCTCCATGAGCGCCAGGAAGATCTTGACGCAGCCGTCCACCATTACCGGCTCGGTCGGCGTCATCTTCGGGAAGTTCGATCTGAGCGGGTTCTACGACTGGGTCGGAATGAATGTGGAACAGGTAAAGATTTCGCCAAATGCCGATATCTTCTCCCTGAGCAACGGGATGTCGGATGAACAGCGAAAGCAGGTCGAGACCTGGATGGCGGACGTGTATGACACCTTCGTCGGCAAAGCGGCCAAGTCGCGCAAGATAGATCCCGACCAGATGGAGAACAAGGCTCGGGGCCGCGTCTATACCGGGATCCAGGCAAAGGCGGCCGGGCTGGTCGACGAGATTGGCGGGGTAAAGAAGGCCGTCGAAGACATGCGGCAAGCTCTGAAACTAAGCAAAGACGAGAAGCTTCACCTGGTTCTGTATCCGAGGCCGAAAACCCTTTGGGAGTCGCTCTCAAGCGGCGATCTGTTGCCTGTAAAGATGCCGAAAATCGGCCAGCTGAAGGCTTGGATCGAAGCTGAGGCGAGTTCTTTAACGACCCCCGCCCCTTGGATCCTGGCGCCGGCGATCAGGCTGAAGTAGCGTCAGCGCCCAACCCTAACGCAGCCGTAAGCGCAGCGTTTTTTAGCGGAGCGACCCGGCCCGAACGATAACGCAAATCCAGCCTTTGCCCGGGCATTGTTCTGCGTTAATCGTTCGGGCCGGGTCGCTCCGCTAAAAAACGCTGCGCTTACGGCTGTATTACAGACGCTTTCCACCCCTCGGCTGGCAGGTCGGACAGAAATGCGTGCCTCGCTGGCTGATGACCGTCTTGACGATCGGTGTCCCGCATGTCAGGCACGGTTCACCCTCTCGTCCGTAGACGTAAAGCTTTTCCTGGTTCGTCCCCTTCTCCCCCTCACTGTTCACGAAATCACGAAAGCTCGTTCCGCCGAACTCGATTCCTCGTTCCAGGACCTTCTGGACGGCCAGAAACAGCCGTTCTTTCTCGGCTTTCCGAAGGCCGCAAACTCGGCGAGCCGGATGAACACCCGCTTCAAAAAGAGCTTCGTCGGCATAAATGTTGCCGACACCCGCGACAAAACTCTGATTGAGGAGCAGTGATTTCAAGCGGAGAGTTCGGTTCTTAAACCCCGACAGGAAGGCTTTCAGATTATAGTCGGAGGTAAATGGTTCAATCCCGAGGCGATGCACCCTAAAGAATGCGGCCAGTTCCTCAGCACTGCGGCCAAGCACGTAGACGCGTCCGAATTTCCGAATGTCGCGAAACAAGAGTTGTCGGCCGTCACCGAGAAAAAGATGCAAGTGAGTGTGCCGGTCAGGGGCATGCTGTTCGCACCATTCAAGCCCGGTCACGGTGCGTTCAAAGAAAGCGGAATCGTGTCGTCGAGGGTCCCGAATAGTCAACTGGCCTGTCATCCCCAGGTGGAAGATCAGGTAGTGGCGATCCAACACCATGACGAGGTACTTACCCCTTCGGGAGACGGCTTCGATGCGTTGGCCTTCAACCGCGGCCAGCCTTCCTTCTTTTGCCGACCAGTCTAAGACCTTCTGGTCGGTTACGGTGACCGATTCGAGGCTGAGGCCGACTACGCAAGGCTCCAACCCACGACGGATAGTTTCGACTTCAGGGAGTTCGGGCATGAGATAAAAACTGGCTCGGGGGCCAGGATTCGAACCTGGATCAGCGGCTCCAAAGGCCGCTGTCCTACCGTTGGACGACCCCCGAGTGAGATTGAAAGAAAATCTTATCGCGGGATACACGGGAAAAGCAATTTATCCACGAACCAACACGAACCTACAGCTTTTGTTCGTGTTCGTTCGTGTTGGTTCGTCGATAAATTACTTTTCCCGCGTTCCTATTTACCAGCCGCTTCGACTTTTTGCAGGGGACGGATCAGGCCAAGGGCCATCTTCACCTTTTGCGTGATATCCGCTGCGATTGCCGGGTTATCGCGCAAGAACTGCTTGGCGGCCTCTCTTCCCTGTCCCATTCGCTCCTGCCCGTACGAGAACCACGACCCGCTCTTCTCAATAATCTTGTCCTCGACCGCCAGATCGAGGAGCTCTCCCTCGTGGGAAATCCCGACGCCGAAGGTGATGTCGAATTCTGCTTCTTTGAAGGGAGGGGCCAGCTTGTTCTTCACGACTTTCACCTTGGTCCGGTTGCCGACATTGTTCTCCCCTTCCTTGATACTCGCTACGCGTCTGATCTCGAGCCTTACGGAGGCATAGAACTTGAGAGCCCGGCCGCCGGTCGTTGTCTCTGGGTTCCCAAACATGACTCCTATCTTCTCGCGTATCTGGTTAATGAAGATCAAGCAGGTATTCGACTTCGAAACGATCCCGGTCAGCTTACGCAAGGCCTGGGACATGAGCCGCGCCTGCAGGCCCACGTGGGAATCACCCATCTCCCCTTCCAGTTCCGCCTTAGGGACCAGGGCAGCGACGGAATCCACCACGAGGATATCGATCGCGCCGCTACGCACGAGCATTTCCGCTATCTCCAAGGCCTGCTCTCCGTTGTCAGGCTGGGAAACCAGCAGATCGTCGATATTCACGCCGAGGTTCCGGGAGTATTCGGCGTCCATGGCATGCTCGGCATCGACAAAAGCCGCACTGCCCCCCGCCTTTTGAGCCTCGGCAATCGCGTGCAAGGCTATCGTCGTCTTGCCGCTTGATTCCGGGCCATAGATTTCGATGACACGGCCGCGCGGCAAACCACCCACGCCCAGGGCGGCGTCCAAAGTCAACGACCCGGAAGGGATGACAGGAACGGCTATCCCCGTCCGATCCCCCAGTCTCATGATCGACCCTTTTCCGAACTGCCTCTCGATCTGGGTCAGCGCCATTTCAATCGCCCGCTTCTTGTTTTGGTCCTCGCTCATTATTCCCTCTCTCCCCTGAGTCCGCGCGCGCTCGGCTGCGGCTCCATGAATCATTGGTAATCGTAGAATCCTTTGCCGGTTTTTCGACCCAGCCAGCCGGCGTCAACCATCTGCCGAAGCAGAGGGCAGGGACGGTACTTGGGATCTTTAAAGCCGTCATACAGGACATTCATGATGCTGAGGCAGACATCGAGTCCGATGAGGTCGGCGAGACGCAGCGGTCCCATCGGATGGTTCATCCCCAGTTTCATCACTTGATCGATGGCCTCGGGTTCGGCCACTCCCTCCATCAAGGCGAAAACCGCCTCGTTAATCATTGGCATCAGGACCCGGTTGGAGATGAAACCCGGAAAGTCCCGCACTTCAACCGGGGTCTTGCCAAGCTCTACCGCCAACGCCCGGGTCTTTTCGTAAGTTTCGGCGGTGGTCGCCAGTCCCCGAACAATTTCGACCAGCTTCATGAGTGGAACCGGGTTCATGAAGTGCATTCCGATCAACCGGCCTGGCTGCTTCAGCCCGGCCGCGAGCCTTGTTATTGATATCGATGAGGTGTTGCTCGCCAAAACCGCTCCGTCGCCGCAGATGCCTTCCAATGCGCGGAACACCTCCAGCTTCGTTGCGTAGTCCTCGAACACCGCTTCGATAACGAAATCGCAGTCGCTCAAGCTGGGCCAGTCGGTCGCCGGCCTGATCCTCTGGAGCGTCTGCACATAACGTTCGTCCCGATCGGCAATGTCCATTTTGTCGACGATCTTGCGCAAGCTGGCGCGGATTGTCTGAAGGCCCTTCTCCACCAACCCGGCATCTACGTCGCGAAGAGTGACATTATGGCCGGCAAAAGCAGCGACCTGCGCAATACCGTTCCCCATGGTGCCTGCCCCCACCACTCCGATCTTCATGAGCTTTTATCTCCCCCTAGATAATTACGCTCGAACTGAAAAAACTACGAAAGAAAATTTTCACCGCAGACTGACAGACTGGCACATCCAATCCGTTACACCATCTCCACGGCCATGGCCACTGCATTCCCGCCACCCAGACAGAGACTGGCAATACCTTTCTTCTTCTTGCGATCCTTCAGCGCGTAAAGCAGTGTGGTCAAGATCCTGGCGCCGCTGGCACCGATCGGGTGGCCCAAGGCGATGCCTCCGCCGTTCACGTTCAGACGCTTCACGTCGAGCGGAACTTCTACCGCGAGCGCTACCGACTGAGCGGCAAACGCTTCATTGACCTCATAAAGATCGACATCCTCGTCCTTCCAGCCTGCCTTTTTCATCACCGTCCTGATAGCCTCCAACGGCGCCATCATGACCAGGGCAGGTTCGATACCACTGGTCGCAAAAGCGGCGATTCGGGCTATCGGGCTTTTCCCGGTGTTTTTCAGGATCTCCTCTGAAACAACGGTCAAGGCCGAAGCACCATCGCTCAACTGCGAGGCGTTTCCGGCTGTCACACTTCCGGTTTCGTCAAAAGCCGGCCTCAACTTCGCAAGCATTTCCGGGGAAACGTCCTCGCGCGGTCCTTCGTCCTTTGTGACTTTTGCGGGGGCGCCGCGCTTCTGTGACACTTCCACGGTCACCGTTTCGGCATCAAAACGACCTTCCCGCATGGCCGCGACAGCGCGTTTGTGGGACTGAGAAGCGTAGTGATCCTGTGCTCCCCGAGAGACCCGATACTGCCGGCAAACCACCTCGGCGGTACAGCCCATGTGATAGTTCTCGTAAGCATCCCAGAGGCCGTCGTGGATCATTGAATCGACGAGCTCGGCATTGCCCATCCGGTAACCGGTCCGCGCCTTGAATAACAGGTACGGGGCATTGCTCATGCTTTCCATACCGCCGGCGATAACGACCCCGGTCTCTCCCAGTCGTATGCCCTGGGCAGCGAGGTGGACCGCCTTAAGTCCGGAACCGCAAACCTTGTTAATGGTGAGGGCGGAAACGGTGACCGGAAGGCTGGCCTTCAAGCCTGCCTGACGGGCTGGATTCTGACCGAGTCCGGCCGCCAACACGTTCCCCATGATCACTTCGTCCACCTGGCCGGCTTCCAATCCCGAACGTTGCAGGGCTTCTTTGACGACAACGGTGCCCAACTCGGTCGCCGAAAGCGAGCTCAAGGCGCCGAGGTACTTCCCGATAGGAGTCCGGCACGCTGAGAGAATGTAGGCGTCTTTCATAGTGAGATCATGATAGCAAAACGGGGTGCTAGGAGGACTCCGTTCAGCGTTCACCGTTCAGCGTTCACCGTTCACCGTTGCTTTTTTCGGCGTTTTCAACCCCAGGAGTCGCCTCAACAGCCCCTAAACAATGAACGGCGAACGCTGAACGGTGAACGCTGAACGGTGAACGCTGAACGGTGAACGGTGAACGCT
>Ga0105092_10000560_pt1 | contig 19447 bp, 44 predicted proteins | sample PPLLak2March2015_FD_87021 | JGI IMG/M metagenome (GOLD analysis project Ga0105092, IMG submission 87021) | Freshwater sediment microbial communities from Prairie Pothole Lake near Jamestown, North Dakota, USA - PPLs Lake P7 Core (1) Depth... | ecosystem: Environmental > Aquatic > Freshwater >... | reverse complement strand
GCGATAAATCGAAATCGAGCCAACACAATTGCAAGAACTGAAATTATTCATGCCCATGCGGAAGGAATGCTTGATGGTCTTCAACAGTTAGGTGTTGAGGAAGTAAATGCTGAAGTAGAAATTTCCACCGCGGGCGATGAAAGAGTTTGCGATTATTGTTTAGCTTTAATCGGTGAAACAATGACCATAGATGATGCAAGAGGACAGATACCAGTCCATCCTAATTGTCGATGTTCATGGCTTCCTGTAATGGGTGAGAAGCGGTCATTACGAAAACCAAAAACCCGTGAGACGACACCAACAACCATTGTGGACAAAATGAAATCCGACCCGATAACAAGTTATCAAGAAATGGGTGGTGGTGTAAATGAAAGTATGAAAGTAAAGAATGCCTTTAAGGGAATTTATAAAACGGCAAGCGGTGAAAGAGAATGTTATCGGGAAGGGATACCTGTTGGTCAATATTATCTTAGAGAAGAAGCCGCTTATAAAGTTAGTGAAAAATTAGGATGGGATTTAGTGCCGCCAACTGTGGTACGTGAACTTGAAAAAGGCATTGGCTCAATTCAAAAATTAGTTAATGGTAAAACGTTAATGGAATTGGCCGATGATGGACGTGAGGCGTATGAAAAAGTTCACGCGGCTTTGGCAACCGCCCAAAAGAATGCCGTGTTTGATTTTGTTGTAGGTCATGTAGATAGACACGCCAAGAATTTGATATTTGATAACGGTAAATTCTGGGCGATTGATAATGGCTTGTCACTTCCAGTTCCATCTTTACAACGCCGTGAAGGTGTATCATTCATTCAAAGTTTATTTGTTGAACATCAGGCTGGAAATACCATTAGTAAAGATATCCTTGATGATTTAACTAAGTTTGTGGCGTCAAGAGACGAATTGAAAATAACCTTAAAACCATTTGTGCCTGAAGAGGCGGTGGATAATATGATAGAACGTGCCGAACATCTATTGAAAACAAAACTAATCCCGAAAAACGGTGAGACTCTAACGAATGGTCAACAAGTAAGAATGTGGCTTTATCATGGTACTCAGGAAAATAGATAATGAAGATAGTCGAATTTTACGGAAAAAATAATAAAAAGTTGGATGCCTACGTCAAGTTAGAAGGTGATACCGCTATAGTGGTAAACGGTACAGAGACTTTCATTGAGGTTCTTAATCAAGGAATCCAATTCAAAACAAAACGTCTAACACCAAAAGATGGATTGACCTTTATGAAACAATTGTCCCATGAATTCAGTGGCAGTTATTTCAGGGCTTCGGAGGTAATTGATATAAATGGCAATCTGTAGAATATGTCATATAAAAGAGGTCGTACCAAAACGTCCTTTCTGTGAAAACATAGATTGTAAAAATGAGTACAATCGCCGCCATAATGAAAAGTACCATTATTATAAACGCCGCCAAAGAGAAATGGAGCAAACGATTTATGCGGCTCACCATCATTATGTTCAAGAAAATACCAGACCACCAAATGCGGATTCCTCTCCCGCTTGGGAAAATCATATTCAGAATATGATAAAGTATTATGAAACGTGCGAATCTATTTTAGCAAGGTTCATGCCTAATACAAATATATCACCTGAAGTGGCTGATACCATTTTAGCCTCTCAAGGTATTCAACCATATTTAAGACGAAACACCCAAATACGAACATAAATAAATTAAAGAAAGTAGATATATTAGGTGATACATAAAATACGACATTCAAACCAAGTGACCGATAATCAAGCAAACCGTCGTATTTACTATTATAACATTATAACGTTATAAGGTAACACCTAACCCCAATGGACAAGAAAATGAATCTGAAAAAGAAAGAATTATGGAAGAATAAAAGAAAGAAAAACAAAAAGACAAATCTCCAAAATGAGATTGTAATTTGTGATGGATGTGGAAGAGATACCAGAAATATTTCAATGTTATGCGATAATTGTGAACAAAATGATGAAATAGAAACGAACCTTTTAGAAGAACCGGACTATGATAATGAAGATGAAGACACTTATAGAGAAACCAAAAGACACACACAAGACCCAATAAAAAGGATTATATTTTAAGAAAAGGAAAAGAAGAAATGAAAGAATTACTTGTAATAGCATTGATTTTTATTGTCATTCTGGGCGGTTCATTTGGTGTGGGGGTATTTGAAGCCCATAAAGAAGCCGCGGTATTTAATAAATTCAAATCAGAGAATCAGCCAGAGGCCACTTGGGTCGATGCTTTCTTTTCTGATTTACGGGTAATAACAGAATAATTATTTACAGATAAGGAAATAATTAAATGATAGTAAAAATTGTAGATACTCATGCCTATTCTGCGGCAGTCGAATTGACATTTGAGGAATTGGCAGGCCAAGAATGGATTGGTAAGATAAGTTCTTCCGGTCAAAAATCAATGCTGGTTCAATCCTATGGATTTTATCAGTTTCAAACTGTATTAGGTGGATATGCCGCAGACCGTAGTAGGGTTGAGGTTTTGAGCAAAGTGGTTAATGACCCGAAACAAGTTATTCATGTTTTTAATACTGTCCACGAACTTTATCAGTGGATGGGCGAATAGATAATATGAAAATGGGGCAAGAGAAAATGAGGTAGTCGACCAATGAAAGATATAGACATTCATGCCGGTATAATTGTTGAATTTCTCAATCATAGGGGCTTTGATGTTTATTATGACCAGCAGGTGGAAAGAATTTATCTTAACGGCTTCGGAGAAATGCTGGTTTATTTCGATGTTTTCCCTGAGGATTGGGAGATAGTTGACCCGTTCTTTTGGGAAGAAATCCTATTCAAACGCCTTCAATTGCATATTAAAAACTGCCATTGTTGCTTTAATTCTCATAAATGTCCTTTCAAAGTGGAAAGGAAGCAAGATAAGTTTCAAGTCGTTCAACAGGCAGAGTGCCAGAAACTTATCGAAAAGAATATTTTTGACAACTGGCGCCAAGTAAGTGGCGTATAAAATGATTGCTTTATGTCAAATAATTATTTGTCTTGCATACATTGGTTATGCCCTTAATGAATTGAGGAAATAAAATGCTATATCGGTATATGGGTTGTCAATGCGAGGAACAGATTCAGTGGGCAGGTAATGTGGACCCGCGGGGCTTGTTAGAAGTCGGAATGGATTATGTGGTTGAAAGAACCGAAGTGCATACATGGCATACCAAGGTCTTTCTAACAGCCTTTCCGAATAAACAATTTAATTCGGTTTGGTTTGAACAGGTTCAATAAAATGGCTATTCACCACTATGTAACGGTTAACACCACCGTAAAGTGTGATTTGGCGTATGAGGTGCCGGATTACGTGATTCATCAAGCGATTGCGGCCTTAAAGGACGCAAAGACTGAGAGTGCCACCTTGGCGGCACAAACCCTCCAGAGAATTCTTAAACAGAAATTAAAACCCTCTGAATTCGATGTAAAGGAATTAATAGAATGCTGATTACAATATTCTGGTTATTCGTGGCACATTGTTTTGGTGATTTTGTCTTTCAAACCACGTGGATGGCGACGTACAAGGGAAAGAATCTATTTGTCGGTTGTGTACACGCCACGGTCTGGTCCGCTTGTATTTTGTTTGCCCTGTCTATCGCTTCAATTGAGACTTACGGGTGGATGGTGCCCTATCTGGTGTTGGGTCATTTGAGTATAGACAGAATCACGGCAAAGCTAAAAGGTGATTGGTCATTCTATTTTGACCAGCTTTTGCATTTTGGACAGATTGCCTTCCTTTTAGCTCTGTTATATTATGATTGGCTATTCGAGATTTTTACAAGAAATTAAATGAACACAATGCCTAATTCGTGAGTAGAATGAGTAACTTTCATAAAAGAAGGTACTCCTTTCGGAATTGAGGAAGATTTTCAGTGGTGAGAATCTTCCTCTTTTCTTTATAAGAGCTAAAAATGAATGAAGAACGAAATAAAATCTTTCAAAGCCTCCAAAAGTGTGAACAAAGAGAGCAAGAGATATTGACCGAGTTTTCAGGTGTGTTGGAGGCTTTCGTCTTGAATAAGAATCGAACCACACCGCAAGATGAATTAGTAAAAGCATTTATTCTCTTGCACAAGGCCCAAAGATTAATGTTAAAAGAATTGAATGGAGATTAAAAATGGCAAAGTGTAAAACAAGAGCTACCCGCCTCAGTGAGGCCATCAATGCGATAAGAGAGCAATTAGGCACGGTTGAGGAATTAAAACAAGAATTAGAAGATTGGCAGTCCAATATGCAAGGCACGAACCTTGAAGCCACTATGAAGTATGAGGAATTAGAGGAAGCGGTCAGTCAATTGGATGCTGTTAATAGCGAAATAGAATCCGCTTGTGAGACTGCCGAGAGTATAGAGTTTCCAAGGGCTTTCTAAGATGAAAGATATAACGTTTGACTTCTTTTGTAAATCAATTGAAATGTTTGTAAGAAGGGAGCTAAGACCACAAATGAGACTATTTGCACAAAGGTGTATCCATATCGTATTAATGACACCGCTTATCATCGGTGGTTTAATTACGATGCTGTTAGCGGGACTTCTATCGCCGGTTAGTAAGACGGCACGAAACTTTTTTAGATAAAAGAGGTGTACGATGGACAAATTGGAATTCCAGCAAACAATGGTTGAATTGGAATCAATCATTAAGGAAATGGATTTGACAAGACAAGAGGTGCCGTTGTTCATTAGTGGCGGCTTTGATGCGGTCAACAAGGAACGATGTAAAGATTTTATCAATGATGTACCTCTGAATTTGTAAACACTCCAAAGGGCCAGTTGGTCTTTCACCAATTGGCCTTTTTCTTTCAAAAAGGAATTAAAAATGAATCTCAACCAATTACGAAAAGACCTTATTGAATTCGATGTTCTGTTTGGCAAGGTCTGTAATGAAATTAAGGCGTTTCATTATGGTGAAAGAGGTTATAGCAAGATTGATTATACAGATTGGGACGACCGTGGTATTTACGTTACGTTCGTAATACCGCCCGGTTGTGGTTGTTGCTCTGATGATGAACACGGTCACCGTATACCGACAAGTGTTATCGAACCTGATGGCTTAAAAGAGTATCTTGACGGTCTTCAAAAGAAAAAGGAAGACCGCAAGATAGAGGAAGAACGAAAAGCCGAGGCCGAACAAAAGCAAAAAGAATTGGCGAAAACAAGGGATGAACAAAAGACCCTAATTCGATTAAGTAAGAAATATCCTGATATGATTAAACAAGCTACGGGAACACTTTGTACCGAACCGAATTGTCCAATTTGTGATGCTCTGAAAGGAAATGAAAGTGAAAACGCAAGTTGAAGCCGTGCAATACTGTAAAGACATTGCAAGAGCAAGGTCAACTCTAACCTGTCCAATTCAAATGAGTGAATGTATTGTTGGTGATTGTGCATGGTGGGTACCATTTACAATTCAAAAATCATTCTTTGGCAACCGATTTATTGTTAAGGGTGGTTATTGTAGAGTTATGGACCGTTTTAGGTTGTAATAAGGAAAGTAAAAGATGGAAAACTTCAATCAAAATCACTGGATGTGTTTAACGGCGATTGAAATGGAAGCCGTGATGAAAGAATCCACGTTGGTACAACTTGATAACTGGATGCAAACAGCTACTTTGAATGATTTAGAGCGGGTGGGTTTTATCCGTCGGATTCATAAGAATAGTTTGCTTGTGAGTTTAACTTTGAAAGGTATTGACGCCGCTTTACGATTAAGATGCCACCGAATACAGGGCGGTTCGTTCGATACGTTTCATATAGACGAAAAGACATTTGTTGGTTATGAGGATATCGTAGGATGAAGAAATCAACCTTACGATTGCTTGTTACTTTAATGTGTCCGCGGGCTTGTGAGGGATGCTGTAATAAACAATGGAATATAGATGTACTGCCCACTGTGTTTAACTTCAAAGATTATAAAGAAATCATAATCACTGGTGGTGAGCCCATGATGTTCTATCCACAAGTGAAAGACCTTGTCGGAATTATCCGAACTGAGAACAAAGAGGTACGTATCTTTGTTTATACCGCGACTTATAGCGTTTTTAAGTTACTTGAACTGGCTCAATTGGTTGACGGTGTTACCATTTCTCTCCATGATAAGATTGATGCCATTCGATTCAGTGATTTTTTTGCTTATTGGTCCTATAATCCGGGTCATAGAAATAAATCAATGCGATTGAATGCCTTCAAAGGAACGATAAGTCAATCGGATAAGTTCCGGTTTATTCGAGAGGGATGGCAAGTGAAAAGTGATATTGTTTGGTTAGAGGACTGTCCTTTACCAGAGAATGAGGAATTCAGACGAATGGCGGCATTATGGCTATAGACTTTAATTATCTTGACCGAGTAATTAATAAGATTGCCGAGCAAATGGCTGGTGCGGTTGAATTAGCGTATCGTCTTCACCTTGGCCATGATGATGAATTGACGGATGAAGAAGTTAAAGCAAATGCCAAAGTCATTATCGACCGACAGGGCAGACGCCATTATTATTGGGGTGCAAATCCAGTTTGTTCGATAGTGGTTACCGGTGATGGTATAACCATAATGTATGATTCAGCGGTGCCTATTGCAATTAAGACACAAGAGCAATTGGATAAACTGCCGATTACTCGAATTCAAGAAAGGAAGATATAATTTGATATACGGATATAAAGGAAATGATTTAGTCTGGCGTATATGGCGAACACAAAGAAAGCCCGGCCGATTTACTAAAGAATATGTACCGACAGGGCGACAGAATATCTTTTACGTTACGATATGCCAAACAAGTACGGGTATAACCTTGTTAAAAGGTTTACGCCAATTGGCTAAAGAACATGGCATAAGACTTTCGACAAAAGAGGAAATTACTTGCCCGGGTTGTAACACACCGATTTCAATTGATACGGAAGAAAACTTCAATAAGATTCCTTATATTAAGAATTTTTGTGTCCTTTGTCCGAACTGTAGAATCTATTGTTCGTATCAATTGGATGTTGCAACTCCAAGATATTTTTTAAGAGAGATTTTTATAGACAAATTGAATGCTTACTTTGAAAGGAAAAATTATGTTCACGAATGAAATGATTTGTCTTGTTGTTGGATACTTTGTTGGTATCGCAACTGCCGCGGGCATTGGTTGGTGCCGTCGGCATAATGTACGCGGATTTTACAAAGGTTAAAAGCCCATCAAGCGGCGTGGGATACAAAGCAATGTCTGGGACTGGTAATTAGCCGTATGTGGTCTTTGCCACTTAACTATGGGGTATTCTGGTTAGCTTTTTAATAATTGCAATTGTTAAAAACCTTAAATTGGATGCTGGCCGGTTCCAGAAAGCCGCGACCTTTCAAAAAAGGAAAAGAAAAGTGAAAACACGAATTGATACAAGAGCGGTTCAAAATGAAAGCTGTGGACATGTTACTTTAGCCAATGCAATTCTTGGATTAAATAATATGATTCAGGAATTGGCCGAGGATTTGCATTTCACACAAAAGAACTATGAGAAATTGGCAGAACCGATTCGGACATTGGAACAAAAGGTTGCTTTTACGGACCATGTTCTTCAAAAGAAATTGGCAAATATTGAAGATATGGATGTGAAAGACCAAATTGCCGTTCTGAAAAGGAATTACGAATATCTACATAAGCGGTTTACAAGAGCCGCGTATGAATTGTCGGGCAGAGAAACGGATTCAATTGAAATCAGTAAGGATGATTTGAAATTAATTCTTTTCATTCTTGAAAACACCGGTTGTACCGATTATCATACGATACTCCGCTTAGAACGTGGCGGTCGTCCAGTTGATGAACGGTGTGCTATTTGTGATGAAAAGAAACGATTGCTTGATAAATTCAGGAAGGTAATGGGTTAGGGTGGGTCCCTATAGTTTAGTGGTTAGAATGCCGGATTTTCAATCCGAGGACACAGGTTCGATTCCTGTTAGGGATAATTTTCCTCTCTGTAGCTCAATTGGTAGAGTGTCTGGTTTGGGACCAGAAAGTTGTCCGTTCAAGTCGGGCCAGAGAGAAATTTAGAGTACGGACCAGTTCTTTTTACAAAAGAGAATTGAAATAGAAGACGTTCAGGACTTGAAGGGGATTCGTCCGCCGTCACCGTGCATAAAAGTCCATTTTTAACTTGACTTGATAAGTCTTTTTGTTGTACAATTACCAATGTGATAGAGCAAATTCTTAATCTAATCAAGTCTATATGGCCCGTTCGTATCATTTACCCAGACGAATTAGGTGTTTATGTTTTATTTGGTAAGTGGCATTGGAACAAAGGTCCCGGTCTATATTTCATCATTCCTTCCTTCACTGAAGTTTTCAAAGTAAAAGCTACCGAGCAAGTCTGCGATTTTCCACAAATGGCTGTAACAACCAAAGATATGAAAGGAATTCTCATTGATGGTTGTTTGTCGTATGTCATAACGGACGCCTACAAAGCAATCTTCAAAGTGAAAGACCTCAACTTTACTCTAATGGCTAAAACTATGGGAGCGGTTTATAATTATGTTAGTTGGCAGAATCATATAGATTGTACAAAGCAAAGAGCAATTCAACAGGCAATCTTTGATTCATTAGAGGAAGTGGAAGCGGACTTTGGAATAGAAATCCTTGAATTAGATTTAACAACTAACATTAAAGCAATCGGTCTTTACATTTCGAGGTGATGAATGATAAATAATGCAATTGTCGTTTCGGATACTCATATCGGCTGTAGATTAGGTTTGTGTTGCCCTGAAGGAATGGAATTAGATGATGGTGGTCGGTCGATGCCTTCTTTTCTTCAATTGAAAGTATGGGAATGGTGGATGGAGTTTTGGAACGAATGGGTGCCAATGGTGACAAGAGGCGAGCCCTACGTTGTAATATTTAACGGCGATATGATAGACGGTGTTCATCATAATTCAACAACCCAAATGAGCCACAATTTAAGAGACCAAGCCAATTTAGCAGTTACGATATTCCAACCGATAGTAGCCAAAGCCGCAAAGTTTTATCATATCCGAGGTACAGAGGCCCATGTAGGAAAGTCTGGTGTTGAGGAAGAACGAATAGCAAAAGAACTTGGTGCGATACCGAATGATTTGGGTCAATATGCAAGATGGGAATTGTGGCTTAAGATTGGTACTGGGCTGGCACACTTTAGCCACCATATCGGAACGTCCGGTTCTTTGGCTTATGAAACAAGTGCTATCCATAAAGAATTAGAGCAAGCATTTGTGGAGGCTGGGCGGTGGAACGATGAAATACCCGATTTGATTGTAAGAAGTCACCGCCATAGAAATGCTGAAACAAGAATCCAGACATACAAGGGCTTCGCCACGTCTTGCACCACCGCGGGTTGGCAGTTAAAGACACCATTCACGTATAAGATTGCTGGAGCCCGCCAGGCCCAGCCTCAGATTGGTGGAACGGCGATTAGATGCGGTGATGAAGATTTCTATACAAGGCACAAACTATGGAAGATAGGACGCCCGCCGGTAGAGACGGCATAAGTTACGATGAATGGATGGAAGAACTTGACCGGGTAGAAATCGGTAAATTACCGCCCGGTGTGAGTGAGGACCGATTTACTTCCCAAGGTTATGAACGGAAAAGAGGTTGGTATCACGCCAATGGCAGTTATAAGAGCAAACGATATTGTTTAGGTCGGTTTAACACACCAAAAGAGGCTGGAAACGCCTACCAAGAATTCAATCAAGACCCTGAAAAGTGGTTAAGAAAAAGAGGCAAAATTTAGTGAACATTCCAGTCCGGATGATTGTAAATTAAAGTATGTTTGATACCGTAATTGAAAGAATTTTATTGAGTGATTTTAATGTCCAAGGCACCGTATCGGGCCGCTACCATTCAAAGAGAAAGGAAGAACAAATGTCTTGTCGATTAGTGAAAGAAGAGACAGTCAAAAGTATTTTGATGAAAGATTTACCTCCCGGAAAATTAGCAGTTATACTTGATAATTATCCGAAAGGTAAAATTGTCACCCGCGGTTTGAAACCCCGTGAGTATATCATTTTGGGTGAAGCCTGTGGTCCAGCCTCGAATGGATGGGCGTGCGATAATGATATTCATGTCCGTGTACTCGAACCCGGTGAAACAATTGTTGTTTAAGTAATATAAAAAACGAAAGGAAAAGAAAATGACTTGTCGATTAGTAAATGAAAAGAAATTCAATCTGATACCGATGGTACAATTGCAAAGTGGTCAGATTGGTGTAGTAGTGGCCGGTGATAATGACAGTAATAATGGTACGATTGTTCAAAGAAACAGTCTTGGTTATGAATTTGTTATTATTGGCGGTTCAATGTCGGGTAGTCTAAGAGGTCCGTCCAATGGCTACTCTGGCGATTGTATCAATCGAATTATGGTTCGGCCGTTAGAGCCGGGTGAAATGATTGAAGTTAAATACGATAGGACGATGTAAGATGGCTTGCCGAATAAAAACTACTGAAGAAATAATTAAGATGCGGGATTTGCCCGGTGGCAAATTGGCTGTGATTGTTAGTGAGGGCTCGGACAAAGGCAAGATAGTCGTTCGCGGCCATCTTGACAGTGGACCGGTTATCATTCTTGGTGACCGATGCGGCGACCATTCTAACAATTATCCACATCCGGGAGAGAATTTAGTTCGTCTTCTGGAAGATGGCGAGCAAATCACAGTTTAACGGGGACTGAAAAATGGGAAACCTCAGACGAATTAAAAAGTCATTAATGCAGAATCAGGGCAAGGGTTATAAAGTGCCTGTTTTGCATACCGTAAAAGAGGGTCAACCGCCGAGAATTATCGGTAAGAAAAGTATTTTGTATTTGTTAAAGTTCACTGGAAAAACAAGTGAACAAGAAAAAGAGCAAGACAGTAAAGAGAGTAAATCTGGTTCAGAAAAATCGTAAAAAACTTAGAATGTTACTGTTATTCCCAACTTGTGATTATTTTAAGTTAAAATATGTAGCCAACTGAATCAGAAACAAAAATCGAACCATGGCACAGTCCTTAAAAGTTCGGTGACCTAACACCAACAGGTTCGATTTTTTCTTTTTAATCTTTGGGAGTTAAAAATGAACGATAAAGAACAAGTATTGGTTGTACCAAGTGAAGCGATAAAGTTTGAAGGCATTTCATTAGACCTTAATCAAGTGTTCAATTCTAAATGTCGTTTCTTATATCGGGAGCAAGCCGAGCAAGACCCGAATTTTAAGCAAATCATTCCTTACGCTATTATCTGCCGAGCCGACCAGCTTCTTTCATACAAAAGAGGTAAAGCGGGTGATGAAAGTCGTCTCCACGCTAAACGGTCAATTGGTGTTGGCGGTCATATCAATCTGATTGATACAAGAACTCAGTTAGGTTGCTTGTGTGAAGGTCAAGTCGGATTGAAGACGATTATTGACACCGCAGTCCATAGGGAATTGAATGAGGAACTTAATTTTGATTTGTCTGATATTCAAGACAAACGAATTATGGGACTGGTCAATGAAGATGTAACTGAAGTGGGTACGGTCCATGTCGGTGTGATTTACTATATCGAATTGAGACCCCATGCCACGGTTCATCCGAAAGAGGATGCGATTGATAATCTTATCTTTATCAATCCATTTGACGTGGTCACTTCAAAGTTAAAATTTGCAGAATATGAGGGTTGGTCCCAAATATGTCTTGATAATATCAGTTTGATTCTGTAAAATAGTACTCTTTAGCGGGTTAAATTTCTGGTGAGATTGTCGGGTTCATAACCCGAATGAGACTGGTTCGATTCCAGTACCCGCCATTATGAAAGAAGATTTACTTCCAAAATACGTAAGATTCGACCCTAATTATGTTAGTTGGAATGGACTGCCGTATGCAGTTAAAGAGGCGGCCCAATTTAAGGTTCCAATTGCCGTTGTTTATCAAGAATACGCTGATAGAATAAAACAGGAATTCCCCGACCAAGAGGTTATTGTTTTATGTTCTTAGCCAGTTTCAACTACCAAAGAGCCCGCCGAGATAAATTTAGAAACATATCTGCCGTAAGAGAGATAATCGCTATACGGTCTTTTCCTTATGTCCATTCTGAATTACTTTTCACGCCTCAATTTTGCTGTATAAGTTTTTCAGCCACGTTACAAGACAGGGCTAAAGGTTGTCGGTTCAAAGTCATTCATTACGGTAGTGGTTATTGGGACTTTGTTGAAATACCGATTTCACCTCTCCAAGAATTGTTTTGTTTTTATGAGGCAATGAGAATGGCGGGCTTCAATCCCGAAAGGAATTGGAGGACCGAAATGATTGTGAACATGACAATGCACAACCATGAATATTCCCATGATGGTGGTGATACAAGTGATAATTTCTTATCAAGTGGTAAGGCCCTGAAATATGGTTTATGGGGTCTTTGCTCTTTTGGCACACCTTTGAAGATTATTCATCCTCACCCGGATAGACCGTGGTGTTCGTTTGCTGTAGCAAGAGCAATTAAAGCGGGTACGGATTTAGATTGTGTGCCCAGTGAAATTCATCCGGCCGATTTACATAAATTGTGCCGAACAAAATACGATAATGAAAGTAGAAACCCAAGAATAATTTTAAGAGGATAGAAAATGATTAAAGTCTTGACATTTAATGTTTTACATTGGAATTTAACTCACCCGTGGAAGAAACGAAAAGCCAAAGTCATTGACATTTTGAGACAATCACAGGCTGATATTTTCTGTTTGCAAGAGGTCAAACGAAAACAGCTTGTCGATATAAGCAATGCTTTTCGTAGTCATTATTCGTTTTATTACAAAGCCCGGGATGGTAAAGACGGTGAAGGTTGTCCAATTTTTTATAATCTGAATAAATATTCCGTTTTGGATTATGACACCTTTTGGTTTAGTAACACACCGCATAAGAAAAGCCGTGGGTGGGGTGATATTGTGCCACGGATATGTTCTTGGGTTCAATTAATGAGTAGGTCCACAGGCCAAACGTTTTACGTTTATAACGTGCATTTGACTTGTTTGGGCACCTCTGGTAAAAAGAAAAGTGTGAATCTGCTGGTCAATACGATGCAAAGTCCGTATATTTTAGCGGGTGATTTCAATAGCCCGTTTGAAAGTATGCAAATGGGTGCCTTCAAATATATGTGGCATTCAAAGCAAGACAAAAAGAATATTGACCATATTATCGCTTCTCACGAAAACTTTACAATGCCTGATTCGTATGTAATTGAATCAGGTAAAGCCTCTGACCATAATTGTGTGGTGGCAACAGTTGAAAAGAAAGGAAAAGTTACTAATGAAACGATTGATTTGTTATAGTGTTCTTGTTCTTATGTTTGCTGGTTGTGTTAATACCAGCCAGTTAGCACGTAAACAAGCCCTGCCTATCCTTCAATCGAATTGGCAAGAATTAAAGCCGTATGCCGGTCAAGATACGGCAACCATGGATACTCTTTTGATTGATGGCGATTATAATTTGCCGTCGGTTTGGTCCGTGGTTCGGGAGAATGTTTTGACCGAGTTGCGAAATCACTATGATAGTGGTAAGATAGACCTCTATCTTTATCAGAGCCGAGTTGAAGGTGTAAGAATCATGGATGAAAATGTTAAACAATATGGAGAGGTCCATTGAGAGAATTTTTTATAATTTTTATGTTTTGGTTTATCGGTATAACTTATGGAGCGGCAATGTTAAGTCATCCGAAACATAAGTTGTTTTCGATTCTTTGGGCCGTTTCTTTAATTATGCTAACAATGTTAACCGGCTTGGCAATGTTTACGGTTTTGCAAGCAAAAGGAAATTAAAAATGAATAAAGAAATTCAAGAAATCTTAGACGTGTTAAGAAGTGATTTTAAGAATGCCGACCCGAAAATCCGAACATATATCGCCGAACGGTCGTTACATATTACGGAGGCTATGATAAATAAGTCTCCGCATATCGCGGAAATTGTTAAGCAAGAATATCAGAACATTCTCGGTGCCGCGGCGAATATTGCTATTGAGCAAGCGGATAGCCTTGAATTGGCTCAAAGGCGGTTGACTTTGAAAGCGATTGAATTGGGTATTGCCGCTTTGTTAAATTTGTAAGGGCGTTTAGCAAAATGACTAAATCTTTAATTGCATTTTTAATTATAACCGGTGGCGTTGGGCTAATTATAGTAGGCCTTGAAATTGCGTGTATGATTAAATTTTTGATAAGGTGAGACCATGAACAAAACAGAACGAAAGAGAAATAAACAGGCACGGCAGAGAAAACGTGCCCGAGAACGACTAACCCGATTGATGGTCAAGTGGAGCGAAAAGAGAAATGAGAATTAAAGTTGTAAAAGACACTTACATTAATGAAATAAGTTTCATTTCCGAAAAAGAATTATTAAATAAACGCCGATTAGTTGGTGTTAAATGTTTTGGAACCGGAAACAGAAAGATGTTCATTGTCGATGGATGTGATGTTTGTTTTTGGTATTCGCCACAAAACGGTATTTCATCCAGACGAACTAATTTGGGACATTTGCAACCGTATGAAAGAGACCAATTGATTTTGAAGGCTCTTTTGAATGAAGGTGATGATTTACACCTTTTCAAAACTGAAAGGGATTTGTTTGCTTGGTTGGCTGGGTACGGAGAATAAAATGAATTGTGTATGGTTATCAGCGGAAGAAGATTCTTATTTTGAAACGTCCTGTGGTCATACTTTTATGTTCATGGACGATGGGATTAAAGAGAATCATTTTCAATACTGTCCCTATTGTCAAAAACCAATTGTGGAATCTACCGAACAAATAAATGTTCGGCAAGCTACTGATAAGATAGAACACGCCCGAGAGGGTTTGCGGCGTATAGTTGAAATGATTCAGTCTAATTGTCTTGGGCTGGGCCGTAGTAAATATGCCACCGCGTCTTGTGACGAAATGAGAAGTCGGGCCCAACACTATTTAGAAACGGGAGACCATATATAATGTCGTTTGATTCAATTCGGACTTCGGAAGATGCAATTGAGGAAGCTAAAGAATTGGGTCTTGAAGTCTTTATACCTGATAAATATACATTGACAGTGGACCTTGATTCGGAGGAAGCCTTTGCACGTTATCAAGAACGATTGAAAATCTTTCAAGAATACTATCAAGTGGAATCAATTATTGGAAGACCTTCAAAGAGTGGATGGCCAAATCGACATTTTATTATTAAAATGTATCAAGGACTTTCAATACCCGAAAGACTTCTTTTACAGTTGTATCTTAATTCAGATTCTTTGAGGGAGTTCTTGTCTTATCAGCAATTTTTGATTGGTGATGAAACACCAATTTTATTATTCAATAAAAAGGAAAACGTGAAATGACCAAAGTGAAACCCTGTATTTGCAAGAACGAATTTCAAGACCAAACGTATGGTCAGGGCAAGCGTGTTATGAATTCGTGCAAAGAGACAAAAGGTAGTACTCCCGAATGGCGGTGTACCGTGTGCGGAAAGGTATCAGTGAAATGAACAAAGAGCAAGCAAGAAAATTAGCGGCGATGCTTAAACTGGATATCGACATTTGGCTGGAAGATGCCGAACGAAATTCAGGTGAAGACATTGAAACAAATGAATGGTTGGCTCAGTTGAATGATGTGGCCAAAGCGGCATACGGTGATGCTTGGTCGCCTGCCATGTTGCACCCATTGTACGATAGGTATAAAAACAAAGCGATATTAGGTTAAAAAAATGGCATTACCCATAATCTATAAAAATCTAACAACGGACCAACGTAGGCGAATTAAAGCCGTGGCGATTGCTCTGGGCATGACAATTGATACCTTGATTGCTTGGATAAACATTGCTATTCTAAAGAGTGGTGGCACCCGAAAACAGTTACAAGCAAAAGAGAGATTCTTTCAATGGCTAAATTCTTTGCCAAAATAAAAGATATAACTTTGAACAAAGTAAAGTTAAAGGGCATAGCTACAGGTGGCTATATTCATGTTTACGATGATATGCACGTAGGAAGTCCTGAATCAATGGAAAAGATATTTAGAATGATAGGAAAGGCCGAAATTAATATGCAAATGCAACAAAAAACAATTCAAAGGAATGCTATGAGATTTCATGTAGATGAAATGACCGAGGTACAAATCCAATTTTTTAAGAAGCCGATTATCCTTGAAAAGCGGCGTTTGTTTACTACTCATTGTGTGCTTGTGCTGTTTGTTGCGGCACAAAAATCAGTGAATGTTTTTACCGGGATTGCTTGTCAATCGCCGAAAGACCAATACAGTAAAACGGTTGGTAAGAAGTTGGCATTGACACGGGCTTTGGAGGATACTACTGGTTATCTTTCTAAAGAAGACCGGGAAATCGTTTGGGATAATTTCTTTGCCCGTTTTCCAAGAATAACGCTATGAGTGTCCAGATTCATATTGAGATTGACGAAAAGACCTTACGGGCTCTTGTGAAAGAACATTTGCAAAAAACCCTTGGGACTTGTCTTGTTTGGGACCATGAAATTGAAATTCAAGTTAAGTCAAAACAGAATTTCAAATCGGAATGGGAGAAGGCGGCTTTTCGGGCGGTTATTGATAAACTGATAACAGAGGAAAGTCCTCCCAACTATATGTAAAGGCTTTTTTATGGGCACGCATTATTACGCTATAGTTAAAGAATCTCCGGTATGCGATAAAGTAAAATCGGATTGTCCGAAAATTGAAAAGCGATTGCATATTGGTAAATCTTCTGGCGGTTGGTGCTTTGCTCTTAGAGTTTATCCCGAAAGAGGTTTGGTTAGTTTAGCGAGTTGGAAGAACTTCTTTAAGCGGCATAAACTTTTTGATGAATATGGTAGATTGGTTCATGCCGATGAAATGGTGAACATCATAACAGACCGTAGTTTTGATGGTCAATGGGCAGATAAAGATTTAGCTGAAAATCATGCCGAAAGAGGACCGAACAATCTTGCTCGGAGCCGAGTAGATGGTTACAGGTGCGTCGGTAATGGTCTGGGCACGTGGGATTATTTCCTTGGCGAGTTTTCATAATGAACACTACAGGTAAAGTTTGGGGCTCCACTTCATTGCTCTTTCAAAAGAACAATGTTGAAATACACCGCCTTGTCGGAAAGAGGGGCGGCTTTTGTTCATATCACAAACACCAACATAAATATAATATGTTTTTTGTGGAGTGTGGTAAACTTCAGATTAAAACGCAAAAAGATAGTGGGATTCAAGATATTACGACATTAACCACGGGTCAAACTTGTATAGTTGAACCGGACCAATTTCATCAATTCAAAGTCCTTGAGGCTGGTATCTTCTTTGAAATCTATTGGACGGAGTTGAAAACGGACGATATTGAAAGAGTGGACGCTGGCGGAGTCGAAAATGATTAATATTACTGAAGATGATATAGTTCAATTGGCGGTTGAGTATTTCAGGGCCCAAGGTTTTCCGTATGTTAGATTGCATGATTATGAGATTTACCAGATATTCAAAAACTTGCAAGATAATGAAACACGGTTAGTCCGGTCTGAAAAAGGTCTCTTACATGGGCTTGTTACGTCAATTGGTATTAATGAATGTAAGAATGACCAATCGTTAGCAAATCATTTTCATCCGCATATTTGGGAATCAAAAGCCTATAAGATGCGGTCACCGATTGAATCTTTTGCAATTGATAAATCATTGCAAAAGGTAATGCGGTTGTGTTTGAAGTATTTAGGTGAGATAACGATAAGAGACGTTCGGACGTTCTTGCGAACGGTGAACGGTACTCAGTGTTGCTCTAATTTCAGACCATCCGCGGCTAAAGCTGTTTATGATTATTTCAAAGCTGAAAATGTTTTAGATATGTCCGCGGGTTATGGTGGTCGTTTACTTGGCTTTTTAGCGTCTAAGTCAACTGGTACTTATACGGGCGTGGACCCATCCGAAAGAACAATCAATTGCAATCAAGCGATTGTGGATTACTTCAAACAAAACCACCGGGTGCGATTGATTCAGAGTCCTTTTGAAGATGCAACCGATTTGCCAAAAGTTGATTTTGCGTTTACGTCGCCGCCGTATTTCAAGAAAGAAGTTTATGATGGTGATGATGAAAAGCAATCCAGTAACCGTTATCAGTCTTATGATGCTTGGCGAGATAATTTCCTTGCTGTTATGATACAAAAAGTAAGGGATGTTTTACTGCCTGATGGTACCATGGCGATTAATATTCAAGACGTGCGGATAAATAACGTTGTCTTTCCTACTACGGATGATACTGTTCAAGTGGCTCAAAGTAATGGCTTCATAATGAAAGAACGGTTGGACTTGTCGTTATCTTCTTTTGGCCGTGGGCTGAAGAAAACGAAATCAGAGCCTATCTTTATTTTCAAAAAGGCGTAAAATGATAATAGAGAACACACCAATTGAAAAGTATCAAGTTCAAGGTCGGACTATTTATGTTAAGCGGGAGGACTTATGTGTACGGGAAGGGGGTCCGCCGTTTAGTAAGTGCCGTGGTGCGTACAAACATCTCCAGAACTTGAAAACACAAGGTGTGGAGATTGTAAGTTACGTGGAGGGACCTGTATCAATGGCAGGTTGGTGCATTGCTTGGTGTGCTAAAATATTGGGTATGAAAGCGGTTATATTCGTGCCTAAGTATGTTGGCACTACGCCCGCGGTGTTAATGAAACATTGTGAGATTGTAAAAAACTTTGGAGCGGAGATTATAGAAGTACCTGCGGCAAAGAACTCAATTCTAAATGCACGTTCAAAGAAAATCTTGACTGAAAAATATCCTGATGCGGTTTTACTGAAGACAGGGTTGCCATTTGATACGGCAATTGAAGAAAATGCCCAAGAATGGAAACGTACTGAGGAACAAATAAAGCCCAAGAATGTAATATTAAGTGTTGGTAGTGGCATGGTTTGTTCGGGTATTCTCCACGGTTTAACTATTGATTGTAAAATTACCGGCGTATTGTGTGCAAAAAAAGATGCTAAATTAAAAGAGAGTGCGATTTGGCGAAAGTCGGGACGTTTACAAAGTGGATTCTTTGGTCTTTCAACCAATGTATTGAATTTAGTCCAAGGTGGCTTTGAATATATGGAGATACCTGATATAGTAGCTCCATTCCCTTGCAATCCGTTTTATGACTTAAAGGCGTGGCATTATTTAATTAACCATTTAACCGAATTTGAAGACGACATTTTATTTTGGAACATAGGAAGATAATTATGCAGATTAAACGAAATGATTTATTGAGGCAGGTTGAATCAGTTATTCCCGGTACAACCGATAAAGACACAATTCAGCAATCATCTTGCGTTGCTTTCTTGCCAAATCTTTTGGTGACATTTAATGAGGAAGTATGTTGTCAAATTAAGACGGCTCTTGGTATTCAGGGCTGTATTAAAGCGGCACCGTTCGCTAATATTCTCAGACGGTTGAAGGATGAAGAGGTGGATGTTTTCATTGAAGAAAACAAATTAGTGGTGCAAGCTAAACATAAACGGGCTGAATTGTT
>Ga0105092_10000559_pt1 | contig 19451 bp, 21 predicted proteins | sample PPLLak2March2015_FD_87021 | JGI IMG/M metagenome (GOLD analysis project Ga0105092, IMG submission 87021) | Freshwater sediment microbial communities from Prairie Pothole Lake near Jamestown, North Dakota, USA - PPLs Lake P7 Core (1) Depth... | ecosystem: Environmental > Aquatic > Freshwater >... | reverse complement strand
TGCGGAGACGATCGTCGACCACCACACCGTTGTCGACGTTGAGCCCGGCCTGCTCGGCCAAACCGGTGTTGGGAACCACGCCCACACCGATCACCACCAGGTCAGCAGGGACGGTCTTCCCGTCGTCGAGCACCACCACCTTGTCCTTGATCTCAGTGACCGTGTGACCCAGACGAAACTCGACACCGTGCTCCTCGTGGAGATCCTGGACGAAGCGGCCCAGTTTCTCGCCGATGATTGGCACCAGCGGCAACTCCTCAGGCGCCACCACGGTCACCGCCACCTCGCGCTGGCGCAGCGACGCAGCAACTTCCAACCCGATGAACCCGGTGCCGATTACGACAGCGTTGTCTGTCCCCTCGAGAGCAGCGATGATCGCGCGGCTGTCCTCGAGTGTCCGGAGGTAATGGACGTGGTCTTGTTCCGCTCCGGGTGTGGGGAGACGTTTCGGCTCCGCTCCCGGTGCGAGGAGTAGCGCCTCGTATGCGAGGCTCCGCCCGTCTTCCAGCGCCACCCTCCGCTCACCGGCATCGATAGCGGTCACTTCGACGCCGGTGATGAGCGTGATGTCGTGCTTCTCGTAGAAATCCGGGCTGCGCAACGGCATCCAGTCCTCGGGGGCGGTTCCCGCCAGATAGTCCTTGGAGACATTGGGGCGATCGACAGGCGCCTCGAGACCGATCATCGACACCGATCCCGTGTAGCCAAGCCGGCGAAGCATCTCGGCGGCGGCGGCGCCCGCGGCCCCGGAACCCACGATCACGACTGACTCGGGAGTGTGGGGTGGCTGTCGGTCAGGAGCGGGGGCATCTATGGGTCCGTTCACGAACACGCGACCGTCTCGTTCCGTCGGCTCATAGCGCTTGAGATGATTGAGGGCTGGTGCCCCGACGGCTTCACCGGTTGTCAGGTCGAACGTTGCGTGATGCCAGGGGCAATGCACCTGGCCGTCGACGCACAGACCATCACCGAGAGGGCCTCCGTAGTGGCTGCAGTGCCCGGCGACGGCGCACAAACCGCTCTCGGTGCGGACCACGATGACCTGCTTCCCGTCGACCTGGCCCTTGACCGGTTGATTCAAGGCCAGGGAGTCCAGCGGGATGCCGTCGTCGACCAGGTCCGGCCCCGTAACCTTCGTCTCGGCCATCGGCGTTCCTTTCGCTCCGGTTTTCTTTCAACCATAGTGATGGCTTTTAGAACGACTGGATCAGCCCTGGTATCGATAGACCAGGCCCTGTCCTCCGGTGGATGTCAGGATCAGCTCGACTGGCCCGGTCAAGGCGGCCCTGAAGCCATCGCCGAGCACCGAAAGGACATGGCTGTCCTGGTCCCGTAGGTCTGCCGGACACTCGCCATTGGCAGCCAACTCGGTCACGAGCACTTCTTCTCCAGACACGGCGTACCTGCCATGCAGGCTGCGACACCCGGTGGATCCGAGCATCGACTGGTCACTGAACAATTCGAGCGTGGCCCGGGCCCCTGCGGCATTCGAGACGGTCTCTCCCTGGATCAGTCTCGTCAGGGCCCAAACCGTGCCGGTCAGGTCACCAACAGTCGCCGGGGGCGCCGGGCCAAAAACGAGCTCGACGTCCTCGCCGGTCAGCGTCAACTGGTCTGAACTCGTGGCGAGAGTGTCCACGCCGAGCAGGGCGTTGAGATACGACCGCTCCGATTCCATTACTTCGTGGGCACAGCCTTTCGCAGTGGAGAGGAATTCCGGGGCCAGATCGATCTCCGATCCCGACCGCGACATTTCAACGGAGTATTCGTTGCAGGGTGCCCAGCCTCCGACCTCTCTTTCGAACAGGGTCAGGGTTATTGGATACCCGTCGACCAGCGGAAGGAGCGAGCCGCCCACGCGGCCTGAGAGCAGCCGCCACGGGACCCCGGTCGGTTCCCAAGCGACACGGGTTGGATCAAGCCCATCTGCGCTTCCGTCTTGGATCGAGAAATCTGGCTGTTCAGGTACCGCGGTCGTGTCGGGTCGATCCCCGGTCCCTGGGCTGTCGCAGGCGACACCCATGAACACAAAGCACGCGGCGGTGGCGGCGGCGAGCCTCCTCAAGGATGGGGAATCAGGAGGTAGTCGTCGTGGCTGTCTCGTCGACTACGAATAGGAGGTCCACCGCTTCGCCGGAGAGGTTCAGCTGACCATCCTCGATGGTGAACAGCTCGACCAGGCCCATGGCGTCGAGAAATGCCGCCTCGGATTCCATGACCCCCTCGTCGACACAGGCCATCATGGTCCCGCCGACATCGGTGAAGGTCAGTTCGTTCCCGGACAGGGTGTAACCGCCGAACCACTGGTTGCACGCCGACTTCCCCCCCGCGGTCCCTTCCGGCTCGTCGAAGATCAGCGTGATCGGGAATCCCTCGACGATCGGGATGTCGGCTCCATCGAGCGTGCCGGCCTCGAGGACCCAGGCGTTGGCGGTCGGGTCGGACGCTCCTTCCTCGCCGGGATCGGCGCAGGCAGTGAGTGCGATGGCAAGGATGGCGGCGAGGGCAATTGCTCTTCTCATGGTCCTTTCGACGCTACGCCAATCCCCAACGGTTCCACTTAGATCAGCACCCCGGCTGCGATCACCAACCCCGTCCAGAGGTGGAGACGAGCAGTCATTTTCAATGCACGGATCAGGGCAGGCCCGTCGCTCTTGCGATAGATGATCCGCACCGGGCCCATGGCGTACGGAGCGATCAGGGCGGCGAAGGCTGTAGGGAAGGGGGTCCATCGCAGCACGGCGAAAAGAGCGATCAGGAAAAAAGCGCCGTAGACCAGGGTGACGAACAGCGTCCTCGTGTTATCCGGTCCAATGATCACGGCGAGTGTCCGTTTCCCTGCCGCCCGGTCGGTGTCGAGGTCGCGGAAGTTGTTGACCACGAGGATTGCCGCCGCCAGCAGACCAATCGGAACCGAGAGGAGCCACGCGGGGAGCGGCGCTGTCATGTCATAGATGTACCGGCTGCCCACCGTGGCCACCACGCCGAAGAAGAGGAAGACGAATACCTCCCCGAGTCCCCGGTAACCGTACGGAAATGGGCCGCCGACATAGCCGAGCATCGCGACGACGGACACCACGCCGATGACCAGGATCACGGGTCCAGCGATCACTGCGAGCGCGATACCGGCGCCAGCGGCTATCACCAGTGCCGCCACCACTCCGACCCACATCTGCCTTGCCGTGATCTGTCCCAGGGCAACCATCCTCGGCGGACCCACCCGGTCTCCGGTATCGGCCCCCCGGTGCGCATCCGAGACGTCGTTGGCGAAGTTGGCCGCCACCTGGATCGCGACCGCGGCCAACAGGGCATAGAGAAAGACGTCCCAACGGAACACGCCATCCGACTGGGCGAGGGCCGAGCCGACCACAACCGGCACCACGGCCGCGGGGAGAGTGTGGACGCGGGCTGCCGTCTTCCAAGCCTGGAATGTGGTCACGGCGTCAGAAATGCCAGGGATATTGACCGAAATCGGGCTCCCGCTTCTCAAGGAAGGCGTCACGCCCCTCCCGGGCCTCGTCGGTCATGTAGCCGAGACGGGTCGCCTCTCCGGCGAAGATCTGCTGGCCGACCAACCCGTCGTCGATCAGATTGAAGGCGAACTTGAGCATGCGTTGGGCGGTGGGGCTCTTCGACATGACTTCCTGAGCCCATTCGAGAGCGACCTTCTCCAACTTGGAATGGGGCACCACGGCGTTGACCATTCCCATCTCGTACGCCTCTTCCGCCGAGTACTCGCGCCCGAGGAAAAAGACCTCCCGAGCTCGCTTCTGGCCGATCTGCCGAGCCAGATAGGCAGAGCCGTACCCGGCGTCATAGGACGCGACATCGGCATCGGTCTGCTTGAAGACGGCGTGCTCCTCAGAGGCGAGGGTCAGATCGCAGACGACGTGGAGTGAGTGACCTCCTCCGACGGCCCAACCCGGTACTACGGCGATCACGATCTTGGGCATGAACCTGATGAGACGCTGCACTTCGAGGATGTGGAGCCGGCCCAGTCGCCCGGGATCCACCGTGTCGTTGGCGTCCCCGTCGGCGTACTTGTAGCCGTCACGGCCTCTGATCCTCTGGTCGCCACCCGAACAAAACGCCCACCCACCGTCCTTGGGAGATGGACCGTTCCCGGTGAGGAGGACACACCCGACGTTGGTTGACTGGCGGGCATGGTCGAGGGCGGCGAACAACTCATCGACGGTGTGCGGTCGGAATGCGTTCCGCACTTCTGGTCGATCGAAGGCGATCCGAACCACACCGTGCCCGATTGCCTTGTGATATGTGATGTCGGAGAACTCGAATCCCGGCACCTGATCCCATGATGATTCGTCGAACAGCGCGGAGATCACCGGCGGAGGATAAGAGGCAGAATCGTTGTGTGAAGATTCGCGGCGCATGCTCGACTGGCTGAGGCGACACGATCCGGAGCGGGTGTTCATCGAGACCCCCGACGACACATTGACCTTCGGGGAGACCGCCGATGCCGTCAGGGACCGCCCGGTGGATGGCATCGAGGTGGTACGGCCGGGTCTCGACATTCAATCGGTGATAGACCTGCTGGCGGTGATGTCCAAGGGCTCGGCAGTCGTCACTGGCACTGTTGAGACGGCCGCCATCGCCCCCTCCGATGCCGCCTCGGTGCTCTTCACCTCAGGGACCTCGGGGCGGCCCAAGGGTGTGCGCCTGACGATCGACAACTGGGAGGCAGCCGCCAGTGCCTCGGTGAAGCATCTAGGTCACGGGCCTGCCGACACCTGGCTCCTCGCCCTGCCCCTCCATCATGTAGCCGGGCTCTCAATTCTCGTCAGGTCGGCCTACGCGGGTGGAGCCGTCCGCATGCTCCCCGGCTTTGACCCCGTCACATTTGCCACCCATCTCAGGCGGGGGGTCACCGTTGTTTCGTTGGTGCCGACGATGATGAGCCGAGTCCTCGATGTCGACCCAGGTCCATACGAGGGCCTCGAGGCGGTTCTGCTCGGGGGAGGGCCGATCCCCGATCGTGTATTGGATCGAGCGGGTGCGGCGGGGCTTCCGGTGCTTCCAACCTATGGCCTCACCGAGACCGCCGGTCAGGTAGCGACGCTAAAACCGGGAGCGCCTCTCGAGAACAGGGCCCATCCACTGCCCGGAGTCATCCTCCGGATCGATCCCGACGACCGGATCGCGGTCCGCGGCCCGATGCTCAGCCCTGGCTATATCGGGGAGCCTGATCGGCCTGCCGAGGACTGGCTGGTGACAGGGGATCGGGGGACGATCGATGACGACGGCGCGCTTCGGGTGACAGGGCGCGCCGACACGATCATCGTCAGTGGAGGCGAGAACATCGATCCGGCCGTGGTCGAAGCGGCTCTGCTCGGGGTGGCGGGTGTCCGAGAAGCGTTAGTCGCCGGCCTGACCAGCGAAGAGTGGGGGATGGAGGTGGTGTGCCTCTATGTCGGGCCGGCGAATCCAGCCCGGGTCGACACCGCATTGAGGCAGGTTCTGCCCGGCTTCATGATCCCCAAGCGCTGGCGGCAGGTCGCAGTCCTTCCCATGACACCGATGGGAAAACCCGATCGCGACGAGGCCGCTCGGCTGTTCAGCTGATCCGTCGGGCGACGAGGACGCCCTCGCGGAACGGGAATGCCGCTGCCTCGAACTCGGGGTCGGCGGCGATATGACGGTTGAACTCGTCGGTGCCGTATCCCTGGTCGATCCACCCGGTGCCGATGCCATAGACATTGTCGGCGATGACTAGGCCGCCGACGGCGAGAAGGGGCCTTGCTCTCTCGAAGTAAGCGATGTACTCCGGCTTGTGGGCGTCGATGAACAGCAAGTCCACGCTTCCTGGCTCCAGTTCCTTGCTCAGGTCGGACAGCACAGCCAGGCCGGCGCCCCGTCTGAGGTCAACTCGATCTGCGAGACCGGCGCGTTCGAATTGTCGTTGGGCGAAGTCGGCGTGCCGCGGCTCGTACTCGATCGTGATCAGCCGGCCATTGGGAGCCAGCCCACGGGTGATCCAGATCCCGGAGTATCCGGCAAGGGTCCCGACTTCGATAGCCAGCCTGCCCCGGGTCATGGACGTGAGGATCATGAGTAATCGGCCGACGTCAGGCCCCACCGCGATCGCGGGCAAGCCGGCAGCGATCGTCTCGTCCATGAGGCCCGCTAAAAGCTCGTCCTGATCGCCGAATACGTCCCGTGAGTAGTCGTTGATGAAATCCCAGGTCTCAGGGGTCATCTCTGCCATGACGCGACGTTAGGTCAGATCGACGACGACCCGATCGGCCCTAGCGCTGGTGGATGGGTTGATCTCGGGCCTCGAGTCAGGCAGCGACCATGTCCTCGACGGCCCTGAGATCGGTGGCGAGCAGGACGAGAGCCTCGGCCACGAGCTCACGCACCTCGGCCTCCGGCACGCCGGTCATGTTCGAAACCGTTGAGAAGGCGGCGGGAACGCCGTCGCCGAACCCGAACCTGAGCTCGAGCACCTGCCGATGCAGATCGGACAGATGGGCCAGGCTCTGCCGAAGGCGATCCTCCACGATTCGCTGCTCGACCTCGGTGGACGGGTCGACAGCGTCGGTGTCGGCGATGAAGTCGCCAAGAAGCGCCCCGTCTTCACCTATCGGCGATTCGAGGGCGACCGTGGTGGCAACCGACAGTGCCTTGTCGACATCACCGATGGCGATCCCGGTGATTTCGGCGATCTCCTCGTGGGTCGGTGCCCGGTCGAGCTTGGTGCGAAGGTCTTCGGCGGCGCCGCGAACGACGGGAAGGATGTCGAACAGGGCCGAGGGGATGCGGATGGCGTCGCTCTGATCGGCGCGGGCACGCTGAAGCGCCTGGCGAATCCACCAGGTCGCGTACGTGGAGAACTTGAACCCCTTGCGCCAGTCGAACTTTTCCACGGCGCGAATCAGGCCGAGGTTCCCCTCCTGGATCAGGTCGAGCATGTCCAACTTGGCACCTGAGTAGAGACGGGCGTTGGACACGACGAGCCGGAGATTGGCCTGGATGAAGTCCTGACGAGCCCGCTGTCCTTCGCGGGATACACGCTCGAGGCGCGATCGCTCGACACGGTCGGCGATGCCTGCATCGAGGGCGAGGCGCGCCTCAGCGCCGGCTTCCATGGCCTGGGCGAGCCGAACCTCGTCTTCAGCGGTGAGCAGGGGTCGCCCACCGATCCCGGCCAGATACTGGCTCAGGGAGTCACTGGTGAGGCGTCCGGTCTCATCGACCAGCGTCGCGTCTTCTCTTTTCACACGATCTCTCTGATTCTGCACAATCACTCGAACATCAGTTCGCAGCAAGACATTCCGGGCGGTTTTCCCCGGCTGTCAGTCCGCTTCGGGAGGCCGACGGCCCTTCTTGATCGCCGACCTCGACCTCTTCTCGGCGAGCCGGCGTTCCTTCGATTGTGGTGATGGCTTGGTCTTCTTTCTCGGCTTCGGCTGGATCAACGCCCGTTCGATCCGCTCGGTGAGACGCTCGCGGGCGATCTCGCGGTTCCGCCATTGTGACCGGGTGTCCGACGCCGTCACCTCCACGTGAGCTCCCAACCGGCGTCCCAGACGCTCCTTGACCTCGTCCGGTAGCGACGAAGCGGCGATGTCCAGGCGAAGGCTGACCGCTGTCTCGTTCTTGTTGGCGTGCTGCCCGCCCGGGCCACCCGAGGTGTCGAATCTCTCCTCGATCTCGGACTCGGGGATCAGCCAGGATCCGACGGTGATCCCACGAGTGGTCACCCCTCTTCGTAGTACTCGGTGCCGAGATGAGTGATCAACTCCTCGCCCATCATGTGCCTCAGGTTGTTCTTGAGCTTGGTGTGCTGGATGAACAGGTCGTTCTCGGCGTAGAGGCCGGGGGCAGCCTGAGGGCTCTTGAAATAGAAGGAGAGCCACTCCTGGACCCCGTTTCGACCGGCGCGAGCGGCGAGATCCATGAACAGGGCGAGGTCGAGGACGATGGGGGCGGCCAGGATCGAGTCCTTGCACAGAAAATCGATCTTTATCTGCATCGGGTACCCGAGCCACCCGAAGATGTCGATGTTGTCCCAACCCTCCTTGTCGTCGCCCTTCGGCGGGTAGTAGTTGATCCTCACCTTGTGGTACAGGTCGCCATATAGCTCCGGGTAGACCTCAGGTTGGAGGATCTGCTCCAGGACTCCGAGCTTGGAGACTTCCTTGGACCGGAAGCTGTCCGGGTCGTCGAGGACCTCTCCGTCTCGGTTGCCGAGGATGTTGGTGGAGAACCATCCCTTGATCCCGAGCATCCGGACCTTGAGCCCTGGCGCCACCATCGTCTTCATCAGCGTCTGACCGGTCTTGAAGTCTTTGCCCGAGATGGGGACGCCTTCCTGGCTGGCGAGCTCGACCATGGCCGGGATGTCCACCGTGAGGTTGGGTGCCCCGTTGGCGAACGGGACCTTCATCTTGAGTGCGGCGTAAGCGTAGATCTGGGAAGGGCTGATGGCAGGATCGTTGTCCTTGAGGCCCTGCTCGAAGGTCTGCAGGTCGGAGTGGACCTCGGACGGCTCCTCGTAGGCCTCGGTCGATCCGCACCAGACCATCACAAGGCGGTCCACGCCCTTCTCGCCCCGGAAGCGGTCGATGTCCTCCATGAGGCCTTCGGCGAGGTCCATGTGGGTGGCTGCATCGTTCACCTGGTCAACACCATCGAGGTTCTTCACCCACCGGTTGGAGAAGACCGCCGAGTACGGCTTGACCGATCGCAGCTCGTCGCCAATCCCTTCGATGTCCCTGGGGTCCAGGACGCCCGCTTTCATCGCAGAGGTGTACGCATCGTCGGAAAAGGGATCCCATCCGCCGAATTCGAGATCGTCGAGTCCGGCGAGTGGCACGAAATCCTTGATTAGCGGGTTCCGCCCGTCCGTTCTCTTGCCAAGGCGTATGTGCGACATCTGGGTGAGTGAGCCAAACGGGTGGGCATACCCCTTCCGGGCGGCGAGAACGCCCGCAATGAACGTGGTGGCGACTGCGCCCATCCCGGGGGTGAGGATCCCGAGCTTCCCGGTTGCGGGGGCGGGCTGCTGACTTGCGGACATGAAACCTCCTGCCCGAAACGATAGGGGAGAGGGGTGTCGGAACCGAACCCCGGCGCAATAAGGTTCCCGCATGGATCGCGCCCCCGACTCGATAGGTCCGACCATCGATGTGGCGCTACTGGCCGACGCGGTACAGGCGGTGCGTGGGAAGCTCTTCGTGCTCGGTGGGGGCTGGGACACGCTGTGGGTCAGGTCGTTCCCGGCCCGGCATCCGAGCATGGCCATCGGTCTACGACTCCGGGTCCCGACGTCATGGAGAGAGGACAAACTCGATCTGTCGGTCGAGTTGCAGGACGCCGACGGAGCGCCGTTGCTCTCCAAGCCGCTCTCTCATCAGGTCAAACTGCCGATGCAGCGTCAGTTGCCGTCTCCAACCGACTTCGGAGTCGTCCGTTCGTTCACCTTCAACAACCTGCTCTTCGGGCGCGAGGGGTCCTACTCGTTCGTGATATCCGTCGACGGGGACCCGCTGTCACGTCTCCGATTCAGCGTCCGGGCCAGACCCACCGAGCAAGGCCCTAGTTGATCCTCTAAGGGCTGCCTTACGCTGTGTGCGCGCTGCGCGCGCACTTGCCACTCTCCGCGCGGAGTTGGTGTAGCAATCGGGGCCCTCATAGGGTTCCACGGCTGCGAGGGACCCAGGAAAGTCCCTCGTTTTGTTTTCCCCAACTTGCTAGGAGATTCAATGACGTCCCGAGGAAAGGTCACGCCCTTTCTGACCATGACGCTGTCGGCACTGTTCGTCGTGGGCGCGATGGTCCCCGCTACTCCGGCCCAGGCCGCAAGTAACCCTCCCTTCGCCGTCGACTTCCCTCAGGATGCCCCATCGACGGTTTTCTCGTCGACGTTCGGTGCCTCCAGGTCGGGTGGTCGTCATCATCAGGGCAACGATCTGATGGCCCCCAAGTTGACGCACGTCTACGCGGCGGCGGCCGGGATCGTCACGGTGATCGACACCCACGGCAGCGCCGGCAGGTACATCGAAATCCAGCACCAGGCCGGATGGTCGACCCGCTACCTGCATCTGAACAACGATGACCCTGGCACTGACAACGGGCAGGCAGACTGGTCGATGACCCTGGTCCGGGGCCTGGTCGTCGGAAGTCATGTCAAGGCGGGCCAGCACATCGGTTATGTCGGTGACTCCGGGAACGCAGAGTGGACAGGGTCTCATACCCATTTCGAGCTCGCCCACGATGGGGGGGAGGTCGATCCCTACCCCATCCTCAAGGACGCCTACGAGCGGGCCATGTCGATGCAGGCCGCCACTGCCCGGGGGTCGATGAGGTTCGGAGACGCCAAGCTGTCCTGACCGCGCTCACTGGGGGAGGAAACGCGCATCGTCGAGCGCGGACACTTCGGCGACGAGGTTGGGGTGATCGGGGGAAACCGTTCGCACCTCCATAACCCGCACCGATGGTGGCTCGCCGGCGTGGACCCAGATCACCCGCGTGACACCCGATGCGGCTGCCGCCGCAGCCCAACCCTCCAGGACCTGCTGTTCATTCGCAGCGAAAGAGCGCTCTCGCTCATCGCGCGCCGCCTCAGTCACTAAAACGGCCGTGAAGCAATTGGTGCATGAGCCCTGGATATGGCTGTCGTCGGACACGTCTCCCAGCGCGACCTTGACCCCCATGTCTCTCAATTCGGCACCGACAATCGGGTCCGAGACGAAGGCGCGGACCTCCCGCCCCGGCTCCACCAGCCCTTCTACGAGCGCCCGACCTTGGGGCGTGTCGGCGCCGACCACTATGACCGGCATACCCCGAACCTAATGTCTGGCAGCGGTGATCTGGTTTCGCCAGCAATACCCATCCGGTACAATCGCACTATCGGGATAGTGGAAATTCGAGTCCCCATACTCCCGTTCACATAAGAGGCCTGTAGAAGCGAACTATCGAGGTGATTGCCTGTGGCCACCGTTGACCTGGATCTCGGCGCCTACCAGCTCGGCTGGCGGGACGACATCGAGTATGCCTTCACTCCGCGGAAGGGTCTCGACGAAGACGTGATCCGAGAGATGTCGGCCATGAAGAAGGAGCCCGAGTGGATGCTCGAGTTCCGTCTCAAGGCCTACCAGCGGTTCCTGCGTAAGCCGATGCCCCAATGGGGTGGTGGCGGGGCGCTGAACACGATCGACTTCGACGACATCTACTACTACGTGAAGCCGGCCGGTGAGCAGCAGAAAGACTGGGACATGGTCCCCGAGTCGATCAAGGCCACCTACGAGAAGCTGGGGATCCCCGCAGCCGAGCGGAAGTACCTGGCCGGAGTCACCGCGCAGTATGAGTCCGAGGTCGTCTACCACCGAAATCGAGAAGACCTGGAGAAGCTCGGCGTCCTCTTCACCGACATGGACACTGCTCTCCGCGATTACCCCGAGATCGTGAAGGAGTATTTCGGGACCATCATTCCGCCCAACGACAACAAGTTCGCCGCACTGAACTCGGCGGTCTGGTCCGGCGGCTCGTTCATCTACGTCCCGCCCGGGGTCCACGTCGATCAGCCGCTCCAGGCCTACTTCCGGATCAACTCCGAGAACATGGGCCAGTTCGAGCGGACCCTGATCATCGTCGACGAAGGCGCCTACGTTCACTACGTCGAGGGCTGTTCCGCGCCGGTATATACCACCGACTCGCTTCATTCGGCCGTGGTCGAGATCGTGGTCAAGGAGGGTGCTCGCTGTCGCTACACGACGATCCAGAACTGGTCCAACAACGTGTTCAACCTGGTGACGAAGCGTGCCGCCGCCTACCGAAACGCCACGATGGAGTGGGTCGACGGCAACCTGGGGTCCCGTCTCACGATGAAGTACCCGGCAGTGTGGCTGATGGAGCCTGGCGCCCATGGCGAGGTCCTCTCCATCGCCTTCGCCGGCGAGGGACAGCACCAGGACGCGGGGGCCAAGATCATCCACGTTGCCCCCGACACCACTTCCACCATCGTCTCCAAGTCGATCTCGAAGGGCGGCGGGCGGGCCGGCTACCGGGGTCTGGTCCGCGTCGAGCCGGGCGCTGAGAACGCCAAGTCGTTCGTGCGCTGTGATGCCCTCATCCTCGACGAGGAGAGTCGTTCCGACACCTACCCGTACATGGAGATCGAGGAGAACGACGCCGAGATCGGTCATGAGGCCACGGTGTCCAAGGTCGGGGAGGAGCAGCTCTTCTACCTGATGTCCCGCGGGCTGACCGAGGATCAGGCGACTTCGATGATCGTGGCCGGGTTCATCGAGCCCATCGTGAAGGAGCTCCCGATGGAGTACGCGGTCGAGATGAACCGGCTCATCGAGCTGAACATGGCGGAAGCAGGGGCCATTGGCTGAGCGACTTCGTCGCGTCAGCGTTGTAGGTCTTGAGTCGTAGGTCCTAGGTCTTGCCGCGTCGGGCATCCAATTTCTGGATCAACTCGTGGGATGCAAGCTCTATCTCCTTGTGATCCCACTGTGTTGCCCGAAATCGACATGCCATCAGCCCGCTGCGATGGAGACGGTGCAGGTCACCGAATACGAAGGCATAGCGGGCCTTGGTCTCGTCCGGAGCACCGTCCGTCAACCCGAGATGCCACAGTGAGTAGGCCTCCCAGTCGTTGCGATCCAGGAAGTCGTTCTCAGACGCCGCACTCGGCTGGACCTCCGACCATTCGCTGCGCACCACGTATCGACGCGCCTCGATCATCTCTTCCGCCTTGGACACAGCGGCCTGGTTGACAAGGTATTTGGGCATGGCTTCCGCCGGCACCTACCACTACCGCCAAGGCCACAAACCACGCGGCATCCCATCAGACTTATCCTTGTGCGAACCGTGAGCCCGGAGCCAATCCATTAGTACCTACCTCGGATTGGGCGCGGTCGTCCTGCTCATCCTGCTCACCGGGTTCTTCGTGGCTGCTGAGTTCGCCCTCGTCGCCGTTGACCGCAGCAATGTGGAGCGAAGGGCGGAGGATGGTGACCGGTCGGCGCGGCGCATCCTCGCCTCTCTGCGAAACCTCTCCTTCGAGCTCTCCGGGGCACAACTTGGGATAACGGTCACATCGCTGATCCTCGGCGCTATCGCCGAGCCGACGGTGGCGACCTTGATCCAACCCGCGATCTCCTCGCTCCCGTTCGTCACCGAGACATCCGCTCCTGCCGTGTCGCTTGTGATCGCTTTCATCCTCGCCACAGGGGCCGCAATGGTTTTCGGTGAGCTGGTCCCCAAGAACCTGGCCATCGCCAGGCCCTACTTCACCGGCGTTTGGTTTGCCATACCGCTGCAGGTGGTCAACAGGGTGCTCCGGCGGTTGATCCTCTTCCTTAACGAGTCGGCGAACTGGACGGTCCGAAAGCTGGGCATCGAGCCGAGAGAGGAGCTGGCCGGAGTTCGCTCGATGGAGGAGCTCGAGCTAATGATCCGATCATCGGGTGAGGAAGGCCGTCTCGACGACGATGAGATGGAACTGTTGACCCGGGCCATCACCTTCACCGAGAAAGTCGCGGCGGACGCAATGGTGCCCAGAGTCTCGGTCGTGGGGCTCAGCCGTCACGACTCGGTCGCCGAGCTACGCAGGACCTCCGCTGCGACCGGTCACTCGCGGTTCCCGGTATTCGATGAGGACCTCGACGACATCGTTGGCGTCGTCCATGTCAAGGACAGCTTCAACGTCCCCGAATCTCGGATTCCGCTCACCCCGGTCGGGGAGCTGACCAATACCGCGCTCCAGGTCCCCGAGACGAGCACTCTCGAATATCTGCTCACCCAACTCCAGTCAGCCGGGCGGGGGATGGCGGTCGTCATCGACGAATACGGCGGGACCGCCGGCATCGTCACCATCGAAGACCTCCTCGAAGAGATATTCGGGGAGATCGAAGACGAATACGACGCTGAACCGGTCTCGGATTCAGAGAAAGAAGAGGTCGAGGTTCTATCCGGGCTCCTGCACCGTCATGAGGTCGAGGAGTTGATCAAGTTCGAGTGGCCCGAGGGACGCTACGAGACCCTGGGTGGCTTCCTGGTCGCCGAGCTTGGGCGTTTCCCTCACGTCGGCGAGGTGATCCGGGTCGGGGATACGTCTTTCGAGGTTCTGTCGATGGACGGGCACCGCGTCGATCAGGTGCGGGTCACGCGGTCTAGCGATCCTGAAGGGAACCACGGGTGAACTGGCCGGCTTTTCTCTGGCTGGTCCTGCTCCTCCTTGCCAACGGGTTCTTCGTTGCCGCAGAATTCGCCTACATCACGGCCCGGCGCAACGTGCTGGAGCAGATACCGCGGAGGTCGGCCCAGATCGCCGTCGGCCTGAACAGGAACCTCACGCTCAGTCTCGCCGCGGCCCAGCTCGGCATCACGATGGCGTCACTGGTGCTCGGCGCCGTGGCCGAACCAGCGGTGGCCTCGATCTTCGAATATGGGCTCGGGTTTCTCCCGCTCTCGGAGAACGTGATTCACGGCATCTCTCTGGTCATAGCCCTTCTCATCGTGGTGTTCCTCCACATGGTCGTAGGCGAGATGGCGCCGAAGAACATCACTATCTCCGCGCCAGAGCGAACGGCGGTGCTTCTCGCTATGCCGTTTCGCGGGTTCATCCTCCTTTTCCGACCCCTGATCGCCCTGCTGAATGCCGGTGCCAATGGAGTGCTCCGTCTCTTTGGGGTGCGGCCGACGGACGCTCTCGACGTTGGTCATTCGGCGGAGGACCTGTCCGTGATAATCGGCACCGGCAGGAGGGAAGGGGTCATCGAGGACTTCGCCCACCGACTGCTCACCGGCGCAATAATTTTCGGGGATCTCGATGCCTCCGAGGTCATGGTCCCCAGGCCTGACATCGTGGCGGCACCCTCCGAGACGCTCGTGTCCGGGATCCAAGAGTTGATGAGGGTCACCGGTCATTCCCGCATCCCGATCTACCAGGGTGATCTCGACAACATCGCGGGGTTGATCCATGTCAAAGACCTGATGACAGATGAGGTTGAGCGGGATGCGCCCCTGCCGCCCGAACGCCTGAGAGAGCCTCTGGTCGTCCCGGAAACCGCCCCCCTTCGATCCGTTCTCGACGAGATGCGACATGCCCGGTCCCATCTCGCCGTCGTGGTCGACGAGCACGGCAGCACGGCAGGCATCATCACCATGGAGGACATCGCCGAGGAACTGGTCGGCGAGATCGCCGATGAGCACGATCCTCGGCAGGAGCTGGTCTCGGTGGAGCCGAACGGGCGGATCGTCGCCGCCGGCACGATGAGACCCGACGAGTTGGCCAGGTTCGGTGTGAAGCTGCCTTCAGGGGACTACGAAACGATCGGGGGCCTCGTCATGGAACGTCTCGGGCGCTTGCCGCGCCGTGGCGACGTGATCGAGGACCAGGGCTGGAGGTTGCGGGTCCGCAGCACTGAGGGGCGGCGGGTTGGGGAGGTCGAGATAACCGCTGTGAACGACGAAGAGCCCGACGTGGGGAGTGGCTAGCTGGAGCGAGCGACGACGTAGCCGAGGAGCAGACCACCGACCGCAGCCCAAACAAGGGAGAACCCGTCTCCCACGGACGCTATGGCCGGGGCACCGGCGATCTTCAAGATGGCCGACGCGGCGATGCCACCGATGATCCCGATGAGGATTGCACCGAGGAGATTGGTGGCATTGGCGACGAACCCGGCAATGAGCCCGGCCACGCCGCCGACGGCGCCGCAAATGGCGAGTGCCTGCCAGGTGGATGCGTCTAGGAACACGGCGACTCACCTGAATCTCGAGGAGCCGAGGACGCCGTGGACTGTCTCAGGCTGAGACGACCTTCTCCTCGACGACGACCTTCATGGGGAACTGGACCGAGCGTCCTGCCATGCTGAATGGCTCGGTCAGCATCACCACGATTGTCGCTGGCCCACGTGAGACCACGTGGCCCGTGTACGTGTGGAATCCGTCTTGATCTTGGGTTATGAAAGTTACGACCATTGGCAAAGTATCCGACTCACATCATCGTCACTCGGTTTCACTATCGGTTGGGTCGCTGGACCCATACTGGTATCGAGCAACGGTGACTCTTGGTTTATCAGTTCGTTACCCACGGCCCCTTACCTTGGTGAATAGTGCGCCTTTTAGTAGTTGAAGACGAGCCGGACCTCGCCAATGCGATCGCCAGAGGCCTCAGACGCGACGGTCATGCAGTAGACACGGCCCTGACCGCATCCGACGCCGATATCAAGCTTCGCACTGCCTCATACGACCTCGTCTGCCTCGATTGGAGCCTGCCCGACGGCTCGGGCATCACGCTGTGCCGCCGGCTGGTCAGTGGTGAGCTGCCAACGCTCGAGGGCGAGAGGCCCCGGATCCTCATGCTCACCGCACGCGACGGCGTCGAGGACCGGGTGACCGGTCTCGACTCAGGCGCCGACGACTACCTGGTCAAGCCCTTCGCCTTCGCTGAGCTGTCGGCGCGGGTGCGGGCACTGCTTCGTAGAGACGATGGCACCGACCCGGTTCTCGAGGTCGGCCCGTTGGCCCTCGATCCGGCCCGGTTCGAAGCTTCAAGGAGTGGCGCAGCCCTCGATCTCACCGCCAAGGAGTTCTCGCTTCTCCACTATTTCATGTCCCATGCCGGTCTCGTGCTCAGCCAGGAGCATTTACTCGAGCACGTTTGGGACGAGATGGCAGACCCGATGACCAATGTGGTCCGAGTCACGGTGAGCAACTTGCGGAAGAAGCTCGGTGACCCACCGCTGATTTCGACCGTGCCCGGACGCGGCTACAGGCTGAGTGAGTGATGCAGGCCTGGAACTCGATCCGCTTTCGACTCTCGGTGCAGTACTCGGCCATCGTCTTCGGTCTGGGAGGTGCGCTGCTGGGCCTGGTCTATATGGCCCTCAGGAACTGGCTGCGGGGTCAGACCATGACCCAATACGTATGGTCGGGCCGCCCCGTCATCCAGGATGGCGTCCAAATCGGGGTGCTCCCCAGCCTCGCCGCCCGCGAGGTGCGGATGATCGAGTCGGTGTACAACGAGATCGTTCTCAACGAGGTCGCCAAGGCGACGATCCTCGCCCTGGTCGCCTTGTTCCTGCTGAGCATCGTGGTCGGATGGGTGATGTCGGGGCGAGTTCTGAGGCCGGTGAAGGAGATCACCGACGTGGCTAGGGAGATCCAGGCCTCCGATCTGAGCCGCCGCATTGCCCTCGAAGGACCCGACGACGAGATCACTCGGCTCGCCGACACCTTCGACGGGATGTTGGAGAGGCTGGACCGCGCCTTCGCCAGCCAGCGACGGTTCCTCGCCGACACCAGCCACGACCTTCGTACTCCGCTGGCCGTGATTCGTTCCAATGTCGAAGTGGTGGCCGATGACGATGCGGCGACGGTGACCGACTGGCAGGAGGTGGGAGGGATCGTCCGGCGCAACGCGGAGAAGATGTCCGAGATGATCGATGGCCTTCTCGCCACTGCCCGGCTACAGACCGGCAAGGCACAGGCCGTCGCGCTCGATCTCGCCGAGATCGTGCGTGCCAAGTCCTCCGAATACGGCAAGCCCTTGGCGGAGAAGGGAATCGTCCTCGAGAGCACCGTATCTCCCGCTTTGGTCGAAGGTGTCCCCGTCGCCCTCGATCGCGCCCTCACCAACCTCCTCGACAACGCCATCGGTGCCTCGGGGGCGGGATCGCAGATCAGCATCGGGGCCGGAATGGTGGGCGAATGGGCTTGGATGGCGGTCTCCGACCAGGGCCCGGGTCTGCCCGAGGAGCCCGAAGGCGGCCGGATCGGCCTGGGCCTTTCCATCGTGGAGCAGATCGCACAGGGACACGAGGGCGTCCTGGTGTCGGCGAAAGGTCCCGATGGCGCCGGCACCACGATGACGATTTGGATCCCGAAAGACAACACCACAGGCTCCCCACCGAATTTCACGCCTTTTACGGGTGCTTGATCTCCAGGGTCTTAGGTTCGGTGCCAGGAGGTTTCCACACGATGACAAACGAGGAAATGACACAACATCCAGCACCGCCGACAACTGAGCAAAGCCCGGCCAGCGACGAGAACACCACCCTCCACGGCTCTGTCGCCACCGAGGCACCGTTCACACAAAAGATTCCTGACACCCCGCAGCCGGCTCAGGTTCCCCCTCCTGCCGAGCCGACCCAGCCGGCGAAGACTGGCTCAGCCCGCACGTCGCCATGGTTGATTGCCTTTCTGGCCGTGCTGCTCGTGGTGGGCTCATCGGCCGCGACTTATTTGATCACCACGATCGACAACGACGAGGTACCGGCCGCTCAGACGGCGGAGCCCGGGTCCGACGAGCAACAGGCACCCGCCGAGCTGGTCTCGGGTGAGGAGCCGGTAGCCGACGCCGCTGCGGTCATCCTCCCCTCGGTGGTCCAGATCCAGGCCGGCCAGGGGGTTGGCTCCGGTGTCATCTACGACTCCAACGGCTTGATCCTGACTGCGGCCCACGTGGTCGAGGGCGCAGACACCGTCACGGTGCGTTTCGCCGATGGTGAGCAGGTCGAGGGCACCGTCCTCGGTGGCACCGCCGGTGCGGACGTGGCCGTGATCCAGGTCGAAGGGACTGACCTGCCCGCGGCCGAGCTCGCGCTCGACGACGCTCCGCAGGTGGGCCAGATGGCAATCGCGGTGGGCAGCCCGTGGGGTCTGCAGGGCACTGTCACCTCAGGAATCATCTCCGCTGTCGACCAGGCGATCCCGCAAGGCGCTTCCGCTCGTGCAGTTCTACAGACCGATGCCGCCATCAATCCGGGCAACTCAGGCGGCCCGCTCGTTGACCGTCAGGGTCGGGTGATCGGGATCAATGTGTCGATCTTCAGCCTGTCAGGCGCCAATGACGGTGTCGGCTTCGCGGTGCCGATCGACATCGCACACGGCATTGCCGAGAGCCTCGTGGCCGGTGAGGAGATCCAGACCGCGTACCTCGGGGTTTCCCTCGGCGTGGTCGAGTCGGGTCAGGGCGGCGCTCTGATCGACGACGTCACTCCGGGCACCGGTGCCGACGAGGCCGGTCTCGAGGTTGGTGACCTGGTCATCTCCATCGACGGCGCCCCGGTTCAGGATGGCGGCGATCTCGCAGCTCAGGTGCAGACCCATCAGCCCGGCGACACCGTCGACCTCGTGGTCGTCCGCGACGGGAACGAAGTAACGGTGCCGGTGACCATGAGCGAACGTCCCGCCGACCTCGGCTGATCGAAGAGAAATTCCCCTTCGGGGGACAGAGGCTCCTCCCAGTGGGCCCGGCTATGATGGCCGGGCCCACTGTCATATGGTGGGTTGCCCCGGAGACAGCGAAGCCGGTTTGACCCCGGCGCTGTCCCGCAACTGTGAAGCCCCCCGACGGGGGACGAGCCAGGTCGCCTGATCTCCAGGGCCACGACGAAAGTCTCGGATGAAGACGGAAGCGTGGGCTCAGGGAAGCCACCGGCCTCTTCATCCTCCGATAACGGAGGATGTGTCAT
>Ga0105092_10000558_pt1 | contig 19454 bp, 14 predicted proteins | sample PPLLak2March2015_FD_87021 | JGI IMG/M metagenome (GOLD analysis project Ga0105092, IMG submission 87021) | Freshwater sediment microbial communities from Prairie Pothole Lake near Jamestown, North Dakota, USA - PPLs Lake P7 Core (1) Depth... | ecosystem: Environmental > Aquatic > Freshwater >... | reverse complement strand
TTTTTGCGGCGCCCCGGAGTCTAATACAATCGTATAATGGAGCCGTCAGGGGGAATCCATGGGAGAGCTCACGGGTTCGTTTGGCTCGAGGATTGGTTTTCAGGAATCTGAAGACCTCGTCGTTCGCCTAAGAGAGCACGACGAGCAGGCCTTTGCGGAAGTGTTTCACCTGTATAGGGATCTGGTGTACACGCTTTCGGTAAAGCTCCTCTCCGACAAGTCGGAGGCCATGGATGTGACCCAGGAAGTCTTCCTCACACTGTACCGGAAGATCAACAGCTTCCGGGGAGAATGCAGCCTCAAGACCTGGCTGTACAGGGTTACGCTCAACCAGGCGGCCAACCGGAATCGCTGGTGGCGGAGACGCTTTCTGGATCGGACCGAGTCGCTCAGCCTCGGGCTGAAGGACAACGGCCAGCCGGTCCCGGATCCGGTCAGCAATCAGCCCAGGCCAGACCGCGTGGCTTTTGCGGTCGAAATCCAAAAAGCCCTGCAAGAAGCGCTCGATTCCTTGCCTTTCGAGCAACGTGCAGCCGTCCTTCTTCGCGATGTTCAAGGTCTTTCCTACGAAGAGGTGGCTGAGGTGGTGGGCGCCGAGGTCGGTACCGTCAAGTCGCGGATCGCCCGAGGTCGCGAACGCCTCAAAGAGCGTTTGAAGGCTTACAGGGAGGGAGCAGATTTATGAGCTGCCAAGATGTCTTGAAAAATATACACGACTATCTGGATGGCGAACTTTCTGCAAGCCAGGCGGCGGAGTTCGAGTCGCATCTCAGACAGTGCGACGCTTGCCGATGCGAAGTCGACGACCTCTCCTGGGTCAGACAGACCCTCGCGGTCAAGGAGCATCTCCCCGCCGCAGCCGAAGAACAAATCTGGAAACATGTGCATCAGCGGCTGGGTGTCGTATGGTGGGACTGGGCCTATGGGCTGTTCGATGATATCCGGACCTACTGGAGAGACCTGGACCGGATAACCGTCTGGACCCGAGTGTCTGCCGTTCCGGTCACGCTCGCGTTCTTTGTTTCCATCCTGCTCCAGTTCCCGCTCGTGGCCATTGAGGAATGGACCTACCCGGCCTTCACCATGAAGCGGATGCCGTCGAGCGTCTTCAGTGAAGCACTCGTGACTCAGATTCAAGCCCGGCACACGCCTGCCGAGATCGACGACATCATGAGCGCGGCGTGGAAGCTTCCTTACGAAGACTCATTCACGGTTCTGGCGCAGGTGACGGCCGAAGGACACGCGGAAATTGAAGATGTGATCGAGTACCCGAAGAGCCACGATCTCCTGCAGGCGGTCGATGATACGCTTCGGGCAACGCAGTTCCAGACCGCCCAGAACAATACGGTCAAACCGCTCGTGATCTACTCGTTCCAGAAGATCGACGTCTACAGCGACCAGCCCGGCCTCTGATTGAATGCGGAATGCGGAATGCGGATTAAAACGCAGGCTGGGCAGTCGGGTTGAGAATCCCAAATCCGAAATCCGCAATCCGAAATTCGAAATTACTGGACCGTAACTGACGCCTTGCCGGTCCCCACGTTACCCACCGAGTCAACCAGTCTGACCCGCACAGTGTGCGTCCCGGCAGGCAGGTTCTCGAGCCGGATGGTCACCTTCTCGGACTCGCTGTCGGCGATCCCGTCGCTCGGGAAAACCATGAACCAGTCGCCGCCGTCAATCGAGTATTCGACCTGGTGGACCGTGCTGGCCGCTGTCCGCGCCGTCAGTTCGAGCACTGCGTTCCTTCCTTGAATTTGCGGAGCCGCCACATCGACGACCGGAGAGGTGTTCGCGATGACGAACGGCCGGCTGATCAGCTGGTCTTCCAGGGCCTTGCCTTGAGGGTTGCTCAACCTGTCCGACGCGGTGACCTTGGCAACATAAGTTCCGTCGGGAAAACTGGCGCCGTCAAGCGTGTAATGCGTCTCCTGAAGGTCATCTTTCAACACGACCCAGTTTGCTTCCTCTTGTCTCTTAATGTGGACCGAGTAGACGAGGTCGTCCGAATTCGGATCCGTGCATGACCACGAGATACTCCGTGCACCCGGATAGTAAATCTTCCGAGGAGGCACGGCAGTGGACTGTTTTTCGAGCTCCCGCACCGATCGGGGAAGCGAACGAATGTGTGCGCCGTCCGGCCCGCCCGGGGAGACACCGCCACCCTGGGTGACACCCGGATACTCGGCGAAAGCCAGTCCGGCCGGGTGAACCGTGATCGAGCTGAGCTCAGGCCCGGTATTCTGCTGCAGATAGGCGACGCTCAGTGTGTCGACTCCGTCCGCCTGAGTTGGAGACTGGGCGCCGGCCGCCGCTCCTGCGAATTCGACCTTAACCTGGAGGAAACGCGCCGGGAGGCTCTTGACCGGGCTCCCTTTCGCATCTTCATACGGCCCGTCCCAGTCGGTCCAGGTCTGGTCGGCGGTCTCCGTATTGCCCGATCGGGTATAGACCTTAACCGATGCCGCATTGCCGGCCCGCCCGCGCCAGCGGATGACTCCCCACGAAGAGACCATCCCGGCATCCAGGACCTTCGACTCGTAGGCAACCGGGGTAGTCGATTTGCCTCCCACCCGGAAAACCTTGCCCAGGTTGCTGGTCACGGCATACAAAGCACCATTGCGTTCCGCCAGTTGGGTGACTTGCTCTTCGGACGTTTGCGCCAGATAAGTTGCGAAGCCGCGCTGGTCGACGGAGATGAGGCGGCCCTTGTTGCTCGTCGCGATCAGGAGGTTGCCGTCGGCCCGCATCAGGAGGTCGTATGCCAACCCGTCACCGGACGTGTAGATAGTCTGGAGCGTCCCGTCCTTACCTATCTTGTAGATTTCCAGTCTCTTGCCTTTATCGGTGCCGGCGACTTTCACGGTGGCGTCTTCCGTCTCGGCGTCATTCGCCCCCGCCGTAACTACAGCCGCCTTCGGCTTCGCACTGGCATCACTCACGGCCGGTTCCGCTTCGACTGCAGGTGTACCCTTCAGCGCAGCAGCGTAGACGTTACCGTACCGGTCAAACGCAAAGCACTTGATCTCGTCGAGCTTCGAATCGTAAAGGACGAACGGCTTGCCTTCGGGCGAGACGCGAAAGACCAGTGCACCGGGGGCCGTGCCAGCGTAAATCTGCCCGTCCGGCCCAATCTCGAGCGTCACGATGTGCGTCTCTTTGCTGTCGTAAAAGGTTTCTGACTTCCCGTCGGGACTAACCTTGTAAATGATTCCCTTCGGACCGGTCCCCACGTAGAGGTTGTTCCTGGAGTCGAAAACCATGGACCAGATGTACTTCTCGTTGGGCTTGAAGAAGGGCTCGGCTTTGCCCGTGTCGTCGATCCGGTAGACTTTGCCGTCCGGTGATGTCCCCGCATAGAGCCGGCCTGTGGAATCGATCGCGAGGGCATGAATACCAGCCTCCTCGAGCTTGACCAGTTCCTTGCCCTGCCCCGCGGCATTGACTCGGAACACGCGTCCCTCGTTTCCGGTCCCCAGGTAGAGGTTTCCGGTGGCATCCAGGATCGCGGCGTGCACGAAGGCTTGATTGGTTTCGAAGATAGACTCCAGCCCGGGTGCCGGGACCAGAGCCCCGTCCCCGGTTATCGAAACCCCTTTGAGCTCCCCTTCAAGGAAGTCGTCGATCGACGAAATCGTCCACTGACTGGGCTGTACTGCGGGCAATAAGACAACGGTGAGGCTCAGCGCGAGTAACACGCAGGCCAACTGGCGAAGTTTCATGATCATTAGCTCTTGACCCTGACCCGAATAACTTTCTGTCCGCTCAGCACGAATTCCGTGGGAGGCAGCTCATGTTCGATATAGATAACTTTGTTTATTGATTTCACGTCTCCCGACGTCTTCTCCGAGCGATACAGGGCAAGGAGAGAGGGAGGAAGGTCCGGCAGCGCCTCACCCTCGATGACCGCTCCGGACTGGTCGCGGTACAGCCGGATGTAAAGCCGGTCGTTCTTCTTGAGATTGTTGATTGCCCGGACCAACTGGCCCAGACTCGCAGGAACGAATTCTTCGAGCTCGGATTCGACATCCGATTTCTCGATCGTCAGCCCGTCGCCGACCAGAATTTTGAGGATGCCCGGGCCGACGTCGGGAATGCGAATCGGGTACTTCTCGACCAACATGTCCCCGTTCGGCTTCCGGAGGAAAACGCTCAGTTTTACTTCCTCGCCCGGCCGGGCCTCCAGTTTGTCCTGCCAGATCTTCTCGATCTTGGCTTCCCGGGTCTGCTCGACCGCGTTGACCTCGATGTTGATCCTCTCAACCACGAGGTTTTCGAAACCGCTCGTCAAGAGAAACTGGACCGGTGCACTGGCGGCTAACGCGGCGATTACCGAGGAGCTGGCGGGGTCCGACACGCTGTTTTCGAAGATCACTTCCGGCTGTCCCTTGATTGCGATACTGCACTTGACGCGCAAGGTCTGGCCGCCGATCGCTCGTTCCGAAGAGACAATTCCGTTCTGAACCGTGAAGGTCATCAGGAAGGGAGTGAGGAAGGTGTCGTTGACAACCTCGTACGAGAATTCCTTCTCCTCGTTGCGGCTGGTGCGCAGCTTTAACTTAACGGGGATCATCTTGGCGTACTCGCCCGTCACTCCCATGATTCCGGTTGCTCGATCCTGCCTGATCGTCCCGATCGCCGCAGCACTCGTGGCGATCTTCATGCTGTTCATGAGACTGGGAATGATCGTCAGCACCGAAGCCTTGCTCAGTGGGAGGTCGGTATATCCGATGCTCAGGAAGGGATGGCCGAAGGCGTAAACGCGGTTCCCGCTGACGTGGGTAACGGTCCCGGTTGCGCTCACGTCCATGTCACCACGCACCAGCTGAACGGCAACACTGGATCCAGGCTCCAGCGCGCTGTCGGCGGCGTGATTGCCGACGGCTTGACCGCCGAGTCCACGTACAGGCTCAAGGCCCATAGCACGCAGTTGGGGAGCAAACTGATAGATCGCCTCCGGGGTGAATCCAGACAATGTCAGTGGCGTGGCGATCTGCATCAGCTGGCCCCTGGTCTCCAGACCCGGAATCTCCCCGGATCGGTTTCCCGCCACCAGATTCGCCTGCGCGGGGAGGCTAATCCCGGCAGGGGCACGCGGATCAAGCAGGCTGCGCGGACTCAGCCGCACGGCCACATCCGACCGCTTCGGGCGCTCCTTGAAAATATCCACGATCTGTTGGATGGGCGTGATCCCGGCGATCGCTTCCTTGGAGAACGGGAAGGCGTATGCCACCGCGCCAACCAGTCGGTCTTCAATGTAGACCGGGCTGCCGCTCATGCCCGCAAAAACACCGGTTTGGACAAGTCGTTCACTGTAAAGCCGGGCCAGAATCATGTCCTGCTTTGGCCCGATATTTCTCAGAACACCGAGGATTTCCAGGTCGAATCGCTCGACCGCGTCATTCTGGAAGACGGTCTTTCCGTAACCCTTCTGACCCGGCTGCACCATTTCCAAGGGGTAAAACGAAGCGGATTGTCCGTAAAGCTGAACCGACAGGAGCAGGAACGCAGCGATAGCGGCGCCCCGGTATAGATACATCATTCTGGTAAGGACCTCGTTCTCACGGTTGCACGCGACGATACCCCGGTTAAGCGTCTGTTCGGGCTGTGCGCGGCGTTCCTTGCGTGTTCCGATGAATTTTGCGGAGCAAGTATAGCGACGGGAAGTCACGACCGTCAAGGAACGGCGGCCTACACTCCACCCGGATCCCCGGCCCCCCTTTTCGGAAGTTGATGCAGAATCCGCTTTTCGCCTTTGGGCAACAGGAATAAGATGTCACCGAAGCGGCAACGCGTTTCTTGGTGGTGGTGTGATAAAGAGACGTTTTAGAACCTATCTGAAAGTCTTTCTGCCTTCTGTCCTGGTCGTCGTTCTGGCCTTCCTCTTTCTCGTCGGCTACTCCGCTTATTCCATTCTATACCCAGAACTGCCGACGACCGAGGGAAGCCCCGAATCGTATTTGCTGACGTATGAGGAGATACGCGTTCCTCGGGTCGTCGGATCCACCTGGTATCTGCCGGGCGCCGCCCTCAACCCGTCGGTTTACCTGTGCCACGACTACTCCTTCAATCGCCTGTCAGCCCTGAACCTTGCCTCGGCACTGCACGACGTCGGGTATCATGTCTACGTCGTGGGCTTTCGCGGGCATCTGGCCAAGGGCGGGTCTCCTTCGAGCCTCGGTCTCGTCGAGGGTGAAGACCTCGCTCGAATCGTTGAATTCACCGCAGGTGCGAGGGGTTTTGCGGAAGGGGACGTGGGCGTCTGGGGAGTCGGCCTGGGCGGCCTCGCGGCGTTGCGCGCCGCCGCTCTGAACCCGCATATCAAGGTGCTCGTCGTGGACTCCCCGTATCCGTCGTCCTACGAACTGGTCAAGTACCAGCTCGAGGAGAAAACGGGGCTGACTAACAGCGTGCTGCTTGGCTCGGTCGGATTTGTTTCAGCGATTTATAACGGTTCCTCACCGTCGAGGCTGCTGGATCGGCTGGAGCCCAGCCAGCAGAAGGTCTCGTCCACGCTTTACATCACGGGCCGCGACAAGCCGATCTTCGAAGCTTGGGCAAAAACTCTCTTCGACGCGACTCCGGGGTACAAAGAGTCCATTTCCTTCCCACGCAGCCGTCGCAACGTACTCACAACGCCCGAGTGGAACGGTTACGATCTCAAAGTTGTCCAGTTCTTTCAGAACCGCCTTCCCCGCCCCGTCGAGCCGGAAAAGACCGTCCGGCCCAAATCTCGCACCCGCCGCCGGTAGTACAATTTCGGATTGCGGATTTCGGATTGCGGATTGAAAGACAAAAAACCAAAATACCCACGCAGTTCTGCTCGTCGGCGCCGCGCCCGCTTCCTCCATGCTTTCTACTCCGAAATCCGCAATCCGAAATCCGCAATCGGCATGTCACCGCCGGGTGGCATGATACAGTCTTGTAACCCGACGTATGCTGAAGTTCCACTCGCTTGAAATCATCGGATTCAAGTCTTTCGCGGAGAAGGTGACGATTGCCTTCGACGATCGGACCACCTGCATCGTCGGGCCGAACGGGTGCGGCAAATCGAACGTGGCCGACGCCATCAGTTGGGTCCTCGGAGCTCACAACGCTCGCAGTCTCCGAGGTGACAAAATGGAGGAGGTCATCTTTAACGGCACGGCCAAGCGCAAGCCGTCCGGCCTCGCCGAAGTAACCCTGACTGTCGAGCGGACTGACGAAGCCCCCATCCTGATCGACGGCGTGGAGTTGGCCGCAGATCGTGTCGAGGTGACACGACGTGTTGACCGATCCGGTGACAGCGTCTTTATCCTAAACGGCAGACGCTGCCGTATGAAGGATATCCAGCAGTTCATGGAGGAAGCGAAACTCGGTTTCGCTTCCTACGCCCTGATCGCCCAGGGGAACATCGAGTCCTTCCTGAGCTCCAAACCGCTCGAGCGCCGGGCCGTCATCGAAGAAGCGGCCGGAATTCTCGGCTACAAGAGTCGCAGGCGCAGCGCCGAGCTCAAGCTCGAGCTTGCTCAGCAGAACCTTCTGAGAATCAACGACATCGTCGGTGAGATTGAACGGCAGCTGCGCTCTCTCAAGCGCCAGGCGGCCACCGCTCGGCGCTATCGCGAGATGAAAGAGGAGTTCCGGGAGATCCAGCGTAAGAAATACGCCTTGGAGGCGTCAACGCTCGATAGAAGACTACAGGAGATCGACCGGAACCTCTCCGGCATCCATTCGGAAGAAGAGGCGCTGCGGTCGCAACTGGACGATGCCCAGGCCGCTTACCGGGCCAGTCTCGAACGCCGTGAAATCCTGGAGAGGCAGTTGGCCGAGACCCGCAGCCGCCTTTCCACGGCCCACCTGGAAGTCGATCGCACTCGCAATTCGATCCAGTACCACGAGGACCAGGTTGCCGGCGTGACCAGACGGATCGAGATCGCACAGGAAGAACAGACAAAGCTCACCCAGGCGCTGGCCTCGATTGCCGAGGAACGGAAACGGTATGAGCTGGAAGCCGCCGACCTGGGTCTGCAGGAGAAGCGAGCGGCCACCGCGGCCCAAGATCAGGCGATCCTGCTCGACAAGCACCGGGACGAAATGCAGCGATCCGAGCGGACCCTCGAGGAGCTGCGAACCCGCACGATCAAGCTCTCCGGTGATCTCATCACCATCCAAAACCAGGGTGATCAGCTCGGACACCGCCAGGAAATGGCAGCCGGCCGCCGTGAACGAGTTTTGAAGGAGAGGGCTGTGCTGGACCGGCAGCTCGACGAGTGCCGCGCACGCCTGCAAGAGCTCGAGGCCACCGCAGCGCGACGCCAGGCCGAGGCTGACCTGCTCAGGCAGTCACTCGAAGAACTTCAGGAACAAAAGGCAGAATTGCAGGACAAGCTGGCGGCGATCCAGGCGGAAGTGTCGGAGACCCGGAACCAGGCGATCGCCTGCCGCGAACGCCTGCAGTCTCTGCAGGAGCTCGAGCTGAACCACGCGCAGTATAGCGAGGGCGTTCAAAAATTCCTGAATCACCTCCAGGAAACACGAACCGTCAGGATATCGGGCACCCTCGCCGAATCGGTCGAGGCGCACCCGGACTACGAACGGTTGTTCGAGGAAGTTCTGGGTAACGAACTCGAGTACCTGCTGGTCGATTCGATGGACGAGGCGGTCAAGGGAGTGACCGAATTTCGCACGGTCAAGGGCGGGCGCTGCACCTTCCTCAGCCTTCGTTCCTCGAACGGTTTCGGTAAGCCCGGCCCCGATGACCAGGACATTCCGCCGAACCGTTCCGATGGCATCCACGGAAGCGTTCTGAACCTGCTCGATATGAGACCCGAGGTCGAGGACGCTTTCAGACGGGTCCTCCCTGAGACGGCTTCGGCCGTGGTCGTCTCGGACCTCGACCGGGCGTTCAACCTCGCGCACGATTACCCAAACAAAACTTTCCTGACCTTGCAGGGTGAAGTATTGACGCCGCGTGGCCTGCTATCCGCCAGCCACACAGCCCAGAAGAAACTGGGACTGCTGGCTCTCAGACGGCAACGCAAGGATCTTGAAAAACGGCTCGCAACTCTTCGCCAGGCGACCGCATCGGGCGAGGAACGCCAGCATACGCTCCAGGCGCAGCTCGAAGCCGTATCCAACTCTCTTTCATCTGCTCAGGAATCCCTCCACCAGCTGGACAAAGCATCAATCGGCCTGACACACGACCGACAACAGGGAGAGAACGAGGAACGGCGCCTGGCGCAGGCAATTCGTATCATCGAAGACGAGTGCCGTCAGCTGGATCTAGAGGACCAGGAGGCCTCGCGGCTCCGTGCTGATCTGCAGGAACAGGCAAGCGCCAAGCGACAACTGCTGGACGAGACTCAACGTTCGTTCGCCGGCAACCAGGCGGTTCTCGAGCAGTTGCGTGTCGAAAACGGCCGGATACAGGAACAATTCCACCTGCTGGCCTCCGACCGAAAGGTCCTGGAAGAGAGGCGGGTGGCGGCAGTCAGGACGTTGAGCCGAATAGAGGAACAACAAAGCGGCCTCCAAGCTCGTCTGAATGCAACGGCGGCTTCAGAAGATCAGGACCGGGACAAGCAAAAGGAGCTGCAAAGCGAACTGAACGAGCTGCGCGTCCGGCTCGAGCAGCGAATCGAGGAGGAAGCGAGCGCCAACCAGGAGACCACCAGACTGCAGGAGGCGCACGCCACCTGGAAGGTTGGATATCCCGAGGTAGAAGCGAAGCTCAACGGGCTTCGCGAGCAGGTGGCGGACATCCACGAACGCAAATCTCGTCTGGATGTCGAACGTGCTCGCCTCGAGACCCAGGTTCAAAATGCCGCCGTCCAGTGTTTCGATCAGCTGGGAGTCCGACTGGACGAAATTGCGTCAACCGTCCCGACCGAAGGACTGGAGCCGGACGTCGTCAACCAGGAATACGGCCAGATGAAGAGCCGGCTGGACCAATTCGGTCCGATCAATATGACCGCCCTCGAAGAGTATCAGCAGAGCGAGGAGCGGTACTCCTTCCTGACACGTCAGCGGACCGACATCGAACAGTCGATTGCCGATACCACCAAGGCTATCAACGAGATCAACCGGCGTAGCCGCGAGCTCTTTCGTGAAGCGTTCGAAGCGATCAACGTCCGGTTCAAGCAGGTCTTCGCCAAGCTGTTCGGAGGAGGCGACTGCGGAATCGAGCTGATCGGAGAGGAAGATCTTCTGGAAAGCGGGATCGACATCTACGTTCAGCCTCCGGGGAAGCGTGTTCAGAACGTAATGCTGCTGTCCGGCGGCGAAAAGGCGATGACCGTCCTGGCCCTTCTGGTCGCTCTGTTCTACTACCGTCCGAGCCAGTTCTGCGTGCTGGACGAAGTCGACGCCCCGCTTGATGACGCTAATGTCCAACGCTTTACCGCTCTCGTCCAGGAGATGTCGCAGGACACACAGTTCATCGTAATCACGCACAACAAACGCACGATGGAGATCGCGAATTTCATCTACGGCGTGACGATGGAAGAGCCGGGCGTGTCGAAAGTGCTTTCGGTTCGGTTTTGATATTTTCCGGTTTCGAACGCCGGACCCAAGGACCTCAACGACAAAACCCGAAGGGCTGGAGTTAGCCCTGAGTTAACCAGCATTTCTCACGCCGTGCTCGGGACAACCGCCGTCAGAGCCGTGAGAAATGCTGGTTAGGTGGTCCTTGTCCTTGAGGTCCTTGGGGCCCGGTATTGTCAATCAGCCCTACTTCCCCTTACAGCAGATCTCGTATTCCCGGATTTTCTTGGAGAGCGTGTTGCGATGGACCCCCATCTCGTGAGCGGCGCGGCTCAAGTTCCCCTTGTGTTTACGCAGGACCGATTCGATGAATAGCTTCTCGAACTCAGCCAGGGCCTCCGGCCAGTAGATACCCCTGGTCACCATTTCGTTAATCGCGTTTTCAAGCAGGCCCTTCAGACTCCCTTTCGGGGCGTTCGTTTGCCCCTCACTATTCACTCGCTCTTGTCGGTCCATATGAGAGTTGCTTTCCGATAACCGTCTTCGAAACCGTTCTCCAGCTGAGTTGGAAGGAAACGTGCGATCATCCGGGCGCCCCCGAGGAAGAAAGGAGCCGTCCTCGATTCCCACACCGCCGATTGCGTGCTTGAAAAGGCGGCGAAGCCGACAAACAGGACCACACCGATGAACCACGCCCTCGCAACGCCAAACCCGATGCCGAGCAGACGATCCAGCCACTTGAGCCGGAACAGCTTGAGCGTCTTGTTGACCAGCATGCTCGCGAGGGATCCTAGCACCGCGACCGCCAGAAAGATCGTGATCAGGGCGACAAAAGGAGCCCACTGAGTGGATATGAAACGGCTGAAACTTGGGGTGAGATCATCATAGAAGGCGATCGCAAGAACCGCTCCGAGGATTGCCGCCCCGAGTGCCAGCAGCTCACCTGCCAGCCCCTTAGTCGCTGCCGTAAAGATCGAAACGCAGAATACGAGAAGGATCAGAAGGTCCAGCACATCCCCCCAATTCACGCGGCCTCCTCTCCCTAGTTCAGGTCCTTCCCGGTCAACCGCGAGTAGGCTTCCCGGTAACGCCGGGTCGTCGCTTCCACGATCGCCTCGGGGAGTTGTGGTCCCGGAGGTGTCTTGTCCCAGTCGAGCGTCTCCAGGTAGTCACGGATGAACTGCTTGTCAAACGAGGGCTGCGATTTGCCCGGCTCGTATTCGTCCGCCGGCCAAAAGCGCGAGGAATCGGGCGTGAGCACTTCGTCAATCAGCAGCAACTCGGACTCGTGCCAGCCGAACTCGAATTTGGTATCGGCTATGATGATCCCCCGGCTGCGGGCGTACTCGCGAGCCCAACTGTAAATTTTCAGGCTGAAGGTGCGCAGCGCGGTCGCGGTTTCGCCCCCGACGAGTTCAACAACACGCTCGAACGAAATATTCTCGTCGTGGCCGGTTGCGGCCTTGGTGGACGGGGTGAAGATCGGCTCCAGGAGTTCATCGGCTTCCTGGAGCCCCTTGGGAAGCGGAACACCGCAGACCATCTGCTTCTGCCGGTACTCCTTCCACCCGGATCCGGCCAGGTAGCCTCTCACCACGCATTCGATCGGAACGGTCTGGCATTTGCGGACGATCATCGATCGGCCATCCAGCTCCCTCGCGAAGGACTTCAGCTCCCGAGGAAACTCCGAGAACCGCGCCGTGATCACGTGGTTGGGAACGACATGACGGAGCTGCTCAAACCAGAACGCCGAGATCTGCGTGAGCACTTTTCCCTTGTCAGGGATCGTGTTCGGCAAGACGACGTCGAAGGCCGAGAGCCGATCGGTTGCGACCATGAGCAGGCTGTCCTCGAGCTCGAAGACCTCCCGGACTTTCCCTTGATTGATCTTCCGGATCCCCGGCAACTCCAGAGTTCTCATAATGTCTCCTCAGGACAAATGAATCCGAATCCCGGGATTTAACTGTTGAATTCCCGGAGGTTCAAGGTTCCAATTCTAACCAATCGGGCGGTATGAAAGAAGCGACGAGAGACGAAAAACTAGCTTTTCATACGGCGTGGTCAGCCTTGCTTGACAGGGCAGACAAGAGGCATTATATTAGCACTCGCCAATAGTGAGTGCTAATACCCGGCAAGCCTTTCGGGTTGGCCTATCAGGACTTTTGATCCAATTCACAACAAACAAACTGCTAAGGAGTGGAATGCTATGACAATCAAACCATTGCACGACCGCATCCTCGTCAAGAGGATCGAAACCCAGGAAGAGGTCCGTGGTGGAATCGTGATCCCGGACACCGCTAAAGAGAAGCCGCAGGAAGGCGAAGTGATCGCCGTCGGAGACGGCAAGGTTCTCGACAGCGGCCAGAAGCTCAACATGGCGGTGAAGGCCGGAGACAGAATTCTGTTTGGTAAGTACTCCGGAACCGAAGTAAAAGTGGACGGCCAGGAATTCCTGATCATGCGGGAAGACGACGTCCTCGGGATTCTGGGCAAGTAAAACGACCGCTTAACCAACACACTGAAGAAAAAGGAGATCAGAATATGGCAGCCAAACAGATTTCTCATGGCGAAGAGGCGCGTCGCTCATTGCTTCGCGGTGTTAACAAGCTCGCCGATGCAGTCAAGATAACCCTGGGCCCCAAGGGACGAAATGTGGTTCTCGAGAAGAAGTTCGGATCCCCGATCATCACCAAGGACGGAGTGACGGTCGCGAAGGAAATCGAGCTGGACGGCCTTGAGAAGGTCGGCGCGGCCATGCTGCGTGAAGTGGCCAGCAAGACCAGTGACGTCGCCGGTGACGGCACCACGTCGGCTACGGTTCTGGCCCAAGCGATCATTCGCGAAGGCATTAAGAACGTCACCGCCGGAACGAACCCGATGGCGATCAAGCGCGGGATCGACAAGGCCGTCGAGAAGGCCGTCGAGGAGTTGAAGAAGCTCTCCAAGCCGGTCAAGGGCGACATGATTGGCCAAGTTGGCGCTATTTCCGCGAACAACGATAAGACGATCGGCGAAATCATTGCGGCAGCGATGAAGAAGGTCGGAAAAGACGGCGTCATCACCGTCGAGGAAGCCAAGTCGATCGAAACCTCCCTCGAAGTCGTGGAAGGAATGCAATTCGACCGTGGTTACCTGTCCGCCTATTTCGTCAGCGATCCGGAGCGGATGGAAGTCAGCCTGGAAGACGCTTACGTGCTGCTCCACGAGAAAAAGATCAGCTCCATGAAGGACCTCCTGCCCTTGCTTGAGCAGGTGGCCAAGTCGGGTCGTCCCTTGTTGATCATCGCCGAGGACGTCGAGGGCGAAGCCCTGGCGACCCTCGTCGTCAACAAGCTGCGCGGAACCTTGTCCGCAGCCGCCGTCAAGGCACCCGGTTTCGGCGACCGCCGCAAGGCCATGCTGGAAGACATTGCCATCCTGACCAACGGCAAGGTGATCTCCGAAGACCTCGGCATCAAGTTGGAGAACGTCCGACTCGAGGATCTCGGCCGCGCCAAGAAGATCATGATCGACAAAGACAACACCACGATCGTGGAAGGCGCCGGGCGCCAGGAAGACATCGCGGGCCGCGTGAAGCAGATCCGCACCCAGATCGAAGAAACGACCTCGGACTACGACCGTGAGAAACTGCAGGAACGGCTGGCCAAGTTGGTCGGCGGCGTGGCGGTGATCAAGGTCGGGGCCGCAACCGAGACCGAGTTGAAGGAAAAGAAAGCCCGCGTCGAAGACGCGATGCATGCCACCAAGGCCGCGGCCGAGGAAGGCATCGTCCCGGGTGGCGGCGTTGCGTATCTGCGCGCCGGAATGGCCCTGGCAGGCCTGACTCTGGACAACGAGGACGAACAGGTCGGCGTCTCGATCGTGCGTCGCGCTCTTGAAGAGCCGGTTCGCCAGATCGCATCCAACGCCGGGCACGAAGGTGCCGTTGTCGTCGGAAAGATCAAGGAAAATTCAAACTCGTCCTTTGGCTTCAACGCCGAGACCGAGGAATTCCAGGATCTGGTGGAAGCGGGCGTTATCGATCCAACCATGGTCACCCGCACTGCCTTGCAGAACGCGGCGTCCATCGCCAGCCTGCTCCTGACCACCGAGGCTCTCGTGACCGAGAAGCCGGAGGAGGAAAAGGACAAGTCACCGATGCCTCACGGCGGCGGTGACATGGGCGGCATGTACTAAGCACGGAAAGCACGGAAGAAGGCGAAAGCCACGGAAGGCACGGAAGGAGCCAGGCACGCTCCTCCGTGCCTTTTTTGTTCGCACGGAAGGCACGGACCGATTTGTCCGTGAGAGTCCGTGTCGACTACAATCGACGAGTGAACCGGGGCTGGCATTTCGTTCTATTTGCGACAGTTGTCGTCTACCTGACGCTCTTCTACAATCTCGGCCGGATGGCTTTCATCGGGGCGGATGAACCCCGGTATGCTCGAGTTGCCGAAGAAATGACCTTAAGCGGCGACTACGTCACTCCAAGGCTGAACCACCGTCCCTGGCTCGAAAAGCCGCCCTTGCTTTACTGGATCGAGGCACTCAGCTTCAAGATTTTCAACGTCTCGGAGTGGTCGGCCCGGTTTCCCGTGGCGTTGTCCGCCTGTGCCTGTCTTTTGTTCGCCGGCTTCTTTGTGTCACGCGGCTGGAGCCCCGGTGCGTCCTTCGCTTCCGTCTTGGTGCTCGCTACGACTCCGCTCTTCTTTGTCTACGGCCGGGCAGGGAGCACGGACATGCCCCTGGCTGCCGCCCTGACAGGATCGCTCGTGTTCGGCCACGAGAGCATCCGGGTCCGCTCGTCGTCGTGGGCGCTGGCTTCCGGTATCTGCCTCGGGCTCGCCACCCTGGCCAAGGGACCCGTAGCGTTACTCTTGTTCGGGGGGACGTTCGGTCTTTATTTCCTCGTCACCCAACGGTTCGGCTGGTCTTGGTCCGGTGTCGCGGCCGGCCTGGCGGGTTGCCTCCTCGTGTCGGTCCCCTGGTACTGGGAAGTGTCGGTCGCAAACGGGTACGATTTCGTCGCCACTTTCTGGCTCAACCACCACCTCGCCCGCTTCCTGACCGACATTCATCATCACTCGCAACCGTTCTGGTACTACTTGCCCGTGATGCTCGTTGGGTTTTTCCCCTGGCTTTTCTTCCTGGGGACCGCGGTCATGAGGCTTTGGCAGAACCGGGCGGAAATCAGCGAGTATGGCGGCGAGGTTTTTCTTTGGCTTTGGGCGGTCGTACCGCTTGTTTTCTTTTCCGCCAGCCAGAGCAAGCTGCCGGGCTACATCCTGCCGTCAATTCCAGCGCTAGCCATGCTTGTAGGGATTGAAATCGAAAGGCAACTGGTGCCCGATCTGCGGACGTATCGTTTTGGGAAAATCCAGGTGGCCTTGATGGCTGCCTTCGGACTGATCCTCTCGATCGTCATCCTGATCGGCTTTCACGTCGTTTACGGTTCGCTCGCTCTGGGGATCATACTCGCTCTGCCAATCGCTCTGGGGATGGTCGGAGCGCAGTATTACATTTCCCGGACTCAGCTGGCTCCCTTGTTCTTCGCGATCGTGGCCTCGATGACTCTCTTTGCCGCACTGGCCTTTTGGAGGGCGGCGCCCGTGATCGATGATTACCATTCTGCACGGGATTTGAGCGCCATCGCGGTGCACCGCATTTCCGGGAAACAGCCCCTGATTCTCTACCGGTACTTTCACCACACCGCCCTCTACTACACCGACTACCAAGCGTTGGCCGAGCCGATTAACAAACCCGGGGAATTGAACGAGTACTTTCAAAAAAAGCCGCAAGGGGCTTACCTCCTGTTGACCCAGAAACCTGGATGGCTGGAGCTGGCAGCAACATTTCCGAGTGCGAAGCTGGTCTCGCAGAGGGGCAACCTGTATCTCGTTGAAGTGTCCCGTTAACCACGTCCGGACGTGGACAAGGTGGCGAGCACAACAGAACCGCAAACGGAGCGTTTTTCAGCGGAGTGCGCGATTCAAACCCGAAGCAGCCAACACGAGCCAGGCGTCGCTCACGGTGACGATCCGCGCACTTCGCAAAAAGCGCTCCGTTTGCGGTTCTGTACGGCTCGTTGACCCCACAGGGGCGGGCGGCTGTCGAAGCTTCTCATAGCCGGCCAGTTATGCAGTGTCTGCCCGGTTTGCGCGGTTCAGCACCTTTCGGCTAAGATCAACAGGCAGATCCATATGGCACTAGCACTCTATAACACGCTCACACTCAAGCAGGAACCCGTCATTCCCCTCGACGACAACCACATCAGGATGTACACATGCGGGCCGACGGTCCACGACTTCGCCCACATCGGGAATTTCCGGACTTTTGTCCAGCAGGACCTGCTTCGGCGCTACATCCGGTTCCTCGGCTTCAAGTTGACCCACGTCATGAACATCACGGACGTGGATGACAACATCATCACGAAGGCGAGGGATGCCGGCGTCGACATTGCCGAGTACACGGCGCGGTACGGCCAGGCCTTCCTTGAAGACATGGATCAGTTGCGCATCCAGAGGCCGGAGGTGATGCCGCGCGCCACCGCCCACATCGAGGCGATGACGAACTTGATCCTCAAGTTGCGTGAAGCTGGGTTCACGTACGAGAGCGAAGGCTCTACTTACTTCAGAATTGAGCGTTTCGCCGGTTACGGAAAACTGTCACACCTCGAGGCTTTCGAAGGGCAAAGCAGCGAGAGGATTGATTCGGATCGCTACGACAAGGAAAACCCGCGCGACTTCGTGCTCTGGAAGGCGCGCAAACCCGGAGAGGCGTACTGGGACACCCCGCTCGGTCCGGGCCGTCCGGGCTGGCACATCGAGTGCTCGGCCATGAGCATGCAGTACCTCGGGCAGTCATTCGACATCCACGCGGGCGGCATTGACCTGGTTTTCCCGCATCATGAAAACGAGATCGCGCAGAGTGAGGCAGCGACTCGCCTGCCCTTCGTTCGCCACTGGTTCCATTGCGAATTCCTGATGGTAGAAGGGCAAAAGATGTCCAAGTCGCTCGGGAATTACTACACGCTGCGCGACCTGCTCGGAAAGGGACACAGCCCGGCTGCGATCCGCTACCTGCTGATGTCGGTTCACTACCGGAAGCAGCTGAATTTCACTCTCGAGGGGCTGGAACAGGCGGGCGCGGCGCTCCAGCGAGTCAACGACTTCATCCTTCGCATTCGGGAAGTCCCCTCGACGTCCCCAGACAATCCCGAGCTTGACGACCGGATCGCCCGCGCCCGGCGCGAATTTCACGAGGGGCTGGACGACGACCTCAACACATCGGTGGCGCTGGCCGCCCTTTTTGAGCTGATTCGCGACACGAACATCCTTTTGGACCGCAGGGGCGTTGGTGCGAACAATCGGGACCAGATCCTGGCCCTGTTCTCGGACGCGAACCTGGTGTTCGACGTTTTCCAGATCGCCGAGCAGCGACTTGAAGACGAAGAGATCTTGCAGTTGATTGAAGAGAGGCTCCAGGCGCGGCGGAACCGCAATTTCAAACAAGCGGACGAAATCCGCGATGCATTGAGCCGGCGAGGTATCGCTCTCGAGGACACCAAGGAAGGCACCCGATGGAAGCGAGTTATATGAGGATTGCAGCCGCGGAAGTTCGTCAGACAATAGCGCGCCACATGGTTACCGACGGGATGGATCTGGTCCTCGACCTGGACAAGAGCCACGGTTCCCGCCTGTATGACGCTAAAAGGGGCGAATACTTCACGGACTTCTTCTCGTTCTACGCAACCAATCCGCTCGGGTTCAATCACCCGCGTCTGGTTTCAGAGGAGGTGGTGCACGAGCTCGGGCGGGTCGCGATCCACAAGCCTTCGAATTCGGATGTGTATTCGCCTGAAATGGCTGAATTCGTGGATACTTTCGCGCGGTTGGCGAAGCCCGATTCCATGAAGTACTTCTTCTTCATCGAGGGCGGGGCGCTGGCGGTCGAGAACGCGTTGAAGGCTGCCTTCGACTGGAAGGTGCGGAAAAACTTCGCGCGTGGGGTCACCGAAGAGAAGGGGTTTGTGGTGATTCACTTCCGCGAAGCCTTCCACGGTCGTTCCGGGTACACGCTGTCCCTTACAAATACCGCGGATCCGCGAAAAACGCAGTATTTCCCGAAATTCCAATGGCCCAGGATCATCAATCCGAAATGCCGCTTCCCGCTCGAGGGGGAAAATCTGCGCCAGGTCATCGAGACAGAACGACAGGCGCTCGAACAGATCGCGGAAGTGATTGCGCGGCAGGGCGAGGAAGTGGCCTGCCTGATCCTGGAGCCGATTCAGGCCGAAGGCGGCGATCATCATTTCCGGCCGGAATTTCACAGGGAAATACGCCGCATCTGTGACGAGAACGACATCCTCTTGATTTACGACGAGGTTCAGACCGGATTCGGCGGCTCCGGCCGCATGTGGGCGTCCGAATACTTCGAAAAGCCGGATCTGTTGACCTTCGGCAAAAAGACGCAGGTCTGCGGGATGATGGCCGGGCCGCGCCTTGACGAGGTCCCAGAGAACGTCTTTCGTGTTCCGAGCCGGATCAATTCGACCTGGGGCGGGAATCTCGTCGATATGGTCCGCTGCCGAATCTACCTGGAGGTTTACGAAGAGGAGAACCTCCTGGCGCAGGTACAGAAGAAGGGCGAGGTTCTGCTGCGCGAAATGCGCGATATCGAAAAGACTTTCCCGGACAAGATCTCCAATTCGCGGGGACTCGGCCTCTTGTGTGCGTTCGATCTGCCAAACCGGGAGATGCGCAACGATTTCCGCCGAAGGTTGTTCGACAACCGCCTGATCATCCTCGGCTGCGGTGAAAGGTCCATTCGGTTCCGGACCGCGCTGAATATCACTGACGAGGAGCTGGAGCAGGGTCTGGGCATCATCCGCAAGGTGTTGGGGGAGATGTGAGAGGCCCGGGGGAGGATAACCCGCCCGACAGCGAATCCCAATGTCCGACTTGGAAGTCGGACCTACGAAAACCCTATCCCACCCGATAGGCATTCCAGCA
>Ga0105092_10000557_pt1 | contig 19480 bp, 13 predicted proteins | sample PPLLak2March2015_FD_87021 | JGI IMG/M metagenome (GOLD analysis project Ga0105092, IMG submission 87021) | Freshwater sediment microbial communities from Prairie Pothole Lake near Jamestown, North Dakota, USA - PPLs Lake P7 Core (1) Depth... | ecosystem: Environmental > Aquatic > Freshwater >... | reverse complement strand
GCAGCGCCAGCCTCTACTTTAATCAGAACGGCTATACGGCTGACGGCAAAAAGTTGGTCTACACCACTCCCGCGGGAATCTCGCTGCTCGACCTCGCGACCCAAGAATCGAAACAGATCGTAGAGGGCCGCGTGCGGTTGATAGAGGCGGGCCGCAAGACACCTCAGCTTTACTACATTCGAGAAGGCGCTCTCTTTTCCACGGATGCTGCAACCGGCATAACCAGGAAGATCGGGTCTTTACCCTCTCGCGGTTCCGTATCGACGATCAACGCCGACGAGACGCTGGCCGCCGGAACCTTCATCGAGGGAAAGGGTCAGGATTACCGGCGGCCACCCAGCCAGCAGACCAGCCCGCTCGATCAGCCGCCGAGCAAGGGGCAAATGATGGAAGAGCGCTGGGCAGCTCGTCTACCCATGGCCATCTATACCATCAACCTGCAAAGCGGCGAGATCAAGAACGTCCTCCGGGGCAATGACTGGTTCAATCATCTTTTGTTTTCCCCAACCGATCCGGCGTTGCTGATGTTCTGTCACGAAGGGCCGTGGCACAAGGTCGACCGCATCTGGACGATCCGCACGGACGGGAGCCAGTTGCGGAAAATCCACACTCGGACCATGTCCATGGAGATCTTCGGCCACGAGTTTTGGGGGGTCGATGGGAGAACGATCTGGTACGACCTGCAGACGCCGCGGGGCGAGGATTTCTGGCTGGCGGCCTACCAGGTGGATACCGGCCGGCGGACGTGGTACCACCTGCAGCGCAACGAATGGTCGATTCACTTTAACGTCACTCGAGACGGAACCCTTTTCTGCGGCGACGGTGGGGATCCGGGACAAGTGGCGCGAGCGCCCGACGGGCAATGGATTTACCTGTTCCGTCCGGAATTGATCTCGAACCGCGGCATGGAGGACAACAATTTCGTCCAGCCCGGTGTGCTGCGCGCCGAGCGGCTTGTCAATATGTCCAAGCACCAGTACCGGTTGGAGCCGAACGTGAGTTTCACGCCAGACCAGAAATGGGTGGTGTTCCGATCGAACATGTTTGGCCCGACATACGTGTTTGCTGTGGAAGTGGCCAAGGCGGGCGGGCAGTCGAGTAATTGAACGCAAGCTATTTGACAGGATTTGCAGGATTAAAAGGATTGCGGAAATCCTGTTAATCCTGCAGATTCTGTCAAAAAACTTGCCCGCGTTATTCCCGCAACAACGCCGACACGGTCCACAGCACCGGGGCCTGGCCGTGGAGATCGCCGGTGCGGCGCGGCCGTGTGAGGTAATACTCCAGATCGTTCTTCTTGTCGGTGCCAACGCAGACGTCGCTGACGTTGCCATCCTGATCGATGTGCTTGACGAGCCCGAGCCAGGCCTGACGCCCGGCTTCGCCGTAGACCCCGGAATCCAGCCAACCGTTCTTGATTCCGGTCACCATCGCGAAAGTGAACATCCCGGTGCCGGACGTTTCCGACCAGGCTTCGGGGTGATCAATCAACTGGTGCCAGAGGCCGTCCTGGCCCTGGTACTTGAGCAGGGCCGCCATCATTTTCCGGTAACCCTCGAGGATGCGCGGCCGCTTGGGGTGTCCCGCCGGAAGTGAGCGCAGCAATTCTGTCATTCCAGCGGCGACCCATCCATTCCCGCGGCCCCAGAAGAAGGGACTGTCGAGCGAGTGGTGAAAAAGACCGTTCGGCTGCTGCAGCCTATCCAGGTAGGCCGACATGGTGAGGGCGGCGCGGTCCAGGTACTTCCGGTCTCCGGTGGCTCGGAAGGCCTGCACCTGGATGGCCGTGATCATGAACATGTCGTCGATCCAGTAGCGTGCCTCGCCGGTGACTCCATCGGCGGACGGCTTATCCCATTGCTTGTCCGCCAGTCCGACGCCCAGATCCAGGTAGCGTTTCTCTTTCGTGAGCAGGAAGATCTGCAATGGCACCGCGCCGAAAACCCGGTAATCGACGTGCGCGTTCGGGGAAATCCGCGAGGCATCGCTGGAGAGCAACGGATCGAACTTTCTGATCAGACGGGACTGGAGATCGTCATCCTTGATCAGCTCGGCAACCGTGAGCGAACCGTACCAGGTGCAGACCTCCGGATAAATGACGTACTGGCGGCGCGGGTTGGTCTGGTAATCAAATTTCCGCACCACGAAGTTCTCGGCTACCCGCTTGCCGACTTCCGCCGGGGAGGCCCCGGCCGGCCAGGTGGTGAACAGTCTCGAAGGCTGTTTTGCGCCCGTGCAGGTGGCTAGCAAAACCGGTAAAACCGCGAGAAGCAGTCGCTCAGTGTATCTTCGCCTTCTCATCTCCCTTTTCCTCTTTCGCGAGCATCGACGACGACTTTTTACAAAGGCTTGACCGAGCGGAATATAGCATCGGGAGGCGTCGGAGCAAAGAGGAATGAGGGGCAGCCACTCTCCACCATCGCTGGCTTTCCAAAAGCCCTCGATTCTCTCAGACCGTCTCCAGTTGTATATCCCGAGCTGCCAGCAGAACTTTTGCCTGGTAGTGGTAAGAATTCACGCCGCTCCCGTTGTACCTGCGCACCGCGTAAGGCCAATCGCACGGTATGTTTTGCCTTAACGGCACGTCTTCGTAAACCTCGGCAGGGTGATATCGAGTTGGCTGATAGGTGTGGGCAGAACCACGATAGAAGGGAGTCTGGCCGGCCCTTATTGTCTGGCTGCCGGCCTGAAGCAGGCAATTCCGGCAGTCATGCAGAAAGCGGGGATCAGAAGGCGAGTGCTTGCAGACCCGCAGCGGACCTCCGCCAGCTTCGGCGAAGCGATCGTCCGCGCGCGTGCCCGACGTGCTCCCGTTGACGAACAGCGCGAATTTGTCCTTGAGCTCCGCCTCGGCCTTGGTGACGTTCTTCCGGGAGTCAACTACGAAATCCTCGACCTCGTCACCGGTCGGGGGATGGTGGAATATTGTGAACTGACCGATGCCGTATCCGCGAGAGGTGACCACATGCTTTTCGGATGCATTCGTGTCCAGTCCTACCACAACGAAACTGTCATGATTGCGCCGGGTCGGCTCACAGAAATGTTTCAGCCCGCTTTCCTGCCGGAGAATAGCCAGGAGAAACTGGATCGGCACCTCCAGGTCCGCAAGGTGAGCCAGCGTGCCCAGAGCCTTCCGGTTTTCCTCTTTGGGATTCGGGGAAGAAGGCACTTTCGGGAAATTCTCGTCCTCGAGCATGTCGCGTATGCAACCTGCCAACCCGGCCGTAACCACCCCGTCCACGTCAACCACTCGTGATCGGTTGTAGTCGATGACCCGAACGGGTGCGTTTCCATCCGATCCTTTGCCTTCGTTCCTGAGCAGATCGTGCTGCAAGGCTCTTACCGCCTGCTCGGTTGATTTTCCAAAGTCCCCATCGATTCCCGTGCGAAGATAGGCCAGCCGACGCAGATCCTTCTGCAGTTCTTCGACCTCCAGACTTCCTCGGCGACCCCTGGTCAGCAACAAACCCGCTTTTGCATAGAGCAAACTCGGTGGCATTCGTTTCCCCTTTCTCCACGAAGACCGGCGTGGAGCGCGGCTGTTCTTCTAGTAACAGCTCTATAGCATGCAGCTCGAGCACAATCAATGAAAGGGGTCCGAACCTCATAAATGCGCCGACCAATGGACCCCAAGTGAACGCCGCGCGAATCGCGCCCGTATATAATGCTGTGCGGTCGAACCCAGGAAGAACAGTCGAAGACTGACTGTAGCATTCCATTTGGGGTGCGACGAACCGTGAATCAAACTATCAATCATCTGGAGAGTCAATTATGAAACTGTCTCTGGCTTGTCTTCTGTTGTTGTCAATTCTCAGTTTTGCCGCCGCCGCTGACTTAACGGGGCACTGGGCCGGCCAGGCTGAGGTGACCGCCCCGGACGGAACCTTCCACAGCCTGCCCGTTTTTCTGGATCTCAAACAGGAGGGCGACAAAGTGAGCGGCTCGGGCGGAAGCGAGTCAGGCGACAGCCTGCCTCTGGAGAACGTCCAGTTTGACGGAACAAAACTGAGCTTCTCCGTTAGCGGACCCGATGGTCGAACGTACAAATCGGATCTCTCGCTGGTCTCCTCCGAACGCCTGGAGGGAAAGCTCACCTTCACGATGGGTGATGGAGCGGAACTGACCGCCAAGATGACGGTCACTCGAGCTGCAGCCAAGTAAGGCGTTGAGGTAAGGCTGAGTCGGCCGGTCCGCCGTGGTCACAAAGCCGCGCACGGCGCCATCCTGTCAATCCGTAAATCCTGTCAAAACAGGTCTCTTTGACAGGATTAACAGGATTGACAGGATTGCGCTGTGAAAAACCGAAGTTGCCGGAAACTTCGGTTTCCTCATACCTTCTCACCGCATTCCGATATCCAGGAAGCGCTAGAACAGCACTTTCAGCAGCGCTTCAGCCCGGAACTGCAGATTCCATGCTTCCGTCAGCATTCGACCCGTGGCGGCCATCTAATGGAGTACCATCCGATGCCGAACAGGGGTCGAATCGACTGTCCTTCCCCGCGGTTGACCATCGGCTCAGTCCGGAATAGAGTGTGAAGCGGCGAAATTTTTAACAGAACATGCGGACCGAGAAAGGGACGATTCTCCAAAGGACTTGGGGAACAATACTTCGGTCTTTTGCGCTTCACGGAGGCTGCGATGAATAGGGGACGGATAAAGAACCGAGTCGTCTGGGCGGTAGTCGCGCTGCTTCTGTTCTCGGGGGTTCTGCGGGCGGCTGATTGGATCGCCCTTAAGGGCCCGGAAGGCGGGCGGATCACGGGAATCGTCGTCCCCCAGGAGTCCCCGGCGACTGCCTTCGTCGCCACCGGGGCGGGCGTCTTTAAGACAACCGATTCCGGGGCGAACTGGTCCTTGAGCGGCCTGCCGGGAGAAGAGATCGGGTCGATTGCCATCGTGCCCCTTCAGCCGGGCGTGGTTTACGCGTCCAGTCTGCACTCGGGCCTCTGGAAGAGCACCAACAGCGGGTCGACTTGGAACCTGGTCAATGCCGGTTTGAGGAGCCCATCCCTGGTCGGTCACCCGGCACAACCTGATACGCTTCTGGCCGGTCCGGGGCCTTTCCTGAAGAGAAGTACGGATGGAGGCACGACGTGGGAGGAAGTGACCTTAAGTGCGCCGCTTCGCCAAGCCGGGACGGCAACGGTGACGTTCAGCCCTGTTCCCCCATACGATGCGTACGCCGTGAGCGGTGGCTGGGGCGGCCAGGATCTCTATAGGAGCACCGACGGCGGGGTTAACTGGAGTGTGATATGGGCGGGCTACAGGTTCACGGGGCCCGTCGCTACCGATACCGTTGAGCCGCATACGGTGTATCGCGCCAACATCCCTGGGCTTGCCCCGGTCTACACCCAAACGAGCACCGACGGGGGACTCACCTGGTCGAACAGCAGCAGTCAGCTCGGGACAAACAACTACTGGATTCACAATCTGTGCCCGGTTCCCAACCTGGCGCGCGTCCTGTACGCCTCCACCCAAGGCGGCATCTTTAAGAGCACGGACGGTGGGTCAACCTGGTTCCCGGCGAGTTCGGGCTTGCCGGCTAGCGGTTTCGGCTCCGGCTCTTTTAACGAGATCAGTCAGTCGGGCTTCAGTCTCGCCGTTACGCCGGGCGACACGGCCGTTTACGCCGGCGCCGCCGGCCAGGGTGCCTTCAAAAGCACGGATGGCGGACAGCAATGGCAGCAGAACAACCGCGGGCTGACCGCCTTGCCGGTTCAGGCAGTGGCAAGCGTCAACGATCGTGTTTTGTACGTGGGGACCAGGTACGGTGGCGTTTACCGATCCGAAGACGGCGGGGCCCACTGGAGCGCCAGGTATGAAGGACTGGACAGCCTCTGGAGTCGCGACGTGCGTTGCCTGGCGGCCGATCCCTCCAATCCGGCCGTCCTCTATGCCGGCACCACACGAACTTCGTACAAGAGCACAAATGGAGGCGATACCTGGGACCTGAAGGCGCCGTACCCGTATCGTACTACCTCGCACCTGGTCCTTGATCCCCGAGATCCTCGAACCGTCTATGCCGGTACGAGCACCGGACTCGTCAAGTCGACGGACGCGGGGGAAACCTGGGCAAACGTGCCTGGCGTTTGGGGCGCGATCTCTTCTCTCGGGATCAGCCCTGCCGCCCCTTACGATTTGTTTGTCTCGGAAGGGGGCAGTTCGGGCGGCGCCCTGTTCCGGAGCTGGGACGGGGGAGCAAGCTGGGTCCGGGCAAACCCTTTCTGGAACCACGTCGTTGTCATTGATCCCTCCACCACCAAGACGATCTACACCGGAAGCGAGTCGGCAGTCCACAAGTCGACGGACGGTGGACAAACCTGGACGACGAGCACGATCGGTCCGCCTGGCGTCAATTTTGCCGTCTCTTCGCTCGTGATCGATCCCGTTCAGACCCAGAGTGTGTACGCCGGCAGTTACGGCAACGGCATCTTCAGCAGCACGGACGGAGGCGTCACTTGGGCGCCCCTCGATAGCGGCCTGCTCAGCCCCTGGGTTAACACGCTTGCCGGGAGTACGGCCGGCCATGTCTACGCCGGCACGAACAACGGGGTCTTCCGATTGGCCGGCGGCATGACTCTCAATACTCGATTCAAGCTGAGTGTCAGGTGGCAGACGCCGGAGGGCGCGTCGGGATGGGGCCATCCGGTCGCGGTGACGCCCGACTCAGGTTATTTCTACTTCTTCGAGCCTCAAAACCTGGAGCTGATGGTCAAGATTCTCGATGGGCGGGGAGTCAACGGGTCCTTCTGGGTCTTCTACGGCGCTCTTACCGATTTGAAGTACGACCTGACGATTATCGACACCCAGACGGGGGCGATCAAGATGTACAGCAATCCGCAGGGGACGCAGGCGGGACGAGTCGACGTGGCCGCTTTCCAGGACGCTGCCGAGGCTTCGTCGATTGCCGAGATTGGAGACCAGCCCGTCAGCCTGATCATTGGAGAAGCGCTCGCAAGGCGGCGCGCCAAACCGCTGGCTGCGATTGAACAGGCGGCCGGCATCCTGCTCAATCACGACCGGTTTCAAGTCGAAGTGGGCTGGACAACTCCAGGAGGGAGCAGCGGCACTGGGACTGGTGTCGGGTTGACGTCCGATTCCGGGTACTTCTGGTTCTTCGGCCCGGACAATATAGAACTGGTCGTTAAGGTGATCGACGGCCGCGGCGCGAACGGTCGTTTCTGGGTCTTTTACGGCGCGCTGACGGATCTGCATTACACGCTGAAAATCACAGATAAGCAGACCGGCGCGGTGAGACTCTATGAGGGCCAGCCGGGCGTGCCCACCAGCGGGTATGACCTCGAGGCGTTCTAGGCGTCCAGGGCGAGCGCCAGCGAACCTGTGAAGTGCGGGAGCCATGGCTCGCCCTTAGCCGGAAAACGCGCCTGGGTAAACCACTGAGGCTAAGGGCCTGGCTACTTCCTCACGCCGGAGGCGGCGTGAGAGGTGAGTAGCCGGACCCTCAGCAGGCTGTTAGCGCAGGCTGGCGTCGGGCACACGAGACTGCTATTGTTACGCCGGAGACTCGGAATGATGAGAAACCTGCTTATAAACATCGCGTTGATAGTGCCCCTGGTCGCGTCAGTTCTTCCCTGTAAGGCAGCCCCAAATTCACCACGAGACCGGCTTTCATTTAATGCCGACTGGCGTTTCATCAAAGACGACCCCCAGGGCACGGGGGACAAATTGAAGTACGAGAACATCAAGCCCTGGGTTAATTCGACCGGCGCGGAATTCGTCGCCGGGGCGGCACCCGCGAAACGCCCGGAGGGGAACCTCGGCGCAGACGTGGCCTACACGCAGCCGGGTTTCGACGACAGTACCTGGCGCAAGGTGACTCTGCCGCATGATTGGGGCATTGAAGGGCCGTTTAACCAGGAATATCCCGGTTCGACCGGCAAGCTGCCCTGGTGGGGCATCGCCTGGTACCGGAAGCATTTCGATTCACCCGCCTCCGACAAAGGCCGGCAGGTTTATCTCGACGTTGACGGGGCCATGTCGTACGCGAACGTCTGGCTGAATGGCCAATACGTGGGTGGCTGGCCCTTTGGCTACGCTTCGTGGCGGGTGGACCTCACCCCCTATCTGAAACCCGGTGCGCAAAACGTCCTGGCTATCCGCCTCGACAATCCTCCCGAATCCTCGCGCTGGTATCCGGGCGGCGGGATTTATCGCAACGTCTGGCTGGTCAAAACGTCGCCGGTGCACGTCGGCCAGTGGGGGACGTACCTGACAACGCCCGAGGTGAGCACGGCGGCGGCAACCGTTAAGATCCGGGTCAACGTGGCGAACGGGACCTCTTCGGACGCTACCGTCTCCATTAAGCACGAAATTTACGAGCTGGAGGCGAACGGAGGCAGGGGCAAACGGGTCGCTTCAGCTTCGAGCGACGCGGTCCGCGTGGGCGCCCAAGCGGCCCAGTCCGCCGAATCGAGAATCGCCGTCAAGAGTCCCCGGCTGTGGAGCGTTCAAAAGCCGCAGCGTTACGCCGCTGTCACTTCGGTCTCGCAGGGCGGCAAGCTGATGGACGTGTATGAGACGGCCTTCGGCATCCGGACAATCCGGTTCGACGCGGACAAAGGTTTCTTTCTAAACGACCAGCCTATCGAGATTTTTGGCGTCTGCAACCACCACGATCTGGGCGCTCTGGGGGCGGCGATAAACACGCGCGCGCTCGAACGCCAGTTGGAGATTCTGAAGGCTATGGGCGGGAACGCTGTTCGAACCAGCCATAACCCGCCGACACCCGAGTTGCTCGATCTCGCGGATCGGATGGGCATTCTGATAATGGATGAAGCGTTCGACTGCTGGGCGGCCACCAAGCAACGGCGCAGCCAGGCCGACTACGCGCGGCTCTTTCCCGACTGGCACGAGAAAGACTGGCGCGCCCAACTCCGCCGGGACCGCAACCATCCGTCCGTTATCCTCTGGAGCACTGGCAATGAGGTGCGCGAACAAGGCTCACCGGAAGGACACAAAATTTCGGAACGCCTGACGGCGATCGCTCACGAGGAGGATCCGACTCGCCCAGCGACTGTCGGCTGCAACAACCTCCAAGCGGCATTTAACGGTTTCCAAAAGACCTTGGACGTTTTCGGCTACAACTACAAGCCCAAGGAATACGGGCGGGCGCACGAAGCCAATCCCGGGATACCGATGTACGGCAGTGAAACCGCGTCCTGCATAAGCTCGCGCGGCGAGTACTTCTTCCCGGTTACGGAGGACAAGGCGGGCGGTCAGGCGGATTTCCAGATGAGCTCCTACGATCTCTACGCGCCGCCCTGGGCGACCCCGCCGGACTGGGAATTCAAGGGTCAGGATGAGTTTCCGTACGTCGCCGGAGAATTCGTCTGGACGGGCTTCGACTACCTCGGTGAGCCGACTCCGTATAATTCGGACCGAACCAACCTGCTCAATTTCACCGATCCCGCTGAAAGGGCACGAGCGGAAAAGCAATTACAGGAGGTGGGGCGTATTCGGACCCCGTCCCGCAGCTCGTACTTCGGGATCGTGGACCTGGCGGGTTTTCCCAAGGACCGTTATTTCATGTACCAGGCCCGGTGGCGCCCGGACTTCCCCATGGCGCACATCCTCCCGCACTGGAACTGGCCTGAGCGCGTCGGTCAGGTGACACCGGTGCACGTCTATACGTCGGGCGACGAGGCCGAGCTGTTCCTCAACGGTCAATCGCTCGGCCGCAAGAAAAAGGGTCAGTACGAGTACCGTCTCCGCTGGGACGAGGTCGTGTACCAGCCGGGCGAGCTCAAGGTGGTTGCGTACAAGAACGGCAAGCCATGGGCCGAGAACCTGATGAAAACCACGGGGTCGGCTGCCGGTCTGACCCTGCAACCCGACCGTGACAGCATCCGGGCGGATGGCAGCGACCTGTCGTTCGTGAAGGTGACGGTGGCGGACAACTCGGGCCTGCTCGTTCCGCGATCAAAGAACTTGATTCGCTTCGAGATCGAAGGCCCGGGTGAAATCGTGGCTACGGACAACGGAGACGCGACGAGTTTCGAATCGTTCCAGGCGCCCGAGCGGCGTGCCTTCAACGGCTTGGCGCTGGCGATCGTTCGCGCGAAGGCGGGCCAGGCGGGAACGATCAAACTAACCGCCAAGTCCGACGGTCTTAAGGCCGGAACCGCGACGATCAAGACGGTCAGGGATTAGCGGAGTCAAAGGACCTCAACGACCTCAAGGACCTCAAGGACAATATTTTCCAACCCAGTCTTTGGGGTCTCTGAGGTCCTTGAGGTCCTTTGGATCTCCGGTACTCCGTCTAGCTATCACACCTAACGGTCCCGAGAAGGCGTGCCGCCGCCTCGACGACTTCATCGACCTCGATTCTCGACCAGCAACGCATATCGATAGGGCAGCGACGCAGGTGGCAGGGGCTGCACTCGACTGATCGACAGATGACTCGAGCTGACTCGCTCAAGGGGCCAGTGGTAACCGGATCAGTTGAACCAAACAGCGCAACCTGCGCGGCGTTCAGGCCTGCGGCCAGGTGCATGGGACCAGAATCGCTCGTGATCATCAGGCGTGAGGCGGCGATCAAGCCGAGGGTGCGGCTGAGATCCGGCGGGCCGGTCAGGATGACCGCGCGGTTTACCATCCTCGCCGCGATCTGCTCGGCCAACCGCGAATCCGCGCCCCAGCCGAAGATCAGGATCTGGGCGCCATAGTCGCTGGCCAAACGGTCGGCCACGGCCGCAAACCGATCCTCCAGCCAACGCTTGGCAGTCCCGTAGGCGGAACCCGGATTGATGATCACCAGGGAATCCATTTTCCGAACCTGATGTTCGTCAAGCATCCTCACGGCTTTCTCCCTTGCGCCGTTTCCCGCAACCAGCCGAACGTCCGGTCTGAAATCCACGTCGTGCACGTAATCCAGGGGGGCAAGCCTGGTGCGGTAGAGAAGATCCAGATAGTAGTAGACCTCGTGATCCCGCCCGGTTCGGGGCGGCCACCAGCGCGAGGGAAAGGCGCGCAAACCGGCTCGAAACGCCGTCCGCACGGCGAATGAACGGAGAAGGCTGGCTCGTCGCGTACGCGGTTGGCAGGAGGCTGTCAGCAAGAGACGGCGCCGATCAGTCGCATAGCCGACGCGTTCCGGGATTCGTGCGCCAAAAGCCAGGAGAGCCGCTTCGAGAGCGTTCTGAAAGAGCACCGCTCGGTCGTAATGCTCACTTTTCAGGCGGCGAGCGAGGTTCACCAGGGCCGAAGGTTTCAGTCGAGGTCCACGGCTGGCGACGAACCAGTCGTCGGGGAGGGTCATTACGCGATCCACGACTTCAAGATCGTCGAACAGACCTCCGACCCAAGAACGGCAAAGCACCGTAATGTGGGCCCCCGGATACAGGCGCCGAAGCTCGCGCAACGCCGCGACCGACAAAACAGCGTCACCAATCCAGTTGGGAACCCGAACCAGCACCTTCATAGCCGACGGCCCGACTTTAGCACGAAATTGGCGTTTCTCCTTGACTCCGCGTGGAACCTGTTGATAGCGTCTGCCCCTGCCTCAGCCCTGGAGGGGGAATGCGGGTCCTGTTCATCTACCCGAATCTCGATGCGGAGGAAAGTTTCAACCACGGTATTGCCGCTCTATCGGGGGCGCTCAAGGCGCGCGGCCACACGACCGGGTTGATCCATCTGAACGAGGTGTTTTCCCCGGTGCCCAGCCCCCAGGAAATCGTCGAAAGGGTGCGGCAGTGGGGGCCCGGGTTGCTTGCCTTCAGCGTCATGACCCAGCAGTACAGCTACGCGCTTTCGCTCGCTCGCGTCATCAAGGCATCGCTTCCACGTCTGCCGCTCGCCGTAGGCGGCATTCACACAATCATGTGCACCGAGCACGTGAAGGCCGATGGGATTTGGGACTTTGTCGGAATTGGCGAGTGCGATCAGGCGCTGCCGGAGCTCGTCGATCGACTCGAGCACGGCGACCCGGAACATATCAACGTCAGGGATTTCTGCGTGCGCCGACCGGACGGAAGCTATCAAGACAATCCTCTTGGTCCCTATCCTGATTTGAGCGCTTCACCTCCGAAAGACTACGCGATCTTCGATTTGCCCAGCCTCCTTTTGGCCAGAAACGGTTGGCAAAGTATTATGACGTCGCGTGGGTGTCCGTTTCGCTGCACCTATTGTTTCAATCACGAAGTCGTGGATCGGTATCGGAAACAAGGGGGCCAGTCTCCCAAAGGCTACCTGCGTCACCACCCGATTCCAAGGGTCATTTCCGAGTTGAAAGACCTCAAGCGGCGATATGGCGATCAGATCCAAACCTTCATTTTCGATGACGACATCCTCACGCTGGACGAGCGTTACTGCTGCGATTTGGTGAAGGCCTATACAGGCGCTGAAATCGGTATCCCGTTTGTCTTGAATGCTCACGTCCAGGCCTTTAGGGAGCCGGTGGCCCGCGCGCTCTCGGAATCGCCTTGCAGAATCGTTAAGTTCGGCGTGGAAAGCGGAAGTTACGAGCTGCGGAAGAATGTGCTAGCTCGTTCTATGACCAACCAGGAGATCATCGACGCTTTTGATCTCTGTCATGAATACGGTCTGCAATCCTCGGCTTTCCTCATGTTTGGACTCCCGTATGAGACACGCGAAATGATGGAGGAGACAATCGGCCTGATCGCGAGGCTCACGCCCGGGAGGATGCGCTGGTCCATCTTTTTTCCCTTCCCCGGCACTCGGAGCCACAGAATCTGTCAAGACGGAGGCCTGATTGACGAGAGCAAGATGCAGGCGATGAAGAACTTTTCGAGTGCTTCCTGTCTGAAGTTCAGCGCCGATACCGCCCTGTTTGTCCGTAAGCTTCAACGGACTTTCCACTGGTGGGTGAACGCATCGGCTGGTTTTCCGCTTTCCGGCGAATACAATAAAGTAACCGCGGAAATCGATTCGCTCGACCTTGACGCCTGGGAGGAGGCCAGCGAGACCATCCGAGCGCGCGACCGGGAGATTTCGACCGCCTATCTCGCCCGCATCAATACCGCGGACCCCGCTCCCTTGAACGATTACCGCCACTATTCGCTTCGCTATACCGAGGTCATGGCTGTCCTGAGCGACTTCGTGACCGAGGAACCGGGTGACTTCAAGAACCGGCCCGTGCGCCAGTGGAAGGCGTTCCGGGAATAGCCCCGCTCATCAACGGGGCTCGGCGTTGCGCACAGACAGAACCCCGGGACTCTGTTGGTTGCCTTTCTCCATTGTCCAGCGCGGCATGCCCCAGACTACCTGCCGGCAGCGCCTGCGATCGCCGAGATAGCGCTCGTGGGCGCTTCTGACGCTTGCCTCGCCCCCGGGCCGAGGAGGATTTGGCCGGGGCGGGCACCGGTGTGCTGGGCGTTCTCAATGACCACGGTCCCATTGACGATCACGTAGTGAAAACCCGTGGACAGGGCGTGAGGCTTCTCGTAGGTCGACACGTCGGAAACGGTCCTATCGTCAAAGACCACGAGATCCGCGCAAAGACCCGGGCGGATCAATCCGCGGTCGACCAGACAGAATCGCTGAGCCGGAAGCGACGTCATTTTTCGTATCGCCTCCTCGAGGCGGAGCACTCTTCTCTCGCGCACGTAACGGGCCAGGACCCGTGCGTTGGTGGCGTAATTGCGCGGATGAGGCACCCCGACACCGAACTCGACGATTCCCCCGTCAGAGGCCACCATCGAGTACTCCGAGCGCATAATACGCTCGACATCTTTCTCATCCATGCTGTGATAAATCATGGACGCGCCGCCCTTGGCCAGGATGTCCAGTGCGGTTTCAATCTCGGATTCCAGCTTTTTCTTGCGCCCTTTCGCCTGGTTGATCGCGGTGATGCTCTTTCCTTCCAGTGAAGAATCCGACGCACAACGGGCGACGACCGCGTAGTCCAGCCGTTTGAAGCCCCTTCGCCGCACCCGCTCCTTGACCTCATTGATCAGCCGGCGCCGTGTCGCAGGGTCGCTGAGACGCTCCAGGTACTTTTCTCTCCCCCCCTCCTGGACCCAGCCGGGCAACATCGACGCCAGGCCAGTGCTGGAAGCGGTGTATGGATACTGATCCACGGTGACGTCAAGGCCGGCCGCCCGTGCATTTTCGACCATGGCGATGGTGCGATCGCTTTTGCCCCATACATCTTTTCCGGCTACCTTGAAATGAGAGATTTCAACCGGTATTCCAGCCTCTCGTCCCACTTTGAGGGCTTCTTCAATCGCATCAAATACTCCACCCTGCTCGTCATTGCCCTCGTTACGGAGGTGAGTCGCATAAATCCCTCCGAATTTGGCCGCAACGCGGGCGAGACTTATGATTTCTTCGGTCTTGGCCCAGGAGCCGGGAGTGTAGATCAGACCCGTCGAAAGGCCAACCGCTCCGTCCCGCATCGCCTGTTCGACCAGCGCACTCATGCGGGCCAACTCCTCCGGTGTCGGGTCCCGTCGCTCCATCCGCATAACTGCGGAACGCACGGTCCCGTGCCCGATCAGGGACCCGAAGTTTATGGAGATCCCCCTCTGCCGAAGGTCAGAAAAAAAGTTGCCCAGGTCGGACGGAGAACCGCCGCAGTTCCCCGCTATAACGGACGTGACTCCATCAAAAACGTAGTTGGCAGCACCCGGATTCCGCTGCACTCCGCTGTCGGCATGGGTGTGAACATCGATAAACCCGGGGGCAACCACCAGACCCTGGGCATCGATCGTCCGCTTGGCATCGCACGGTCCGGGGAGGCAAAGAGACCCGATCGCGGCGATGCGGCCGTTTCGGATGGCGACGTCACCTGCATACCAGGGATTGCCGCTGCCGTCCACGACCCGGCCATTGCGGATGATGATGTCGTAAGTCTGCGCCCGTAGCAGTCCTGTCGCGACGAGGACAAGAATCACAGCGGGAATGAGTCGCTTTCCCATTCTCATGCAGCCCCCTCACTTCGAAAACGTTTCGATTAACCGCCACACGGCGGGCAGTTGCCGGCGCAGACGTCTCGCCATGGAGGCTGGGAGACGTTCCAGTGTCAGCGGGACTGCCCGAAAATCGGCCGCTCCGATCGCCTGTGAGCGGCTGTACTTGTATTCGTAAGTTAAACCGCCGGCCGAGTCGAGTTGGACGCCGGGATAATCCGGGTTCGGCACTGTCAGGTAGAACTTAGCCTGTGCGTTTGGCCTGTTTCTCGCCGGTCCGAGCTTGCCGTCTGCTCGCAAGCTCTCGTAGAGCAGGCGGCCGCTGATTGAAGCGGGGTCAATCAGCCGGACATCGGCTGCCAGAACCGGGCGGTAAATGTAGCGCCCGTCCTCTTTGAGGTGGTAGCACCGGCGGAGTTGTTTTTGAAACAAGTACGCGTAGTAAGGGAAGTGCGTGCAGCCCAGGACGACCGTGCTGAGAGGCCTGGTCGAAGGCTGTTTGCGCAGCGTCTCGAGCAAGCTCACCACTTCGTACGCAACGTAGTTTTCAATGGAATTGATCTGAAGAACCTGAGGGCGTGCCCGGTCGCCGTCCCACAACATACGCTTGTTGGAGAAATCGAAGGCATAGCGAGACAGGATGGAGACGTCAATTGGCGCTCTCGGATGATCAAGCGCCGGACCGCGATATCCCGGGCGCGGCCGAGACCCGACCGGATTCTCGACGATAAACTCAGGGACACCGTCAATGGCACCGGCCAGCCCCATCGACCCTTGCTGCACCACACGGGTCTCCCCCGTCCGCGACTGCCCGGCGAGAAACCGGATCTGCTCCGGATAGGCATTGGAGTCGCAGGTTCCTTGTGTGGCGATCACTCCGATCGTGCCCCCAACCCCGGGCGCCAACCGTTCCACCGCTCCCCGCGCTCCGGCCGAGATCACGTCAATTACTCCGATCTGAAATCCGGACTCGGTGATCAATCCTTCGATGCTTTTCTTTCCATACGCCGTTGCCGTGTTGCATGCGATCAGGATCGCCTTTGCCGGCAGCCGGTCCTGCAGTGGCTGTGTGGCTCGGGCTGCGGGATAGTAATCCCGGGTCAGAAGGAAAATCGCGTCGTTAAGCGCAAGATCGACCAGGTACTGAGTCTTCCCCGCGGCCGGGTAGTTGCCGTACGGCATGTTCGCTTGATCGGCAAGAAAAACGAAGTCTTCCGACTGGAAGTCCGGTTTCCCGTCACGCCCGGCAGCCCCGGTGGCATTGTTGAACAGGTCGAGACGAAGGACTTCCTCCAGGACAGCCAGCCCGCCGGTTCCGGAATCGAAGACACCGACGGGGAGAGCGGCCATAGCGTGGTGCTTCAGCGCCGCCAGTCGACTCGCGCGCACCGACTCCTCGGTCCGGCTGACGGTCGCCTGGGCCATGATGAGAGAGGAAAGTACGAGCGCGAGTGCGGTGATCAGCAGGGCGGCAGTTGTCTTCCTCAAGAGCTACCTCGCCTTACCGGGCCACTGCCGTACTCGCCTTCTTCACCGCGACTCCGTTCTCGTCTATCAGGTCGGCTGCCGAAGTCAGGACGTCGGGAGGGACACGCCAGGGGTCGCGCAGTCCTTTCAGGGTCCGGAGGTTCAGCGCGAGGCGGCGGGGCATCACGTCTTTGATTGGCAACGAAGCCGGATTCACCCCTTTCAGAATCTTCCCCGCCAAGAGGCCGGCCGTGTTTCCGACCTGAACGTAATCGGCACCCATCGCGAAAAGCAACCCTCGGCCGAGGTTCGCGGGCGAATTGCTGAAAACCGGAATGTTCGCCTTGCGCGCCGCCTCCACTACGGCATCGACCGCGATTTCCACGGTGTTATCGCCTCCGATCCAGATGGCCTGAACCCCCCGCGCAGCCAGGGCAGCGACTGCTTCCTGGACTCCGGTCGACGAGTCGACGTTCGCCTCGAAAAGCTCGATGCCCAGTTCCCGGCAAATCGCTCTCGCTTTCAGGGTGCAGGCTTCAGAACATGCCTCCGCCGGGTTCCATGCCTCTCCGACCCGCTTCAGTTCCGGGTACAGTTGTTTGGCGGTTCGAAACGTCAACTCGACCGGCTGAAACGTCCCGATGCCGGCCAGGTGCTTCGGGTGTTTGAGCGGATCCTCGCTGCTGATCCCGACCCCGGCTCCGAACGGATCGGTCACAGCGCAGAAGACGTGATTGACTGTCCCTTTCTCATTCACCTTGGCAAAAATCTGCATACACGGAGTGCTGGCTGTGATCACCAGATCGTAGTCCCGATCAACGATGGCGTGCGCGATTGTGTTGGCCGTGGGGAGGTCGTTTTCGGCATTGAACTTCTCCACCTTCATCCCCTTGCCGTCGGCGAATCCTTCTGCCTTGAGGCCGTCGAGAACTCCGGCGACACATTCATCCATGAGCGGCCGGGTTGCGAACTGAAAGACCGCGACCCGCGGCACTTCCGTCCGAATCACCCGGTGATTCATGTCCGAGAAGAGCAATATCCCAGAAACCAACACGATGAGTACCAGGCCGAAGACAAGACGGTTCAACCCTAATCGCATCATCACACTCCTTGGAGCGCCTTCGTCGACGATGGGACGATAGCCTATCGAAAGGCTGGCGTCAAATCTGACGAAATCATGTATTTCCCGTGCTATAAGGTGCAATGAAAATCGCCCCGTTTCACAAAAATCGCGGCACTTGACGGAAAAAACGCGTCGAACTAGCGGGTGCGGGCAACGAGTGGGTTATCTCCCCTTATCCAACTGTCGGGGGCGGCGCGGGTGTTGAGCCCGCAACCGCAGGTCCCATCCGCAGATGGGACCTGGCGATTATTCCTGTACCGCGAATCTGAAATCTGGAGGGAAGGTCGAGGTGTAACGTGCGATTGCAAGGTCCCATCTGGAGATGGGACCTACGGGTGCGGGCAACTTTGATCTTTCATACCCTCTCTACTTCAGCTCGAATTTGAGCTCTACTGAAAAGCGGACGGGCAGGACTTTGCCGGTGGCTGGGTCTTTGTATGGCTCGTATTTCCACTGCTTTACGGCTTCCATGGCCGCCTTGACCAGGCTCGGATGAGGTGGCTCCGTCACCTTGTTTGCCTGAAGTTTCTCCTTGTCAGTCAGCTCTTTGATCTCGACCACTTCTCCTTTTTCGTTGATCACGGCTTCGAGAATCACTCTGCCCTGGATCTTCTGATCTTTAGCTTCGGTTGGGTAGACGGGCATCACCCTCTCCAGGATTTTCGGAGGCTGCTTGTCGCCCAACGTCTGGGGCTCACCGCCCCTGACTTCCGCAACCATACCTAACATCAAAATGGACAGCGCAAAGTACAATCTCGATTTCATATGGACCTCCTGTTCCTTCCTCACGGGTAATAGGAAACTCGCATCTCGATAATCGCTTCTTTGCCGGAGTCGTGCGAGATGAGCACCGTCTCAGCCACAAGTCCGGCCTCGTACGTCACATCGATTTCCTGCGTCCAGCTCTCACTCGCGTTCGCGCGTTCCGGCGCCGGTTTCCTAACGATTGGCGGCAGCAGCAACGCCATCAGCAGCAGGGCGGCGGCGACAGCCGCGATGTGCCACCCTGCAATGGGCGATGACCGTGAAGGCACCAGCCTGCGCCCCTGGGCCTGGCCAAACTCCAAGCCCTCGCACGCGTCCTCTACGGCAGTGCGCACCATTCTGGCGGTACGCGATTCAGCTTCCATCCGGGCGGCGCACCGGGCGCAACCCGAACGGTGGAGCTCGAATTCCGCCTTCTCAGAGGCGGTGAGAGCTCCGTCCTGGAAGTCGTATAGCGTCTTCGCGAAAGTTCTACAGTTCATGCTCTGCCCTCCGGGCGGGGAGTGCTCCATCCCGTCGCAACGGCTTTTCCAGCGCCTCCACGGCGTAATGCAGGCGGGACTTCACGCTGCCGGTCGGCAGTTGCAGGAGATCCGCCATCTCACGCACTTTCAACTCCTCGACAAAGCGCAGGAAGAGGATCTCCCGGTGCCGAAACCCCAACCTGCTCAAGGCCTTCCTCACGTTCTCTGAAGCCGACTGGCGATCCATCATCATCTCCGGGCTCGGCCTCTCGTCACGTCGCTCAGGGACCAGACCGAGAAAGTCGAGGAATCGAGCCTTGCGCCGGCGTGTGAGAAATTGGCGGCGGAGGATCGCGTAGAGCCAGGTGTAAGGCCCCGCGTCGCCCCGAAAGCGAGACATACAGGTCAGAGCCTGGAGCAGAGTCTCCTGCACCAGGTCCTGCGCCTCTTCGCGATCCCCACACATCACGGCCGCGGCCCGCACAAGCCTGGTTCCGAACTCATCCGCCCAGCTGGCGATCAGTTTCCGCTCGTGTTCCGCTACCGCGTTTTCGGCCTCGGTCACCGCCATTCCGTCATCTTAGTAGCAGGAACAGCGAAATGGTTCAAGGCTATCCCACGATACACGAATCACATGTTTGATGGGCCAGTTCGTGTTACAACCGTAACACTTGATCGCGCCGCGCGTGCAAGTTTGGTTCTGCGCGGCTGTAATTAGTAGTGATATTTGAATTTGGTTCAATTTCTTTCAACCGGCTTTTGTCAGATGTTCG
>Ga0105092_10000556_pt1 | contig 19480 bp, 12 predicted proteins | sample PPLLak2March2015_FD_87021 | JGI IMG/M metagenome (GOLD analysis project Ga0105092, IMG submission 87021) | Freshwater sediment microbial communities from Prairie Pothole Lake near Jamestown, North Dakota, USA - PPLs Lake P7 Core (1) Depth... | ecosystem: Environmental > Aquatic > Freshwater >... | reverse complement strand
GACCAACCCCGACGCCTCCTCCGGGAGCGTCCCTCAGCTCTGGTTCGCCGACTTCCTCGACGTCCCGGGCTCGGACGTTTTCCACATCTACGTCGAAAAGATCTTCCGGCTGGCCATCACCGCGGGCTGCGGGAATGGCCTCTTCTGCCGCGATGACTCGGTGACGCGCGCGCAAATGGCGGTTTTCCTGCTCAAAGCGCAATACGGTTTCGGCTACGCTCCCCCGCCCTGCCAGGGCGTCTTCGGCGACGTGGCCTGCCCGGGCCTCTTCGCGGACTGGATCGAGCAGCTCGCCGTCGAGGGCATCACCGGCGGCTGCGGCGGCGGAAACTTCTGCCCGGACGCGCCCGTCACCCGCCAGCAGGTGGCGGTGTTTCTGCTCAAGAGCAAGCACGGCGCCTCCTTCATCCCCGCGTCCTGCATCGGAGTCTTCGGCGACGTGGCCTGCCCAAGTCTCTTCGCGGACTGGATCGAGCAGCTCGCCGCGGAGGGCATCACCGGCGGCTGCGGCGGCGGAAACTACTGCCCCGGAGGTCCCAGCACCCGCGGGCAGATGGCGGTGTTCCTGACCAAGACGTTCCAGCTGCCGTAGTCTCGAGCCCGGCCGCCGGGTCGGGCTCAGCGGCCCGTTGGGGCTTCGAAAGAGCGCAATGCGGCGCCGACGAAGGGATCCTCGTCGGCGTCCGAACGTTCGACGTCGACCCCGATCTTCGGCCGAAACGCCTCGCGCGGCGTGCCATCGACGTGGTACAGGCGCTCCGCCGGCACATTCATCCCAATGCCCGTGCGCGGGAGAATGACGCCGTACGTCGCCCCGGCCAGACCCGCCATCGGCGTGCCGATCACCGTCCCGGAATCGGTGGCATCGAACCCGATTGCGAGACCCTCACCCATGCTCCCTGTCCAGTGGTCGACGAGGACCGCGACCGGTCGCCGGTAGACGAACGCTCCCCGCGGCGATACCAGCTCGAACCAGCTGCGCCGGACTCCCGCCTCGCGCTCTTCCGAAGGTACGACGTGCTTCTGGTAGGGCATCTCCCGGCCGACGAATCTGCCGAGGATCCCTCTCGCCACGCGGCTATTGCCTCCTCCGGGCGTGTCCCGCAGATCGACGATCAGGGCCCGCGTTTCGCGCAATTCGCCGAGCGCGCGATCGAACGCCTCGACGGTAGCGTCGTTGCCGAGCGAGTCGTTCAATCGAATGTAGCCGATGCCGGGCCGGAGCTCCGAGTGGCTGACGGGTGTCGGCGCGGCCTTGCCGTACTGATCGCGAGCCGGAAGCTCTACGGTCCGTTTCGTGCCACCCTCCCGCACCTGGAGAACGCGACGCACGTTGTGATGTCCGGCGAGCACGGCGCGGAGCGCCCAATCGCGCGCGGCCGCGACCGCGTGCGGGTACGTGCGCCCCAGCCTCGATTCCACGGCATCGTCAATGGCCACGCCGTTGATGGCGGCGATGATGGCGCCCGGCTGGATCCCCGCCCGCTGCGCATCGGAGCCGGCGCGCACCTCCGTGACGATCGCCTCCCCGCCTCGCCACTCTGCCCACAGGTCGGTGCCGGAAGGAACGAGGCGCGGCGAGGTCCCGGTGTTCACGTTCAGCTGGACGTGAGGGTCGTACAGCTCGTCGAGCACCCGCTCGAGGAGGCCGACGAAGTCGTCACGCGTCTTCACACCCTGGAGATCGCCCGCGTACAGGCGGGGCACGTCACTCCAGGAAGTGGCCTTCGCGTCGAAGTACGCGTAGGTCGATCCGACCTCTTGGAACGCGTAGTCGAAATCCTGGCGAAAATCGTCCTTCGTCGGGTTCTGGCCGGCCGCAGAAAGCAGACCCGTGAACGCGAGGCCGATGGCGGGAACGCACGCGAGAATCCACTCTCTGCCGGGCCCGGATCGAACCGGCGACAGCATCGAGGCTAGCGGAGCGCCTCGAGCAGGGCGGCCGCCTAGGCCGCCGGCGGGCAAAAGCGCCGGATCGCGCTCAGGAGCGCCGGGGGCGAAAGGGGCTTCTGGAAGAACAGATCACTTCCGAGCTGCTGCGCTCTTTCTTTCGCGCGTCCGTCCGCCGTCACCACGATCACGGGAATCGACGCCAGCTTCGGATCTTTGAGCTGCTCCTCCCGGAACTCGTACCCGTTCATGACCGGCATCATGATGTCCAGGAGGATGACGCAATAGGATTCGGCCTCGCGAAGGCGCTCCAACGCCTCGCGCCCGTTCTCGGCGGTCACCACGCGATATCCCGCCCCTTCGAGGAGACGGCGAAGCGCCTCGACCGTCGGTGCGTCGTCATCGACCAGCAGGACTTGCAGGCGATCCTCCTTCCAGAATCGGTAGCTCGAAAACGAATTCTGTTCCTCCGGCCGGGGGACTTTCCACCCAAATGCGGCCCCCGTGCGCCTCCACGATCTGTCGGGCGATCCACAGCCCGAGACCGAGCCCTCCGAACGACACCTCCGACACTCCCCGCTCGAAGCGCCCGAAAATGCGCTCCCGATCGGCCGGTGCGACGCCGACGCCGTAGTCGCGGACCCGCACCCGCGCCGTTCCATCGGTCCGCTCGACCCGGACTTCAATCGCACCGCCCCGCCCGAACTTCGAGGCATTGGAGAGAAGGTTCGTGGCGACCTGGTCGAGAGCCGCCCGGTCCCATCGGCCGGTGACGGGCCCCGGCGCCGACAGGACGATCTCTGATCCGCGGACCGCGGCATCGTCGCGAACGCGCTCGATCGCCTCCCGCACGAGCTCGGTGAGGTCCATCGGGCGGGGCTCCAGCGAGAAACCGCCGGCCGCCAGCCGGGCGACGTCCAGGAGGCGATCCGTCAGTCCGGCGAGGCGGTCCACTTCCCGCTGCGCTTTCGCGACCATGGCCGCCTTCTCGGAGCCCTGCAGAGACTGCGCGAGGTTGTAGAGGTGGAGCTTGAGAACGTTCAGCGGAGTGCGCAGCTCGTGGCCGGCGACCGAAACGAAGGTGTCGCGGAGCAGGACACCCTGCTGAGCCTCGCGCAGGAGGCGCTCCCGCTCGGCCTCGGCGAGCTTGCGTCCGCTGATGTCGCGGGCGATCTTCGCGGCGCCCACGATTCGGCCGGCGGAGTCCTTGACCGGGGAGACCGAGAGGGAGACCGGGATCTTCCGTCCATCCTTCGAAAGGCGAACGGTTTCGAAGTGCTCGACCCGTTCTCCCCGTCGAATACGGCCGAGAATCGACTCCATGTCGTCGTGACGCTCAGCGGGCATGAGCACGGAGATCGAGCGCCCAACGATTTCGTGCGCGGGGTATCCGAACATCCGCTCGGCGGCCGGGTTCCAGGAAGTGATGATGCCGTCCAGGGACTTCGCGATGATGGCGTCGTCGGAGGATTCGACGATCGCCTCGAACCGCCGGGCCCGCGAAATGGCGGACTCCGGGTTCGTCTCGTCGAGCGGATCCACGTCCGGGTTCGGGAATCTATGTTCCACGGTTGGGCGCTCAAGATACCAACGAATCCGGTCGCACTGGGGGGCGCGCGGGGAAAAAGCGGGAACGGGCAACCGGGATCGAACCGGCGAGATCCAGCGAGCGATATCAAGAACCGAGACGGACGCCTCCCGCGACGCGCCGATTACCCTCAGGAGTGGGGAGCTGGAATACGGGATCCGGCCCGGGACCGGTGTGGCGAGCAGGCCGCGTGGGCGCTGCGGCGCCCATCGGTGATAGCGTGTTTTGCAATCTGACGGGCTCCGACGAGCGGATCGACGGACACGCCCATTCCCGGAGGGCCCCATGTTCGGACGCCGACATTCGTGGGCAATGGGGATCGCGGGGGGCATGGCCCTCGGTGGGATCCTGGCGGCCCAGGAGCCCGCCGCCGCGCCCTCGCCGGTCGCGAACGAGGAGGCGCGAGCCGCGGCTCCCGCCGCCGCCATGCGGTGGACGGATCCCGACGGCAAACCCCTTCCCTTCATGTCCGAGGAAGAGCTCCTCGAGTTCCTGCAAACCGCTGACGTCAAGTCGGAAAAGCAGATCACCGGGGGCATCACGTTTCCCAGGAAGCTGCTGCTCGAGAAGGACGGCATCCTCGCCGACGCCATCTTCCGCGACGTCGAGGAGGAGAGGTCGACGCCGACCTTCGGCGGCGGCCTGGATCAGCTGTACTTCCGCGACCACTACATCTTCGAGCCCGCCGCCTACCAGCTGAGCCTCCTTCTGGGACTCGACAGCGTCCCGCCCGCGACCCTGCGGATGCTTCGCGGGAAGAGGGGCAGTGTCCAGATCTGGGTCCAGAACGCCATGACCGAGCGGACACGGGTCAAGGACAAGCGCGAACCGCCCGTCGAGCTGCAGTGGAAGAAACAGCTGCAGATGATGAACGTCTTCGATGCGCTCGTGTACAACACGGATCGCCACCGCGGGAACATGCTCATCACTCCCGACTGGAAGCTCTGGCTAATTGACCATAGCCGCGCCTTCCGCCGGCACGCGACGCTGCAGAAGACGGCCACGTTCAACCAATGCGAGCGCGGCATGTACCAGAGGCTCAAGGGAATGGACGAAGCGGTGCTGCGCGAGCGCCTGAAGCCGTATCTCACCGGCCTCGAGATCGACGCCCTGCTGAAGCGACGCACGTTGATCGTCGAGCGGCTGGACGAGCTCATCGCCGAGCGCGGCGAAGCCAGTGTCCTGTACACGTACGTCGCCGAGACGAATCCGGCCCCGGCACGGACCCGGAGTAAGGGCCGAGGCGCCGTTCAGTCGGCCCCCGCCAGCTCCCTCTTGGCGGCGCGCGCGGTGTCGCGCAGGAGCTCATCCTCGGAATCGAGGCAGGCCTCGACCTGCCCGGCGAGCTCGCGCAGGCCGAGGGCGCCGACGGAGGAGATTCCGCAGGCCTTGAGCCACGGGTCGTCGCTTTCGACCAGCGCGGCCACCAGCTCGCCTGCGGTGGGCGCCTCAAGACCGGTGCGTTTCAGGATCGGAACGACGCGTTCGTCGAGAGGCGTGCTCGAGTCGAGCAACGACACGAGAGTCTTGCGCAGGTTGCTGTCGAGGACGAGCTCGAGGAACTCGAGGGCGTGGTCGCGAGCCGTGGGGTCGCTCGAGCGCAGTCCGTAGTGCGCGCTCCGAAAATCGGTTTCCGGATATCGCAGGCTCAGAATTCGGAAGATGCGCTCGATCTCCTCGCCGTGACCCGCCCGGAGTCGCCGCATCACTTCGGTCGGAGGCGCCGCTCCCGGGAGAGCCTCCGCGGCCCGGCCGGCGACGGTGAGAATCTGGCTCGTGCGGCAATGGAGCATCATCTCGAAGCCTAGCGCCGCGTTGAGGCGGGCCGGGTCGATCACGGCCTCCGGGTGGGCGCCGCGCAGCTCGTTGAGCGCGCAAATCGTGCGGAAACGCAGCTCGGAGTCGCTCTCGAGGAGATTCTCCGCGAGCGCGTTCGCCGCTCCCTGGTTGCCGACACGCGCCAGGACGCCGGGAACCTCGCGGCGCGCAGCCAGCGGGGCGTCCCCGTCCCTGAGCTGATCGCGCAGAGTGCCGAGCACGCGGTCGCCCATCCTGGCGAGCACGTCCGCCGCGTCGTCCCGCACCCGGGCGTCGCACAGGAGGGAGATCAGCTTCGGCACCACACGACGCTTGCCCAGCTTCCCCGCGGCTCGCACGGCCGCACGGACCACCTCGGGCTCCTCGTCGGCCAGCAGGGCGTCGAGTTGGCCGTCGAACTCGTCGCCCAGAATCCCGATCAACGACGACGCTTCGAGTCGCGAGGGCTTGCCCGCCTCTCCGGCGTGGCCGATCATCCTGTCCAACAGCAAGCGCGCTTCCGGGAGGTTCTCCCGGCCACCCGAGTGCACGAGGAACGTGACGATTCCGGAAACCACCGACACGTCCTGAAAGGCGTCGAGTTCCTGGATCCGCCTCAGCGGATCCGCGGGCGCATGGTGAGCCAGGAAGAGGAGGGCCGCCGACCGCACGCCGACGTCGGCGTCGCGCAACATCTCCTCGGCGCGAGGCAGGGCCCAGAGATCGCCGGCGGCATCCAGGAGCTCGATCGCGCGCCGCCGCACGGCGGGTTGCTCATGACCGAGCAGGTCGCGCACCCCGGGATGCGCCTGCCGACTCTGCGACGCGCCGAAGACTTCGAGCGCGTAGAGCACCTCCCCGTGGTCAGAGGAGGTCAGCTGCTTCGCCAGAAGTTCGGCGGTCGACCGGTCGAGAACCGGAGCGAACTGGAGCTCCGCGTCGAGTCGCCGCTGGCGGATGCTCTGCAGGAGCGTGTCCAGGTAGCGGCGCCGCGCCAGGACCGCTGCAGAGATCCACCCGACGATGAAGACGAGGTTGACGAGCGACACCCTCTGCGCCGACCACTGGAGCCGGTCCGTGAAGACGGCGAGCGTGAGACCGGCCAAACCGTCGCCGAGGCGCCAAATGACGGTGTCGATGGACGACTTCGCCTGCAGCTTGATCTCTGCGGGGACCGGCAGATAGAGGAGCTCGACCGAGGACTTGTCGACCGAGTAACGCAGCACCTGATCGGACCCCTTGAGCAGGATGGCCGCCCCGAGCGTGCCGAGGGCGAAAACGGCCAGCTCCCCGCCGAAGAGTGCCAGCGGCACAAACAGAAGGGCGGGCCCGAGGCCAAAGCGGCGCAAGAAACGCGAGGTCAGAAGAAGCTGGAATCCCAGGCAGGCCAGACCGGCCCAGAAGTTGAACTGGCCGAAGAACGCGGTGAGCGCGTTCGTGTTCGGGTAGGCGCTCTTGGCGATCGCCTTGAACTGCCACCCGGCAAAGGAGGTCGCGAACGATGCCAGTGTGATCAGCGAGGCGATCGCGATGAGATACGGTGAGGACAACACCACCGCGAGACTCTGCCGCAGGTTCCCCGGCTCCCTCTCTCGGCGGTCGGTCGATCCTTCTTCCAGAGATCTTCCCTTCTCGCGCCACAGAACCAGCACCAGGCCGGCGCACCCGAGGAGAATGACCGCCATCACCAGGAGCAGACTGGCGGTTCCGAATCCCCGGCTCCGGGCGAGCGCACTGGCGAGAAAGCCGGAAAAGATCCAGCCCGTGATGCCTCCTGCGCCGACGAGCCCGAAAATGCGCTTGGCCTCCCGGGTCGTGAGGAGATAGTTGGCGAGCATCCATACCTGTGTCGGTGCGAGCACGCCGAAGACTCCCACCCAGATGTAGAGGACCGGGAACTGCCAGCGGAGCTCCGGACGAAACTTCGCCAGATACCAGAAGCCGCACTGCAGAACCGCGAAAGTCAGGAGACAGCCGACCATCAGGGTGCGAGGCCGCACGCGGCGGCCCATCGTCAGGTAGACCGCGATGACGACCCCGACGGACAGCGCAATCGTCATGTCGGCATAGGGCAGCTTCGAGGCCTTGAACGCGCTCAGGAACAGCGAGTCCCGAGCCATCTTGCCGAGCTGGTAGCAGGTGATGATCAGGAAGAGGTATGCGAAGAGCAGCGCACCGCGCCGACCGTCACCCCGCTGGAGGTTGAAAAGCCGTGCGATGGCGTTCGACATGCCTGCCCCTCTCACCAGAACCAGGTGAAAAGCACGGCGACGGCGCCGCGCTCCCGAATCAGATCCTCGATCCGTCCGGCGAGCCTCCGACGCCGCTCGAGAAGGCGCGAAGTCTCGGCGGTCACGCGGGCGACGATCCGGGCGAAGACGACGCGCGGGCGGGAGATGCCGGCCGCCGGCCGGGCAGACTGCCAGATCACCGCGCGTGGCTCGCCGGCATAGATCGCACTCACGATGCCGTCGCCGATCTCGAGCGCTGAGGCCCTGCCTCCGGGGACATACGAGGCGAGCATTCCGGTGTCGATCAGGAAGACGGCGCCGCCGAAACGGACGCGAATGCGTCGATCCTCCTGGACCGAGTGTCCGACGACGAAACGCTCGACGCCGGCGGCCGCCAAAAGCCGCGGCAGCTCGGCCTCACCCTCGGCGTCGCTCCACTGGGCAAAGCCGCGAAACCAGAGAGGGCCGTCGGCGGAGTTGATCGTCCAGCTCCCCCAGTTCAGAAAGCGCTGGTAGATCTCGCGCCGCTTCGCGTCCCCGGGTGGCGCTGTGTAGGTCTTTCCGGACTGTTCGGCCGCTCCACGCGCGGCTGCTTCCGCGGCGTCGAGCGCCCGGAGCTCGTCCTGGACCGCCTGTCTCGTCTCCTGCAGCTCGAAGAACGGCAGGATCAAGCCCTCCGACTCGAAGAGCGCCATGTCGGCATCAAACCTTGCGAGGTCTTCGTGCACGCGCCGATCGATCTCCTCGAGCGAGCTTCCCGCGAGAGCCGGCGAGAGGCCCCCGTGCATGAAGGCGGTGCCCCGAGCGAGATGGAGCGCGGGCCTGGCGCGCAACCAGCGGCCGTACGTTCCGTCGGGACCGAACGCCTCCCGGTGCTCGAGGTAGCCGGGAGGGTGCGCCTCGAACCATTTCTCCCGCGCTTCGCGTCCGGACCGTGGCTCCGGTTGCCCGAGCTTCCGAGCGCGGCTCTTGCGGAGAGCCCGAACCTGGCTCCAGGCGTCGACTCGGCGCTTTTCCGACCCGGCATCCGCGAATTCGGCGTAATTCCCGGCAGTGACGTAGCGGAGGTCGCCGGTCACGTTCATGACCTCGTGGTTGCCCAGAAGCGACACCACGCGCCCCCCCCGCGCCGAGGCCTTCTGCTCCAGCCCCATGACGAAGTCGAGTGTGCCTCGCATGCTCGGCCCCCGGTCGATGAGATCGCCGAGCTGCACCAACACGGTCTCGCCGCCGACCCAGGCGCCGTCGGCGTCGACGACGCCGGCCTCCCGGAGGATCTTCTGGAACGCTGCGACATCACCGTGGACATCACCCACCGCCACGAGGCGCGGCGCCACGGCTGCGGTCGCGGTGGCGAGGGAGAGGGCCAGGCAGACTGCGAGGGAAGCCCCGAGCCCCCGCCGATGGTCGAGGAATCGGGCTCGGACTCCGCGCATCACGAGGATTCTACCGGGCGCGAGAGCCGGCACGAGGTCGTGGCCCTCTTCGTCGGCGAACGAACGACATCGGAAAACCCGCATCGGAGTCCGGGCGGAACGACTGGAGCGGGCAACCGGGATCAAAGAACGAGCGCGGGCGACCCTTCCGGGCCGCCCGCGTCTGTGACAGTTTGGCTGGTGGCGAAGCTCTAGGCGGCGGTCCGCTGGCGCCCGCCCCGCGCCTTGGCGAGGAGGTCGAACCGATCGAGAGTCATGACCCTGTCCCAGGCGGCCACGAAGTCCCGCACGAACTTCTCTTTCCCGTCATCGCTGGCGTAGACCTCGGCCAGCGCGCGAAGCTGGGAGTGCGCGCCGAAGACGAGGTCGGCGGCCGTAGCGGTCCACCTGGTCTGGCCCGTGGCGCGATCGCGTCCTTCGTACACGTTCCCGGCCGAAGCCGACGGCCTCCACGCCATGCCCGCATCGAGCAGGTTCACGAAGAAGTCGTTGGTCAGCGTGCCGGGCCGGTCGGTGAAGACGCCGTGCTTCGACTCTCCGTGGTTCGCGTTCAGCGCGCGCATCCCGCCGACGAGGACCGTCATCTGGGGTGCGGACAGCTTCAACAGGTTGGCCCGATCCAGCAGCCGCGTCTCCGGCGACAGCGGGTCTCCCTTCCGCAGGTAGTTGCGGAACCCGTCGCCGACCGGCTCGAGCACCTCGAAGGTGCTGACGTCGGTCTGCTCCTGCGACGCGTCCGTGCGACCCGGCGCGAACGGGACGGTGACGTTGTGCCCCGCCTTCCGGGCGGCTTCCTCGACGGCGGCGCATCCGCCGAGGACGATCAGATCGGCGAGCGACACCTTCTTCTTGCCGCCGGACTTGTTGAAGTCCTGCTGGATCTGCTCGAGGGCCTTCAGCACCTTCGCCAGGCGGGCCGGCTCGTTCGACTCCCAATCCTTCTGCGGGGCGAGACGGATCCGGGCGCCGTTGGCGCCGCCGCGCTTGTCCGTGCCGCGGAAGCTGGCGGCGGCGTTCCAGGCCGTGGACACGAGATCGGGGATCGACAGGCCCGTGTCGAGGATCTTGCGCTTGAGAGCCGCGATGTCCTGCTCTCCGACCAGCTCGTGATCGACGGGCGGCACGGGGTCCTGCCACAACTGCGGCTCCGGGATCCACGGCCCGAGGTAGCGCGGGAGGGGACCCATGTCGCGCTGGAGCAGCTTGAACCAGGCCCGGGCGAAAGCGTCGGCGAGCTGGTCCGGATTCTCGTGGAAGCGCTTCGCGATCGGCGCTTAGATGGCATCCATCTTCAGCGACAGGTCCGTGGTCAGCATCATCGGCGCGTGCCGCTTCGACTTGTCGTGGGCGTCCGGCACGGTGCCCTGCGCCTCGGGGTTCTTCGGCTTCCACTGCTTCGCACCGGCGGGGCTCTCCGTCAGCTCCCACTCGTACTTGAAGAGGTTCTCGAGGAAGCCGTTGTCCCACTTCGTCGGATTGTTGGTCCAGGCACCCTCGAGGCCGCTCGTGATCGTGTCGGAGCCCTTGCCGCTGCCGTACTTGTTCGTCCAGCCGAGGCCCTGCTCCTCGAGACCCGCGGCCTCGGGTTCCGGACCGACGTTCGGGACGGCCGGGGCCGCACCATGCGTCTTGCCGAAGGAGTGGCCGCCGACGATGAGCGCCACCGTCTCCTCGTCGTTCATCGCCATGCGAGCGAAGGTCTCGCGGATGTCCCGGGCGGCCTTCAGCGGATCGGGGTTGCCGCCGGGGCCTTCGGGGTTCACGTAGATGAGGCCCATCTGCACGGCGCCGAACGGCTTGGCGAGCTCCCGGTCGCCACTGTAGCGCGCGTCTCCCAGCCAGGTGTCCTCGGGACCCCAGAAGATGTCCTCGGGCTCCCAGACGTCGGGCCGGCCGAAGCCGAAGCCGAAAGTCTTGAACCCCATCGAGTCCATGGCCACGTTGCCGGCCAGGACCAGCAGATCGGCCCAGGAGATCTTCTGGCCGTACTTCTTCTTGAGCGGCCACAGGAGGCGGCGCGCCTTGTCGAGGTTCGCGTTGTCGGGCCAGCTGTTGAGGGGCGCGAAAAGCTGCTGGCCTTCCCCGCCACCGCCGCGGCCGTCGGAGATGCGGTAGGTGCCGGCGGCATGCCACGTCATGCGGATGAAGAGCGGGCCGTAGTGGCCGTAGTCGGCCGGCCACCAATCCTGCGACTTTGTCATCAGCGCGATGAGATCGCGCTTCAACGCCTCGACGTCGAGTGACTTGAACTTCTTTCCGTAGTCGAAGTCCTCCTCCATCGGATTGGAAAGGTGGGAATGGTGGTGGAGGACGGCCAGGTCGAGCTGATTCAGCCACCAGTCCTTGTTCGTCCTCGGCCGGCCCGCCTTGGGAGTCGGGGCGGGGATGACCGGGTTTTCGCTCTCGCTGACGCTTCGGGTCTGCTCTTTATCGGGCATGGGACCTTCTCCTATCTCGTGTGGGCCTTTTTGGAGCCCTCTCGCCAATCTAATGGAATCCGACGCTGTCGGCGGGGTGGGTGGAGCTCACCGGGAACCTCGCCGTCTCCAACGGCTCCCATTCTGGTGGGTGGCCCTCGATCGGTCCAACGACTTATCTCGATTACAATGATCGACTCTCTCGATCACAGAGGTGATGACCGATGCCCTCCCTCCCCACCCTTCGCCAGCTCGCCTACCTGGTCGAGCTCGCCCAACGGCTGAACTTCCACGCGGCCGCCGAGGCCCAGTTCGTCACCCAGTCCACCATCTCCGCCGGGATCAAGGAGCTCGAGACCTTGCTCGGCGTACAGCTCGTCGAGCGCGACAAGCGTCACGTGCGGCTGACCGCGGTCGGCGAGGACGTGGCCGCGCGCGGGCGGGAGCTGCTCGCTGCGGCGACGGACATGGCCGACGCGGCCCGCTCCGCGGCGAACCCGTTGGCCGGGCCGCTTCGCCTGGGCGCCATCCCCACCATCGCGCCCTACCTCCTGCCCGCGATACTTCCGGTGCTGCGGCGCGCGCACCGAGACCTGAAACTCTACCTGCGCGAGGACTTGACGGAGCGCCTGCTCGACCGGCTTCGCGCCGGCGGCCTCGACGTCGCGCTGATCGCTCTGCCCTTCGATACCGGCGACCTGTACGTGCGCGAGCTGTACGAGGACACATTCTCGTTCGTGGCGCGCGAAACCGATCCCGCGGTCCGGGAGAAGAACATCGCGCTCCGGAGGATCGACGCGGGCGACATGCTCCTGCTGGAAGAAGGGCACTGCCTGCGCGAACATGTGATCGCCGCCTGCGGTCCCCGCCGCGGCCGCTGGCAATCCTTCGTCGAGGCCACGAGCCTGCCGACGCTGATCCAGATGGTCGAAGGCGGGCTGGGCGTGACGCTGCTTCCCAGGATCACGCTGGACGCGGGCATTCTCAAGGGGACCCGGCTCGTGGCTCGCCCCTTCTCGGCGCCGGCGCCATCGCGCACGCTGGCGCTGGTGGCACGGCGCACCTCTCCCCGTCGCCGCGACGCCGACCTCCTCGCGGAGTTCCTCATCCAGCACCACTGCCGCTCGGTGCGCGCCGGCGGCGGGCATTGAGGACGCGAGGCGGGTTGGAGCCTCACGCGCTCGACACGTCCGCCTCGGCTTCGACTTCCACGAGATACTCGTCGCCCACGAGAGGCGCGCCGACGAGCGTGTTGGCGGGCTGGATGTGGCCGAAGCGCTCGCCGTGGGCGCGGGCCACGGCCGGCCAGTCGTCGAGGCGCGCCACGAACACCCGCGTGCGAATCACGTCCTCGAGCTTCGCCCCGAGCGACTGCAGCGCGCCCTCGATCTTGTCGATCGCGAAGTGCGTTTGCGCGGCGGCATCCGAACCACCAATGGCGCGATCGCCGTGCGTCGCCGTCGTCCCCGATACGTGCACGCGGGTGCCGCGCCGCGTCGCACGAGAGAAACCGGCAATGCTTTCCCACGGCGTCCCGCTCAGGCAGAGCATGCGGCCGTCGGCGCGGCGATCCACCGCGTAGGGCGCCGGGAACGACTCCACGTGATGGCTCAGATCGCCCGAGGCCGTGAGAAACGGCGGCTTGCGGTACTCGTCGCCGCAGTCGCCGGGAATCGGGTGGAGCGTGGCCAGCGCAGCCTGCAACTCGTCTTTATCCTCGCTGGTCAAGGAGAAGGAAAAGGCGCGAAGGTTGTCGGCAATGTGCTCTCGCTCGCCGGGCCGAGCGCCGATGATGATGCCGGCCACGGCCGGCTGGTCGAGGACGTAGCGCGAGGCCACGTTGGCGATCGACACGTCGTGTCGGCGCGCCACGGCATCCGCGGCGCGCAGCACCCGCTGCAGGGCATCCCACCCGCCCGCGACGCGCATGAAGCGGCCGTACTTCATCTGCGACCAGGTGCCGCTGCGTTCCCAGTCGGGCTCGGCTTGACCGAGCCATCGATTCGACAACCAGCCGCCGGCGAGCGTTCCGTAGGCAAGCAGCTTCGCGCCGCGCGCACGGCACACGTCCGACAGCGCACCGGCCGCTCGCCGATCGAGCAGCGAGAAGCAGACCTGATTCGAAATCACCTCGATGCCGGTGGCGAGAACCATGTTGAGATGCGCCGCGTCCACGTTCGTCAGGCCGATGTGCGCGATCAATCCCTCGGACCTCAGCGCTTGCAGATGCAGCAGTCCGTCGATCCAGCTCGGATCGGCATAGCTCCACGCATGGAACTGCAGCAGATCGATCCGGCGGGTGCGAAGCCGCTGCAGCGATCGCTCGACCGCCGCACGCACGTCGCCGAGCGTCAGCGGCCCCGGCTTCGGCACCCACTTCGTGAACAGCTCCACCGGAGGCGCTCCGCGAACTCCTTCGCGCAGATGGCTCGCCACGATCTCGGCCGACCCGTAGTGATCGGCCATGTCGAACGAGGTGAAGCCGGCGTCGACGTAGGAGCGAAGCGCGCGAGCGGTCGGCTCGGGGTCGAGCGCGCGGCCGTCGCGCTCCATGTCGGCGATCTGCCAGAGGCCGGTGAGGACGCGGGAGATGGAGAGATCGGGGGCAAGCGCGACCCGGTCCACAGTGAGGGTCATGAGTCCTATCCGGGAGGAAGCGTCGCGAAGCGCGCGTCGAGGTCCACGCCCTGGCGGCGCAGCTTTTGCGTTTCGCGGCGATAGATGATCGAGCCGGCGGCCATCACCAGGAGCCACAGCGGCGTCGAGCGGAAATACCACGCGGCCGCGGGCGCGGTCACATCTCTCCACGTGTGAACGCCGAGAAACACCGCCAGCACGACGATGGCGACCATGGCGAGCGGCACCTGCGCGGCGCGCGACGGGAGCACCGTGACTTCACGCGCGAGCGCGGGGTTGCGCGTGGGCAACGTCACCACAGAGATCGCCATCAGCAGGAAGTTAACGAGCATCGAGGTCACGAGGATATCGACGCCGAGAAAGAAATCGCCGGCCACGTGGCTGCCGATGATGCCGAGCGTGGCCATGCACGCGCTCGCAAGGATCGCCACGTGCGGCGTGCGGAAGCGCGGATGCACCGCCGCGATCCTGCGCGGAAAGATCCCATCCTCGGCCCACGCAAACATCATGCGCGATACCGCGAGCAGCATCGCCGGCAAATCCTTGATCAGCGCGACCGCCGCGCCAGCAACGATCACCACCGTCCACGCCGGCGGCAGCAGATATCCAAGAAGACCCGGGGCCGTCAGGTCGCGATCCTGCGCTTCGGCGGCGATGAACTGCCACGGCACGGCGTGATAAACCGCGCCGGTGAAGAGCATGTAGAAGATGCCGACCGACACGACGGCGATGCCGATTGCGAGCGGCAGATTTCGTCCCGGACGTTTGGCCTCGCCGCCCGCCTGCGCGATCGAATCGAAGCCGATGAACGAGGCAAACAGCAGCGCCGACGCCGGCAGCAGCACCGACAACGGGAGCGGCCGTGCTTCGGTGGCCGCCACGGCCCGACCCTCGCGCGCCTGCAGCGCAGCGGCAAACGCGTCATGGTCGAAGGAGAACCCGGCGACGATCACCACGAAGCCGAGGATGAACGTCAGGAACATCAGCGGAACGATCAGGCGTTCGTAGACTTTCACGCCGCGAACGTTCACGAGAACGGCAGCCCAGAGGAAACCGAGCGAGATCGCCAGCCTGGTCGGTCCGGTCTCCAGCGTGGCCGCCACCGCCGTCGATCCCGCGGCCACGGCGATGTCGCGCAGGAACGGAACGATGAGATAGGAGACCACACCGATCGCCACGCACAGCGAGAACCACTGCGAGAACGAGGCGACGAAGCCGAGATAGGGATCGAGCCCGCGGCTCGCGTACACGTAGCTGCCGCCGGCGCGCGGCATGGCCGAGGCCAGCACCGCATACGCCAGGCCCGCCAGCACGGCCGGCAGCGCCGCGAAGATGAATGCGGGCAGCACGTTCGGACCGATGCCGGGTACGTGGCGCTGGATCATGAACGGGATGACGTTGATGCCCGCGCCAATCATCGAGCAGACACCGGTGGCCACCAGGCCGAGCAGCCCCATCTCACGAGCCAGTCCGGACTTCGGAAGCGCGGCCGGGACTCGAGCTTGTGGGGTCGTCATGACGTGGCGCTTCTGTATCACGTGACGAAGCGCGGAGGAAAAGTTGGAGCGGGCAACCGGGATCGAACCGGCGACATCCAGCTTGGGAAGCTGGCGTTCTACCGCTGAACTATGCCCGCATCGTGGCGAATCTCAGCGGAAAAAGGGCCATCGGCGGAGAACCGGCCACGGAAGGCCGAACGTGGCGACCACCAGCGTCGGCTCTGGCCCGCGTAGCGTCCGGGTCCGGGCAGAACATCGGCGGCGCCGGCGCCGAATTCCAGCCCACCGCCGGACTCCTACTGGACGCGGCGGGAGAGTTCTTTCCCAGAACTGGGTAACATTGGCATCGGCCTTGTAGCCGAATTCGATGAGGAAGGATTTCGGATTCGAGCCGGCAGCGCACCGAGGAGATTGGCGGAAGCAATGCTGTTAAGGGATCGCGCTGCGCGCTCGCTTAACCTTCTCTGGGCCATGGTTTCGCGGAATGCCGGACGCCGCGCGTTAATCGTCGCGCTCGAGCTCTCACTCGCCGCGGTCGCTCTGCGGTCCTCGTACCGGTTCTTCGCGCAAGTTCCCATCGCTGCGCCCTTCCAGTACGACTACGCGGAAGGGTGCGTTCTGAGCGCTTTGCTGCGCATCACTCAAGGTGCGACGCCCTATCCCGATCCGCACGCTCTTCCGAACAGCATCAATATGTACGGTCCCGTCGCTTACTACTTGCTTGCCCTGCCGGTGAAGGTTCTTGGGCTGAAATTCCTATACCCGCGCGCAATGATCCTTGGCTGCGCGGTGGCGATCGCCGTCATTATTTCCATCAAGCTCTGGCGGACGACGCGGTCGATCGCGTTGGCGCTGACTTTCGGGTTGATCTACTTGACCATTCCAAACATCCAGTCGTGGGCATGGCTGCTGCGGGTTGACCTCCTTGGGATCGCATTCACGACCGCCGGACTCATCGTATTCTCCTGGCGGTTCGATCGCGAACGGGCTGGCGTCGTGCTGGCGGCACTTCTTTTCGCCGCTGGACTTCTGGTCAAGATAACGCTGATCGCCGCGCCGGCAGCCTGCTTCCTCGCGTTGATCTCGCGCCGCAGATTTCGGGAAGCCGCCATGCTTGCAGGCGTTACCGCCGCTTCGGTCGGACTGGTGATGGCAGTCTTTGCCGGCGTCACGCACGGCGCCGCTTTGGTCGACGTCTTTCTTACCCATGCCGACCCATTCTTGTTCCGTCGCTATGCCGGCGGACTCGCAAGGACGCTGAAGGCTTCCTGGCCTCTGGTGCTGCTGGCTTCCGTTGCGACTGCACATGACATCGCACAGCGCCGTTTCTCCCCCGCGATCCTTTGGCTGCCGCTCGCGACGGCGACCGCGATCACCGCCGGGAAGCTCGGAGCTACAAGCAATCACTTCTTGGAGTGGAACACCTCTCTCTGCCTTGCTGCCGGACTGGGGATGCACAGGCTCATCAACCTGCAGGCGCGGACGGTCGCTCTTGCCACCACGGCCATTTCGGTCATCGCCACAGCCACACCACTTGCCCTCCGACAGCCGCCCGATGTGACGAGATTTGAATTCCAACGCGGCTGCCCGCAGGCGTACGAGTGGGTTCGCACTCAGTCGGGATCAAATCTGCTGGCGGAGAACGTCGGGGCTCTGGTGCTGGGCAATAAACGCGTGTGGGTGTCGGACCCCTATGCGTTGGCACACCTGGTGAAGCGTGCTGGATGGTCCGACGCCGACCTGGCGCGGATGGTCCGCGAGCGACTCTTCCACGCCGTTATCACCCGCCGGAATTACCTCGCCAACCCGTCCAACCTGACTACGGGCACCTCGCGCTTTTCGCCAGAGGTGTTGCGTGCTCTTAGCGAGAACTACGCCCCCGAACCAGGCTTTCAGTGCCGTGACATGAATGTCCTTTTCAAGCCGCGAACAACTCCCGCGATACAACATCGCTAGGTGCATGGAACACCCGGAGAGTCGGACCGTTGAAATCGAATGGAGCGGGCAACCGGGATCGAACCGGCGACATCCAGCTTGGGAAGCTGGCGTTCTACCGCTGAACTATGCCCGCACGCGGCGATCTTAGCGAAGAACGGACGAGGCGAACAACCCTTAGGGAAAGAAGGCCTCGACGATCCACGCCGCCGCTTGGGCGCGGGTCGTACCGGCGTCGGGGCAGTACATCGGCGGAGCCAGGCTGCACCCCGCTGCGATTCCGCGTGAGGCCAGATCCTCGATCCAGGCCGCCCCGAAGCTTCCGGCGGGGACGTCCGCGAAAACGGCGCCGTCGCCCGCCTCGGGAACATAGTCCGATCCGAGAAGCGTCTTCAGCAGCAGGATCGCCGCTCCCGCGCGCGACACCGGAGACGCGGGACAGAAGCTCCCGCCGCCGCAGCCGGCCGTGATGCCACGCGCGGCCAGATCCTCGATCCACGCCGCGCCGAAGGCGTCCGCTCCGACGTCCGCGAACACCAGGCCCGTCGCCGGCGGCGGAGCGTAGCCGGGACCGAGTCGGGCTCTCAGAAGATGCACCGCCGCGTGGGCGCGGGTCCACGGCGCGTGCGGGCAAAACGCGCCGCCGCCGCAGCCGAAAGAAATACCGCTCGAGAGAAGTCGTCGCACGGCGTCGGCGAATGGACTCGACACGGGCACATCGACCGGATCCGTCAGCCAGCCCCGCACGACGCGGTGGAACGATTCGTCCGGATTGGTGACCTGGACCGTGTGCACGGCGCCGGCCTCCAGGGCGGGCGCGATCGCGGTGATCTCGGTGGCGCTCGCGGAGATCGGAGCGATCGGCCAGCCGCCGATCGCGAGACGGACGCCGGGTTCGAATCCGACACCCTGGAGCGTCACCAGGGTTCCGCCGGCGGCCGGCCCCGCCTGCGGTTCGATCGACGAAATGGAGATCGCCTCTGCCGGATCGATCCGGAAAATCACACCGCCCCCGCGTTCCCCCCGGTGCTCCGCGGTCCCGTACAGCCGGCCGTCCGCGCCGACCTCGAGCCCGCCGTAGGGAGAGCCCTCGGAAAGCTGCCCGAACAAGTGGAGAACGGCAAAGTCCCCGTCGGGATCGACGCGAAAGACCGTCCCTTCGCCGAGCGGCCCGCCGGTGGCGGCGCTGCCGTACAGCCGGCCGTCCGGGCCCTCGACGAGCGCGTCCGAAATCCAGTAGCCGTCAGAGAACTCGAAGCCGTGGATGGTCTGTACCTCTCCCTCCTGCGTCGCGCGGTACACGTCGTACGGATTCGTGCCATAGAAGTACCCGTCCGAGGCTTCCATGAGACCCGGCAAGGCCGTGAGCCCGAATCCCGAGAACGAATGAATCGAGGTCGCAGCGCCGTTTTCTTCCATCCGAAAGATCGTCCCGGATCCATACTCTCCGCCGCCAGAAGCGACGCCGAACAGGCGGCCGTCGGACGCGCGGAGAAGCGAGGCGGCCGGCTGAGCGCCCTGGGTGCCGTCGAAGTCGTAGAGCGTGGTGTAGCTGCCCGAGAGGTCGAGCCGGAACAGGGTGCCCTGGCCGTTGGACCCATCGAATTCCGTCGAGCCGTAGAGGTGGCCGTCGCTTCCGAGGGTGAGCCCCGCGCGCCCGTTCTGATCTCCTCCCGAAAAAGAATGCAGGACGTCGCCGGTTCCTTCGCTCGTCACCCGGAACACGGCTCCGAAGCCGTACGCGCCTCCACGCGAAGAGGTCCCTGCAAAGACGCCCTCGTCTATCTCGGTGAGGCGGGATGTCGTCAGAGTGCCATCGCCCGGCCCGAATGCGTACACGGTCTCGAGGTTTCCGGACATGTCCAACCGGAAGATGGCGCCCTGGCCGCCGGCACCGCCGGCGATGGTCGTTCCGTAGAGGTAGCCATCCGAACCGGCCCGAAGCCCCGCCATCGGAGCCTGGCCCTCCGGCTCTCCGGCGAAGGCATGAATGACGCTGTACGCTCCCGCGCTGTCCACCATAAACACCGTGCCGTTCAGACCCGGCCCG